>Ga0209017_10000112_pt1 | contig 78085 bp, 57 predicted proteins | sample YNPBryunderm2012_FD_185812 | JGI IMG/M metagenome (GOLD analysis project Ga0209017, IMG submission 185812) | Anoxygenic and chlorotrophic microbial mat microbial communities from Yellowstone National Park, USA - YNP Bryant MS undermat 2012... ... | reverse complement strand
CGCCTCCAATGGTGGCATTACTGACACCGTCAACCTCGTCATCACCGGCGATGACCTGGACAACCAGATCGACATCGTCCGCCAGGCGGGACAGGTCAAGATCATCGCCCGGGGCGATACCCTGCTCCACTACGACCTCGCCTCCACCTACAACGACGGCACCGTCACGCCGACCTACACCGAAATCACCTTTGACGCCTCCGGAGGGATGCGGGATGTCACCATCCAGATGTTCAGCGGCAACGACGATGTTCGCATCAGTGTCATCGGGAATCACCGCTTCGGCAATCTTTTGGTTTCCCTCGGTGAGGGGAACAACTCCTTCCTCCTCATGGGCTCCTCATCAACCGCTCCAAACGAAAATTCTGTTGGCAACTTCTTCGGCCGACGTTGTCTCTGAAGGTGGTGAATCGTCCCGGGGTAAAACAGGCAGATTTTGGTAAAAAAGTGTTTGCAAACCGGAGGGGACCGTTTATAGTAGAAAGTAAACCTGCCCCGCCCCTTTCCTGGGGTGCCAATGATACTGTCTCCAGAAGGTAAAAGACTCACGCATTGCCCGCCGAAAAGAACGTCCTGTCCACGAGGTCTGGTAGGGAGGAGACAACCATGCTTGTGATACCGGGTGCAGCAGCCAAGAGCGATTGTGACGGCATCACCCGCCGGGATTTGTTGCGGATCGGCGGTTCCAGCATCCTGGGAATCAGCTTGCCGCAAATCTTTGCGTTGCAACAGGCGAGTGCCCGGAGCACCACCAACCCGGCGTTGGCCGGCGGGGGTCGCGGCTTCGGCAAGGCGCAATCGGTGATCTTCATCTACCTGCAAGGCGGGCCGAGCCATCTGGACCTGTGGGACCCGAAGGATAACGTTCCCGAGAAAGTCAAGAGTGTCTTCAAGCACCAGCAGACGGTGCTGCCGGGAGTGTATGTGACCGAACTGTTGCCGAAGATCGCCAAGATTCTGGACAAGACGACCTTGATCCGGACGATGAGCTACACGCCGGTGGGTCTGTTCAATCACACGGCGGCAATTTATCAGATGCACACCGGTTACACGACGGACAAGGTGAGTCCTTCGGGTCAATTGGAGCCGCCCAGTCCCAAGGATTTTCCGACGCTGGGATCCAACATCATCAAGTTCAAGCCGCCGACGGTGCCGATGCTGCCGTTCGTAATGATGCCGCGGCCCCTGCAAGAGTCGAACGTAGTAGGCAAAGGGGGCACCGCCGGTTTCCTGGGCAAGGCCTACGACCCGTACCTGCTCTATCCCCCCGGGGACGACCTGGACATGAACAAGATGGATCGCATCCGGGTCGATGACCTGCAGTTGCGGGAGGAATTGACGCCCGTGCGGATGCAGCGTCGGGCCACCCTCCGCGAGACGATCCTCAAGGGGATGCCGCAGATCGAGCAGGCCGTCGCCAGGTACGACCTGGATGAGTATTACGGCAAGGCGTTGAGCTTGATCGTCAGCGGTCGGGCCAAGAAGGCGTTCGACCTGGCGGCAGAACCGCCGGCACTGCGGGACCGTTACGGCCGCAATACCTTCGGCCAGTGCTGCTTGCTGGCCCGCCGATTGGTGGAAGCCGGGACCCGCTTCGTCGAGGTGATCTGGCCCAAAGTGGCCAACAGCGACCGGCACTCCTGGGATGTGCATGTGGACCTGTCCAAACGGATGAAGAACGAAGCCGCCCCGATGCTCGACGCCGGGGTGTCCGCCCTGATCGAAGACCTCGACCAACGTGGCTTGCTCAGCGAAACCTTGGTGGTGGTCGTCGGGGAGTTCGGCCGCAGCCCGCAGCGGGGTGTGAGCACCTCCGGCAACCAGAATGCTGACGACGGCCGGGACCACTGGCCCTACTGCTACACCGCCCTCATCGCCGGCGCCGGCGTCAAACGCGGCTACGTCCACGGCAAGAGCGATAAGACCGCCAGTGCCCCAGTGGAAAACCCCGTGCATCCTACCGAACTGCTGGCCACCATCTACCACTCCGTCGGCATCAAGCCGGATACGATCGTGTACAACCACCTCAACCAGCCGCGCGAGCTGGTCAAGGGCGAAGTGGTGACCGGTATCCTGGCTTGAAGCTGTCCACGAGCGTTACGGTAAACCGCACCTTGGCCTGAACCTGGCTGGAAAGCCGAAGGAAATACCGGCGTCCAACCCTGCCCTGGCCAAGGACGACACGGTAAACGGCATCCTGATCTGAAGCTGGCACCCCATACCCCGCGCAATCGGGCCTCCGCTCCGGTCTTTCCCGCAGTCCAGTCTTGCCCGCAGTCCAGCAACACCCAACCTGGACCGCTCTTGCCCGCAGTCCAGCAACACCCAACCTGGACCGTTTGCACAACCCCTGCAATCCAAGGGAGGGTGTCCCATCTGTACTATTCCTCCTTCATGCCGACTTACGGCGACCACGGCCCCGAAAAGCGAACCGCTCGTTCCACTTCCGGCCTCGTCCATGGCGTTACCGGTCGGTGCGGCGGAATCATTTTGCTTGGAATCGGTCCACGGGCATGGTACAGTCAAAGGAAGGTTTGTAATACGTCGCCCCAGTCAGCCTGAGCAGCAGAGAAAGCTATGAGTCAATACGTGGATCGCCGGGATTTTCTGGCTGCCTCGTCATGTGTGGCGGCGTTACCGTGGGTGAGCCAACTGCCAGCCGTGTCGGCTCAGGAGGCGCGGGTGCAACCGGAGTTGGTGCGTTTTGACGAGGGAATTGAGCCGCTGGTCCGGCAGATCGAGGAGACACCGGCCGAGCGGCTGCTGGAAGAAGTAGCGGGCCGGATCCAGAAGGGTTTGCCGTATCGGCAGCTCTTGGCCGCGTTGTTTTTGGCGGGGATTCGCAACATCCCGCCGCGGCCGAACGTGGGCTTCAAGTTTCATGCGGTACTGGTGATCCACTCGGCGCATCAGGCGGCGTTAGCCGGCCCGGACCGGGATCGCTGGCTGCCGCTGTTCTGGTGCCTGGATTATTTCAAACGTGCACAAGCCCAGGCGGTGCGGGAAGGCGGCTGGCGGATGAAACCGGTGATGGAAGGACGGGTGCCGTCGGCGGGGCAAGCCGTCGCTGCCTTTCGGGAAGCGATGGAACGCTGGGATGAAGAGGCCGCGGACGGAGCCGCCGCCGCTTTGGCCCGGCATCTGCCCATCCATGAAGCCTTTGAGCTGTTCGCCCATTACGCCGCTCGTGACTTCCGGGACATCGGCCACAAGATCATCTACGTCGCCAACGCCTTCCGCACGTTGGAAGTGATCGGGCATCAGCATGCCGAGCCGATCTATCGATCGTTGGCCTTCGCCTTGCTCCGCCATGAGGGGAAAAACCCGGCCCAGCATGATCTGCCCGCGGACCGACCGGGTCGGCGGACATGGGAAGCCTTGCAGAAGCACAAAGCCGGGCTGGGGGACATACCCCCCGAGGCTTCAGCCAGCGGAGCACGGTCACCAACGGACGCAACCAAAGCGATGGCCGAAGCAGCGGCCGTGCGTGCCGAGTTGCTGCAGGCATTACGGCAGGGGAGCGATGCTGATCTGTTCCGGCTCGTCTGGGATGCCTTGTTCGCGCGGCGCATTTCCCCCTCGGTACTTTGGGAAGGGTTGCATCTGGGGGCGGCGGAATTGCTCATGCGGCAGCCGGGGATCGTCAGTTTACATACGCTGACATCCCTCAATGCGTTCCACTATGCGTACCGGACCAGTCACAATCGGAGGCAGAACCGCCCCTGGCTTTTGTTGCAGGCAGCCAGCTTTTTACCGCTATTCCGGGAGTCGATGAAAAATCGCGGACCGCTGGCCGAGGTGTGGATCGATACCCTGGCTCCTGCCGAGGCTTCCCCGCCTGCGGGTCCCGAGGCGATCTTTGCCGCTCTGGGGAAGGACAAGGCACGGGCAGCTCGTCAGGCCTTGGCGTTTTTGCAGAACCGCCCGACCGGCCTGCGGGAACTCAGCGATGAGGCCCGCCGTTGGATCTTCCTGAAAGGGAATGATGCCCACGACTACAAATTCAGCTCGGCGGTGCTGGAGGATGCCGAACAGTTGTCGGCGGGCGTGCGCGAGCGCTTTCTGGCTGCTAGCGTGTACTGGCTCAAAGGGGCGGATGCCGCCGACTCGCCGGTGGTCCGCCGAACCCGAGCTGCCCTCGGCTGACCGGTCCCAATGACTCACCCATCGTCAGGGCAAGTCGGTCGGTTTCGGGAACAGGGTCCGGCCAATCCGGTGTCTCACAACGGGAACAGGGAGCGGCCATCCCAGCGTCTCAAAAGAATAGCCGAGAGTGAAAACACAGCGTGCCGGTCCGCCTGACCGTCCTCCGAATTCACGCGGAGTATGTTCTGGATATGTAAGGGTCGTCTTCACAAGGAGTCACACTGATGCGTCTGGGGACATCCGTCAGCTGCCTCGCGGGGCTTTGCTGTGTAGTCCTGATCTGGGTGAGCCGGTTCACCCCGGAAATCGCTTCGGCTCAGAAGACCACGGCGCTGCCACGCGTCCTCGATGATCGATTGGAAATCCAGTTGGTGGCGTCAGCCCCCCAGATTGTCCACCCGATTGCCCTGGATTGCGATGCCCAAGGACACCTGCTGGTGGTCGAAAGCCATACGCACTTCCGACCTAAGAATTACACCGGGCCGCAATACGATCGGATTTTGCGGGTGCAGGATAGCGACGGGGACGGCCGGGCGGACCGCATCACCACGTTTTTCGAAGGCACGACAGCCACGATGGACCTGGCGGTTCACCCCGATGGGTCCGTCTATATTGCCACACGCAACGAGATTCTGCGGCTGCGGGACCGGGATGGTGACGGCCAGGCTGACGAGAAGGTGCGGCTCATCTTTCTGGAGACCCCCGGCAACTATCCGCACAATGGCTTAGCGGGTCTGTGCTTCGATGAAAACGGGGACCTGTACATCGGTCTGGGCGAAAACCTCGGCGAGCCGTACAAGCTGCACGGTGCGGATGGAATCACCCTCAGCGGGGGCGGCGAAGGGGGAAATGTCTATCACTGCACCGCCGAGGGGAAAAAGCTGCGTCGCGTGGCCACCGGTTTCTGGAACCCCTTCGGCATTGGTCGGGATTCGTTCGGCCGGGTTCTGATCGTCGATAACGACCCGGATGCTTCCCCGCCCTGCCGGTTGGTGCAGCTCGTGGAGGGCGGGGACTACGGCTATCAATTCCGCTATGGCCGCTCGGGCCGGCATCCGTTTCAGGCGTGGAATGGAGAGCTGCCGGGCACGTTGCCGTATATCAGCGGAACGGGGGAGGCTCCCTGCGAGGTGCTCTGCTACGAATCGGATGGCTTGCCCCGCGAATACTTCGGCAGTTGGTTGGTGCCCGCCTGGGCCGATCACCGGTTGGAACAATACATTCTGCGGCGAGAAGGGGCCGGATACCGAGCCGAGCGTCACATTGTGGTGCAAGGGAACCAAGACTTCTTCCCCTCCGGTCTGACGGTGGCCCCGGATGGTTCGCTGTATGTGAGCGACTGGGGTTCCCGCAGCTATGAGTTGCATGGTCGCGGGGCCCTCTGGCGGATCCGCCGGAAAAACGGCCAGGCCGTGGCACGACCGGCTCGCCCGGAACAAGCGGTGCTCAGCCAGGATCGCACAACCCGCGAGCGGGCCGCACAGCAATTGCGGCAGACTCCCGAAGGCCGCCGGCTTCTGCATCAGCTTGTGAAGGCCGAGGATGTACACGTCCAAGCCACCGCCTTGACCGCCCTGCATCAGGCTGAAGCCAGCGTCGAGCTGCTCCTGCCTCTGACCCGCGATCCCAACGACAGCTTGCGGGAGCTGGCCTTCCGCCTCCTGCTGCAGCTTTCCCCATCCCTGCCGGAGGAGCGATGGACTGAACTCCTGGAAGGCCAACCGCCGGCGGTGCTGGCCTGGGCGATCGCCGACCCCCAAGTGCCCCTCAACCTGGACAGTCTCCGCTCCTGGTTGCAACATCCGGATCCCTTCCTGCGGCACGCGGCGATCCAACGACTCGCTCGGAACGACACGCTCCGCCACGAGTTCTCCCAACGCATCGAATGGGGCCGGAGTGCTTCAAACCGGGAACGGCAGTTGCGGATCGGTTTGCTCCTGGCCGATCAACGTTCCACCGCCGCCGACCGCCTGAAACGGCTCCCCACCTACCTGAACGACCCAGACCCGCAAGTGCGGTTCCTGGCGGTCAAATGGATCAGCGATGAAAATCTCCAGAGTTATCGGCCGGACCTCCTCGCCCTGCTGACCCCTTACCCAAGTTTCTTACCGGAAAATGAGAACCTGCGGATGTACACGGCCATCGGCACGGCATTGGCTCGACTCGACGGGAAACCGGTCCACGAAGCGGCCTTGGTCGATTACTTCTTTCAACTGGTCAAAGACCCGAACACACCAAAGGCCATACGGCGGGCCGCCCTGCAAGCAATTCCCGCTTCCTACAAACCCCTCACCACTCGGCAGTTGATCCAGTGGCTGGCCGAATCGGACGAGCCCTTCCAGGTGGAAGTGTTGCGCCTGCTCCAGGAGCGTGGAGACAAGTCCGCTCTGGAGGCGGTCTATGCTCTGGCCACCAACCCCCGGCTCCCGACGTCCCTCCGCTGTCAGGCAATCGTGACCCTATCCGCTCTGACGAACCAGACCAAACCTTTCCTGAGCCTGGTGCGGGACCAGAATCTCGGTGTGGTGGAGGAAGCGCTCCGTGCCCTCAACGGTGCGCGACTCGGCCCGTCAGAACTCCGCCAGATCAAGCAACGCATCGAACAGCATTATTTCCAGCTGGAACCGTTGGTCCGCCGACTGGAGGGGGATAAGGACCTGGCCGAACGGCAACGCCCGCGGCCGGACGATCTGGAGGGCTGGATCCGCTTCCTCAGACTCGGCGGGGGATATCCCGACGTCGGACGATGGATTTTTGAATCGCCCCGCCTGGCCGGCTGCTCCAAATGCCACCGGGTGGAGGGTCGAGGCAACGAGGTCGGTCCGGACCTCAGCCACGTCGGCCGCAACGAACTTCGCTTCTTGCTCGAAGCGCTGCTGCAACCCAGTGCCGTGGTCGCCCCACGCTACCAGACCTGGCAAATCACGACCGCCGATGAACGTGTCCGCCTGGGCATGCTCATCGGCACCCATTACGACGAAGTGGAATATCTCGACGAGAAGGGTCAGCGTTTTCGCCTGCGTAACAGCGAGATCGTCTCGGTGCGGGCGGTGCCGCAGTCCCTCATGCCCGAGGGGCTGCTCGACCAGTTGACCGATCAGGAAATCCGACACCTGTTCACCTATTTACAATCGCTTCGCTGATCACCCAGGACGGCATCGGCACGCTATCGGCACGCCGCAAAACAACACACCGAAGAACCTCGGCATGTCCACTGTCCATCCGGGGCATATTCCGCAGGGCATGGTCGTCGGTGGGACACACGGTGGGCTATAGATCGCCCATGACCACCAGGGGGTGTGCCCCTCATCCTTCCTCTTCCTCACGGAGGCGGGCCAGGACGCTAAAGTCTTCCAGAGTGGTGACATCGCCGGTGGTTTGTCGGCCGGCAGCAACGTCGCGTAAGAGCCGCCGCATGATTTTGCCGCTGCGGGTTTTCGGCAAGGCATCGGTGAAACGGATGTCATCCGGTCGGGCCAATGCTCCAATTTCTTGCACTACATGCTGGCGGAGGTTTTCTTTCAGCTCCGGCGTGGGTGTCGTCCCTTGTTTGAGAGTGACGAAGGCGACAATCCCCTCGCCTTTGATCTCATCCGGCCGCCCGACCACGGCGGCTTCGGCCACAGCCGGATGATGCACTAAAGCGCTTTCGATCTCCATGGTGCTGAGGCGGTGACCGGCGACATTGAGGACATCATCCACCCGCCCCATGATCCAGAAATAGCCATCCTCATCCTGGCGGGCACCATCTGCGGTGAAATAGACCCCGGGAATCTGCCCCCAATACGCCTGGCGGTAACGGGCATCGTCGCCGTAGATGGTCCGCATCATGCTGGGCCAGGGACGTTGGATCACCAGATAACCGCCGGTGTTGGGGGGCACGGGATTGCCTGTTTTATCCACGATGGCCGCCTGGATACCGGGTAACGGTCGCGTGGCGCTGCCGGGCTTGGTCGGCACCGCCCCTGGAATCGGAGCGATCAGAATCGAGCCGGTTTCGGTCTGCCACCAGGTATCGACGATCGGACAACGTCCCCCGCCGATGACGGTGTGGTACCAGACCCAGGCTTCCGGATTGATCGGTTCCCCAACGGTTCCCAACAGCCGCAGCGACCGCAGGTCATGGGCTTGGGGATGCTGATCTCCCCACTTGATGAACGAGCGGATCGCTGTGGGGGCGGTGTAAAAAATCGTCACCTTGTACTTCTCGACGATCTCCCAGAAGCGATCCTCTTTGGGATAGTTGGGCGCCCCTTCGTAGATGACCACGGTCGCACCGTTGGCCAGCGGACCGTAAACCGTGTAGCTGTGACCGGTGACCCAGCCGATGTCCGCCGTGCACCAGTAGATATCATCGTCGCGGATGTCAAAGACCCAGCGGTGGGTCAGAGCGGCCCCCAGCAGATAACCGCCGGTGGTATGCAGCACCCCTTTCGGTTTGCCGGTCGAGCCGGAAGTATACAGGATGAATAAGGGATGCTCACTATCGAGGGGGACAGCGGGGCACTCCGGGGGCGCATCAGCCATCAGTTCGTGCCACCAGTAATCGCGGCCCGTTTGCATTGGGACTGCCTGACCGGTGCGGCGAAGTACAAGGCAGGCCTTTACGGTGGGGGATTTGGCTAAGGCAGCATCGACATTGTCTTTGAGCGGAACGATCTTGCCCCGCCGCCAACCTCCGTCGGCGGTGATCACCAGTTTGGAGCCGGCGTCGTTGTTGCGGTCGGCCACCGCTTCTGCGGAAAAGCCGCCAAAGACCACCGAATGCGTCGCTCCAATGCGGGCACAGGCCAGCATCGCCACCACGGCTTCCGGCACCAGGGGCATGTAGATCGTCACGCGGTCTCCGGCTTCGACGCCCAGCTTCCGCAACACATGGGCCAGGCGGCAAACCTCGGCATGCAACTGACGGTAGGTCACAGCCCGACTGTCCCCGGGTTCCCCTTCCCACAGCAGAGCGATCTTGTCTCCACGACTGGTCAGATGGCGGTCCAGACAGTTGTAAGAGGCGTTGAGCTTGCCCCCGACAAACCAGCGGGCATGCGGTGCGTTCGACCAGTCCAGCACCTGGGACCAGGGGGTAAACCAATCGAGGATTTTCGCCTGCTCGGCCCAAAAGCCTTCCGGATCGCGCTGGGCCCACTCCTGCAATCGCTCATACTCCTGGGCATTCACACGGGCCTTTTCCACAAACTCCGCCGGTGGGGGGAATAACCGCTGCTCCTTGAGAATGCTTTCGATGGTCGCCTGGGGAGAGGTCATCGTCGTGGGTCCTCCTCCTGGGGGGATGCTGCGACAATCACGCTTCCCAACTGGGGGATGCGTTTCGCTTTACCATATCAACGATTATGCTTACAACAAGGACGGTCGGAAAGCGCTCATCATGGCCTGGGAAAGCTACCACGAAGGCGGGGGAGAGCTCCCGCCATCCCAAAGAAAGATTACCACAGAGCAGTCGGGAAAATCATTCCAAAATAGATAGGAAAACACCCGCAGACGTGGGGGCAAAATCGCCCCAAAATAGTCACGAAACAGCCCCCCTAGGAAGTCGGATAGCTGCCCCGAAGGCGTTTGAGGAAGTAGCTTCCCAGGAGAATGCCATGGCCCAGCGGTGGACGGTCGCGGCCATTCAGATGCGGATGTCCCCGGAGAAGGAGGAAAATCTGGCGCGTGCGGAAGCAGCGATCGCCGAAGCGGCCCACCGCGGCGCCCAGATCGTTTGCCTGCCGGAATTGTTCACCGGCTACTATTTCTGCCAGGTCGAAGACCCCGCGCATTTTGATCGGGCCGAACCGATTCCGGGACCCAGTGAAGCCCGTCTGGCCCGGGCTGCCCGCACCCACGGTGTCGTCATCATCGGCTCGCTCTTTGAAAAACGCCTGCCCGGTCTATACCACAATACCGCCACCGTTCACGACCGCGATGGTCGCCTGCTGGGCATCTACCGCAAGATGCACATTCCCCACGACCCGCTTTATTTCGAGAAGTATTACTTCACGCCCGGGGACACGGGATTTCGTGTTTTTCCCACGTCCCTAGCAGCGGTCGGCCCGCTGGTCTGCTGGGATCAATGGTTTCCCGAGGCGGCCCGTCTCACTGCTTTGCAAGGGGCAGAACTGCTGGTTTACCCCACCGCCATCGGCTGGCACCCGGGGGAAAAAGCCAGTTATGGAGCCGCCCAATATGACGCCTGGCAAACCATCATGCGTGCCCATGCCATCGCCAACGGAGTTTATGTTTGTGCGGTCAACCGTGTCGGTCACGAAGTCCTGCAGGGGGACGGCCTGGAATTCTGGGGCGGCTCCTTCATTTGCGATCCGTTTGGTCGCATCCTCGCTCAGGCCAGTCACGATCGTGAAGAGATCCTTCTGGCCACCTGCGACCGCCAGGTCCTGGAAGACACCCGGCGAAACTGGCCGTTTTTGCGCGACCGCCGCATCGATGCTTACGCTGACCTCACCTGCCGGGCTATCGACCCGCCTTCGCACGGATCATCCCCGCCCTCAGGATAGCTCCTCAGCTCCCGAGGCGAGCTGACCTCCCTTCCGCACGGGTACCCTGCCCATCTCTTCGTCACCCGGTGTCGTTGCCTAGTGGGGGCTTACACCTGTTGCCCCAACCGGCTTTCCCGAGTGGCTTCAAACCCCACTGCTGCCCGATTCCCAACCGCCGTCCTATATTTCAGAACACCCGATGCGCAACTTCAGGCCACCTGGTGGGTTGAATCCCTTAAGTGCGGTTGACAGGGAACAAAACCGCTCCATGTCTTGTCCACTCAGCGGAGGAAACTCATGTTCTCGCTACCTCTGATCCGCGTTGCCGCGGCATCCCTGCTCGGCGGGGCCGTGATGATCCTGGCATCGACAGCCACGGCGCAAGCTCCAGTTCCCCCAGGTGTGGGTAATCCAGGGGCGGGACAGGCCGGGGGCAAAGGGATCGGACCGATGGTGCATGCTTTGGCCACCAGTGGCGTTCATGGGCAACAACTGGCGGCTGCCATTTTGGGTCTGCAAGCAGCCAAGGGGATTGCCAAAGGACGTGTAGGTCTGGCCGCCGGTGGCAAACAATTCCCCGGTGGTAACATCCCGAAACAAGGACTACCCGGCGGCATGCCGATGGGCAAAGGCAAAGGCGGGCAGCAAGCTCAGCTCCCGATCCCCGGTGGCCAACCTGGTGTGCCGGGCGGCCTGCCCGGTGTCCCCATACCCAACCAGCCCGGCGGCAATCCCGGACAAGCAGGAGGATTCCCAGGCCAAGGGAAAGGGCAACTGGGACGGCAACCGCAGTTTCCCGGCCCAGGCGGCGGACCTATGCTCCCCGGTGGTCAACCGGGCGGACCCGGCGGCCTTCCTCTTGGAAAAGGACGCGGGGGCAAACAAGGGCTGCTCCCCGTCCCGGGCGGTCCTGGCGGAGGCGGCATGCCGATCCTTCCCGGCGGAAAACAGGGACCTCTCGGCGGCTTCCCCAAAGGCCGGGGCAAAGCGGGCAAATGAGAACCTACTCTTGTGCGCCTCAAGCACACTGCCCCTGAACCGGACCCCGCATTTTGTCAGAGTCGCACGGCTACCTTTTCCCGCCCCCAGGCGATCCCTGCTCCCACTGCAAAGCGACTATATCCTGGGTCCAGCAGTGGAATGGGTTCGCTTACCAAGGAGTTAGGGAACTTAATCGCGCCGGGCGGGAACTCCAGTATCGATCACTCCCGCATCGATCCCTGCATCTTCGGCACGCAATCTGCCCTCTAAGCTGGTGGAGTCGCTGGCCCAGCCGCGGCGGTTCCCACGGACCAACGCGGGTGCTCGGGCCGCCATTGGTCATCAGTCACGGATCACACGGAGCAAACACAGGAGGGCTGAACCATGTCAACCGCTCTGACTCGCTGGCGTTCCACAGGTTGGGGATTGCTCGATTCCTTCCGCCGGGAGATGGACGACCTCATGGCCCGCTTCTTCGGCGAGGAAGCTAACAATGAGTTCCTCACCACTTGGACCCCACGGGTGGATGTCGAAGAGGCCGAAAAGGAATTGCTAGTGAAGGTCGATCTTCCCGGTGTGGATCCCAAGAATGTCGAAATCGCTATCGAAAATGGCATTTTGACCATCCGGGGTGAGCGCAAAGAAGAGCGCGAGGAGAAGAAGAAGAACTACCATCGGGTCGAACGCTTCATGGGCACCTTCTATCGGGCCATTCCGCTGCCTCCTGGTGTCGATGCGGAGAAGGTGTCGGCCACCAGTGCCCACGGCGTCGTGACCATCACCATCCCCAAAAAGCCGGAAGCGCAACCCAAGAGGATCGTCGTCACCCCAAAATAAAGCGACCCCGTTGGTGGCAACGGCTCACCCTCTTCGGGCAACCCCAACGCCAGACCCGAGCCTGACTCTCCCCGTAAACCCGGGATGTTCTCCCTGAGATTTCCCGAGACTCCAAGCGCGTCATTCCCAACAACCTCACGACGCATTGGGCCCAGCCGCTCATCCCGGCAAACCGCTCCTGGGCTGCTCGTGGCAACCCACTGTCATTGTCCCATGATCAATCCCGTGATCACCCAGCGTGACTATCCCATGGCAACCTTCCCTCGTTGTTTCCCGGCATACCCTCGACAACCTCACGCTCACTTAATTTGAGCACTCATTGTGAGAACATACCCGGGACATTGAGAACATACCGAGGAAAACATACCGAGGACAACCCATCGCCCCTGATTTCTCAGCAAACCTTCATCTGCCAACTCATAACCGGACAGAGAAAAGGAGAAAGTATTGCTAAGCGTAAAGTAGTCGCCCATGATGGTGATGGAAGGAATCTCGATGCCGACGGAAACTCGGGAAGGAGCCTCGATATGTGATGAGCAATCTTTCCCTATAGCTCCTCAGGGTACTGTTCCATGGCTCACGATTCCCTAGCTCACGATCTGTTTGCGGCCACAATTCCCGAAATTGAGCCAACAAGCTCCGGACCCGCTGACACTTCTCAAGAGCCGGCCATTGTGGAGCGTGACGTATCAATACCGCAGTGGCCCGGATTGAGTTTAGCCGGTACCCTAAGCTGGCGGGGACAACCGCGGGGGATCGTGGTGTTCGCCCACGGCAGCGGCAGCAGTCGTCACAGTCCCCGTAATCGCTTTGTCGCTTCCGTGTTGCACGAGGCCGGTTTTGCCACGTTGCTCTTCGATCTGCTCTCCGAGTGGGAAGCGGTCGATCGCCGGAAAGTGTTCGATGTCGAATTCCTGGCCGATCGTCTGATCCGAGCCGCGGATTGGGTACGCCAGCAACCGGAATGGGGTTGTTTGCCGCTCGGTTTGTTCGGGGCCAGTACAGGCAGCGCCGCGGCGTTGCTGGCGGCAAGCAGTCACCCGGGTCTGGTAGGGGCCATCGTTTCGCGCGGCGGCAGACCGGATCTGGCCTGGAACGATCTGCCCCTGGTCCGTGCCCCCACACTGCTCATCGTCGGCAGCGAGGACACGCCGGTGGTGGAGTGGAATCAGCAGGCGTACCAGCAGCTGACCTGTCCCAAGGAACTGGTGGTTATTCCGGGTGCCGGCCATCTCTTTGAAGAGCCCGGTGCTTTGGAACAGGTCGCCGACCATGCCCGCCGGTGGTTTGAACGTTACCTGACGCAACCTGCACCACCGAACCCCGAACCACACCCGCCGCAGACCAAAAATTGGTTGTAGCCTACCTTGCCGGCTCTGACTCTTGTAGCATCCTCCTTTGCAGTGGCAGCCCTTCCCATCTCTGACTTTTCTAGCATCCCCCTTTGTAGGGGCAGCTCAATGCCGACACAATGGGCAGCTCAACGCCGGAGACAACGGGACACCCCGGGTGGAATCCTCTCTTCCAGGAACAGCAAACCCATGTCCGGCAGGAACGGCAAACTCCTGGTAACCAGGCTTGGCGTCGAAGGCGATCGGTCAGGCGATCAGTTGGGCGTCGCCGGCAAATAACCAATGTCACACGTCGAGGGCAATAGCCATCCCTCGCATAGCAGGCAAATAGCTATGCCGCGTGTCGAAGGCAAATGGCCCCGCTTAGCGTCGTGGCGGGTCGGCTGGCCGAGCGACTTCCCCGTAGAGGGTACGCGGGACCGGGAACTCGGCCTGACGCGGCGGACGGATGCCTAACTGATCGGCGAAGATCGCAGCGATGGCTTGGGGAGTGACCCGTTCACGACGAATGCCGCCGGTGATCCCCGGTCCGTACACCAGCAGCGGTACATGGGTGTCGTAGCTGAAGGGTGCTCCATGAGTGGTACCGGTGCTGGGTGTTGCCAGGTTGGAGGAGCCGGGCAAACAATAGGGCTTGAGGACGACGGCCAGGTCACCGCAGCGTTGCGGATGGAAGGAGCGGGCCATCCGCTGTCCGATGACATCGTCGGCCGAGACAGCGGCGAGATCATGCCGGGTCAGCACCCGATACACCTCTGGCTGCCGGCTGAGGAAGCGTGCAGCTTCACGGGCCACCTCGTCCCGACTGGAGCCGGTCGCCGACACCAGCCGGCTGTTCAGATACAGCCACGGCAGGGATACCGCTTCGAACCACCGGCTCTGTTGCTGCTGTTGCTTGAGTTGGTGCTCCTGGGGCTGCTTTGCCGGATTGCCTTGGGTGGTCGGCAGCGTCGGCGTCCCGTAAATCGCTGTCAAATGGGCTTCCGTTTGCAGGATCAAACGTCGGACGTCCACCCGCTGGGCATAAATCTGTCGTCGGCTGGTGACCTCGGGCAGGGGACAAATCCCATGATCCGCCGTCAGGGCCACCAGATACTTTCCCTTGCCGACGTGTTGATCGAGGAAGCGGAGCAGTTCCGCTACCAGTTGATCGCTACGTAAGGTGATATCCAGCACTTCCTGCGAATCGGGTCCCCAGGTATGCCCGACCAGGTCGTTGGAGGAAAAGCTGATGGCCAGCAAATCGGGCACATCGTCCACCCCAAGCTGTTCCGCCGTGATGCATGCCTTGGCAAATTCCCAGAGCAGATCATTGCCAAAGGGAGAGTTGGCCAACGCTTCGTAATATTCCCGACCGGGTTGGTGACGCTGAGGCGGACGCATCGGATGGGGGAAGGCGATCCCTTGGGACCAGCCACGGGCCGGATCGTTCTTCGCCGTCACCCGTACACCGATCCCTTCTCCCTCCTGGTCGTCCGGGCCGCTCCAGCGTTCGTAGTCCAGCTCCGGCCGGAAACGCTCCCACGTGGAGTGGAACCAACGTTCCGGCACCCCCTGCCGGTGGAATTGCTCCACCCAGGCCGGCAGTTGCTCCGTGTAATAGGTGGAAGTGACAAAGCGGCGGGTAAACCAGAAAGCCCCATCCGGCCGGCGTCCCACCGGCAATATGGCGGAACGGTCCTTCAACGACAAGCCGAAGATCTTCGCCCGCGGATGCTCGGCCCGAAGCACATCGGCCACCGTCTCCACCAGTAACCGTTCCGGTGATCCCGCGGAAGGAGGGCGGGGCTTGCCCAAAGTCGGAGCTCTTTCGGTTTCATCCGCCTCCTCGGCCATTCCAGCAGGTACGACACGATAGCGCGGCCAGGTCGCACAATAGACGTTTTCGCCGTTCTCGTACCAATTGTTGTTGACGATCCCGTGCCGATCCGGGCATGTGCCCGTCAAAATCGAGGCATGCCCTGGTCCGGTCGCGGTCACACCGTACGGATAATGGCAGTGTACGAACCAGGCCCCTTCCCGCTGTAGGCGGCGGAAACCGTCCGGTCCCCAGAGCGCATCCCAACGTTCCAGGAAATCACCGCGAAGCTGGTCAAACACCAGGAGCACTGCCAGGCGGACTTTCGGAGCCGATACCCCGGCAGACGTCGCAGGGGAAGTCGCCAGGGGGGATGGGCCCAGAGACGGCTTCGGTTCCAGGATCGAGGAGGAACTCACCGCAACCGCATATACCCCCAACCCTCCCAGCATGGCCAGTAAAAAGGCCAATGACGCCCGTGCACGCATGCCACCCCCTCCTGATGAACCCTTTTCGGGCGAGACGCCTTGCCCTCCCCGACTCAAGCAACTCCGCAAGGTGTCCTAGCGATGTCCCTCCGGAACGTCGCGGAAGTTTTCGCGAAAGTGCGGTGAAATCTGAGCGGACACCCGCTGGAGATGCGATCCCTTCACCCTGCCCATCCAATCTCTCACTCGGTTCTTTCGCCTCGGGCATCCTTCGGCCGAGTGGACCAGTACTGGGCAAAATCCACAATGGCCTGCTCCTGGGCTGCCGTTTCGATGGAACCAGGTCGCAACGCTCGGACCTGATCGATCGCCTCCTGGGCGGACTTCCCCAAACTGACCAGATAGGCGGCCAAGGCGGTCCCCGTGCGTCCCAAGCCCGCAGTGCAATGGATCGCCACTCCCAAACCGGCTTCGCTGGCTTTGTGGATCGTGGATACGATCTGCTCCAATTGCTCTTGCGTGGGAGCGGTCATGTCGGGAACCGGCACATGGACCTGCATCAAGCCCACCTCGTTGATCCATTGCCGCGGAGGCGGTGTCTCGGTCAGACTAATGAGCACCTCGATTCCCTGCTCCCGCAACCAGCGGAATTCCTCCACTTCTACTGGCTCGGCCAACGCCGCCAATCGTCCCGAAACGACCCAAGAAAAACGTGGTGGGGGCGGCATGATAACATCCGGCTCCGATACAAGGACTTCTGGTATTCATCTTTCCTGACGGTTGCAGTAGCGGCAACTGCTTTTCGAGCTTCCAGACCTGCACCACCCCCCGGTCACTGTCGCCACGACCGTGTGACTGAATGGCCGACCTCTCACAGTTTTGCCACGACCCAGGATCATGGAATTGCGGTCCACCGTGATCTCACCGCAACAAAGGATGACCGAATTGCTGCCGCAGGTGATTGGCCTGTTGCCACAATTTCGGGTCGAGCCGGAGGAAGTGGACCAACTGGGCGGTGGAAACTCCCAGGCACGCGGCGACTTCCGAGATACGCCCCTGGCAAGCCAGGAGCACATCGAGGATGATGCCGGCCGCCGGCCAGAACTGCGGTTGCTTCACCGAGCGGGGCAAGTGCTGGGAGGCCAATCCGCTGCGTTGCCAATCCGGATGGGACAGCAAGGCGGCCTGCAGTGGTTGCGTCATCTGTTCCCGCACCTGCAAATACAAGGCTACCCGCAGCCGTTTCAAGGCTCGGGCCTTGTTTTCGTGCTGGGAACGACTTTCTTCAGCAATGACGATCAAGCCACTCGGTCGGTGCCGCAACCGGACGGCGGAGCTGGTCTTGTTCCGCTTCTGGCCGCCAGGTCCGCTAGCTCGGTAGGTATCCACCTCGCATTGGGCCAGCAGTTGCTCATCGCTCAGCTGGGTCCAGATCGTTCTCCCCGGCAGATTCACCGACGACAATTCCTGGGTCCGATCCAACAGAGCTGTCCTCGCTGCGTCAACGGTGGCCTCCTCCTTTCAGGAGATATCCGACCTGGGGACGTCACCCGGCTGACCTTCAGCCGATCCGGGCACTGATGTTGACGAAGCAGTGGATGTGCGGCAAGGCGCGGAAGCTCCAGACGAAACCCGGGCCTTCCAATCGCCAGTAGGTCCACGGCTCTTTCGGATTGGTCTGCCCTTCCTGGTAGAAGGCCAGATGGATTTTGTCCAGGCCGCCGTTGGCCTTGATGATTTCCATGACTTCCTCTCCGTCTTCCTTGCGGTAGGGCGAGACCAGTTCCTGCATGGCTTTCTGGACCAACGCTTGTTGTTCGGCAGTCATATCAGCATAGGCGATGCCGGGGAGTTTCGCACCTTTCGCAGGGAGGCGAACCGTTTCGACGCCATCCCGCCACTTGCCCGGATAAACAGCCTTGTGCCGCTGTTGCGGGGAAAGGGCTTCGAAGATCGCAGTGACCGCCTGCGTCTGATTATAGAAGACATTGGTCCGTGAATAACCACTGGGGCTGTGGCCGTAGTAGAGCGGCCCACCGAAGGCGGTCTGTTCTTCAGAGTTGCCATCACAACGCACGGTCAGGTGGTGGCCGCTGAAGACCAGCGAGAACTTCTTACCCGGTTCCGCCTCACCGTAGAGCACCGCTCCGATATTTTCAAAGTCCCCGCTGTTGTCGAATTTGCCGTTCCGGCTCAACTGGCGATACCCTTCTTCGCCGTTGCTGATGGCCCGGAAGATGCGTCGGAGCAAATCCACCTGGGCCGGCTTATATTCCAAACCAATGACGGATTTACCGACCGCGGCGTTGGCCGTCATCAAGCGGGCCGGCAGCGGTTGATTCGGCCGCTTCAGATCCCATGGCTGCACCAGATACTTCTTCTGCTCGCCATCCAGGGAGCGGTACAGTTCAAAGACCAGGGCTTCTGCCTCGGCTTGTTTGGCCAGACGGGCCGCTCGGGCCTGCTCCAACGGCGTCAGACCTGCCAGACTCATCGCTGCCGCTCCGGTTCCTGCGACCCGGAGAAAATCACGACGATCCGGCAGCGTAATACCGGTCCAACCCGATTCGCACTCCGGACAACGCAAAGCTTCTGTCAGGGAGGGACGCATCGCAGATACTCCGATTACAGGAAAGCCAGGAACCATCCACAAACAAGCCTCTCAGGTGGGCAGCTTTTATCGTAACTCCACATCCCACTCCTGTCACGATAAATTTCGGGATTTCCCCAATACGCCGAAGCAATTCGCGCAGGGATGAAGGCAAGCCTTCCGACTTCCATCCCCGATGAATGGATGGAAGCAAGATTTCCCAAGGAAAATAACCCTTCACTCCCCCAAGGAGACACAGATGATCTCTTTATCGTTGCGGATGTAGGCGCACTGGTTGGCAAAGGCGGGATGACTCCAGACGACTTTGCGGCCGAAGGCGGCGTTGCTCGGTTCGATGACCTTGGCCCGGCTGATCTCCTTGTAGCCACGCGGCGTCAATTCCGCGAGGATGAGGTGACCGGTTTCGGCAAAGAGAATGAAGCGATCTCCATTTCTGACGATGAATGCCGTGCCGGAACCCGCCCCACGGTAATCTTCCTCCTCATCCTTGCCAATGACCGGCAAGAAGGTAAACCAGAGGCGTTTGCCCGTTTTGAGTTCCACGGCCCGCAGCATCCCTTCCTGATCGACACCGTAGATGACACCTTGATGGATGAACGGGGTCATGTTCACCGGGTAGAGGCCGCGGGTGCGGGATTCCGTTTCACCCACGTCTTCCTTCCAGAGCACTTGGACCCGATCGTTCGGCAGAGCTTGGAGGACCACCGCCGCTCCACCGATTCCGCCGGCATAGATGATGTTGTTTTCGACGCGCGGCGCCATGATCGCCATGCCATACTTGGGAGCCAGGGGAACACTCCAGAGAAGTTTGCCACTTTTGGGCTCCAAGGCGTTGAGAGCCTGGGCGTGCCAGACCAGCAGCCGCTTCTTGCCGTGGAGTTCGACCAACGTCGGGGGGCTATACCCCGGCTCTTTGGCGGTCAAGGCTCTCCAGACTTCACGGCCCGTGTCTTTGTGGAGGGCCACGACCACACTCCCCTTGCCTCCCGCGATGCAGTAGAGCAAATCGTCATGAACCAGAGGATGGCCGCAGTATCCCCAGGTGGGCACCTTAGCCCTGTACTCACGCGGCAGATTCTTCGACCAGCGGACCGCCCCGCTCTGAGCATCGAGACAGTAGAGGTCTCCCATCGCGCCGAGGAAATAGACTTTGTCCCCTGCCACAGTGGGAGTACACCGTGGTCCTGCAGGGTAGCTGATCTCATAGGGGCAATCGTACTCGTGCAACCAGAGTTGCTCACCGGTTTTTGCATCCAGGCAGATCAGGCGTTCCTTTCCCGCTACACGGGCCGTGGAGAAAGGATCGTCCGGTGTGCTGGCACCGGGGGCGAGCACTCGATCGCTGACATAGACCCGTCCCCCAGCCACCGCAGGGCCGGCATAACCGCCGTGGATCGGCTTACGCCAGAGAATCCGCGGTCCCTCCGGTGGAAACTGCCGCAGGATCTTCTCCTCGGGCCAGACGGCATCCCGCTGAGGGCCCATCCATTGGGGCCAATCCGCCGCCGAGACTGCCCAAGCCAGACCCCCTGTTCCCACTACTACAACAAACAGCCGTATCATGACCATAAACTCCTGACTCCCCGTCTCTGAAGGAAGAATGAGGAAAAGCGTTCACTCCGCTTCGTTTCCCGGATGGGCCATCTGTGCATACCTTTCCGGCTCTCCCGGCTTACACTCAGAGCGTAACGGGGTTACCGCCCTGGAAGTAGCGGGCCTCCCGCAGACTACCCTGGGAACATCTCTTCTAAGTCTGATCCTTATGGGCCCCGATCTGAGGAACACTCGCTTCGGAACCACTGCCGTGGGAAAACGCCCCCCGCTCATCCTTCAGTTTGTGGCGCTCCGTCGCGATCAGTCATGGTACAGCCCAGCTATCCGGGGCGATGCCACGGGAGAAAGACTTCCTCGCCCGTTGTTTGCCCATCAACACAACGTCTAAAAGCCTCATCGCCCGTTGTTTGCCCATCAACGGGCACGGTAGCAGTCAGCTCGTTCACGAGGCGGAGCGCAGGGTCGGCTGGCAAGTCACCAGTTTCCCTTGGGGCAACGGTTTGGGATCCGGCATCTTAGGGTTGGCCCAGAGGCACCCGCAGACGATCCCCACCCCAAGAAGACCTGACAACAGTAAGGTGGCATGTTCCTGTCGACTTTTCTGCACTTCCCGCACGCCGCCCCAGAGTAACGAAGCCGTGATGAGGGTGAACATCGCCAGGCTCTGTTGCGGAGCAGTCCCCAAACCGTAGATCCCCTCGGGACATGCGAGGTACCAGCTGGCGTCATGGCGGGGCCAATAGGTCCAACCCAAGCCGACGTGGAACAGAGCCACCCCCCAGCCGCCCAGGGCCAGAGGGAGAGCCGCCAGACAGAGGCGTCCTCCCCGATCCCGTAACGCGAGCACCCCGGGAAGCAGGACCCCTACCAAGGCTAAGGCCAAAGCCCGCTGATAAAAACACAGGGTACAGGCCTGTAACTCCAACCCTAAGCTGAGATACAAACTCCCCGCCACCGCCACGATCGAGGCGAACAGCGCCAAGAGTGCGTAGAACACCACCCACCTCCTGACTCGTACACGCTTCCTCCACTTGCTTATACTTTACTCTACTCTCCCGCGGTCCGACTGCGAAGAGGAAATGCTGCTCCCCCCTTCCTGGCCAGCAAGCTCCTGGCACGCTCCCGGTAATCCACCTTGACAGGGCTGGTAGAAAACGGAATGAAAGAGGACAAACGCAGGGGTATTTCCCGCCCCGATACCTCGTTGTATTCAGCAGCAGAGATCGGGGATTCACTCAACCGAGATCCGCGATGACCCGATGGTGCATAACTCTTGGCACATGGCTCTCCAGTGTTGCCCTTGTGGTGACAACGGCCCCGAGCGGATCGGCCTTTTACTGGCAACCCTGGCCGAAAGGTCCGCCGACGGGTCCTTCGTTGCCCCCACCCCAGAATGAGCCGCCCGGCAACCCACCCGATGGCCCTCCGGGTGACGGCCCTCCGAATCCGCCACCGGTTCTCGAGCCGCCCGGGTCTATGGTGCCGGAGCCCGGATCTGCTCTGGTTGCTCTCATCGGACTGGGGACGCTTGCCGCCTCATACTCCTGGATACGCCGTCGCCGTTGACCTGCCCTCTCATGCTCCTGGTTACGCCGTCGCCGCTGACCTGCCGCCTTATGCTCCGGGATGCACCATCGCCGCCGAGATGCCCGGATGCGTCTTCGGCCGTCTTTGTACCCAGGGACATTTTGTGCTTCCGGGATCAGCCTTCTGAGAAGCCCCGTGGCCCGAACACCGCTTGCAAACCGAACTACAAACCAAACACCCACTGCAAACCGAGCGCTTGACCGCTGCCAGCCCATCGCATCGACCCGCGGAACGACACATCCCGGGGAAATCCCCGACAATGTGCTGCTTCTTGCCCGGTGCCTGACGTCCCATGCCACGGACCCTTCGGTGCAACCCAGTCACCCTTCGATGCAACCCAGGCGCAAGTTCGCGGACACGTCGCGTTCCTGGGATGCCTCCGTACAAGACAAGAAAGACTTGGGAACCTGCCTGGACCGTCAACCCGCCGGCAACGATTGTGATCTTTCTCATGCCCTGTTCCCTTTTCTCTCAGCAGTGTTTCACGATTCTCCGGCCACAATAAGGGTGAGGCATGAGTGAATCTTCGCTCAGGCAGGCACCGTGATGGGAAAGGGAGGACATCACAAACCCGTTGACTTTGGTTCGCCCGAGGAGGTGATGGACGTATGTTGACCATACTGGCTTTAGCTTGTCCGCCTTTAGCCGTTTGGAGCAGCGAAAAACGGAGCGCACCGACGCTCCTGAATCTGTTCCTGACCCTGCTTCTGTACGTTCCCGGTGTGATCCATGCCTGGCGGATCGTGGAACGGCGGCTGATTCTCCACCGCTATGAGCGTCTCTGGCAACACTTGGAACAGCACGCCTGAGTCTGCTCACCCACGGGGATGCCATCCATTCCCCCCTTCCTCCCTCCTGTGAGCAACCTCTTCTCCGTGATCTATCCCTGCCTTCTTCCCTCTTCAGCGTCGCTTTCCTCTTTCGTGTTCCTGCACGTGAGCGTCGCTTTCCTCTTCTGCGTCCCACACCTGGTCGTCGGTGTCCCACACCTGGTCCGGCAAGACTCGGTGTCCCATCCCTCTCTTGTTGGGTGCTGGGTGGCTCAACCTTACGGTGGCTCAACTTTACTGCCGACTCGAGAGCAATGATTGGGGGTGAGAGCAGTCAATAGGGAGGGAATAGGGAGGGAAAAGAGAGAGGAAGCAGGGAGGGAAGCAGGGATACGGGAAGTGCCGCGGAGAGGAGTTGAACCTCCACGACCTTTCGGTCACCAGAACCTGAATCTGGCGCGTCTGCCAATTCCGCCACCGCGGCTTGTGGGGTCTGCGTTACTATCCTAACGTCGAAGGGAGAGACGTCAAGGGCGTGCCGATTTGCCTTCCTGGAGAGGGCCAATCGCAGTACCTCACACACATCCTGATTACCCAACCGTTGTGCACACAGTTCTTTTGCCGGTAGTCAGACTTGAAGCACCCCGGTGCGGAAGGGTGGGTCGGGTGGTGGCAAGCGTTGCGGCCGCAGGGCCAGTTGCACCGCCAGGCCGAGGGCCGAGCGGGTCTGTTCCGGTCGGATGATGGCATCGACCCAGAGTCGTGCAGCGGCGTAGCGGATGTCCATTTGTTGGGCGTAAGCTTGCTGCACTTGCTGGCGCAGTTGTTCGAGTTCCGCAGCGTCTGGTGTTCGTCCCGCGCGTCGCAAGGCTTGCACTTGAATGTCCAGGAGGGTGTCGGCGGCTTGTTCCCCACCCATGACGGCGTACTGCGCCGTGGGCCAGGCCAGGATCAGGCGGGGATCGAAGGCTTTGCCGCAGAGGGCGTAATTCCCTGCACCGAAGGAGCCTCCTGTGATCAGCGTGATCTTGGGTACGACACTGTTGGCGATGACATTGACCAGCTTGGCACCGGCACGGATGATGCCCGCCTGTTCGGATTCCTTACCGACCATGAAGCCGTTGACGTTCTGAAGGAACAGGATGGGGAGCCGCATCTGATTGCAATCCATCACGAAGCGGGCCGCCTTGTCTGCCGAATCGACGTAAATGACGCCGCCGAATTGCAGCGGTCCCTCGGCAGGTCGGACCCGTTTGCGTTGATTGGCTACAATCCCGACAGGGACCCCCGCCAGTCGCCCGAAACCACACACCAGGGTCTGACCATACTCGGCCTTGTATTCGTCAAAGGGGGCGTCATCCAGCACCAGGCGGAGCAGGTCCCGCACATCATACTCGGCTTGAGTGAAAGGTTGGGGATCGAAGGGTCGATCCTCCACGGAAACGAAGGGAGGATCGTCGGGCAAGGCGGCTACCAGCCGACGCAGGCGGTCCAGGCAGGCCGGGTCATCAGGCTCGCGAAAGTCGATGGTGCCACTGATCGCCGCATGCATCCGGGCCCCGCCGAGGGTTTCCGAGTCCACCACTTGTCCGATCGCCGCTTTGACCAAGGCGGGGCCTGCCAGATACAAGCCGCTCCCTTCGGTCATGAGCAAGGTGTCGCAGAGCACAGGCAGATAGGCGCCCCCGGCTACACAGTTGCCCATGATGGCAGCCAGTTGGGGAATCCCCTCCGCCGAGAGCACCGCGTTGTTGCGGAAAATCCGGCCGAAATCGTCCTCATCGGGGAAGACCTCATCTTGCAGCGGCAGGAAGACCCCGGCCGAGTCCACCAGGTAAATCAAGGGCAGGCGGAGCTCCCGGGCAATCCGCTGGGCCCGCAGGACTTTTTTGACCGTCATCGGGAAGAAAGCCCCGGCCTTCACCGTGGCATCGTTGGCGATGATGAGCACCTGATGCTGGGCCACCCGACCGATGCCGGTCACCACTCCCGCCGCGGGAGCGCCCCCCCATTCGCTGTACATATTCCAGGCGGCCCATAATCCCAATTCGAACCAGCACGTCGGCTCATCCAGCAGGCGGGCGATCCGCTCCCGGGCCGTGAGTCGTCCCTTCTCATGCTGCCGGGCGATCGCGGCTGCACCACCACCCTGACGCAGTCGCTCCTCTTCGGCGCGAAAATCGGGGATCATGGTCGAGGTGCTTCCTCCTGAGCTGCACCGGCCCCCTTCGCTGCACTCCCTGAAACTTCCCACGTACTTCCTGAAGCTTCCGCTGCAGTTGCTGAAGCTTCCGCTGCAGTTGCCGAAGCTTCCGCTGCAGTTGCTGAAGGTTCTGCCGCAGTTGCTGAAGCTTCCGCTGCAGTTGCTGAAGCTGAAGCAGAGGAAGAGCCAGGCGAAGGGGACGTCGAGGATGAGGGGCTTGGACGGGATTCGATCCGGGACCAATCCTTTCGTTGCCGACTGGAGGGAATACGGAGCAGTTTGCGGTATTTGGTTACGGTCCGTCGCTTGACCGGATAACCCGCCGCATTCAAGCGGGCAACCAGCTCTTCATCGGAGAGGGGGTTGGCTTTGTCTTCTTGGGCCACTAGTTCCAGCAACTTCTGTTTGATCACTTCGTAAGCGACATCTTCGCCGGTTTGTTCGTTGGCTTTGCCCCCGCCGAAGAAGCGTTTGAGGGGAAACAGGCCCCGCGGCGTCTGGACCCATTTTTCGTCCACGGCCCGACTGACCGTGGTGACGTGGACCCCCACCTGCTCGGCTATCTGCTGCATCTTGAGTGGGTGGATATGCTCAGGCCCCAGATCGAGGAAGGGGCGTTGATGCTCGATGATGGCTTGGGTCACTTTCAGGAGTGTCTGCCGTCGTTGTTCCACAGCTTTGACGAGCCAGTCGGCCGCTTGCAGTTTCTTGCGGAGGGTCTGGCGGAGTTGTTCATCCAGATCCGTGCGTCGTAACAGAGCGATGGTCCTTCGGCTGATGCGGATGGGGGGCAGCCAATCTTCGACCAGCCGCACGGTGTAATTCCCATCCTCGGTACGCTCCACGATCACATCCGGGTGGATATAGCGGGTCTCGCTCTGGCCGAAGCGTAAGCCCGGTTTGGGGTCGAGCTGATGCCGCAGCGTGTCGATGGCGGCCTGGATGGTGGGAATATCCCAGCGTGTGGCACGTTGGATGACCGGCAAACGGTTGTGAGCGATGTCTTCGAGATGATCGCGGATCAACACGCGGAGCACGTTGGCATAGGGGGTATCCTCCGTGATTTGGAGCAGGAGGCATTCGGCCATGTTGCGGGCCCCGACCCCAGGGGGATCCAACTTCTGCACCACGTTGAGGAGAACCTGTTCCACTTCCTCGGCCGTGGTGGGCTGTTCGTCGAAGGTAGCAGCAATCTCCGTCAGGGAGACGGGTCGGAAGATCTCTTCTTCCTTGTGGTTCCTCTGCCCCTGGCCTGCCCGGATGGTGACGCGGGTACCTAAGTAGCCGGTGCGATCGATGTAGGAGCAGATGTGCAGGGCCAGACGCCGTTGATGATCGTCCAGGTCCCATTCGGCGATCTGGGCGGCCAGATGTTCTTGCAAGGAGGGAGCACGGTCCGGCACATTGGCCATGACTTCCAGTTTCCGGTCGCCGGCCTCTTCGAGAGCCGACGGGCTCAGCCGTGGTTCCTCCTCGAAGACCCCTTCCCATTCCCGGTTGAGGCGATCCAACCGCTCGTATTCGCTGGCGCCGCTGTCATCGTACTCCAAGGGCTCGGTCGGGGAATCCTCGCGGGATCGGGAGACGGGAGCATCCCCAAGTCGTTCCCGCACTTCCAGGAAGGGGTTCTCTTGCAATTCCCGCTCGATGCGTGCTTGCAAATCGGCCAGAGGCAACTGCAAGATTTCCATGGACTGGATCATGCGTGGGGCCAGAATCATCTTCTGACCCTGAATCAACTGCATGTCCATGCCGAGACGCAACGAACTCATGCGTACCCTTTCCTCCCCATCCTCTCGACGGAGTCGGCCTCAAGTGGGGCAAAGTTCTTTCTGGCTCCTCGCCCCCTCCTTCACGTTCCCGGGGGAGGCACGGCGTCCTTCTGCCCCCACTCAGGAGAAGGTGCGGCGTCCTTCCAGGGCGTCGGCCAGCATCTGGGGATTGGCCAGTTCGAGCGAACCGCCACTGGGGAGACCACGGGCCAGACGGGTCACCGTCACGCCGGTGGGCGCCAGCAAGTTCGCTGCGAACAGGGCCGTACCATCCCCTTCTAAAGTCGGGCTGGTGGCCAGAATCACTTCGCGTACCCCGCCGCGTTGCACCCGTTCCAGCAGGGCGGAGAAGGTCAGGCGTTCCGGGGTGACACCCTCCAGGGGCGCCAATCGACCTCCCAAAACATGATACCGACCCCGGAAAGTGCCCACCCGTTCGATCACCCCCACATCCCGTGGCGTCTCCACCACGCAGAGCACACTGCCATCCCGCTTGGGGTCACGGCACAACGGACACAACTCCTCATCGCTCAGATAGAAGCATTCGCGGCAGGGGCGGAGCCGCTCCGCCGCTCGCTGGAGAACCTCCGCTAGAGCTTTAGCCTTGCTGCGGTCCCCGGCAAGCAAATAATAAGCGATACGCTCCGCACTCTTGGGACCGATCCCCGGCAACTTCGTCAATTCTCGCACCACCTCGCCTAACACACCCTCTTCCGTAATTGCCACCGCTGCTACTCCTGCCAAAGGCGAACCTGCTCCCCAGCCAAACTTCTTGTCCCAAGGGAATCAGTTCCAGACCCGAACCCTGACCCGAACAACATTTATTTTGTCCTCAAGTCCTGCGAGAGGAATCAACGCTCCGATCCCGACGCCATTGCATCGACTGGCCTCCCCGAGGAATCAACTTCCCGGTTGGGATCCTGTTCGTCCCCGCTCCTCGCGGGGGGATTCCCCCTGTCGCACCGGAATCCCTGTCCTTGGCGAAGACCCGTGACTCAATCCCCCAGGCTGTGCTCACGAGCCCGACGGTGGACTAAGAGCCCGACGGTGGACCGAATCCCGGCAAACCACCCAGAGGCAGGGGCAAGCCCAACTGGGTAGCCATTTTCGCGCTTTGTTCAGCTATGCGCTGCCGGACCTGGCTGAAAGCCTGGTTCACCGCGGCCACAATCAAATCTTCCATCATTTCCCGGTCCTGGAGGGCCAGCAATTCTTCGGACAGTCGCAAATCCACCAGTTCCAGCCGGCCGTTCACTTTGGCGGTGACATAGCCACCCCCCACGGTAGCCTCTGCCACGATGGCGCCCAACTGTTGCTGGAATTGCTGCAATTGCTCCTGGAGTTTCCCGGAGTTTCGCAACAGGCTCATCAATTGACCGAATTCTTTGAACATCCTTGATCCTCGTCGTTGGGTTCGGAGTTTTCCAAGGAAGGCGAAGGTTCCTCGTCATCGCTCGGGCGTTGCGACGCAGAGGAGGCACGGGCAGGTCGGGGTTGGAACCCCTCATCCACCCGGATGATTTGGGCATCGAGCGTTTCGAGGGCTTTGCGGACCAACGGCCAGTTCAGCCAGGGACGGCGAGGATCTCCCCCGCTGAGCGAGCGGGGAGGAGCCGCGGCGGCCGTCGAAACGCTGGTACACTGCGTCTGCACCTCCGAGGCCTGTTCTCCGCGGGCAGGCAGTGCCACCCGCTCATAACGAACCCTCAGCGGCTGCCCCGTGACTGCCTGAAGCGTCTCTTCGAGGCGACGCCCAAAATGCTCGTTTTGACTGCACGCTTCATAGGCCAGATTGTACGGCGCTGGAAAGCGAATCACCAGCATATTCGGTCCGGAAATGGCTGGCGGCAAAGCTTGTTGGAGATAATGAGCCAAGAGCGGGAATCGGTCCATCAACCGACGCAGGCATTCCGACCAGATCTGCTCCACTGTCTGGGGCGTGAGGGGGATAGGAGGGAGTAGGCTGGGAGCGGCGGCTCGGTCATTTTTTTTTGCCCCACTGCCCGGTTCCGCAGGCGGCGATGAACCCCCCGACGGCGACGGGGAACCGCCTCCCGACGCCCCGGGAGTTCCCCGTGGGGCAGCCCTGCTGGAGGCCGCAGGCGGATTCTGCCCCGCTGCCGCCTGACCCCCTTGAGTCACCAGTTGCCAGAGTGCTCCCACCGAGAGCAATTCGTCCATCCGGGCCAGACGCACTACTGCCATTTCCAGCAGCACCTGGGCCTGATAAGCATCCCGGAGCCGCGCCTTGACCGTTGTCCAGACATCCAAGCCCGCCAGAATGGTATCCAATGATACCTGCGCGGCCTGCTGACGCAGTTGATCCAAAGCGGTGGGATCCATCGGCAGCTCCCGGACTTCCCCACCGCCACACTGAAGCAGCATCAGATTCCGCCAATGGGCAATGAGTTGATCGATCAGTTCTCCGGCTTGCAGCCCCTGATCGTACCACTGTTGTAAAAGTTGCAAGGCGGTGGCGGCATCGCGGCGAAAGACCGCCTCGGCCAGTTGAAGCACTTGCTCCTCGCTCGACAAACCCAACACCTGACGGACCCGCTGCACCGTCAGGCACCCGCTTTCGGCTGCCAGCAGTTGATCCAGCAAGGACTGGGCATCCCGCATGGAACCAGCTGCTTTCCGAGCGATCAACTGCAGAGCGGGCAGTTCCGCCTCCCGTCCTTCCTGTTGGACAATCCGGCGCAAATGTTCTGCAATCTGAGCAGGCCGGACATAGGCGAAGTCAAACCGTTGGCACCGCGACAGAATCGTGATGGGGATCTTCTGCACCTCGGTCGTGGCGAAGAGGAATTTGACATGCGGAGGCGGTTCTTCCAACGTCTTGAGCAAGGCGTTGAAGGCTTCCCGCGTCAGCATGTGAACTTCATCGATGATGAAGATTTTATAGCGTGCCCGGACCGGACGGAATCCCACACTTTGACGCAAATCGCGGGCATCCTCGATGCCCCGATTGCTCGCCCCGTCGATTTCCACGACATCGACATCGTCCCCAGTCGCGATCGCCCGGCAGATGTCGCACGCATCGCACGGATACGGGGTGGGGCCGCGGACGCAATTGAGGGCTTTGGCGAGAATGCGTGCGGTGCTGGTCTTGCCCACACCCCGGGCACCGGTAAACAAATAGGCATGGGCTACCCGGCCGCTTTCCAGAGCCTGCACCAACGCCTGAGCCACATGCTCTTGACCGATCAAATCCGCAAATTGCTGCGGTCGGTAGCGGCGGGCCAGAACGGTATAAGTCCCCCCAGCCGCAGGAGACCCGACCGAGGAAGAACTCTCCGGCCTCTGCTGGGCCTTTGGGCTTCCCCCTTCGGATTTGGAGGGATCCGCTGGGGAAGAACTGGACCCCTCTGAGGAAGAAGTCGAACCCCGGGCCAGTGCAGCCTCCGGCGTGGATGCCTCTACGAGCGGCACTCCGGCAACGAAACGGGAGCTGTCCTCCAGCGGCTCACTGGCCCCACCGGTGCCCGGCCGCGGTCCTTTGTCGCCCTTGGCAGAATCGCTCCGGCCTTTCCTAGCCATGGTTGTTTCCCTCAACCCGTGACTCTCGGTGACCCCCACGCAACGACACGGACACCATCTGAACCCACTGGCACCATGCTACCCGCCAAAAATTACTTCCGACAACCTGGATCATATCCTTCCACTCTCATCTTACAATTTTCCTACCTTAGACTTCCTCTCACATCGCAGATCTTATTGCAGATTCTCCAATTCGGGTGATGTCACTGCCCCGGGGAAGGCTGGGGGTGATGTCACTGCCCTGGGGAAAGTTGTAACATGTTAGGATAGGTCGTTGAAAGCTCGACTCCACGGCTTGTCGTAGAGAACATCGATGGCTCCGATGTTGCCCGTATCAACGCAGTCTAGAACAGAGGGTCAGCGGGAGGAGAATAACACCCCGCCGGTGGCTGTGGCACAAGGGGATGTTCCCTCCGCTGCACTCTCCGGGGCTGAGCGGCCCGGGCCTTATTCTGGTCGTTCGCCGCTGCTGAACGCACAAACCTCGCATGTTTCCAACTCAAGGACCGCAGCAAGCTCGCATGTTTCCAACTCAAGGACCGCAGCAGGCGCAAATGCGTCTGCCTCCCGCCGGCGTCGGCGGTGGGCTCCCCGCTTTTTCGAGGGGACCGACATCTTCACCTGGCTGCGCTATCTCTACCGCGTGCGGGGTCGGATCGATCCGCCGTACTGGTACATCGCCGGGATCATCACGCTGACCTCGACCGTCAACCTGATGCTGCGCTATCTGCGGCAGGGCTGGCATGGCGATCGCATCCGACAGACGGTGGTATCACAACCACCGCTGTTTGTCGTCGGGCATTGGCGGACGGGAACTACCCTGTTGCACGACCTGCTCGCCTGCGATCCCCAATTCTCCTATCCGGACTTCTTCGCCTGTTTCAACCCGAACCAGGTGCTGCTGACGGAAGGTTTTTTCCGGAATTATGCCCACTTCCTGGCACCGGAACAACGCCCGATGGACAATATGGCCGTGGGCTGGAACAAACCGCAGGAGGATGAATTCGCCCTGTGTCTGCTCGGCGTGCCCAGTCCCTATGCCGACCTGGCATTTCCTCGCTCCGCCCCCTTGGCACCGGGAGCCCTCGATTTGTCCGGTCTCTCCGAACACCAGTTACGCTTGTGGAAGCGTACCTTCCAGCGTTATGTACAATTGCTCTCCTACCGCGATCCCAGGCCGTTGGTGCTCAAATCTCCCCCGCATACCGCCCGTGTGCCCATTCTGCTGGAGCTGTTCCCCAAGGCCCGCTTCGTCCACATCGTCCGGGACCCCCGGGTCGTGGTCCCTTCCACCGTACACATGATCCAATCGATGACCCGCAGCCACTGCCTGCAGCGGCCACCCGAGACCCTAGAGAACGACCTCTGGGAACGCGTCCTCACCCAGTACGAGTTGCTCTACCGCCGGTGGGAACAAGCCCGTCCCTTGCTCCCGAGCGGTCAAATGCACGAACTGCGCTACGAAGACTTGATCCGTGATCCCTTAGGGCAGTTACGCCAGGTCTATCAAGCCCTCGGTCTCGCACACTTTGAACGAGCACTGCCTCACTTCCAACGTTACCTGCAACAAACGGCAGGTTACGAAACCAACAAGTATCATCTGACCGCAGAGCAGCGAGCGCTCATCGAGCAGCGTTGCGCCGCCATCATCCAGCGTTACGGCTATTGACCCCCCTCAGCGTTACGGCTATTGACCCCCCTCAGCGTTACGGATACTGACCCCTTGGGCAGTCTGTCCCAAACACACGCCCCGTTTCGCTCTTTTCATGCATATCTCATTCCGGCTCAACCCGGGCAAGGAAGAGCCCAATCCTTCCGGAAAGATCCCGGTCCGAAAGACCCAAGGCTTCCATCCATCCTCCCGGCCGAGGCGAATTTTCCACCCGGTCGCTAGAGCCAGCCAACAAGCAGGAGGAGTGCTATCAGGTGAATAAAACCGGCGACGATCAACAGCACGAAGAGCCAGGGAGGCATGATCCATTGCTTCCGCAGAAGAGAGGCCGACTGTGGGACAGGGGGAATGATCAGCGGCGGGGATGGAGAGGTTCCCAGGGATGGGGTCAGGGGATCTGCAGGCTGGTCGTTCCCCTCCTCCCACCAATCCGTGCCGGCGGAGTGCCCCACGAACATGTCCACGGTTTCCTGGGCAGACCAGGCGGGGAGCGTGATGGGGGTGGATGGTGTCAGCGGGATCGCCAGCAACTCCTCCCGAACTTGCTGTGCGGAACCAGGCCGATGTCGAGGATCCTTGGCCATGAGGCGGTGCGTCAAGTCGGCCAAAGCAGCAGGGACCGCGGGGTTCAGTTCGCGAACAGAGATCGGCTCTGCCAGTCGTTGCCAGCGGATTTTGTCCTGTTTACTGCCGCCGGGAAACGGAGGTGTCCCGGTCAAGGCGAAGTAGAGGGTACAACCCAAGGCATACAGATCGGCCCGATGGTCGATGGCGGTGGCATGCCGAGCTTGTTCCGGGGCGATGTAATCCATGGTGCCCAGGATGTACCCTTTGCCACCGGCGATACGCACATCCAACGGCGGAGGCTCATCGGTGGCCATCGCCAGACCCAGGTCCAGAATCTTCGCATTTCCTTGAGGAGTCACCATGATGTTGGCCGGCTTGACATCCCGATGGATCAAACGCTGATCGTGCAGATGCTGCAAGCCCTCGGCCACATCCGCAAACAAGGCAATAGCCCGTTGCGGCTCCAAACGCCCCCAGCGTCCCACGATTTCCTGCAACGACCGACCCGGGACGAACTCCAATGCAATGTAATGAATCTCCTGCCATTGCCCCGCTTCCAGCATCCGAACGACCCGAGGATGCGACGTCCGTTGATAGTACCGCTGCTCCCGTTCCAAGCGGTCACGCAAACGCGGCTCGTTTCGGGCCAGTTGGGGCGGCAGAATTTTCAGGGCCACCAGGCTTTCCCAGGGAAGCGACACCCGAGGTGCATCCCCCGAACCCGAGCTGCCCACCAGGCGCCGCTGATCCTGGGCAAGGAACACCAAACCCATCCCACCGCGACCTAAGGGCGCAAGAACCCGATAAGGGCCCACGATCAATCCGATCCAACGCCCCTGCAACAGTTTGGAAGCTTGAAAATGCGTCAGGATCCCCCGGGCCACCAGCTGGTCTGCCAGAACCGAAGCGGTCCAGGCCGAGGAGGAAGCATCGTAACCCAACTCCTTCAAAATAGCGGGCAAACGGTCCACAGGCACCAAACCACTGCGACCGATCAATTCCACCAAGCGTGCAGCCGACACTTCACTGCTCATACGTTGTTGACCGTCTTTCCACAGGGCAGAAGCCGGGCTGCACTCCCCTATTCCCGTGCGGCCAGCGTGTTATCCCTCCCGCCTGCACCGGGAAAACCGGCCTACCTCTCTCAAGACCACGCTCCGAGCGTATTCATAGTTACCTATTTTATGGCGTCGCTGTTATCCCGAGGACCGCTGCCACCCATTTCGGGAAGTAACGACTCCCCCAGTTCCCCCGAGGCATTTCAGCGTGGCGCCCGGTGGGGATTCCGATAGGAATAAACACCCCGATGGGGAGATAGGTTGGAATACAGGCGGGAATGAGGATCTCGGCGTGTCGTGGCGGTCAGAATTCGCTGGCTTGCAAGGCAGCACTGCCACGGCGCAGCGAGACACGGCAGACATACCAGGCCAGCAGCAGGCTCAGGGGCCAGCCGGCAAAGGTCCACAGCGGCGGAGGCCAGGCGTTGCCGCGGCCCATCTGCACCAGATGCAAAGGCACGACGGTCAACCCCATGATGACCACCATGTAACCCAGACCTAACACCATGTTCACCGTTCCACCAAAGCCCACCACGATCTTGGACGGGTCGGTCTGCTGATAATCCGCAAGTGCCGCTCCCAAACCCACGTTCAACGCACTCAGACCCACGGCAATCACCCCGATGGCCGCCAGATGCACAGCAATCACCAGAGTGGGCAAACCGATGAGCAGATCGGCAACAAGGATCAGGGAACCGGCAAAGAGCAACGCTCCTGTGATGGCAAAGGCCAACTTACTCCGCAAAATCGCTCGCCGGGGCAGCGGAGCCAATCCCAGGACCCAGAACTTCTTCCCCTCCAGACTGATCAGCGGGAAAACGAAGCGGGTCAGGGCTGCGCAGAGCAGCAGGGTTACCCCGAAAAAGTTCATCAGGCTGATCAGATATTGATCAAGCCGACCCAAGTCCGACAGTTGAGCCCGACGAAAGTTCCCCGCTCCCAGCAGCATCAACAGCGTGAAGATCACCAGCACCCCCCACTGCGACGGATCGCGGCGGAAGGTCCGGAAATCCTTGACGACGAGAGCTTGTTCGGCCGGGGAAAGATAACCCACGAGCCGGGCCATGAAACGATCGCTCCACGCCGGTCGGTAAACTTTACGACTCCGCTGACTACAGGCCCACTGATCGTATGCTCTGCGGTACAGACGGCTAGCTGTCCAGGCGGCGAGGACATAGAGCATCGCCCCGTTGCTCCAGACCTGAGCCAAAGGCCAGAGAGCACCCCACAGGTCTCCCCGGGCCGCGGCCACCACTCCTCGGGTCATCCAGCGACTGGGGATTAGATTGCTCCGCACCCAGGCAAATTGGTCGAGCAACTCCTGCACTTCCCGCCCACTGGTGCTCAGAGTGCGCCGCAGACCCAGACCCACCCGATACAGCCACCACACCACCAAGGCCGCTGCCAGGATGGCCAAAGCCGTCAGTAGCCACCGCCGGCGGTGCAAACCGTAGCGGATCACCACCAGACACACCCACGCCGCCACTGATGCGGGTACCAACACATAGCCCGTCAGATACGCCGGAACAAGCAGATAATAATACCACGGGACATTGGATACCCAACCGTAGGCCAGGAAGATGGGGATGCCAAGCACCACAAAACCCCACGAACTATAGGTGGCAGCACCGAAAAACTTGCTCGCAAAAATGCGATCGGGCCGCGCCGGAGTCGTCAGCAAGAAACGGACTTCAGCACTGGGGAAAAGACTCGCGTAAAGGATCAACCCCGCCGAAAAGAGCAACATCGTGCCCAGGCTGAAAAAGAGCAGATCGAAAAGCGCTTCGGCGATCGCCCCTTTGACCGGAATGTTATGCACCGTCAATTGGCGGAAGAGGAAGTAACTCAGGCCGAAGGTGAAAGTAGCCGTGAAACTGCTCGTCAGCAGCACGGTGATCAAGCGGGTGCGTCCCTGCTGCCAGGCAACCCGGAGGCCGTTACGCCATAAACACCAGCGCAACCGGCGAAACACCGCGGCCTGATCCATCTGCACCTCGACAGCACCCATACGCTCCACCCATTGCGTAACTCGTACCTGACGGGATGTGCTCCCCCAAGGCGGATCGGCCCGACCGCCCCAGGGGCAGGTTCCTCCGACCACCTGCGGTACCGCAGCATACCGCATCCCCACCCGCCACCCCGACGACGCTGACAGCAGGGCCGGTTTACGTCCACTGGTTTACGTCGCCATGTCCGCAGCTTCAGCAGTTTCGGCAGTGATTTTGAGGAAAACATCTTCCAGGTCCCCATCGCTGGCCGCCTGCTGTCTCAGTTCGGTCAGACTCCCCAAACCCAGAAGCTGGCCATGGTCGATGATCCCGATCCGATCCGCCAGTTCCTCTGCGATGTCCAGACTATGGGTGCTCAGAAATATGGTCATGCCCTCATGCGCGAGGCGGCGGAGCAGGGTTTTCAACTCGCGGATACTTTTCGGGTCCAGTCCCACCGTCGGTTCATCTGCGACGAGCACCTGAGGTTGATGGAGCAAAGCGGCGGCGAAAACGGTCCGTTGACGCATGCCGTGGGAGTATCGCTCCGTCAAGTCATCCACGAAATCTTCCAGTCGGAATTGCCGGATCACCTCGGCCATCCGCGCCCCGACGTGTTCCCTCGGCATGCCGTAAAGGTCCGCGATGAACTGCAAAAACTCGCGACCCGTCAACTTGTCGTACAAGAAGGGTTGATCCGGAACATAGCTGATCAGCCGCCGGGCTGCTTCCCCATGGTCCGTCAGGTCGTAACCTCCGATCCGCACCCGGCCGCTGCTGGGAAGCAATAATCCGCAGAGAATCTTGATCGTGGTCGTCTTTCCAGCTCCATTGGGACCCAAAAAAGCAAACAATTCTCCTCGGGGTATGGTCAAGGACAAGTCACGCACGGCCCACTTATCGCCGTAACGCTTGCTCACGTGAATCAACTCGATCATGATCGACTCGAAGCGGGAACCTTATGGTATTTCTCGCCGGATGCCTGCCCCGTGAGGATTCCCCCTTGCAACCGGAGGCATCCCCCAGCTGCAACTCGTCGTGTTACCCGTTAGCCACACTATGCCTGAAACCCACCCTGTTACGTGCCTGAGACCCGCTCAGTCGTGGTATTGTATTCCTCACCTGGGAGCCTGCTGTGCCACCCAAAGGACCGATCCTTATGACTCCCGGACCAGGCGGAGATGTTCTCCCTGGTCGAACGCTTCTTGCATCAGAACTTTTCCGTCGCTACAGCGGACCCAGGTCCGTGCGATCAGGGTCTCGTCCCGGCGATACTCGATCACCCAGCAGAGGACCTGCGTGTTCTGCCAGGTCAGCAAGCGGGGCTGGGACATGACTTCTCCCATCAGTGGCACTTGGGTCGAAGCGGGCGGAATGGACAAGCCGTACTCCGCCGCCCGGGTCCGCAGCCACTCGTGCAGCGCCGTTTGCAAAGGATGGTCTTCATGCACGATCCACCGCCGACCGGGACGCACCGTCGCCAGGCGATTGACCGGCAACAGCGGATTGAGTGGTTGACCGCGCGTGACGGGGGTAACCGGCAGGGGGCATTCCCCTTTCCCCCACGGCGAGTCCCAGGACAATTGTGATTGCAGCTGACCATGCACTACCTGCCCCTCGACACGTAGCGAGACGTTCAAGCGAAGGTTCCACAGTTGCACCTCCAGGTTACCTTGCATCTGTTGTTCCCGCAGATCCCCCGCACGGGTCAAACGCATCTGCACATCCCATTGGGGCACTTCTACCTGGACTCCCCCCGTCGCAAGCTGCAGGGAACGATACAGATGCTGAAAAAGGAACGTATCGTCAGCCTCTCGATAGCTCATCTGCGTGGTCAGGCGACCGATGGGCTGATCCCCGCGCCAGATCGTCCAGCGGATGGGAACAGCCTGGGCTGCCTCATCGGCCAGATCGATCGCGATGACCGGCGCACCATCACCCCGAAGGTACGGCACCCAATCCCGCCAGAACGAATAGCCCGTCACTACCAGCCAGGCGCTGGTGATCATCAGGACAGATACTCGGGAAGGCATGAAAAGACTCCCCCCAGGACGAGGCAGACCACCCCACTCTCCCAACCCAGACGCACTATCGCCGGGGTCCGCCTTCTGGCACCTTCTAGCATCATATCGGCCCAAGAGGCCCAACGTTGACGCCCGGTCGATCGGTCCATGCCGTACAAGCTGGTACAGGAATGATGCTGTACGAAGTGGGGTGTGGCAATGGCGTCGGGAAGGGATGAGGCACGACTGGGGGCAGCAAAGGTTGATCGCGGCCCGCAGCAAAGGTTGATCGAGGCCCAGCGGAATAGTTCCCCCGGAAGAGGGAAAGAGGTTTCAGTGCTGGGCGAGCAGGCAGCGATCATCACGACCCAAGTCGCATGGCCGGGAGCGCACCAGATCGACCAGGTGTTCCACGCTCAGACCGCAATCCGCCAGCAATTCGTTGCGTTCACCATGTTCGATGAAGCGGTCCGGCAGTCCGAGGCGGGTGATGTTGCGGGTATCCAATCCCGCCGCATTGGCCGCTTCCAGCAAGGCCGAGCCAAAGCCGCCTTCCAGAGTGCCCTCCTCCACCGTAATCACCAGCGGCAGGGTTTCGACGACACGCAAGAGCAGTTCTTTATCCAGCGGTTTGGCAAAACGGGCATTGATGACTCCGATGTCCCATCCATAATCGCGCAGGCGCTGGGCCGCCGCCACGCACTGGCTCAACAGGGCACCATAGGCTACGAAGCAACCGTCGTTACCCCACCGGATCACCTCGGCTTTGCCGTATTCGATCGGTGCGGGTGGACCCTCACGCTCGACACGCTCCAGATTGGCCTTCGGGTAACGCAGGGCAATTGGACCGTTATGCTGCAGGGCGAAGTCCAGCATCGGTTGGACGTCGGCTTCGTCGCCGGGCGCCATGAGGGTCATGTTGGGGAACAAGCGCAGATAGGGAATGTCGAAAGCCCCATGATGGGTAGGTCCATCGGGTCCGGAGAGACCTGCCCGATCCATACAGAAGACCACCGGGAGATTCTGCAGGCAGACTTCCTGGAAGATCTGGTCAAAGGCACGCTGCAGGAAGGTGCTGTAGATGTCGACGATCGGTTTGAGCCCACCCTTGGCCAGACCCGCGGCAAAGGCGACGGCGTGCGACTCGCAAATTCCCACATCGTAAAACCGCTGCGGGAAGTGCTCGCGGACCTTCTCCAGTTTATTCCCCTGACACATCGCCGCCGTAAGCACCACCACCAGCGGATCCCGCTGCATGGCCGCATAAATGGCAGCGCTGACCGCATCGGTGTACGTCTTGCTTCCCCCCTTTTTGAAGGCCACCACCCGACCCGACTGAGGATCAAGTTTCTCAAACACCGGTGGGGCATGGAATGTGACCGGATCCGCCGCTGCTTGCTCCACACCATAACCTTTGACGGTGAAAACATGAAGGAGGATCGGCCCCTTCTGGGTTTTCAAATCGCGTAGGATTTTGCGTAAAGCCGGCAGGTCGTGGCCATCCACCGGTCCGAAGTAACGGAAGCCGAGTTCCTCGAAGAGCATCCCGTGTTTGAGCATAGCCTTGACGCCGTCACGGAGTTGTTCCAGAGCCGTCTGGGCCATGGGTCCCAACACGGGGATGGCGTGCAGGAATTGATGAAGCCGGCGTTTGCTCCCTTGATAAAAGTCCGTCATGCGGCACTGATCCAGATAACGGGCCAGGCCTCCCGTGCGGGGGCAGATCGACATCTTGTTGTCGTTGAGGATGACCAGTACATCCTGGCCCATACCACCGATGTTGTTGAAGGCCTCGAAGACGATGCCGCTCGGTAAAGCTCCATCCCCGATCACCGCGACGGCCTTGCGATCGCTGCGCCCGAGATGATCGTCTGCCGCTTTCAGACCCGATATGCACGACACGCTGCAGCCGGCGTGACCGGTCATGAACAGGTCATAAGGTGATTCCGCTGGATTGGGGAAGCCCATCAGACCGCCTTTGGTGCGGATGGTGTGGAAGCGGTCGTATCGACCGGTGATGAGCTTATGCGGGTAGATCTGGTGTCCCGTGTCCCAAATCAGGCGATCTTTCGAGAAGTCAAACGTAAGGTGGAGGGCCAGGCAAAGTTCGACCACACCGAGATTGGAGGCAAAGTGGGCCGGTCGGGTCGTCAGGACCTTAATCAGTTCCTGGCGGATTTCGTAGGCCAGTTCTTGCAAATCCTCATCGCTGAGACTGTGCAAGTCGGCGGGCGAATGAATCTGAGGCAGAATTTTGGCCATAGAAGCACCTCACGGTTACGGAGGCAGGTGAGGGCAGGATCTCCGCGATCTGTCCGTCACCCCCGTCCCTGGTAGCCTCAACGTTCCCGAGCAATCGTATGCTGGACCAGTTGCGCCAGTTCCGTGCTGCCCAGCGTCCAAGCGGCTTGTTGCGCGATCTGGCCCAATTCTATCACCCGGCGGCGGGAGGACTCTACTCCGACCAGGCTCGGATATGTTAGTTTACCACGTGCGGCATCTTTGCCGAGACGCTTCCCGGTTTTTTCTTCCGAACCCTGAACATCCAGCAGATCATCGGTAAGCTGGAAGAGCAGGCCGAACGTCTGGGCAAAGAGATCGACGCTTTCCGGCAAGGAATCGGGGTGGTCTTGAGGTCGGGCACTGAGCCAGCCGAGACGTACCGCTGCTCGGATCAATGCCCCGGTTTTCCGCCGGTGCAACTCTTCCAGGAAATCCAACGTTGCTGGCGGAGGAGGGTGGCTGGTCAGGCGGCCTTCCGCTTGCAGGTCCAGTGTCTGACCACCCACCATTCCGGCAGCACCCGCCGCTTGGGCCAACTCTACGGTAGCAACCGCAGCCAGCGACGGAGGATAACCCGCCGCGAGCACCTCAAAGGCGCCCGTCAATAGGGCATCCCCAGCCAGGATCGCCAGGGCTTCTCCGAAGACTTTGTGACATGTCGGCCGTCCCCGGCGCAGGTCATCGTCATCCATCGCCGGGAGATCATCGTGAATGAGCGAATAGGTGTGGACCATCTCCACAGCACAGGCCGCCGGCAGGGCACTTTCCCCACCTCCCCCAGCCGCTTCGTGGACCAGAAGGGTCAACAGGGGACGCAAACGCTTACCGGGGGCCAGGAGACTGTACGTCACAGCTTCGCGAAGCGCCAAGGGAGCCGTGACACTGATCTCCTCCCAGGACTTCTGTAACGCCGCTTCGATCAGCTTGCGTCGCGGCTCCATCCGCATCCAAAAATCGGATTGGGTTTCCACGCTTCCCACCTTGACCATTCCTTGCGGTCGGTACGATGATCTGCCCCATCTATCGCAGCATACGGGTCTCAGCCCCTGGACCTCAGCCTCCAGCTTTCCCCCCTGCTCGACCGAGGGATCCCACGTTGGGGTCTGCCGGTGCCTGGCCCAGCTGTTCCCCTCGATTGTGCAACCATCGTCATAGACGATTTTGCAACCACTATCATTGATAGGCACAGAGCACCTGGAGAATAGCTCCCCAGGACGATTTTACGCATTCTCACCATGCCGGTGACGGCGTCCCCCCCCCAGTCCTGATAGTTCTCCCGAACTCCTCCCCCCTATCCTTACCGATGAATCCCCCCACATCACCTTCCACCCTGTCTTTACCAAGGGTGCAATGTAAATCCGTGGCTAACTCCTATCTTCGGGTTCTCCCTGGGAGTGGTTATTCCTTTTGGCTAGAAGCGGTCGATCCTGCTCGGGGGTGTCGGCGTCCCATTCCTGACGAGCCTGAGCCAGTCGGGATGTGTGAGCAAAAGGCTCCAAACGGGGCCTGCCCTGCTCGTCGATGCCGGTCAACTGCTGGACTTTGGCTTCCGCCTGCTGGAGCAACTCCCGACAGTGTTGCAGGAGAACGACACCCCGTTCGTAAAGACGCAGAGTTTCCTCCAATCGATCCTGGCCTTCTTCCAGACGTCGGAGGACGGTTTCCAGTTCTTGCAAGGCTTCCTCAAAAGGCAGGGATGGATCAAGTGCACGACCGGCTTCGGAAGAGGGAGTGGTCATAGATCCTCCTGAGGGGACGTAGGGGTGGACGCAGGGGGGATGGAAGACGGTGCTTCGAAGGTGTCTCGGTGGAAGACCGATGGTTCCCCTGGAAAAAGAGAGACCGACTTTCCCGGAAAGGGAAGCTTCGCAGGGTCGGATTGGACGTCCAGGGCGGCACTAGTAAAGCTTCCTTCGGCCAGATAGGTCCGCACCACATCTCCGGCTTGGACCTGTCGGGCCTGGCGAATGATCTCGCCTTCAGCGGAAACGGTCAGGCTGTAGCCGCGTTGGAGGACCTGGTAGGGGGAGAGCGCCTGCAGGCGGGAGGCCTGGCTGGCGCAGGCTCGCTGAGCTAGTTGCAAGTAGCGGGTCATGGCAGTGGGGAGTCGGTCGGCCCATTCGTCGATCCGTTGTTGCCAGGTATGCACACGGCGTTGGGGTTGCCGCCAGGCGGGGTGTTGGTGCACCTGCTCCAGCTTCTGCTGGCAGGAGTGCAGGGACTGCATGACGGCCTGATGCAACCGGTCACCGAGCCTGTGGAGTTCTTGCAACTTCTCGGCGCGGTGGGGCACCACGAGCATAACTGCTGCGCTGGGGGTCTCGGCCCGTTGGTCCGCGACCAGATCCGCAATGGTCAGATCGATTTCATGTCCCACGGCAGAAACCACGGGCACTTGAGAATGATAAATGGCTTCGGCTACCTCCCGACTGTCGAAGGCGGAAAGGTCTTCACTGCTGCCACCCCCTCGGGCCAGGATGATCACATCCAAAGGCAAGTGGCCTGATGAGTGCAACTGATTCAACTCGTTCAGAGCCTGTGCCAGTTCCGCCTCCGCTCCCTTTCCTTGCACGGCACTGTGGCGCAGGACCAGTTCCGTGATGGGCCAACGCTGAGCGAATAGCTCCAGCATGTCGCGAACCGCCGCCCCAAACGCACTGGTCACCAGCCCCACCCGCCGTGGATAAGCGGGAAGTGGTCGTTTGCGGCTAGCCTCGAAATATCCCCGGCTGCGCAACTGCTCGACCAATTCCCGGCGTCGCTGCTCCTGGCTCCCAACACCGGCCTGCTCCAGACGCAGCACTTGCAACTGCATCTCACCACGCGGGATGTACACACTCACCCGAGCCCACGCCAGCACCGCCATCCCATCACGGGGCGTAAAGCGGCAGCGGAGGTTGCTCCCACGAAACATCACCGCCCGGATCTGGGACTGCTCATCCTTGAGAGTGAAATACCAGTGCCCATTAGCTTTGTGTGCCTTGAAATTGCTGACCTCGCCATAGACCCCCACAATCGGATAGTTCCCCTCCAGCACGTCGCACAGCTCGGTCACCAACTCGGATACCGAGAGCAACTCCGGCAACGACTCCGGTGAAAAGAGTTCGGTGGACATCGAGATATTCCCGCTGCTGGTCTCTTCCGACACGGTCCGGCTTTGCCCCCCTGCTGCCACGGTAACTCCGGCATAAACCCCGCTGCCAGGGTATTGATGATCGACCGAGGATCGAGGGTCAATGGGGTTGATACTGCACCAGCAGCAACGGATCGCCTTGCTGATCGTGCAGTCGGGCTATCAAGCGGACCGAGCCCCGTTGCTGCCATTGTTCCCATTCCGAGGCGATCAGAGCCAGATAGGCACCCTCCGGCAAGGGGTACGCACCGCGCCAGCGTTGCACCGCCCGCGCGTAGTAAAAGAGCACCCCGTCGTCTTTCAGTTTATCAATATACAAAGTTTCATCTTTGGGGACCATCGCTTGCAACGTGGCGGCGATCGGAAGGGGGTTGCGTCGGGCGGTACGCAGTGGCAGGACGATCTCCACAAAGACCACCTTGGCGAGCAGGCCACAAAGGAGCAGCCCTGCCCACCACCGCAGCGGGTAACGGAATGCGCTCCAGCGCGAACGGAGGTCCCTCAGGAGTAAGTGAGCACCTAGGACCCCCAATGCCACCACGGCAGGAGCGATAGGGAGAACGTAGCGAACGTTGTGATTGGGCACCAAAGTCCACAGGAGCAAATTGGGCCAGCTCCAGCAATGCAGGAACAAGGCCAGGCGTCGAGCCGACCCAGGCAGTCGGCGATGATAACGGGGGAACACCATGAGCATGGCCGGAATAGACCAGGGCAGCAGCGCAGCTCCCACTACCAGAGGGAAAGTCACCCACCGGGGCGAAGGCACCCAAGGGGGCGTTTCCCCGCTCCGCAACCGGTAAGCTGCCTCCTGCCCGAGCGTTTGCAGGAGCAATTCCGGACCCACCGCACGGATCACTCCCCCCATCCAGAGCAGGCATAACCCAGCGGCCAGCACCAGGGCCAGCCAAGGCCGTCCCGAGTGCCAGAATCGAGCCTGCCGGCTCAGCACGGTATAACTGGCAACCGTAAGCAGAAAGAAGGCGGGAGCCGGCCATTTCGTCAGCGTTGCAGCCGCCAGACTCCAAGCGGAAGCCAGCAGATACCCCCAATGCCACGAGACGCGACGCTGGGTCTGCGGGCTTTCCTCGCCGTCCGTCCGAGATTTCAACGACGCCGCTTGTGCGCGATACCAGGTTACCAGAGCCAGGGTCAGCCAGCCGGTGAGGGTCATGTCGATCTCTGCACTCGGCACTTTGTCCATCCAAAGCAGGGACAGGGGCAGGCTGAGCATCACTCCCACACCCCAGGCGAAGAATCCCTCCCGGTACAACAGCACAAAACAGGTCAGACAGACCGCTCCGGCGGCGAAGACCGACGGCAATCGAGCAGACACCGTGGTGACATCCCCCCAGGGCAGCGAGCAGAGTATGATGGCCAGATAATGCCCGGGAGGTTTGGTCAGAAAGGGTTCACCGTAGAGGACGGGATAGAGCCAGCAGCCATCGTGCCAGCAGCAGCGGGCCACCACCGCGCGGAGCGCTTCGGTCCGATAGAGCGGTGCCGCATCGATACCGTAGAGACAGAAGAAACTGAACCAGGCTATTGCACCCAGGACCACTGCTCCCTTGTTCCACCGGAGCAGGCGAGCCAGGTCCGGGGTGATCAACGCTCTGCTCGCGGAATGAACGATCGCGTGCATCCGTGCTGCTCCCCGTACCTCCCTGCTGTTACCCTGTTATCCGTGCTGGCGTTTTCTGAGCCGATCACGCATGGGCCTGATGGTGCCTTACTCAGGCCAGGGGCACGTAATCCAGGCCGAAGCTGCGGGCCACCGCGGCGTTGGTAATCTGGCCCGCGTGGATATTGACGCCTGCCCGTAAGCCGGGATGTTCCTGGATCGCCTGCTTCACACCCCGGTTGGCCAGGAGCAGAACATACGGCAGCGTCACGTTGGTCAGAGCGTAGGTGCTGGTCCGGCCAACCGCCCCGGGCATGTTCGTCACGCAGTAATGGACGATGTCATCCACGATGTAAGTGGGCTGGGCGTGGGTAGTGGGTCGGCTCGTCTCGAAGCAGCCCCCTTGATCGATCGCCACATCGACCACGACTGCCCGCGGCGGCATGAGGCGTAAGTCCTCACGCCGGATCAGATGCGGAGCCTTCGCACCCGGGATCAGGACGGCCCCGATGACCAAATCCGATAACCGCAAACATTCTAAAATGTTGTGCCGATTGCTGAAGACCGTCGTGACGTTGTTCGGCATGGTCTCGTCGATGTAACGCAGGCGATCCAGATTGACATCCAGGATGAAGACATTGGCCCCCAATCCCGCCGCCACCCGGGCCGCGTTGGAACCCACCACACCTGCGCCCAGAATGGTCACGGTCGCGGGGGGAACACCCGGTACCCCGGCCAGCAGAATACCCCGGCCCTCGTAAGGGCGTTCCAGATATTTCGCCCCCTCCTGGATGCTCATCCGGCCGGCCACCTCGCTCATAGGCGTCAACAGGGGCAATCGACCCCGCTCGTCCTGGATCGTCTCATAGGCGATCGCGGTGATCCCAGAACGGAGTACCGCTTGCGTCAGTTGGGCATCCGCGGCGAAGTGGAAAAACGTGAACACCGTCTGGCCCGCCTGCAGCCACGGCCACTCCTGCGGCAGGGGTTCCTTGACTTTGACGATCAACTCCGAGCGACGCCATACCTCCGCCGCACTCTCCACAATCTCCGCCCCATGCTGGGCGTAATGCTCATCGGTGATGCCGCTGCCCAGACCAGCTCCACTTTGAATCAACACCTGGTGACCGCAGCGTGTCAGCTCCTCGACACCTGCCGGCACGATCGCCACACGATACTCATCCGCCTTGATTTCCTTCGGCACCCCGACAATCATGGTCGCACGCCCCCTGGAATCCGCCGGCCCTTGAGAACCCCACTTCCTCCTCTTCTACTCATACTCATAGCAAGTGTGCTATTGTCTGCGGAAAGCGACATCCCTGGCAAGGGGAATCCCTGCGGTGCAAAGCCGACGTCCCTGACAGGCAAATTTCTGGGACGGAAAACGACATCCTTAGCAGGCGAATTTTTGCGGCGGGAAGTGACACCTTCAGCAGGGAGGAATCCTAACGGGGAAGTGCCCCACGCGACCCGAGGCATCCGTGCGGGAAACGAATGGCACCGTGCCGTCCACATCCCAAAACCTGCTCCAGCCAGCAATCCTGCCCCGTCAACCAGGGAATGACGGACCCGCGTTCGTCGGCTCTTATCGGCGGCGGGGAGAACGACGTGTCCCCGGGGATGTGCTCTCATCAGGTCGGGCAGGAGGGGAGACCGGTGGAGCAGGAGTTCGCGCCATCGGACCTGGCCTCATCGGTGTAGGCTGCACGGAGCCGCCGGAACTCTTCCCCATTGGCAGGGGAGTACCGTTCACCAGCCGTGACAATGCCGAGTTACCAGAGACATTCGATGTTTGCGGCTGGCTCCGAGGCGGCAAACCCGTTGATGAAGTGCCCGCAATCAGAGGCCCTTTTTGGGGTCCGACCGGATGAGCTGACCCTCGACTGATCGGCGAGTCTGGGTTCGGAGCTGATCTTCGCCCCATATCCCCGCTGCCAGGAGTAGGACGCCTCGAAAACGGCGGAGGCGACCCTCCCACCGGCGGCAATGACACACCCTTCGGATCCACCGGCGGTAATCGATTACTCTTCGGATCCACCTTCGGATCAATCGGTGGTGGTGGAATGCCTTTCGGATCAACCTTCGGATTCACCGGTGGCAAGGGCACTCCCTTCGGATCTACTTTCCCCTTCGGATCCACCGGCGGTAATCGATTACTCTTCGGATCCACCTTCGGATCAATCGGTGGTGGTGGAATGCCTTTCGGATCAACCTTTCCCTTTGGAAAAACCTTGTCCTTCGGATCAATCGGTGGTGGTGGAATGCCTTTCGGATCAACCTTCGGATTTACCGGTAGCAAGGGCACTCCCTTCGGATCCACCTTCCCCTTCGGATCGACCGGCGGTAGCGGCACTCCCTTCGGATCCACCTTCCCCTTCGGATCGATCTTCCCCTTGGGGAAAACTGTGTCCTTCGGCTCCACCTTCCCCTTCGGATCAATCTTCGGGAAGACCTTGTCCTTCGGGTCCAACTTCGGCTCTTCCGGCAGGACCACCTTCCCTTTCGCATCGATCTTCCCCTTAGGCTCGACCTTCCCCTTGGGGAAAACCGTGTCCATCGGATCAGTCTTCGGGTCCCCCTTCCCCTTCGGCTCCAGTGGTGGGATCACTTTCCCCTTGGGATCCACCTTCGGATCGATCTTCCCCTTAGGATCAACCTTGGGGTCGATCTTACCTTTCCCTTTGGGTTCGCCTTTGGAGTCGCTAGAAGGGTTCGGGCGTGCGGCACCGGGGGGTGGAGGTGGTTGTTTCTGGACGGGCTGTCGAAGAGCTGGTCGGGCGATGTCCGCAGGCAGTTCCAATTTGACACTGCGAGCCGCCGGGGGAATGGGCTGAGTGGCCTTACCAGGGGACGGTTGTTTGGCGGCTTCCCACTTGGCCCGTTGGGAAGCCAGTTCCCGAAACTGCCGGACTTGCTGCGCCTCGCGTTTGCGGGCCTCCGCCGATAAGGGCCGAAGCCCCACCTCCGGTTGCAACTGGGCGGCGGCTTTCAGCGGTGCCACCATCGCCACGGATGTCACATCGGTCTTGTTCACCACCAGCGAGCGATTGACCACCGTGATGTTGTTGGTGACATTGCGGATGTTCGTCTGGCTGATGTTGTTGATGATGGTGTTTTGCTGGACCAGATTGACCGGCGGTCGCGGAATATCACCCCGCCAACGTCCCAGATAGAGGGTGTTCAAACCGTTGATCCAAGCGGGCTGATCTTGATAGGCCAAGGAGTAGTAACTCCAGAGGGGATCGTAACCCCAACTGCGTCCCACTCCAAAACCGATGGCGAAGCCGCCCCGCGGTCCGAAGCGCCCGCACCAGGCGGAGAAGCCGGCCTCGATGTAGCGAGGACCGAAGTAATCTCCGAAGAAGTAGCAACCCCACCCCCGGCGGACAAATAAACAGCCGAACAGCGCCGGTTCACTGATGACATAGACCGGTGTGTACACAAAGGCCGGGCGACGCCAAAGGATGGGTCGGATCAGTACGGGGGCAAACAACACGCCACGCGCCGCCAAAGGATAATCCCAGTACCCCGGCACAAAGACCCAGCCGAGGGGCGTCCAACGGTAGTGGGCCGGCACCCAGACCCAACCGGGGCGGTACTCCCACCAGAAACCGGGCCGCCAGATATAGCGTCCCCGCCAGACCCAGTGACCGGGAACATAAAAGCTCGTCGCGGTCGGTGCAGGGATACTCGGTCCCACCTCGAGGCTGGCCGGCGGCTCGGGAAGATATTCCACTTCCGCGGCAGAGGTTACCGTTCCTCCTGGCCTTTCCTCGCTCACCGTCGTTTGCCAGAAGCCGGGCACCCATTGCCAGCCTCCCTCCACCGACCGCCACCAACCGGGAACCCATACGCGTCCCGGGGGTACCACCCGCCAGAACCCGCTGACCCAGAGAAATTGCTCTTCGTCCTCATCCCAATGCCAATACCCGGGAATCCAGACGACATTCTCCCCATCCGGTTTCTGATCCGGTGGCAGCTCCTCGATCGGTTCCGGGGGCTGTTGTGGCACAATCGGTGTTGGCCGGCTATCTTGGGCTGGTGTCGCGTAGGCTTCATGCACCGGTCCCTTCGCGCGGACTTCCAACCCCTCGGGCAAATCCTCCACGGGCGGCTCCTGAACGCCCCCCGCCCACGCAGCCGACGACCAGACTTGCTCCGGTTTTACGGCCAACCAGACCAACGTCACACTCAAACCAACCCAGGCCAACCACCGCGGGAGAAGAACAGACATGACCGATTCCTCAATAGGGGATTGACTCGGAAGCTTGTAAAAAAGTAACGCCTCCCACCGCTTCCCTTGCGCCGTGCACTCCTTTGTAACACCCGGGCGGTGGTCACCCTAGAGATATTGATACCCGGCAAAAGCCAGACCGGTCATAACCCAGATTGCTTGGGACAACCAAACGCCTGGCCGGTGGTGACGCAGGATAGCGAAGGAACCCGGTCCTGATGGGGTCTAGCATGCTGGAGCCTATACCGCCGGCGGACTACCAGCGCCATTCCAGGCCGAATTGCAACCCGGTCACCAGCAGATCGCTTTGCCGGAACAAAGGTCGCGGGCGGAATTGGCCGGAAAAGGGGACGGAGGGAGCATTCGGTACCTGGGTCAAGTCCACGACGCGGTCGATCTGCTCCCCCGGTCTTAGAACATTAGTCCAGTAGAGGAAATTGTAACCAAGGTAGAGTTGCCAGGCGGGGCTGAGACGATATCCCACTTGCACTGTCACTTCAGGCACCACGCTGAAGCGGTCCAGTTGGAAGGTCCCGAGATTGGAAGCCGCCGCGAGCAATCCTCCGGGAAAAAAGACGGGCGGCTGGTTCGGGCGGATGCGGGTTTGAATGCCGTAAATCTCCAACTCCTGCTCCGTAATGCCGAAGGCGATAGTGGCACGCCCCCAGAAGGTCCAAGCCCCCCAGCGTCGCTCCCAGGTAAACCCCACCTGTCCTCCGTGGAAGCGATTTTCCGTGGCGAAACGATCCCGCACAAAGACCACCGTCCCCGGCGGGTCCGGAACATTCAAGCGGCCATTTCCGGGACCGATCACCACGATATTTTCCTTCATTTCCAACGCTTCCGACAGGTTCAAATAACGGTATCCGATCAGGCCGGTGAGTTGGCCCACCTCTGTCGTCCGCAGGCAACAGCGCAGGTTGGCATCCATTCCCCAGAGCAGGCTCGAAGCATCCACCCGAAACTGACCCCGCAGGATGTTGGGCACCGCCACCGCCTCCCCTGTTTCTCCGATGATCCCCCCACTCCCGGGACGCGGATTGGGACTGAACACAGGACGAGTAATGATCGGGAATTGGTGGGAATCGACCACGATGGAGGCCGTTTCACGACTGAGAAAGAAGAAACTGCCGTCCAGAGCACAACGACGCGCAGCATCCCATAGGCCGGCACGAACCCGCAAACCATTGCGGAACGGATCGATCAACCGGCCCGGCCCCACGATTGGCACAGTCCCCGGCTCGTTGAGATAACCGAAGCGGTTCGGGTCGGGGTTGGTCGTGGCCAGGATCGGAATATTCAAAGGAGACATCCACCAGAGGAGATACTCGGTTTGAACGTATGCCAGCGGCCAGTCAATCCCGTCGCTGCGACCGTGCCTCCACCCTGGGCCGAATGGTGGAGCCAGCCAACCGTCACACAATTCCGCCAGGGAAGGGTAATCCCGGGAAAGCCGCAGGGAAGGAGAACCGAATGTCCGTGTCGCATCAGGTTGATGTTCCGGAATGAGCAACTCCGGCGGTGCCACGGGCCATTCCGCCGTCACGGGAGAGACGGACGGGTAAAGACGGGGCACAGGCAAAACATGAGACGGGACATTATCCCCCTTACCCCCTTCCGGCGGACTATCTGCTGGAGGAATGCGCGGGGGAATGGGCGGTACGCCTGGGGACGACCGAGAGGGACCAGAAGAAGGACCTGCCAACGGGGCTCCTTGCACACCTTCTACACCGGAAGGGGAGCCAGCAGCCGGCGGCTTGGGTTCGGAAGGTACGCTCCTTACCGGCAGCCCTTCTCCGGGTCCCGCAGGAGCAGGCCGGTCCGGGAGGGTGGTTGGAGTAGGGTGTTTGTCCCTGGTCCCGGGCAGAGGTAGCTGACAGGGCGTAGCCGGCCGCCACAGCGGTTCATCGTCCGAGGAAGACACCGGTGGTGCCGCTCCGGGACTGGCAGAACCGGATGATAATGGCACTCCTGTAGAACTGGCAGAATCGCAGGGTGGCAACGAACCGGCTTCCAGAGGCAACCCGGGTGCAGGTTGCGACCCTGCCTTGGGTTCCCCCCCTGGAGGAGGAGGCAGGACGGCTGACGGTGGTATCGGAGACGTACTGGGCTCCGCAGGCCCGGGGGTGACCAACGGTAGGGTGGACACCGCCCGGTCTTCGATTTTTCGTGTTGCGGGTCGCCAGGGGGTCTCCTCCGCTCCGCGACCTGTTGCCACGATCGTCGCCAGACCCCAGACTGCACAGCCGATGACCCAGCTTTTGTGGCAACGTCCCCGTTCCCGACTTCGCGCCATAGCCCGCTCCGATGAGCTGCATCCGGTCTTCTGAACTTTCCCCCGGACAATAGCTTTTCCTTTTTTCCTCATCGGCCAGATTCCGCCTGCAACCGCAAACTTTCTCTGTTCGGCATTCCCGGATTTCCTCATAGAACCCACCGTCACCGCGATCCGCCGCCTGCCCTCCGGAACAGTCGGATCTGCGTCGTTCCACTGTTCCGCAGTAGTTCATCGCTTTCACTTCCCCGTTCCAAACTCTTGTCTTCCCACTCCCCCCTGCAATTCCTCGCCCCCACTTCCCGCTCCCAAACTCACCGGTTCTCCCTAACCAACGCAACTCCATCACTTCTACTTACCCATCGCAACTTGACCTCGAACCGGAAAAAGTCGTCTTGCCCCGTCCAGATCCCACCCTGCAACATCCCGGCTTTTTTCAAAGATTCGCTTGGACTGAAGTGATCGTCTGCGTCTCGATCTTGCTTGACCGGAACAACGAAGGTATCTAACGTGATAGGTGGTTCTCCCCTCGTACCTCTACGGCGTGGGCAGAGAGAACGAATCCGAAGGAACCGGTCCATTCCTCTGACGGCGGAGAGAGCCTCCCTATGGCTTCCCCCACCTACCGATGGTTGTTCCTGACATTAGTGTGTGTGGGACTGGCGGCAGATCAGGCGAGTAAATATGCCGTCTTCCGCTGGCTTTATCGGGACGGTGTCTGGATGGATGGACATGGGAACAGCTACGATATCGTTCCCGGCTGGTTCCAGTTGATCGCCCAATACGATCCGACTGAACCGTTCGCCACCGATTGGCGCGAACCCCTTCAGCGGTTCAACGCCGCGGTGATGCCGCGGGTCAACCACGGGGCCTTGTTCGGTATGGGGCAGTCCCATCGGGAACGAGCGAACATGATCTTTTCTCTGATTAGCGGCCTGGCAGCCCTGGTCATCATCGTTTGGGGCTGGCACCGCTCGGTCGCTTCCGACTGCTGGCTGTCCGCAGCATTGGGTCTGATTCTGGCCGGCACGCTGGGCAACTTCTACGATCGGCTCGTCTTCGGAGGAGTGCGGGATTTCCTCTACTTTTATAAGATCAACTGGCCGGTGTTCAACGTGGCAGACTGCTGCCTGGTGTGCGGAGCCTCTCTGCTGTTTTTCCACGCCTTTGTGATCCAACCGTCCGATTCGTCCCATCGATCCGAATCGGAATCTGCTGCCAGGAAATGTTCTCCTTCTACGACGGTCGAAACCCACTCTACGACGGTCGAACCCCACTCTTCTGGGGTCGAAGTCGGTCCGCCTCCTCCCGCTTCCGAAACAGGTAGTGCCAGCAGCCCGCCGACAACCTGGGCCACGCTTCCTCCACCACGGCTCGACGCATCCGCAACGGTGCCCAGGAACAACTCCTCCACCCCCGACCGGCCCGCGTGACTCCTACTCCTCGCCCCGGATCAACCGGCGTGCCCCAGGCAGGACCTGAATCCTCACTGCGCCCTCCATCCAGCAATTCAGAATTCAGGCAGACCTGTCGAACCCCGAATGAACCCGCCCTAGTCCAACCACGAATAGGGATACTGGGGGTCGTCGTACTGCAACGCCTGAGGCGTGAGGAAGAGCGGGCGGAAGGTATCGACCATCACCGCCAGTTCCTCGGTACGGTGCAGGTCCCGGCTCGCCGCGATGGTGCCGGGGTGCGGTCCATGCGGAATGCCGTGGGGGTGCAACGTGATGGACCCTTCCTCGATTCCGCGGCGACTGCTGAAGCGGCCCTGCACGTAATAGAGCACCTCATCGCTTTCCACATTGCTGTGGGCATAGGGCACCTTGATCGCCTCCGGATGCGTATCCAGCAGACGCGGAGCAAAGGTACAGACCACGAAACCTTCCCCCTCAAACGTCTGATGGATCGGCGGAGGTTGATGCACCGTACCGGTGATCGGCTCGAAATCCCCGGCGTTGAAAGTGAAAGGATAAACGTAGCCATCCCAGCCGACGACATCGCAGGGGTCATCCGCCAAGGTGTAGCGTGTGAGCCGTTCCCCGTCCTTGATCAGGACTATGGTCGGCTGCTCGGCCCCTTCCTCGCCGTGATCGAGTAATGTTTCCGGAGCGTGCAGGTCCCGTTCACAGAAGGGGGCTCCCAGCTTGAACTGGCCATCCGTATTGCGATAGCGTTCGGGAAAACCGACCAGACCTTTCGACTCGATCACCAGCAAGTCCAGAGCTGCCGGATCTGGGACTTCCAGACGCCAGAGAATACCGCGAGGAATGACGATATAGTCCCAGTCGCGGAAAGGCAACGGACCCAGGGGAGAGTGCAACACACCTCGACCTCGATGTACAAAGAGGATCTCATCCGCCGCGGCATTGCGGAACCATTCGGGCTGGTGCAGAGCCGGCCGGCACCGCCATAACGTGACCTCGTCATTGGTCAACAGCGGCACCCGCCCGGAGATCGGGTCTCCCTGGCGTGGCAACTGGCCGGTCCGCAGATGATGATGCCGCAGGACGGCCTCGGCTACACGTTCCACCGGACAACGTCCGGCAGGCTCCACCTTTCGTACCCGCGTTGGGGGACGCCGATGATAGAGGATCGTATAGGCTCGGCTGAAACCGGCCCGCGTCAGGACTTCTTCGTAAAAAATCCCCTCGTTGCGGAAGCCGGCTTGCGTGCGATGGGCAATGTGCCGCTTCTTCGGGATATTTCCCAGCCTGCGATAGTAAGGCATCGTTGCTTTCCTCAGGGACCAGGAAAAGATCGGGGAGGACGCCCTGCGCGTCGGCCTTTTCCGCCAGGATATTCGCTTGATTCGGCATGTCTGCCGCAAGGTTCGCTTCCGACTGCCTGTTCCACCCAGGAACCCGGATATTTTCTGGTCCGTCGCCCGATTATTCACAACTGGTCGCCAGATTGTTCGTGTCTGCTCGCCAGATTACTCACATCTGGTCCCCCGATTATTCACGTCTATCGCCAGATTATTGATTCACGTCGGCCTGTGCCGCGTCGGTCCGGGATGGGCTACGACCACGTTGCGTAAGCATCCGAGACGTTCGATGCACAGTTCGACCACATCGCCGGGTTTGAGCCAGCCGCCGACAGCCTGGGGGGTCAACTCCAGAATGCAGCCGGTTCCGACTGTGCCGGAACCGATGACATCACCGGGCCGCAACTCCGCGTCCCGACTGGCATGAGCGAGCAATTGCGGCCAGGTCCAATACATGCTTCCGGCATTTCCGTGCGAGTAGCGTCGGCCGTTGACCGTCGCCGTCATTTCCAGATGGAGCCGGCCATCCTGGTAACGATCCCGCAACTCTTCGAGGGGTACCAGGCGTGGCCCCAGGCTCGTGGCGAAATCTTTGCTCTTGCTGGGTCCCAGTCCCACAGCCATTTCCACCCGTTGCAGGTCGCGGGCACTCCAGTCGTTCATGATGGTGAAGCCGGCCAGGCATTCCAGGGCGGAATCATCGGGCGGCAAATCCCGAGCAGGCCGAGCGACCACCGCGGCCAGTTCCAGTTCGTAATCCAGTTCCTGGCTCCCCTGCGGTGCCCACACGGGGTCTCCATCTCCGATGACAGCCGCGGGGTTGGAGAAGTAAAACACGGGCACCTGGTACCATTGCGGGACCATGTCCAGACCGCGATGGGCACGGCAGGTCCGCACATGTTGCTCGAAGGCATAAAAATCCCGGATCGAAGTCACCGCGAAGGGAGCGGGCATAGGCGGTCCTCATCTGTTGGACGGCGCTGGAGGCCTCCCGTGAGCATCAGAGGGTGCCCCGCAGGGCTTGTTCCCGCTCGATGGCCTCGAAGAGGGCCTTGAAATTTCCCTTGCCGAAGCTCCGGGCACCCCGTCGCTGGATCACCTCGAAAAAGAGCGTGGGACGATCGCAGACCGGCTTAGTGAAAATCTGCAACATGTACCCTTCGTCGTCCCGGTCCACCAGGATCCCCAGTTCGGCCAGGTCGGCGATATCCTCTTGAATCGTACCCACCCGCTGCGGCAGTGCGTCATAGTACGTCTTGGGGACCCGCAGGAAGGAGACATCATTAGCCCGCATCGCCCGCACGGTCTGAACAATATCTCCCGTAAGCAGAGCAATATGCTGGACTCCAGGACCACCGTAGAATTGCAAATACTCCTCAATCTGGCTCCGCCGTTTGCCTGGGGCCGGCTCGTTGATGGGAAACTTGATCCGTCCGCTGCCATTCTGCATCACCTTGGACATTAAAGCGGAATATTCTGTGGAAATATCCTTGTCATCGAAGGAAATCAACTGGGTGAACCCCAGAACGTCACGGTACCAGGCAACCCATTCATTCATTTTGCCCTCTTCGACATTGCCGACGATATGGTCGATGGCGACCAGACCCACGGGTCGTCGAGTAGAGGGTTGGTAGCGTTCGGGATCGATCGGGCGGAAACCGGGGGCGAACACGCCACGGTAGCGGTCGCGGTTGACAAAACTGTGCCAGGTATCGCCATAAGTGGCAATGGTGGCCACCTCGTACACACCGAATTCATCTTCCAGGGCCTGTGGTTCTTGGATCGGCCTGGCTCCCCGACGCACCGCTTCGTGGAATGCCTCCCGGACATCGGGCACTTCCAAGGCGATGTCCATCACCCCATCCCCATGCTGCACCAGGCGGTAGCTTTCGGGATGCTGCGCCGACAGCGGAGACGTAAGGACAAAGGTGATGTCCCCTTGCTTGAGCACATAGCCGGCTTCATGACGGACCCGCGTCTCCAGACCCGCATACGCAATCACATCAAACCCAAAGGCATTGCGATAGAAAAAAGCCGATTGCCGGGCGTTGCCCACGAAAAAACGCACATGATCGATCTTGCGTAATACAATCTCGCCCATGCTGTTTCCTCCTGCTTGGGGTACTTGCCGGCGCTACGCCTGCTCACGGACTGTTCTCAGGCGTCCCGCATCTGCTTACTCTCTGTTGCCACCAGATCGTTATCTGTTATCCCCCCACTGCTTACCCAGCTTGATTATGTCCCTCAATTAGTTGGGGTTGCTCCGCTCGAAGCGCGGAAATACCAATTGGCCATCCCCAGATTCCCAGCAGCCCACACGCAGGTCAGAACGCAGGAAGCACGGGAATGTCCAATCGACGGATCAACTGCGTGAGTTCTTCCCGCAGGAAGGCAAACGAGGGAGCGATGAAGAAATCTTTTTGCATCTGCGTCGGATCGTAGTCCGTCTCGATGACTACATCCGTGACAAACGGTCGGCGACTCACGTGAGGGGAAAACAGAGCATGGGGGATTTCCCCGAAGCTGGACAAAATGCCGGCACCGAAGATTTTGACCTCCCCACACTCCTCGATCAGACCGAACTCGATGCTGAACCAACTGAAACGCTTCAAGGCCAGGACGTGTTCTCCTTTCTCCGCGGTGGCCGCTGCTCGACCGATGAGCACCAACAGTTCCGCATAATCCCTGTTCATCAGGGGCGGGACGTGGCCGAGGCAATCGTGGATCATATCCGGTTCCGGAGTGAATTCCGGATGCGAACCATGGCGGATGAATTGTGTTACCGGAAAACCCCGACGGGCGATGTATTCGTAAAAGGTGCGGTACGGCAACGCTCCTTCTGCCGGCACCAAATGCATCTGGGTCTGCTGCTGGAGCTGCTCACTGATCGGTCGCAATTGGGGAATCTGATCCTGGGTAATCTTCAAGGCATCTTTTGCCTTCAGGTAAATGGAGCAGGCGTATTTACGGTGCAACTCATCCAGCCTGGGAGCCACTTCACGCCAGATGCGGGTTTCTTCCTCGGTGTATTCGATCCACGGGGGACCCAGATTCTCCAACCGGTGCTTACGACACAAGTGGAACAGCTCCCGCCGACGTTCGACATATGCTTGGTCGTTCTCCCCCGGATGACCGGGATCCAAGGCGAACTCTGCCTGGTCCGGCGGCTTGACCATCACCTCGGGATCGATCGGTTGACCGTATTCAATGAGCATACCGCCCGCTTGCATGGAGAGGACCTCCGAAAAAGAGATGAGGTATCTCATACTATTTTATCCGATTTTGCTTCCCATGTTGTACCTGTTTGTAACAATCCCCCAACCGTCTTCCTTCCTGCTTCTGTTCCTCGATTGCCACTTCTCTGGCCTTGTTTGCATCGACAGATCGAGTTCACTTCACCAGTCCACTTCAGCAGAATGGCCCCTCTCCCGATCCCAGGTGATATCGCAGGGTCCGGGTCCGGGACCTATCATAACTTCCACAGTGCTCTGCCTGATCCACTTGCAGAACAGGTTTAGGACCAAGGTGGCAAGCAGAGATCAGCACCAGCCCGACCATTGGGAACCAGCCCATGGGAACCAGCACAGGCTGGCAATGAGCGACGCACCAACCTGACAACCCGAGGGATCGGCGACCCTGGCGACGATTCAATCCCTCAGTGGCAGCCTGGAGTCATCAGGAGGCTTCCGATGCGAGCAGCGTATTTCCGTCAGACCGGTGAACCGGAAGTGATCGAAGTGGGAGAAGTTCCTACCCCTCGACCCCAGGGTCGAGAGATTCTGGTACGGGTGCGTGCGGCAGCGATCAATCCGATCGACACGTATATCCGCCGGGGCACCGCTCCGATGCCGTTACCCCAGCCGGTGGCGATTACCGGCACCGACTTTGCCGGAGTCGTGGAGGCGGTGGGACCGGAGGTGTCCCGCTTCCGGGTCGGAGATCGGGTTTGGGGATCCAACCAGGGCCTGCTCGGTCGGCAGGGCACATGTGCCGAGTATGTCTGCGTAGATCAGGATTGGGCCTATCCTCTGCCGGAGAATGTCAGCGAGGAGCAGGCCGCCGCTGCCGCTTTGGTGGGGATCACGGCCCATCTGGGGCTATTTCACCGGGCCCGTCTCCAGGCCGGCGAATGGGTTTTCGTCAACGGCGGCACTGGTGGTGTTGGTTCGATGGTCGTGCAGATGGCCAAAGCCGTCGGAGCACGGGTGATTACCACGGTGGGGAATGCGGAGAAGGCCGCCCTGGCCCGAGAGCTGGGTGCCGACGTGGTGGCTCTCTACAACCAAGACGATATCGCCAGTGTCATCCGCAACGCGACGGGCGGCTTAGGAGTACACGTCTGGTACGAAACCCAACCACCAACTGACTTGGATCGGACGGTCGAGCTGACCGCCCCCCGCGGACGCATCATCGTTATGGCCGGTCGCCAGGCTCGACCTGTCTTTCCCAATGGTCCGTTTTACTTGAAAAACTTGTCTCTGTTTGGTTTTGCCATGTTCAACATGACAGCAGACGAACAGCGGGTCTGCGCCGAAGACATGAACCGGTGGTTGGCTAGCGGTCGGCTCCGAGCCATCATCGGGCGCCGCTTTCCACTCCAGGAGACGGCAGCGGCTCACCGCTTGCAAGAGGAAAACACCCTGGGCAAAAGGGGGACCTTGACCGGCAAAATCGTCATCACCATAGATTGACGGATTCCCGATCGCTCCAGACACCGATGCCGCAGGCAACCAAAAACGTGACGCAAACCACCACAACGCTCCAGACACCGATGCCGCAGGCAACCAAAAACGTGACGCTATCCATGACGATTTACCAACGGTGGACTTTTCCGCTTCGGAGGTGGCCATGTTACGAATGGTCCCATGGGTAAGCACCCTGATGATGAGCTGGGGCGTATGTGCGGGGTGGCAATCACCTTCTGCCGATCCTCCCTCCCCTCCATCTCCTCGGTTGGCGGTGGCCCGCGTCACCTCCGCGGCGGGAAGCCTGGTGGCGCGGCTGGCTCAAGGCACGCGGTATCAACCGCTCCCAGCGGGAGCCGACATCTTCTCTTCGGATCGGATTGTGGCCTTCCCCAACGCCAGTCTGCGGAGCAAAAATGGGCGACTTACGCTTTCCTTTCCGGGGGACCTGGAAGGGAATGCCCCCACGCCGATTTACGATACAGCCATCATCCTGCACCCGGCGGAGGCAGTGGACCTGGACGTAAATCTGCAATGTGGCCGATTGCTTCTCGAAAACACGGCCCCGGAAGGATCCGCCACCTGCCGCCTGCAGTTCTGGAACCAGACCTGGACGATTGCTCTGGAAAACCCCGAAACGCAAGTTCTGATCGATTTGAGCAGCCGCTGGCCTGCCGGGACACGCTTCCAACCCCGCAAAGCCGAAACGCCACGTGCGACCGCCCCGATCGCTTCGGCTCAGTTGCTGCTGCTCAAAGGACAAGCCACGGTGGATGTTGGCGGTGTCGCTCTGGCCATGTCCGCTCCTCCGGGGCCCGCCGAGCTGCGGTGGAGCAGCCTGCACGCACCCCCCCGGGTACCCCGCAAGCTCGAGAGTCTCCCCGCCTGGGCCGATCTGTCCCGTCCGCGGACTCCTCAAGCTCGTGCTCGGGCCGAGGGCTGGGACCACTTCCGTCAGCTCTTCGCCCGAGAGCCGGAGCAAGCCCTGCTGCAGTTCGCTCAGGCTAAAGAGCTGCTTCTGCGTCTCATCGCCCTGCAGGTGGCTCAAGCTCTCGACGATCGGGAACATCTCGAACGGACCCTCACCGCACCATCGACACAAGAAGAATGGGACCTGTGCGTGACTCTTCTACGCCACTGGATAGCCCGACAGCCTGATCACGATCAACTTCTCTACGACTTCCTCATGACCCAAAAGCAGTACACCGCCGCCGAAGGACGGATCTTCCTGCAACTGCTCCTAGGTTTCTCAGAGGAAGACCTCAATCAGGCGGAAACGTACCAGGTCCTGCTCGACTACCTCACGCATGAGAGGGCCACGCTGCGCAATCTGGCCGCCTGGCATCTGCTGCGTCTGCTTCCTGAGGCTCGCCGTTTCCCGTATAAGCCGGATGGTACCCGCGAGGACGCCCAGCGGACCAGGGAACAATGGAAGCAGCTGCTGCCTCCCTCAGCCCTTCCGTCCCCGCTCAAAGACGGATAGAATAAATAGGATCTGGCCTATCTCTCTCTCAACATGCCCAGCGGAGACTTCCGATGTCCACCCGCATTTTTCTAGTCGTTCCGCTCCTTTCGGGGCTGCTGAGCTGGTCGGCTCAGGCTCAGTACCCAACACCCGCACTCATTCCTCCCAATCCGCTCTATCAGCACCCTGCTTATCGATATCAGTTTTACTTGGGAACCTCGGTGCCCACGGTCTATGGGCGGGCTTTCATCGGTGTCACGGTACCCTACACACGCGCACCCCAACTATTCTCGCCGAATATGGGTCAACCACAGCCTTACCCCTGGCGGTCCCTAGGCGTAGCGACGCCCAGTGGTTATCTGAGCGGGTCCGCCAGTTCCGCGGCGTCCTTGAGTACCCAACGGGCATTTCAGGCAGCCCAGGCAACGGCTGCACGTTTGCGGGACGATCCGGAGGCCGCGCAACGGCTCATTGCGGCTCAAGCCAACTATGAGAAAGCAGCTCAGCCCTCCCGTCCCGGTCTGCCTCCACCACCGCCGCCCCAGGCCCTGGTGCAAGCGCTCGCCCCGGAGGAGGATCAATTCATTACCTCCGGCCAGGCCCTCAACATCCTCCTGGAAGCACTCCCGACGATCGATAGTCGTGCCGCGGAATCTGCCAATGCCTTCCTTCCCACACCGTTGATTCAAGAACTCCGCTTCGCCACTCCCAAGGGGGAACTGCTCAATCTGGCTCGCCTCTCCGGTCGCCTTCCCTTCCCCGAGGCCTTCCAGCAGGATTCCCTCCGGCCTATCCAGGAGACACTCGAACGGGATTTCGCAGCGGTGGCCCTCCCTCTGCTTGCCGGCAAAAGTCCGGATCGCGCTGCGGTAGCCCAATTGGAAAATACCCTGCTCCGCTTGGAACAACTGGCGACACCGGTGATCCGCAATCTCTCCTTCGATGAGGCGACCGCTACTCGACGGTTCCTCAACCAGTTCCATAATGCCCTGCGTACCCTCAAGAGCGAAAACCTTACCCGGTTGTGGAACCCCACTTGGAATACCCTCGGTACGAATGTCGCTGATTTGACCCAACATATGCTCCGGCACCAGCTCCGTTTCGACGCTGCTCCCGCGGGCAGTGAAGCCGCTTATCTGGCTCTCCACCGCGCCCTGGTGGCCTACTTCCTGGCGGGACAAAAAAACCGCAAGTAAACCACCGTCTTCCTCCGGATCAGCTCACCGGCCATGCCCTCGTCCACCGTCAAGGGGTTCCCCCCTAAATTCCGACCGACCTGCCTTCCTCTGAAGCCGTCCTGTTCTCGACGAGTGAGAGAAATATGAAAAATTGGACACCTGATTTGACTTTTCCCAGTTTTTGGTACATATTTTCATCAAATTCATGAATAAGGCTAACTGCTGGAGTCCCAGTCGTGTGCCGACGGTCGCGGGGGGTGGCGATCCTCAGAGATAACCACCGCCCTACAGGAAAGCCAGGCCTTTCTCGTAAGGAATTTGCGAAGTTCTGGCCGAAGCCATTGCGATTGTCCCCAGCCGCCATGCCGACCGTTCCAGGCAGGAGCAACCTGGCAATTCCAGCTCAGGAGAAATGCGGCACCGCGGTGCAGTAGGTAATGCTCCCCCAGCTTCCGGAGCGTCTCTGCTCAAGCAATGCAGAATGGGGATACGGCATGCGAGGTCAGAATGCATGGGGTATTCCCCGTCAGGATCGCTGTAAGGGATGTTCCAGGTCAGGATGACTGCACGCGCAGAGTGAGGAAGGCATCATCGGCGGGGATGGGAAAAAATTTTGGGAGGCAGGTTCTTGCACGGACACCGTCGAGCGTTTAGAATCAGCACACTGTCAAGGGAGCAGCCCCTCGGTAATCCCTGCGGCACTTTATGGGGTAGTGGATCATGAACGAAGCAACAGGTCCCGGTCGGGGCGGAATCACCCGCCGAGGTTTTCTGACGGGCACAGGTCTGGCGGCAGCAGCAGCCAGCCGACTCACTGCTGAATCGACCGCGGAGCGAGCCGCTGCGACTCAGGAAACGGCGGTGGCGTTTGGGCCTGGCCCCGTTCGCATCGAATTGGTCGTGAATGGCCGGAAGTTGACGACCCAGGTCGAGCCGCGGGTCACGCTGCTGGACGCCTTACGCAATTATCTGGATGTGACGGGTTGCAAGCGGGTGTGCGATCGGGGAACCTGTGGGGCGTGTACGGTCATGGTGGACGGTCGTGCCGTGTACTCCTGCACGATGCTGGCCCTGGAGGCCCGTGGCAAGGACATCCGGACCGCGGAAAGCCTCGTCGTGGGAGGACGCCTCGATCCGGTTCCGGAAGCCTTTGTCCGTTGCGATGCCCAGCAATGCGGGTTCTGTACACCGGGATTTGTCGTCGCCCTCCGGGCAGCTTTGGACAAAAATCCGCAAGCAACGGAAGCCGAACTGGAAGCAGCGGTGGCGGGGAATATCTGCCGTTGTGGCACTTACGAGCAGATGCGTCAAGCCATCGCCCAATTGGTGCGGAAAGGGGGCTAAGCCATGGCGGAAGGTTGGCCAAAACAACGACGGGTTCTGGGAAGCAAAGTACGTCGGCTGGATGGACCGGCCAAGGCCACCGGACTGGCAAAATACACCTATGACATCAACCGGCCCGGGATGCTTCATGGGGTGATTGTCCGTTGTCCCTATGCCCATGCTCGGATCAAAGCCATCGACAGCACAGCAACTCGCAAAACACCGGGTTTTCGCGCTCTGACCATCCTCGGGGTCAGTCGGGATGGTGTGGTCGTAGCCGTGGAGGGGAACCAATTGACCTACACCCCCGCGGCCAAGAAGAAGGCTGGCCAGGAGGAGCGTATCACCGTCACGGTAAATGAACGGGTGACCCTGATCAAGAACCACAAAGTGGTTTCTCTCAAAGAAGTCCAGGTCGGTGACCGGTTGACGATCGAGGTCGAGCAGGATGCGATCGGGCGGGAGCTGTTTTTCGCGGGCGAGGAAATCGCCGCCGTCGCCGCAGATACAGAAGAACATGCCCGTGACGCCGCCCGTGCCTTGCGGGTGGAGTATGAAGTACTGGAGCACGTTGTCGCGGAAGACGAAGTTTTGAAGGATCGGAACAAGCGCACCGTACCCGCCCCAAGCAATTACAGCGAAGGCAAGGCGGCCACGCAGGGAGATGTGGAGGCAGGCTTCCGCGAGGCCGATGCGGTAGTCGAGGCCACCTACGGGGTGCCGGTGATCTCCCACCAGTGCCTGGAGTCCCACGGTCTGGTCGCCGAATGGACAGCTGATGGGGGGCTGACCGTCTGGGCTTCAACTCAAGCCACCGTTGCCACGGCACAACAACTCGCCGCTCGTTTCGGACTGCCGGCAGCACGGGTCAACTGTATCACCCACTACATGGGTGGCGGCTTCGGCAGCAAATTCGGACCGGATGTTCAAGGCTTCGCCGCCGCAGAATTGGCTCGCCGTGCCGGGGCACCTGTGAAAATCATGCTGGATCGTGAAGCCGAGATCACTACGGCGGGCAACCGGCCCAGCGCCATCGGCACCGTCAAGATCGGCGGCAAGAAAGACGGCACCATCACCGCCTACGCGGTGGATTGCTACGGTACGCCTGGTTACACCGGTGGCGCCACGGTCAACCTCAATCTGCTGCCTTATGTTTACACCGACGCCATCCCGAACTGGAAGCGTTCCCACGCGGTGGTGTACATCAACGCCGGAGCCGCCCGAGCGATGCGAGCCCCCGGCCATCCCCAAAATTGTGTGCTCACCGAATTCGCCATTGATGATCTGGCCGCACGCCTGGGGATTGATCCCCTGATCATCCGTCGGAAAAATCTGCCGCCCAACAATCCCAAGGCTCCCCCCAATTCCTGGGCAGCCCGACGCAACACCATCTACAACGAACAGATCGACATTGCTGTTCAACTATCTCGATGGAAAGAAAAGTGGCACCCGCCTGGGCAAGGTAATCAGGTCGGTTCACGCCGCTATGGCATCGGCATGGCTCTGCATACCTGGGGCGGTTTCGCCGCGGGTCAACCGAATGAGTGCTTCGTCATCATTGGTCGTGATGGTAGCATCGTGGCACGCACCTCGACCCAGGATCTGGGCACAGGCCAACGGACGGTGACCGCCGTGGTGGTCGCGGAAATCCTGGGCCAGGACCCCGCCAGTATCATCACGGAGATCGGTGAAAGCCGCTTCGGTCAGTCCTCCGGCAGCGGGGGAAGTACCACTTGTCCCTCCCAGGCTCCGGCAGCCCTGCGTGCGGCCCAGGCAGCCCGTGATGAGCTGTTCCAGAAAGTAGCACCTAAGGTCCAGGCCGATCCCGCGGACCTGACCATCGCTCCCGGAAAAGTGGTCGATCGCAAGACCGGCCGGGAATGGACCTGGAAGGAGTTCTGCGCCCGTCTGGGTATGGAAGAGGCCCGCGGTCGCGGCGTCTGGAGCCTGGGCATCGCCAACGAACCCGGAAATGAAGACATTTCCAGTGGCCAGGTTGGCGGTGTGCAGGTGGCAGAGGTGAGTGTTGACGTGGAAACAGGCCTGGTGCGGGTCCACCACATTGTGGCAGTGCAAGACTGCGGCCTGGTCGTCAACCGCCTGACCTGCGAATCCCAGGTGGCAGGGGGCGTGATCATGGGCCTCAACTACGCCCTGTTTGAAGAATGCATCCGGGACCGGGTCACCGGACGACAACTCAATGCCGACATGGAGTTTTACAAACTCGGCGGCCTGGGAGACATGCCGAAAATTACCGTCCACTTGCAAGACATGCCCGAACGGGGGGTGATCGGCATCGGCGAACCGCCGGTCATCTCCACGGCAGCCGCCGTTGGGAATGCTGTATTCAACGCTTTGGGTGTCCGTGTTCCCTTCCTGCCTCTGACCCCTTGGCGTGTCCTGCAAACACTCGCGCAAGGAGGGAAGATTCGATGAACAACTTCATCTACTATCAACCCACCCAGTTGCAACAAGCCCTGCCCCTGTTGGAGGAACGCTGGGGGGTGGCGGAATTGCTGGCGGGCGGTACGGACCTGCTCGACCGACTCAAAGACTACGTCTCCAGCCCGCAACGGGTGATCAGCCTGACCGCCATCCAAGGCCCATTCCGGGAAATCAGCGCCATTCCCAACGTTGGAGGAGGTCCGCCGCGGGTCACCATCGGTGCCGGAGTCAAACTGGCCGACATCGCGGAAAGCAAACTCTTGCAAGATTATCCCGCGCTCACCACCGCGGCCGCCCAGATCGCCGGTCCGCAGATCCGCAACATGGGCACCCTCGGCGGCAGCCTCTGCCAACGCAATCGCTGCTGGTACTTCCGTGATGAACACACGCAATGCCTGCTCAAAGGGGGCCGCAAATGCTATGCCCAGGAAGGAGAAAACCAATTCCATGCGATCTTCACCCAAGGCCATCCCTGCGTGATGGTCCATCCCTCCACCCTGGCGCCACCACTGATAGCCCTCCAAGCGACTGCGCAGATCGTTGGCCCCCGAGGCACGCGGGAGATGCCTCTAGAAAAGATGTTCCAGGCACCGAGCAAACCGGATCAGCGGGAACACACTCTGGCTCCCAATGAAATCCTCCTGAGTGTCACCTTCGGCGGAATGAACCTGCCTGCGGGAGCCCGGCTGGCCAGCGCCAGTTACGAAGTGAAGCAGAAGGAAACATCGGACTGGCCCTTGGTGCAGGCCGCCGTTGCCTTTGTGCTCTCTCCCCAGGGCAAGCGAGCCAGCCACGTCCGCATCGTACTGGGGCACGTGGCGCCGGTGCCGCTGCTCAGCCCCGAGGCAGCTCAGGAACTCGAAGGCAAAGAGGTGAACGAAACGACTGCTACCGCCGCTGCAGAAGCCGCTGTGACCGGTGCTCGTCCCCTCAGTCAAAATGCGTACAAAGTATTCATGCTCAAAGCCGCGGTCAAACGTGCCATCCTGATCGCTGCTGGGTTCAAACCGTACTGGTGACCACCTCCACAGGTCGGACACCCAGATGGAACAACGCCGAAAAACCCTGGGATTGCTCAGTCTGAGGGAAGGTAGCCCGAAAGATGGTCACCTGCAGGTGCCTGACCCGAGCATGTCGTCTCGGTTCGATTGATGGAAAATGTTGACCAAATCCGGTTGTGTTAGTGAGGCATGCCATGAAGGAAGCAAATTCTCGAACTCCGGAGCTGCCGGTGCTCGCACCGCGGTGTCTGCATTTGCAATCGAAGGCCATGGCTGTCCACGGCGAGTCGTTCGCCAATGACCCGGATTATCAGGACGGCCTGACTGATTACTGGTGCGTCAAATCCGCCCGCAGCATCGGCCCAGACATGGGACCACTCGGCCCCGATGTCTGTTCCGACCCCAACCGCGAATGCTACGAGGAATATTGAAATCTCCTGGCCATTCTTGACCGCCTAAACCCGTGAGCAGGTTGGGACAACCATCATGATGACAAAAAATATAGGTCTACTTGTTATTTCCATTCATTACGTCGTCACCAAAAAATCGTGTTGATAAAACAAAACACGCTTTTTTTCCTCTCTTAATATTTTCTTCAAGTGATACATTTATACTCTGTTTCGGGACTGCTACTGTAAGTCCCAAATAGGTATGTGAGGTATAGAGATTGGGAAAGGAGGATCCAGTTATGGTCAAAGTGAATTTCTACCGCCTGATTTCGGCACTTTTGGTACCTGTCGGTTTGACATTTTGCCATCCAACAGTCTATATGCTGCACCCATACCTATAGACTTGACTCCTTGGACTGCTGAGTCCTATCCAGCGGTAGCGGGCTTCGGTGCGGGCAACTGGGTGGTTTCACCCGATGGTTACTCTGTACGGCAAACAGTTAATGGACAACCCACACTATTCTACAGCGATTTCAATGTGATGGGTAGCAGAGTCACAGGTGTGATTCGAGTGGATCCCAATTGGGATGATGACTACTTTGGAATTGCTTTGGGATTCCAACCTGGAGATACTACCAATCCCAATGCCGATTACATACTGATCGATTGGAAGAGGTTCAATCAATACTACGACTTCGGATTCCCTTCAACCACACCCGGAACTACAGCTTATGCAGGATTGGCGGTATCCCGGGTTTACGGTATCCCAACAGCGGATGAATTTTGGGGACATACCGACTTTACATCCCACCCGGGTGGCGGACTTGTGGAACTGGCACGTGGAATGACACTCGGCAACGTCGGCTGGCAATATCTTCGTGATTATTATTTCGATTTCATATATCTTCCTAATAGACTCCAATTATATGTGGATGGTGTTCTTCAAATAGATATCACCGGGAATTTTCCCGATGGAAGATTGGCATTTTATAACTTCTCACAAGCAAATGTTGTTTATAGTGCATTCACTATTGAACAAATCGAGATGCCCGCGCCTGGAAGCTTGACTGTCGCCATTTTGATGATTCTGTTATCCTGCGGAATTTATATGGTGACTCGATCCGTTACTTTATACTCTTGTGTCAACGTCTAGCTTTTCCTTGGGATTTACTGTGGATATAGAGCAGAATTCAGTTCCCAAGATATTCTTTGGGCAGCTTGGATGATACGACTTTCCCAATCAGGGTCGTCCGGGCGGAATGGGAATACCAGGGAGCGGGAACTATTGACAATAGCACCCAAGCCATCGGAACGGAAAGCCGTTTGACGGATGTCCTCGGCGGTTCCTCCTTGTGCTCCATATCCGGGAACCAAGAACCAGAGATGAGGGTAAGCTCGCCGTAGCTCGGCCAGCTGGCGGGGATGGGTAGCTCCCACCACAGCTCCTACGTCCCCAAGTCCGGACGCACCCACAGTGGGAGCGTTCCATCGAGCAACCGCTTCGGCCACGTGCAAGTACAACGGCCGACCATCACACCATAAATCCTGAAACAACCCTGCTCCGGGATTGCTCGTCCGCACCAGGACAAAAATACCACGCCCGGTACGTTGGGCCGCCTCCAAAAATGGCTCCAGACCATCGCCCCCTACATACGGTTGGACCGTCAGGGCATCGACATCCCACACGGGGAGTGTCTGTTGGTCGAGGGTGCACCCGGTCAGGGCTGCAGCAGCATAGGCAACAGCTGTGCTGGCGACGTCGCCACGCTTGGCATCCCAAATGGTGATCCAGCCTTGCTGGCGGGCTGCCTGTATCAGGCTCTGCATCACCTGCAGCCCCGGCGGACCCAACAACTCGAAAAACGCAGACTGGAACTTGACCACGCCGCTATAAGGACGTGTCAACTCCAAGACCCGCAGGCAAAACTGTTGGATCCGTTGACTCGCCTGGGGCAAGAGTGCTTCCTCAGGAGACAAACGTCGCAGACTCTTCGGCAAACAGTCCCATCGCGGATCCAACCCGACACACAAGGGCCCATACCGCCGCACCGCTTCGGCTAATCTTTCCGCAAACACGCCCATGATTGCCCAATCACTCGTATTCCTGGAGGTCAAAATGGTTTTCGGGTAGAATCATGGCACTGGTACTGGACGAGAGCACGTTGTAGCGAATCCGATAGATACCGGCGACCGGAAACCCTTCTCAACGAGAAAAGCAGCATGAACCGCTGGCAACTGTACGGCGTTATTCTCCTGATGACAGCACCCCTGATCATTTTGATCGGTCTGGGAGCTTACTACATCTGGGTCAGTCGCCAATGGTGGATCTGGTGGCTGCTTCTGGCGTTACTTGCCATTGGGTACCTTCTGGCCTGGTTGTGGACCCGCAAGATCAGCCGTCTTCCTGTCCTCGACACCCATGTGCCTTTGTATTGGACGGATCAGGACCGGCGGGCCTGGGATATAGTACAGGCCAAAGCTCAACAATACGAGAATGTCCGTTGGGAAGATTTGAGCACAGCGGAACATTACACCACACTGGGGCTGGAATTGTCCCGGGAAGTGGCGCGGGTTTATCATCCGGACATCGACGACCCTTTTGATTCTTTGACGATACCAGAGGTGCTCACGTGTCTGGAACTTGCCGCTTCGGACCTCCAGGAATGGGTGCAGAAATACGTCCCCGCTTCCCACCTGATTCGTATCGGAGACCTCCGGCGTGCACGTCGGGCGTGGGAATGGTACCAACTGGGACTGAATGCCTACTGGTTGCTTGCCGCTGTATTCGATCCGCTTCCCACGGCGGCACGCTACATGGTCGGCCGGGGTGTGCTCAGCCCCCTTTTCCATCGCGTGCGAGAGAACTTGATCAGCTGGTTGCACACTTTGTTCATCCAGCGCTTGGGGTACTATCTGATCGAGCTCCAAAGTGGCCGCTTGAAAGTGGGAAGTCAACGTTACCGGGAATTAAGGAGCCAGCATGTCCGAACGGACAGCCTGCCCCAGGGACTTCCCACCCCAAGCGTTGACCGTTCTGGGGATGCTGCAGAGAAAACCTCCCCCAATATAAAAACGTCCTCCGTTATACCCGAAGTTTCGATGTCCCATGAGATACCTGCTGCGACTCCCGACAGCGTGCTGGCTCCATTGACCGTAGTTATCACTGGCCCTCGGGGAGCAGGCAAAACCCGTTTGATCACCGCATGGACCGAAGAGTCGGAACAGAACACACTCCCAGTTCGCCCCGTACGGCAGCTACACCAGGAAGAAGTTGAACCGAATCTGAACGACTCCTTACCACGAACAATCACCACTGAGACGGGCGAGACTTTACAACTGGTAGAAGCCCCGGGATTTGGAACCGATCCTCATGCGGCGGATTTGCAGGAAGCATTCGCCACCGTCGCTCGAGCAGATTTGGTGCTTCTGGTTACCTCTGCCGTCTCACCAGGCCGGCACTGGGAGGTGCAATGGCTCCAGAAGTATCAGGAGTTCTTCGCCTCTCGACCCCATTTACGTCGGCCCCCACTTCTGGTGGTTGTGACGCATGTGGATCTCCTGCCACCGCGTTCGGAGTGGCCGCCGGCTGATGATGAGTCTGCTTCCCTTGGGAAAAAAAGGACCTCGATCCGTGAATGTACGGAGTATGTCGCGGAACAGCTGGGCATTGACGTTACCGCAGTGATCCCAGTCGGCTTGCGTCCTGAGCAGGTCTGGGGCATACGAGAATATCTCTGGCCCGCTGTGCTCCGGCAACTGACTGCTGCCCACAGCACTGCACTGCTCCGCCAACTGTACACGGAGGTAGATACGGAACGCTGGCAGAAGCTCGGCCAACAATTTCAGCACCTGCTCGACATTGCTTGGAACCAACTCCGAAAGCTCTGGAGCAAACCGTCCTGATCGGTCAGGCCTTGGCCGGAACCGCGCGCGGTCAACCGGTTTTCCCGTAACAGTAAACTCGATGGAGCCGAGAAGCCCGAAAAGTTGTGATCTGCCGAAATTCGTGTATGATGCAGTTGACCGGGAAATTGGGTAGTGGCTAGTTCCTGACCGATCATAGCGCCAGCACTACCGGCCCACTCACATGGGGACAGTCACTTACGCCGAGAGAAAAAGGGTAGTCCCTGATGAGGAGCAGTCTTCGGAATGTCAAAGAGATCCGGAGACATGAAACAGCAGACGATCCTTTCACGGGCTGGACCTTATGGCAGAGGTGTGTGGAATTGAGCGGGTTGTTTGAAGAATCTCCCCGATCGAACGAATAAATACTCATCGAAAGTCCAACGGTGAGGTGGCACGTGGACAACACCGGCTGATGACGGAGAAGGTCAGGATCCACCATGGCGACAGGCTTCACATATAGTTGCGGCGCGCGACCTTTGGAAGGATATACCCTCAAGCGAGGTATTGGTTGGGGCGGCTTTGGCGAGGTCTACTATGCCATAAGCGACGGTGGGAAGGAAGTCGCACTCAAACTCCTGCGACAATCGACGGAAAGTGAACGGCGGGGTATCCGGGATTGTCTCAACTTCAAGCATCCCCATCTCGTTCACATCTATGACATGCGGGAGACCGGCCAAGGCGAAGTCTGGATCATCATGGAATATGTCTTCGGGGAGTCCTTAGCTCAATGCCTCGAGAGGCATCCGCAGGGTTTACCGAAGCGACTCGTCCAGGAGTGGTTTGCGGCTATTGCCCGTGCGGTGGCCTACTTGCATGACAAAGGCGTGGTCCATCGAGACCTCAAACCAGCCAACATTTTCATCGAAGATGGATGTCCCAAGATCGGAGACTACGGTTTGGCCCGCCGCTTCTGCACCGGGGAGCTGGACCGCATGACTAGCGGTGTAGGGACACCCCACTACATGGCCCCGGAGATTCGTCGTGGGACCTATGGACGCTCTGTGGACATCTATGCCTGTGGAGTCATTCTTTACGAGATGCTGGTCGGTCGGCCCCCTTTCGATGGGGACAATCCTGTAGAAATCCTGATGAAACATCAAACTGATGCGGTGGATCTGTCTCCCCTACCTGAGGCGTTGCAACCCGTATTGGCACGTGCCTTGGAAAAGGACCCGAACAAGCGTTATCAAACAATTTTGGAGTTTGCACGAGCTGTGCAAGAGGTCTTCGACAAAAACCTCATCCCGCTCGATACGCCTTTGCCCCCAGGTTTCAAGAGTTTGCTTACTGTCACAGGCGCAAAACAGACCGTCCGAGGAACATCACCGGCGACCGCCGCTTTCCCACAAAATCCGCAGATCCCGGAAATCAAGCCCCGTACTACTCCGGGAAGCCGATCCCACCACAGCCCGACGGAAAAATCACAGTCTGGTAATATCCGGCGTAAACTGCGGGAATTGCCCTCCAGCATGACCCAGGCCAGTGGAATCTGCCTGCTCCTCAGCTTGCTCATCGCACTCTTGTTTTCTACCAGGTTGCCCTGGACCGTGGCTGCGGAAATGTTCGTCCTCTCGACAACCATCTGCTGGGGCATTCTTCTGATCGGGCGGAGTTCACCCCCTGCTGATCAGGAATGGGGGCGTCGGTGTTTGCAATTGCTCTTCGGCATAGGTGTGGGACTCTTCGGGGCCTGGTTGGACGGTTGGAGCATTCCCTCTTCATCCCAATGGGGTAGTAGCAGGGATTTGGTCTTACCGAATGGTTATCGCCTCAGTCCCGAATTGCTGGGAGTGGGATTACGTTATTGTCTTTACTTCGGTCTGACGATGGGTGCGATTCGTTGGTGGCGTTTGACCGATCGAAACCGCAAGCGTCGGTTTCGTATCTGGAGATTGATACCCCCGGCATTATGGGCTGGAGTGTTTCTGCTGCTTTCTTTAGGAGAGTTTACGGGGATGCTTGTATTTGCCATGCCCATTCTCATCGCGGCTGTGGCGCTACAGTGGAGCGCTCCCTGGGAACCCCCCTCGCCCACCCCAGCACCCACACCACCGCTCCGCTTACGATTGCCCAGACAGCTGGCCGCGAATTGAAGGGGGCAGAACATCCTGGTTTTTAGCGATAGCTTGCTGCCATGGACACCATCTCATCGTCCCATCCCGCCGCTTGGAGCCTGTTGGTCCCACTCAGACGAGCGCGATCGACCTGGAGTCTGCTTATCTTGCTGAGCGCCGGAGTATTGGCTCTGAATAGCGGTTGTCAACGTGTAGGGGCACCAGGAGGCTCCACATCCTCAAAAGCGGAGAAGGCCCGTCGTCAGGCGGAGCACCTGGCTGAAGCCGCTGTCGTGGGTGCCGCTGAGGCCTACAGCCGTTCGGAACCGCAAGCTGCCCGAGGCGGAAGACTGGAACGCTGGTGGCGACAAACACGACAAACTCTCGGGTGGACCACTGAGGAACCACCCCGAGTCCCCCCCGAGCTTTTCCCGACACCCATCGAGCCGCCTGTGGTCATTCAACCTGCGGAACACTCTACAGGGTTGCGTCCGAAGTCCCCTCCACGACCGGGACCACCCGTTCTGATTCGCGAACGTGTGATCAACAGGGTACCGCGACCCACCGTGGATGAGGCGGAAGAGGATGCCCTTACCGTGGCTGCAGAACTCCTCGCCCAACGCTTCGCAGATATGGATCCACCTCTCGAACATCACCCCACGCGGGAGGAAGTCCGCCAAGAGTACATGCGTCGCGACAGTCGTGAGGTCATTCCTTTCCGCCAGCGTCTGCGCCAGAACGATCCGCGAACCCAACAGTTGCTCCCCATCCTTAAGTTCATCGCCAGCCCTGCGGAATTGGAACAACTCGTCGATGTCGAATTCGATGTCGAAGTCACCAGTGAACAGATCCGTCATCTCCGCAGCCGACAACGTCTGGAATTCATTGTGCCCCTGATGTTGATGCTCATGCTGATCCTCTCGGGTGTCTCCTTAGGGCTTTTTCTGGAGGAATGGAGCAAAGGGTATTTCTCCCTCTGGGTCGTGGTGGTCTTGCTGGCACTCCTTGCCCTCGCCGCTGGCCTCTGGTATTATGCATGAGATTCACGGGTGGGGGGTGGATGATATTTCTTCGGCCTCAATTCTTCGCACCGCGTGCGATCCCTGTGCCGTTCAAGATTGTGTTGTGACCGATGCGCTGCTAACGAGGGAACAAAACCATGAAAAGGCAGGAGTCAGACCTGCTCCTCATTCAGCGTATACGCGAGAAGGATCCGCAGGCCTGGAATGAATTAGACCGACGTTACCGCGGTCGTCTTCGGGCCTTCATCCTGCGACGCCTCAGCAATCAAGATCAGGGCGTTATCGAGGACATCGTCCAGGAAATCTTTTTAGGCTTTTACAACAGTCTGCCCAACTACGATGAGAAACGAGACTTGGAAACCTGGTTGTTTACTATCGCCACTCACAAAGTCACGGACTATCTGCGCCGACATGGACGGCGACCCCAAGTCCACCTCCCCTTCCAAGAAGATGAGGATGACCCAAGTGGTGAGCAATTCTCGGATCCGAAACAACGCCTGCCGTCTAGTATCGCTCGCAGTGCAGAACGGCGGGAGCTGGAGGAAAATGTCCTCGCCCAGGCTCTTCACGCCTACGTCCACGAGTTACGCCAACGGAATGACTACCAGCGACTCAAAGCCATAGAGCTGATTTATGTCAAAGGGTGGCGTAACCAGCAAGTCGCGGCGTTCCTCCAAGTCAGTGAACAGGATGTCGCCAACTGGCGTTTTCAGAGCAAGAGCCGGCTGCACGATCGTCTGGTCGCCGCCCGACTGCCCGTCGAGATCTTTCCAGAGTTGCACCGAGAGGATGCGTGAACTGCCGCCCGAGCTGAGAACATTCCCCAACTCGCCCTTCCTTCTGCTCTCCGCGGCATGACCAGATTTTCTGCCCCCCACCGGGGGTTGACGTCGCAGATACTCTTTCATGCTGACGAGGTCCTTTCCTGATGTCGCAGAAGCTTTTTCAGCTGACGGGCTCCTTTCCTGATTCCGGGCAATGACCTCTCGAACATCGGAGTAACCGGATCAACTCCAGGGCAACGGCTTGGGGATGTCCCTTTGATCCGGTTCACTCGCCATTACCTCCCTTAGAAGCGGCTTGCGCAGCGAGTTGAGGATCATGGGTACGACTGTACCATGCGATCAGACGTGGGAGTTCACCCAATCGATGCAGTAGGCGCAGAACCTGCCGCTGGCGTGCTCCTTGGAGCAGAGGATTAAAGCCGAAATTATCATCCACGACACGCACCGCTTGGAGGATCGCCTCGTGGGGGGATGGGCCGTGGGCATGCAACAGACGACCGAGCCACAAGATGGCCGTGAAAGCTACGGTGAGGGAGTCAATCCCTTCCCACAGGTTCAAGTCGAAGTTGCACGGTCCGCAGAACTGGCCGGATGAGATTTTGACGCGGCTCCAACGCTCCAGGATGGCGGTCACCTCCGCAGTCCAGAGAGGCCAGGGATGCTCGGCTTGGAGAAAATCCGCAGATTCCGGAATGATGGCATGGAGACGAGGAACACGTCCGCGTCCTCGGGCAAACCGCCAGGCGGCCCAGAGTCGGCCGAGAATCGTGCGCTGGGCCAGTCCCCGTTGTGGTCCGCTATCCTTCCTCACATAGGCGGCCAGAAGTGAGCGAAAGAGTACCCGCCCTCGACGGGTCGGTGGAGGGACCGAGGCAGTCGTAGCAGGTACTTCATCTGCCGCCGCCGCGGAGAGAATGCGAAGCAACTCGGACAGGCGTTTTCCGGTTACGGCCTTGCGGGGATTACCACCGCCGTCGAAACGGGCCGTGCGGAGCAAGTTGGTCAGAAAGAGTATGTGCCGCCACCGCCGTTCCAGGGGGATCGTTTCCTCCGCAAGCAATTGATCCAACGCCCGGATGATTCGATCGACATCCGGCCAGTCGAGAATGGAATCTCCCGCGGACGGGGGCGGAAGACTCGGGACACTACCCCGGCTATTTTCGAGTAAAACAGCCAAGGCGTTGGCTTCCGGCAAGTGCTCGCTTAGGGGTCGGCCGCTGTTCTGCGCCACCGGAGGACAGGAAAAGCGGAGGCCCAACTTCCAATGGTCTCCAGCCGGCACCAGGATGAAAGGGTACAGCCGACAGGCGAAGGGTTTGGCCTCCAAGCCGAAGCGAGCATGAATCCGACAGCGATTGTCCGCCTCCAGGAACACGCACCCTCCATCGGAACGATGACGCAACCGCCAGCCCCCCCGTCTTCCACCTGCACGCTCAAAGAGTTCCACACCCTGCAACTCCGGGTCCTTATCCCAGCCTTGTTGCAGGATCCGTTCCCGCTCCTGCTCGGTCACATACACGACATATTGGCGGCAGCATTCCGTGCAACCACCGCCACAATCCCAATTCTGCACCACAGGCAATGAACGAACAGGACGACCCATGCAATAGACTCACCACATTGGTGCCAACTGCTTCAACTCCCAAAGGGGCAAGGGTGCATCAGCAGAGGTACGCTTGTTGATTACTCCTGTTGAGGAATAAAGAAGGACCGGAAAAAACGCTGAACATCCGGGTGATGAGCATCGATCTGCTGTCCTTCGACAGCCAGGTAGTAAACCTTTCCCCGACCGACATAAATAAGCACAATTTGAGTTCGACCCTCGGGACCGAGCAGGAATTCCCAGAGGTAGCCCTTGAGGAAACCGTTGTCCGCTTGCCAGTGCCGCTTGAGAATCTTGTTGCCCTCTAGAAGAGCATTTCCGGCTGCCTCAAACCATTTTTTGGTACCGGGAAGTTCGGGATGAGGTTTAGGTTCTCCCGCTCCCATGACATAGATATGCCAGTCAAAGAGTTCCTTCGGTACACGGGCCTGGTAACAGGTCAACTCGGCGAGTTGCAACGGCTGCTGGGCCATCTCTTGCGGTGGAGCCGGAACTTTCAGGCGATACGGCGGTCCCTTGTCCGGTTGGAATTCGCGCCACTCCTCTACTTCCTTGCCGAGGCGGTACAACCGCTCCAAGGTTGCTTTTTCCGTGAAGAACAACATCAAGCCACCGAAGTAAGCGAGCACAATCAAGACCCAAACACCTTTGAGTCGTGTCTCCGCGCTCCAATCCACCGTATAGATGATCGATACGCACAGGATGGACACCGACACAGCCAGAGCCAGCGGAGTAGCAATCGACACCGGGGGCATGGTACCGGTCAGCATCGGACCGATGAGCCAGAAAATAGGCACCCCGTAAGGAAGTAACGCCAGGCCGATGATCACTGTGGCAGGTAAGCCACCGGTGCGAGACCACTCCGTTTCCGGGGTCTCCAACTCGAAATCCCCAGAGGCATCCCGCGGATCGTCAGAAACCCTGGAGGATGCCGCACGAAAGACTCCGGGCGTCTTTTGCCCAACTGGAGGACTTTGATAGCTACTACCACAGTGCGGACACGCAAGTTGCCGACTTGGCTTCGAAGGTGTGACCCGCCACTGCCCTCCACACACAGAACAGATCAGTTGTACCTTCCCCATGTTCTCTTTTTCGATCGCAATCAGGCCATATCAGCCCTTTTGTCATGACGCCGTGCCCGTTGCTCCCAACGAATCCGCACTGGGAAACATCCATGCTTGAATATTTATGTACAGCATTAGCGAATCTTCTGCAACCATACGGTCAATACATCGCTGACCTCCCGCATCTGTTCCGGGGAAACTTTATCAGGCGTATCAGACAACCGATGCCAGTGGGGGTAATCGAAATCGATGATGTCCACTGTCGGTATTCCGGCACGGATGAGAGCAATGTGATCGTCCAAGACTTCGTATCCTTTCTGGAAGACGAAGGACCTGGCCCCGAGGAGCTTGGCCACACCCCAGATTTGTTCAACCAAAGGACGTGCCGCATCCCAGGAATACATCTCGATCTTCAACTGCGCATCTTTGCCGGCGAACAAATCCAGCAGCACTCCGGCATCGTAGCGATAGGTCCGTGTAGCTCGACTCTTGACATACTCTGCGGCGAAGTGTTCCGACCCGAAGAAATACTTGTCTCCACCACCCAGCGGAGACGTTTCAAACACATACTCCTCCCCATCAAAAAAGACAAAGTCGATACCAAATTCCGTTTTCAGGTCTTTGATATGATGGCCCAATTCCATCAGAAACGCTACACCACTGGTTCCATCATTAGCACTGAGGAAAGGCTTGAACCACAGGGCGCGATTCGGTTCCTGATCAGCGATGGGTCGTGTGTCGTAGTGGCTGGCCAGCAAAATGCGACGCTGTCGCTGCGGATGCCAGGAAACAATCAAGTTGACCATAGGGGTCTGGTGGCGTTGGCTCAGTTGTCGTACTTGAAATTCCTGACGCTGGACGGTGGCACCTAGCTTGCGAAAATGCGTTTCCAGCATATCTTGTTGCTTTTTCATTCCTTCGGTGCCACTGATACGCGGTCCAAGGTCACACAATTGTTGCAGATATTTGTGGGCACGTTGTCCATCGAAGGGCACAGGACGAACTTCTCCTGTTGACCCACGGGCTGTAGCGAAATCGCTGGGGCCAGAGGGTGGTTTCGACCCATCGTCGCTCAACGCGGCATCCCATTGGGGAAACTCCCCTTCCCAACGGTCGTGGCACGCCAGGCAGCTCGAAACTGCGAACACCACCATCCACCCGGCCATCCACCGACCCCAAACACGCGGTTTGTCAGCTCCCACTGCCACCCCTCCTGTATCGTCCTTGAAGGTGCCTGCTAGGCATCCTCCTGCATTCGCACTATAGTTTCTCGTCTAACCATTTACCAGCCGCTCATTCACATCACTCTTGGGACTACAACCAATCAGGCTAATACACCTCTCATGAAGTTTCCCCGTTGGTCCACGGGTATTCTAGGGTTGCTGTTCCACCGGTGCTTGCCGTTGTCCAGAGCCCGGGATTCCCCCGGCCTATCCCGTGCACCCCTGGCCTATCCGGACCCTGGCATACCTTCCGCGGTCTGGACCACAAGGA
>Ga0209017_10000101_pt1 | contig 80738 bp, 80 predicted proteins | sample YNPBryunderm2012_FD_185812 | JGI IMG/M metagenome (GOLD analysis project Ga0209017, IMG submission 185812) | Anoxygenic and chlorotrophic microbial mat microbial communities from Yellowstone National Park, USA - YNP Bryant MS undermat 2012... ... | reverse complement strand
TATGAATAAACATCTAGACAATACGTCAGGCGATGAACGACGCGCAACCCTTCCCGACAGCACCGGCCGGCGCAGCCCTAGAGGAGGCGCGTCGCCATCGCATGGCGGTGCTGGCGCGCGCCCCCCTCGCTGAGCTCGAGCATGCCCTCGCCGCGGCCGGCCCTCTGCCCGCTTGGGAGAGGCTGCGCGGCCCCGAGACAGGCATGGTGATGGTGCGCGGGCGGATGGGCGGCAAGGGTCAGGCATTCAATCTCGGCGAGATGACGGTGACGCGCTGCGCCGTCCGGCTCGCCGACGGGCGCGTCGGCCATGCCTATCTTGCCGGCCGTGACGCGCGGCGCGCCGAGCTTGCCGCCGTGCTCGACGCCGCGCTGCTTGATCCCGCGCTTGCCCAGGCGCTGGCGCCGAAAATCGAAGCGATGGCCCGCGCGCAGGAGGAGGCTCGCCTTGACCGTTCCCGCCGCGCCGCGGCGACGCAGGTTTCCTTCTACGGCCTCGTGAGGATGGGATGACCGGGCTTGCGGCTGGCTTCGCCTCGCCGGTGCGCGATGCACAGCGCGCCTTCCGCAGCTTGCTCGAGGCGATGGCGCGGCCCGGGTCGATCGTCGTCCCCTGCGCGCCGCCGACGCCGCCCGCTCCGCTTCCGCCGGCCATGGCTGCGGTGGCACTGACGCTGCTCGACGGGGACACGCCGCTCTGGCTCGACGACGGGGGCGCAGAGGCTCGTGCGTGGCTTCGCTTCCACTGCGGCTGTCGCCTCGTCGACGACCCGGGCGAGGCGTCATTTGTGTTCGTGACGGCAGCGTCACGGACGCCGCCCCATGCGCGGCTGCGCGCGGGCAGTGACGAGTATCCCGACCGGTCGGCAACCCTCGTGCTCGCAGTCCAAGCGCTCGGGGAGGGCGAGGCGTTCGCCCTCTCCGGCCCGGGCATCGACGGCACGCGCGAGCTTCGTGCTGCGGGCGTGCCTGCTCGTTTCGTTGCCGATCGCGCCGAGAACCATCGCCTGTTCCCGCGCGGCGTCGACACACTCCTCGTCGCGGGAGCACGGCTCGTCGCCCTGCCCCGCAGCACGTCGTTGAGCCCTCTCGAGCGCTGAACCATGTATGTCGCGATGAAGGGAGGCGAGCGGGCGATCGAGAACAGCCATAGGGTGCTCGACGAGGTCAGGCGTGGCGACCCGGCCGTGCCGGAGCTCTCGCCGGAGCAGATCGCCGGGCAGCTCGGGCTTGCGGTCGATCGCGTGATGGCCGAGGGCTCGCTCTACGACCGCGACCTTGCGGCGCTTGCGATCAAGCAGGCCCAGGGCGATCTCGTCGAGGCTGCCTTCCTCGTGCGCGCCTATCGCACCACCCTGCCGCGATTTTGCGCAAGCCTTCCCATCGACACGGGCAGGATGGCAGTCGAACGCCGGATCAGCGCCACCTACAAGGACCTTCCCGGCGGCCAGGTGCTCGGTCCGACCTACGACTACACGCACCGTCTGCTCGACTTCTCCCTCGTCGAGACGCGGCAGCGTCCCGCTGCTCCGCGCGCCGATGCCCCGCTCGCGACAGCCATGCCGCATGTCTCGTCGCTGCTCGAGGCGGAAGGGCTGTTGCGCCCAGAGACGGCCGAAGATGCCGCCGACCCTCCCGACATCACACGCGACCCGCCGCGTTTCCCGGCGAACCGCGCCGCAAGACTGCAAATGCTTGCGCGCGGCGACGAGGGGTTCGTTCTTGCGCTCGGCTATTCGACCCAGCGCGGCTATGGCGAGACGCACCCGTTCGTCGGCGAGCTGCGCTACGGCTCGGTCGCGGTCGAGATCGTTCCGGAGGAGCTCGGCTTTGCCATCGATATCGGTGACATCTTCGTCACTGCGTGCGAAATGGTTAAGCAGTTCACCGGCAGCCGCACGGAACCGCCGCAGTTCACTCGCGGCTACGGTCTCGTCTTCGGCCATTGCGAGCGCAAGGCGATGGGCATGGCGCTCGTCTACCGGGCCTTGGTGGCGGCCGAGCTCGGCGAGGAGGTCTCACACCCCGCGCAGGATCAGGAATTCGTTCTGAGCCACTGCGACAATGTTGAAAGCTCGGGCTTCGTGCAGCACCTCAAGCTGCCGCACTATGTCGATTTCCAGTCCGAACTGCAGCTGATCCGCAGGCTGCGCGCCGAAGCCGCCGAGCGTCGCGGCGGCGGGCCCGGTGAGCTCAAGGAGGCAGCGGAATGACCGCTCCCCCGCGCGGGCCTGATCCGGCCTACAACGAGGCCTATCTGGACGAGCAGACGAAGCGGATGATCCGCCGGGCGCTGCTCAAGGCCATTGCCATCCCCGGCTACCAGGTGCCCTTCGCGAGCCGTGAGATGCCGCTCGCCTACGGCTGGGGAACCGGCGGGATGCAGGTCACCGCCGCCATCATCGGCCGCGACGACGTGCTCAAGGTGATCGACCAGGGAGCCGACGACACGACCAACGCCGTCTCCATCCGACGCTTCTTCGCCCGCGTCAGCGGCGTGCGTACGACCGAGCGGACGTCGGAGGCGACCATCATCCAGACGCGGCATCGCATCCCGGAGGAGCCGCTGCGTGCTGGACAGATCATCGTCTACCAGGTGCCGCAGCCGGAGCCGCTTAGGAAGCTCGAGCCGCGCGAGGTCGAAACGCGCCGGATGCATGCGCTTGCCGATTACGGGCTCATGTATGTCAAGCTTTACGAGGACATCGCCCGGCACGGGCGGATCACGCTCTCCTACGACTACCCCGTGCTGGTCGGCGGACGCTACGTGATGGCGCCCTCGCCGATCCCGAGCTTCGACAACCCGAAGATGAACCGCTCGCCGGCGCTTCAGCTCTTCGGCGCGGGGCGCGAGAAGCGGATTTATGCCGTGCCGCCCTACACTTCCGTCGAAAGCCTCGCGTTCGAGGACCACCCGTTCCACCCCTGGCGCGCCGACCAAGCCTGCGATCTCTGCGGCTCCACCACGTCCTATCTCGACGAGGTAGTGGTGGACGATCGCGGGGGAAGGATGTTCGTGTGCAGCGACACCGACTGGTGCGCGACGCGACGCGTGGCCGGCTACCGCGGCGCGCAAGCCGGGCACCCCATCGCCGCAGACGGTGGCGCATGACACCCGAAGCGCCCTTGCTCGAAGCGGAAGGGGTCACCGTGCGCTTCGGCCGCATCGAGGCGGTCTCGGGCGTGTCCTTCTCGCTCTGGCCCGGCGAGGTGCTCGCGATCGTCGGCGAGAGCGGCAGCGGCAAGACCACGCTTCTGCGAACGCTGCACGGCGATCTCGCGCCCTGTTCCGGCCGCGTGCTCTACCGCAGGCGATCGGGCGAGACGGTTGACGTGCACGCGCTGCCCGAGCCCGCACGCCGCCTGCTCGCGCGCACGGAATGGGGCTTCGTGCACCAGAACCCGCGCGACGGCCTGCGCATGGCCGTCTCCGCCGGCGGCAATGTCGGCGAGCGTCTGATGGCCGCGGGCGCGCGGCACTGGGGCAGGATCCGCGCCGAGGCCGCCGCCTGGCTCGCGCGCGTCGAGATCGACGCCGGCCGGATCGATGACCCGCCGCGCATCTTCTCGGGCGGCATGCAGCAGCGGCTTCAGATCGCGCGCGTTCTCGTCACCAACCCGCGGCTCGTGCTGATGGACGAGCCGACGGGAGGGCTCGACGTCTCGGTTCAGGCGCGGCTGCTCGACCTGATCCGTAGCCTGGTGCGCGAGCTCGGCCTCGCCGCAGTGATTGTGACGCACGACCTCGCAGTCGCACGCCTTCTTGCCGACCGGATGCTCGTGATGCAGCGTGGGCGCGTCGTCGAGGCAGGCCTGACCGACCAGGTGCTAGACGATCCGCAGCATCCCTACGCCCAGCTCCTCGTCTCCTCCGTGCTCCAGGCATGACCGACGTCACCGTCCTCGCGGTCGAAGGCCTCTCCAAGACCTTCACGCTGCATCTGCAAGGCGCGCGTCGCCTTTCCGTTCTTGACGGCGTGAGCTTCGAGCTCCACCGCGGCGAGTGTCTTGCCCTCGTCGGGCCCTCGGGTGCAGGAAAGAGCACGCTCATGCGCGCCCTCTATGGCAACTATCTTGCCGGTGCCGGCCGGATCCTCGTGCGTGACGGCGACGAGGTGGTCGACCTCGCCGCCGCAACACCGCAGCGCGTGCTCGACCTGCGCCGACGCACGATCGGCTATGTCTCGCAGTTTTTGCGCGTCATCCCGCGCGTGCCGACGCTCGCGATCGTCGCCGAACCAGCGCGCCGCGCGGGCCTCTCCGATGGGGAGGCGATCGCGCGCGCCCGCTCCCTGCTCGCACGTCTGAACCTGCCCGAGCGGCTTTGGGACCTCCCGCCTGCGACCTTCTCGGGAGGCGAGCAGCAGCGTGTGAACCTCGCTCGCGGCTTCGCTGTGCCCTACCCCCTTCTGTTGCTCGACGAACCGACGGCGAGCCTTGACCCACCGAACCGACGGGTCGTGATCGGGCTGATCGAGGAGGCAAAGGCGCGCGGTGCGGCGATCATCGGCATCTTCCACGACGCCGAGGTACGCGAAGCGGTCGCCACGCGCACCCTCTCCGTTCTGCCGCTCGCAGCGGAGGCGGCATGAGCGGGGAGGTCGTGCTCACCAACGCGCGGATCGTCGCGCCCGATGAAGTGTTCGACGGCACGGTCGTGCTGCGCGCGGGCAGGATCGCGCACATCGACCAAGGCCGGTCGCAGCTCCCCACCGCGCAGGACCTCGAGGGTGACCTGCTCCTGCCCGGCCTCGTGGATGTGCACACCGACAATCTCGAGAAGCACATGATGCCGCGCCCGGGCGTGCGCTGGTCCTCGCGCGCCGCTCTGCTCGCGCACGACGCGCAGGTCGCGGCCGCCGGGATCACGACCGTGCTCGACGCGCTCTGCGTGGGCGAGGTTGAGCATGCCGACCAACGCGACCAGATGTTCCGCGAAGGGGTGGCGGAACTGCGTGCTCTTGCCCCGCGCGGGCTTCTGCGGGCGGAACATCTGTTGCATATCCGTTGCGAGATCAGCGTCGAGGGCATGCAGGAGAGCTTCGCCCTCGTCGCCGACGATCCGCTCGTGCGCATGGTGTCGCTGATGGACCACACACCGGGGGTGGGCCAGTTCGCCGACATCGAGAAGTACAAGCGTAAGAACGCCAAAAGCCTCGGCATGAGCGAGGCGGAGGCGGAGGCCTACATCGCCCGGCGCTGGGCGATGCGCGCGCGCGTGCGCGACGCCAACCGCGCCGCGATCCTCGAGGCTGTCGCGGGCCGTGGCATCCCGCTCGCAAGCCACGACGACCGGACGGCCGAGGAAGTGGAGGAGTGGGCCTCCGCCGGAATCGGCATCAGCGAGTTCCCGGTCACTGCCGAGGCGGCACACGCTGCCCGGGCGCTCGGGATGGGCATCGTCGCCGGAGCGCCAAACGTCGTCCGCGGCGGCAGTCACAGCGGCAATGTGCGGGCAGCTGACCTGATCCGCGAGGATCTCGTCGACGTGCTCGCCTCCGACTACGTTCCGGCAGCGATGCTCAATGCCGCCTTCCTCCTTCACGATCGCCTGCACCTCCCGCTTCCCCAGGCCGTCGCGACGGTGACGCGCAAGCCGGCCCTGATGGTCGGCCTCGACGATCGCGGCGCGATCGCGCCGGATCTGAGGGCCGATCTCGTCCAGGTGCATCTCGCCGACGGCCACCCGCTGGTGCGTCAGGTCTGGCGCGAGGGGCGGCGGATCGCCTGAGCCGCCGGGCGCTCGTGCACCGCTACGCCATCTACTTCGCTCCCTGCCGTTCCCACCCGCTCTGGAACGCCGGCTGCCGCCTGCTCGGGCGCGACCCAGAGACCGGCGAGGACCTCCCGCAGCCGGTGCTCGCGGGTCTCGCTCCGGAGCGCCTCTCCGCCATCACCGCCGAGCCGCGACGCTATGGCTGGCATGCCACGCTCAAGCCCCCCTTCGCGCTCGCCCCCGGAACCGATCGCCCGGCGCTCGAGAAGGCGCTCGACGCCTTCGCCGCCTCGCGGCAGGCCTTCGCCATGCCGCCGCTCATGGTCGCTTCGCTCTCTGGGTTCCTCGCGCTCGTCCCTGCCTGCCCCTCGCCCGCTCTCGACGCCTTGGCGGCCGACTGCGTGCGGCGCTTCGACCGGTTCCGCAGCCCGCCCGCACCGGAGGAGCTCGCGCGCCGGCGGAGCCGTCCGCTCGATCCGGTCGAGGAACGCAATCTCGCGCTCTGGGGCTACCCCTACGTGATGGACCGATTCCGGTTCCACATGACCCTGACGGCGCGCCTCGAGGCCGACGAGCGCCACACGGTGGGCGCCCTGCTCGCCCGGCACCTCGCCGACGCCCTCGCCGTGCCCCTTGTCGCCGATGCGATCGCCCTGTTTGGCGAGCCTGCGCCCGGTGCGCCCTTCGCCCTGCTGCGCCGCTTCCCGCTCGCCGGGTGAGCCTCTGCCCGTCACTGCGGATCGTACTTGCGGCAGAATGCCTCGGCGCTCAGCGAGCGGAAGTCGCCGAGACGCTCGGCCCGGAGCCGTAACAGGGTCGACCAGACAGGGCCGGCGCTGTTCGGCAGGCCGGCGGCGAGGCGCGCGGGATCGACCTCGCCGACGATCGCGGAGGCGATGAGGGCAGAGCAGATCGGTGAACGCACGAGGCGTTCCGGCGACAGCGCCCGCCGACGCGCAGTCCCCTCATTTCCCCCTGTGCGACCCGCACTCCATACTCAACGCCGAGATGGCATGAGATAAGAGGCGCATGACGCGGATCCGCGAGATTCGGCTCACCCCGCTCCGCCACACCTTGGCCGAGCCCTACGGCATGGCACGAGGCCTCTCGAAGGCACGCCAATGCTGCCTCGTCGAGCTCGAGACCGATGACGGGATCGTCGGCATCGGCGAGGCCTGGGGGCCGCCTGCTGCCGTTCGGGGCTATCTCGATGCGGTGCAGGACGCCTGGATTGGCCGCGACCTGTTCGCGCATGCCCAGGCGCTCAAGCTCGTGCTCGGGCGGAACTACCATTTCGGTATCGAGAACCAAATTCTGGCGCTCGCCTCGGGCATTGACATCGCCGCCCATGACGCGATCGGCAAACGCCTCGGCGTTCCGGTGCACGCCCTTCTCGGCGGCAAGGTGGCAAACCGCGTGGCCGTCTACGCCTCCGGCGGATACATGACGGCCGAGCCGCAGGCGAGCCTCGATGCGATGCTGGAACGCTTCCTCGGCCGCGGCTTCTTCGCCGCGAAGATGAAGATCGGCCATTCCGTGGCGGAGGATCGGGCGCGTGTGGCGCGCGCCCGCGAAACGCTCGGCGAGGCCTTCACGCTGATGGTCGACATCAACGGCAACTGCACGGCCGACCAGGCGCTCGCAACGATCCGCGCGATCGAAGGATTCAACATCCACTGGGTGGAGGAGCCGCTCGCGCCGCTCGACTGGGCGGGCTATCGCTGGCTGCGCAACCGTTCTCCGGTTCCAATCGCAACCGGCGAGGCGCTTTACACCGCGCATCAGTTCCTCCGGCTCGGCACGGAGGGCTGCGCCGACATCTGGCAGCCCGATCTCACGCTTTGCGGCGGGCTCGCCCAGGGGAAGCTGATCGCCGAGCTCTGCCACCTCCACCACAAGCGCCTCAGCCCGCATGTCTGGGGCTCGGCGATCGGGCTCGCCGCGGCGGTGCACCTCGTCGCGACACATGCCCCCTATCCGGCGACCACGCATCCCCCCGATCCCACCTTCGTGGAATACGACGTCGGCGAGAACCCGTTGCGCGACGCGCTGCTCGCCACGCCGCTCCTGCCAGAGGAAGGCTACCTCACCGTCCCCGACGGCCCGGGCCTCGGGATCGCGCTCGACCCCGACGCCGTGCGACGCCTCGCCGGCGAGGCGTGAACGGGCTGGACAGCCGCCGCCCCGCTGCCGTCTCATGGCGCGCAGCGAGGAGACACCGATGCCCGACCAGCCCGCCAACCGACGCGTGATCCGAAGCCCCCGCGGCCCGGAGCGCAGCGCGCTCTCGTGGCAGACCGAGGCGCCGCTGAGGATGCTGATGAACAACCTCGACCCGGAGGTCGCCGAGCGGCCGGACGAGCTCGTCGTCTATGGCGGGATCGGCCGCGCCGCACGCGACTGGCCCTCGTTCGACCGGATCGTTTCCGTATTGAAGCGCCTGACCGACGACCAGACCCTGCTCGTGCAGTCAGGCAAGCCCGTCGGCGTCTTCCCCACCCACCCTGACGCGCCGCGCGTGCTGATCGCTAACAGCAATCTCGTCCCAGCCTACGCGACCTGGGAGCATTTCGACGCGCTCGACCGCAAGGGGCTGATGATGTACGGCCAGATGACGGCGGGGAGCTGGATCTACATCGGCAGCCAGGGGATCGTGCAGGGCACCTACGAGACCTTCGCCGAGCTCGCCCGGCGCCACTATGGCGGCAGCATGGAAGGGCGATGGATCCTCACCGCGGGCCTGGGCGGCATGGGTGGCGCACAGCCGCTCGCCGCGGTGTTCGCCGGCGCCTCAATGCTTGCGATCGAGTGCCAGCCGAGCCGGATCGAGAAGCGGCTCGCGACAGGCTACGTTGATGTCTGGGCGAAGAGCCTCGAGGAAGGGCTCGCGATGGTGCGCGCCGCCTGCGCGGAGAGGCGCGCGCTCTCGGTCGCTGTGCTCGGCAACGCAGCCGAGATCTACCCCGCTTTGGTCGCGCAAGGCGTGCGTCCCGATGCGGTGACCGACCAGACGAGCGCGCATGACCCGGTGAACGGCTACCTCCCCGCCGGCTGGACGCTCGCGGAGTGGGAGGAGCGACGCATCTCCGACCCGCGCGGCACGGCGGCGGCGGCACGCCGGAGCATGGTCGCCCAGGTCGAGGCGATGCTCGCCTGGCACCGGATGGGGATCCCCGTGGTCGACTACGGCAACAACATCCGGCAGATGGCGAAGGAGGAGGGGCTTGCCGACGCCTTCGCCTTCCCGGGCTTCGTTCCAGCCTATATCCGCCCGCTGTTCTGCCGCGGCATCGGCCCGTTCCGCTGGGTGGCGCTGTCGGGCGACCCTGCCGACATCGCCGCGACCGATGCGAAGGTGAAGGAACTGATCCCCGACGATCCTCATCTGCACCGGTGGCTCGACATGGCAGCACGGCGAATCCGCTTCCAGGGCCTGCCCGCGCGGATCTGCTGGCTTGGGCTCGGCCAGCGCCATCGGGTCGGGCTTGCCTTCAACGAGATGGTCGCGCGCGGTGAGGTCTCTGCTCCGATCGTGATCGGCCGGGATCATCTCGACAGCGGCTCGGTTGCGAGTCCAAACCGCGAGACCGAGGCGATGGCCGACGGCTCGGATGCGGTGTCGGACTGGCCGCTCCTCAACGCGCTTCTGAACACCGCGTCGGGCGCGACCTGGGTGAGCCTGCACCATGGCGGCGGCGTGGGCATGGGCTGGAGCCAGCATGCGGGGATGGTGATCGTCTGCGACGGCACGGAGGCGGCGGCGCGACGGATCGCCCGCGTGCTCTGGAACGACCCCGCAACGGGCGTGATGCGCCACGCCGACGCAGGCTATGATCTCGCCATCGCCTGCGCCCGCGCGCACGGGCTCGATCTGCCGATGCTCGATGCTTGAGCGTCTGACGCCGGGGGCGGTGACGCTCGCCGCGCTCCGCCACATTCACGAGGGAGCGGGCGTGACGCTTGCCGAGGGCTGGCGCAAGGCCGTCGAGGCTTCGGCCGAGACCGTTTCGGCCATGATCCGCCGCGGCGACACCGCCTATGGCGTCAACACCGGCTTCGGCAAACTCGCCCAGACGCGGATCGCGCCTTCGGATGTGCGCGCGCTGCAGCTGAACCTCGTGCGCAGCCACGCCGCCGGAACCGGCCCGCCTTTGCCTCAGCCCATCGTCCGGCTCGTGCTCGCCTTGAAGGCGATGAGCCTCGCGCGCGGCTTCTCGGGCGTACGGCCAGCCATTGTGGAAGCGCTCGAGCGTCTGCTCGCTGCCTCCGTCCTGCCGGTGATCCCAGGCCAGGGCTCGGTCGGCGCCTCGGGTGACCTCGCCCCGCTCGCGCATCTCGCTCTCGTCCTCGTCGGCGAGGGGGAGGCGACGCTGCCCGATGGGCGCGTCGTGGCTGGCGCCGAGGCGCTTCGTGCCGCCGGCCTCGAACCGCTCGTTCTCGAGGCGAAGGAAGGGCTTGCTCTGCTCAACGGAACGCAGGTCTCCACCGCGCTCGCGCTCGCCGGCCTGTTCGCCGCAGAGGATCTGTTCGCCTCCGCCTTGGTGACGGGGGCGATGTCGGTCGATGCCGCGCGCGGGTCGGATACGCCGTTCGAGGCGCGGATCCAGGAGGTGCGGGGGCATCGCGGTCAGATCGATGCCGCCGCGGCGCTGCGGCGCCTGCTTGCCGGCAGCGCGATACGCGAGAGCCACCGCGTGGGGGACCCGCGCGTGCAGGACCCCTACTCGCTCCGCTGCCAACCGCAGGTGATGGGTGCAGTGCTCGACCTGATCCACACCGCCGCCGCCACGCTCGAGACGGAGGCGAACGCCGTTTCCGACAATCCGCTCGTGTTCGCAGACAGCGGCGAGATCGTCTCGGGCGGCAACTTCCATGCGGAACCTGTTGCCTTCGCGGCCGACCTGCTCGCGCTTGCGCTTGCCGAGACCGGAAGCCTCGCCGAGCGGCGGATCGCGCTTCTGACGGACCCGGTGATGACCGGCCTCCCCGCCTTTCTCGCCCCTGACCCAGGGTTGAACTCGGGGTTCATGCTCGCGCATGTCACCGCCGCTGCGCTCGCTGCCGAGAACAAGGCCCTCGCACACCCGCGCAGCATCGACAGCCTCCCCACCTCTGCCAACCAGGAGGACCATGTGAGCATGGCGACGCATGCTGCCCGCCGGCTCGGCGAGATGGCGGCGAATCTTGCGGGCATCGTCGCCATCGAGGCGCTCGCCGCGGCGCAAGGGATCGAGTTCCATAGGCCGCTCCGGTCCTCCGAGCCCATCGAGGCCGCGATCGCGGCGCTGCGCGAGCACGTCCCCCGCTGGGAGAACGACCGGGCCATGGCCCCCGACATCGCGGCAGCGACCGCGCTGGTCGCAGGCGGTAGGCTTGCCGCGTTCGCGCCGATCGCGCTTCCCTCGCGCGCATGAGGGGGTCTTCCGGGACGATCGCGGTCGTCTATCATCCGGCGCAAATAAGGAGGGGGCGGATGAAACGTCGAGGCGTGGTAAAGGCAGGGGCTCTGGCGGCCGCGTCGGTCGCGCTCGCGGCACCTGCGCTGTCGCAGGGCAGGATCGAGTGGCGCATGGTCACCTCCTGGCCCCGGAACCTGCCCGGCACCGGTACGGGTGCGAACCGGATCGCCGAGCGCATCGGCCAGGCCACGGGCGGGAGAATCATAGTGCGGGTGTTCGCCGCAGGCGAGATCGTTCCGGCCTTCGGCGTGTTCGACGCCGTCTCGCAAGGGACGGCCGATCTCTACCATTCGACACCGCATTTCTGGTTCGCGCGCTCGCGCGCGGCGGCGATCATCGGCAGCTTCCCCTTCGGCCTGACGACGACCGAGCTCACCGGCTGGCTGCGCAATGCCGGCGGCCAGGCGATGTGGGACGAGCTCTATGCCCGGTTCAACCTCAAGCCGTTCGTGTGCGGCAACTCCGGGCCGCAATGGACCGGCTTCTTCCGCCGCGAGCTCGCCACACCCGATGATCTCAGGGGCCTTCGCTTCCGCGCCGGCGGGCTGATCGGCGGGCTCTATCAGCGGCTCGGCGCATCGGTGGTGCAGATGCCGGTGGGCGAGGTGTTCCAGGCTCTTCAGGCCGGCACGATCGACGCTGCCGAGTTCGCCGGCCCTTGGGCCGACGGCCCGCTCGGCTTCGGCAGGGTGGCGCGGTTCTACTACCGCCCCTGCGGCCAGGAACCCTCCGCGAGCCTCGAGACGGTGATCAACAAGGCACGGTTCGACACCCTGCCGGACGATCTCAAGGCGGCCGTTCGCTTCGCCTGCGAAGGCTACAACGAGGAAAGCGTCGCTGAGTGGGACCATTTCAATCCGCTTGCGCTGAAGGAGATGGTGGAGCGGCAGAGCATCGCCGTGCGCTCCGTTCCGGAGCCGATCCTGCGCGCGATGGCCGAGGCCGCCGCCCGCTTCATCCGCGAGCTGCGTGAGGACCAGGACCCCCTGAACCGGCGCATCATCGAGAGCTACATCGCCTATCGCGAGACGGCGGTGGACTACGCGGCCGAGGCCCACGCGCCCGTCAACGCCGGGCGCGCGCTCGCCCGCTGGAGCTGAGCGGCGCGTGATCCGGGCGCTCGAGCTGGCCGGCCGCGCGCTCGACGCGTTCTCCGACCGGTTGGGCCGTACGGTGAGCTGGCTTGCCGTGCCGCTTGTGCTCGTTCAGTTCGCCGTCGTCGTGCTGCGCTACGCGTTCTCGACGAGCCTGATCCAGATGCAGGAGGCGGTGATCTACCTCCACGCCACCCTCTTCATGCTCGCGATCGCCTTCACGATGCGACAGGAAGGGCATGTACGCGTGGACGTCCTCTACGCCGCCCTTCCCCCGCGACGCCGCGCCCTGATCGACCTCATCGGCGTCCTCGTCGCAGTGATCCCGTTCTGCCTCCTGATGCTCTGGACGTGCTGGCCGTTCGTCGCCGCCTCCTGGCGTATCCGCGAAGGGGCCATCGCCTATGGCGGCATCCCCTACCAGTATCTCCTCAAGTCGCTGATCCCGGCGATGGCGATCCTGCTGCTGCTGCAGGCGGTGGCACATCTCTGCCGCTGTGCGCTTACGCTTGCCGGCCGACGCGTCGACCACCGCGCCGGCCAGCTCGCGAACGGGGCCTGACGGCCTTGGGCAGCACGGGCGGGGGCGTGCTCGACGTCCTGATGTTCGCGACCCTCTGTGTCGGCATCCTCTCCGGCTTCCCGGTCGTGTTCATCCTCACCGGTTCGGCGCTCGTATTTGGCGCGCTCGGCTGGGCCTTCGGCGTGTTCACGCCGAGCCTCCTCGGGGCGCTTCCGCAGCGCGTCTTCGGCACCATGACCTCCGAGGTTCTGGTGGCGATCCCGCTCTTCGTGTTCATGGGCATCATGCTCGAGCGGTCGAAAATCGCCGAAGACCTGCTCGAGACGATGGGCCGGCTGTTCGGCCGCTTGCGCGGCGGGCTTGCGATCTCCGTCACGGTCGTCGGCGCGCTGCTTGCTGCCTCCACCGGCATCGTTGGCGCGACGGTGGTGACGATGGGGTTGATGGCGCTGCCGGCGATGTTGCGTAACCGCTACGATGCGGGCTTCGCCTGCGGCACGATCTGTGCGGCCGGTACGCTCGGGCAGATCATCCCGCCCTCGACGGTGATGGTGATCCTCGGCGAGATCATCTCCGCCGCCTACCAGCAGGCGCAGCTCGCCAAGGGCCTGTTCTCGATCCAGACCGTTTCGGTGGGCGAGCTCTTCGCGGGAAGCCTCCTGCCCGGGCTCCTGCTCGTCGCGCTCTATATCCTCTACCAAGCGGTGACGGCCTGGCTGAGGCCCACGATCGCCCCTGCCCTGGTGCAACCGGAGGGGGCCGTCAGCCGCGGGGAGATCCTCGGCGCTCTGGTGCCGCCGATCGTGCTCGTCGTCGCCGTGCTCGGCTCCATCCTCGGCGGTGTCGCGACGCCGACGGAGGCCGCCTCGGTCGGTGCCGTCGGGGCGACGCTGCTCGCGGCGCGGCGTCTCGCGGGCGCCGTCTGGCCGGCGTCCCTGTCGCTCGCCTCCGTCCTCGGGCTCGTCGTGCTCGCGAGCCTGTTCGACCTCAGACTCGGCCGCTCCGCCCCGCCGCTTGCCGATCAGGCAGCGATCGCCGCCGCGGCGCTGTGCTCGGCTGGGCTTGCGGTCGCGATCGGCCATGCTCTCGCGGTCACGGCCCGCGCCGGCGTGCTCGCTGGCGTCTGCCGTTCCACCGCGACGATCACGGCGATGATCTTCGCGATGCTGATCGGCGCGACCCTGTTCGCGCTCGTATTCCGCGGCTTGGGCGGTGACGACATGGTGCACGCGGCGCTGTCGGCGATCCCGGGCGGCGCGGCCGGCGCGATCGCGGCCGTGATGGCGGTGATCTTCGCCTTGGGCTTCTTTCTCGACTTCGTCGAGATCTGCATCATCGTGATCCCGATCGTCGGGCCGATCATCCTGCAGATGGATGTCGACCCGATCTGGTTCGGCGTTCTCGTCGCGGTCAACCTGCAGACGAGTTTCCTTACCCCGCCCTTCGGCTTCAGCCTGTTCTACCTGCGCGGCGTCGCTCCGGAGGGCGTGCGAACGCTCGACATCTACCGTGGCGTCGCCCCGTTCGTCGCGATCCAGCTTGTTGCGCTCGCGATCACCGCGTCTTTCCCGGAGCTTGCGACCGCGCTGCCAAGGGCGCTGTTCTGACGCCCGGGCTCAGCCGCCGGCGCCGAAGTCGAGCACGCGCTCGACGTCGAGCACGACCATGAGCTTGTCCTGAAGCCGGAACACGCCAGAGGAGACGCTGCGCCAGCGCGGATCGAGCGTGGGCGGGTTCGCCTCGCGCGTCTCGCCGTCAAGCGAGAGCACCTCGCCGACCTGATCCACAAGCAGGCTGTAGAACTCGCCCGACACCTCGACCACCACGCTCATCGCACGCGCCCCCTCGCCCGCCGGAGAGAGGCCGAGCCGTCGCCGCAGGTCGATCGCGGTCACGATCCGCCCCCGCAGGTTTAGGCTTCCCGCGACCTCGGGCGGCGCAAGCGGCACGCGGGTGACGCTCTGCGGCCCGAGGATGTCGCGCACTGTAAGAACCGGAATGCCGCAGAGCTGGCCGCCGACGGTGAGGGTGACGAACTCCTCGCTCGCCGAGCTCGCGCGCGCCGGACGGCGCTTCTCGATCACGGTCGTCATCTCAGACTGCCTCCACCTCCCGGACCGAGAGCGCCTGCTCGAGCGCACGCAGCACCGCGTCCCGGTCGAACTTCGCCACATAGTCGGAGAATCCGGCGGCATGGCCGCGGGCGATGTCGGCCTCCGAGACCCGGCTCGTCAGCGCGATCACCGGCAGGCTCGCCCAGGCGCCGCCGCGCCGCACCTCCGACACGAAGGCGATGCCGTCCATCTCCGGCATCTCGATGTCGGAGACGATGGCGTCGAACATGTCGCCACGATCACGAAGCTTGAGCGCCGAGGCAGCACTGTCCACCACGGTCACCTCGTAGCCGGCTGCCCCGAGCACCGGCACGAGGAGCTGCCGGAAGAAGGCGCTGTCATCGAGCGCGAGAACGCGGCGTCGAGCCTCCGCCTGTCCGGCCGATCGCTTCATGAACCAGTCGGGATAGGCGCGGCGAAGCCAATGCCCCGTGTCGAGCACCTCGGTGGCGCGTCCAGCGATGGTCGCTGTGCCGAGGAAGCCCGGCCTATCGGCGGCGAGCTCGACGCGGAGCCTGTCCTCCACCACGTCGAGGATCTCGTCGACGATCAGCCCGACCGACCGTTCGCCCTCGTTGAACACGAGCACCGGATGGCGCTCCTTCATGGCGGATGCCGAGAACGCCTCGTCGATCGGGACGAGCGGCATCAGCCGGCCGCGATACTGCATCACGAGCGCGCCGTTGGCCCGCTCGATCGACTCGGCCGGCGCCTCCTCAAGCCGCGCCACAAGGCCGAGCGGCACCGCCTTCGGCTCTGCCCCGCCGGCACGGAACAGGAGCAGCGCCGTCCGCTCCGACTCGGCGGTGGCCTCGGCGGTGGCGACGGCGATCTCTTCGCGGTCGCCGCCGCCGCGGGTTCCGATCCCGACGGCGCGCGCGATCCCGTTCGGATCGAGGATCATGATCACGCTGCCATCGCCGAGGATCGTGTTGCCCGAGAACAGGGTGATGTGGCGCAGGATCGGCGCCACAGGCTTGACCACGATCTCCTCGGTGTCGAACACGCGGTCGACGATCAGCCCGAATACCTGCACGCCGACCTTGCAGACGATGATGAACGCGCCCGAGCCGGCATCAGCCGTCCGCTCGCCCTCGGACGCAAGCCCGAGCAGCTGGCGCAGATCGACGAGCGGCAGGAGCCGGTCGCGCAGGCGCAGCACCGGTGTCTCGTTGATCCGCTCGATCGTCGCGTCCGATCCGCCGCCGGTGCGCACAAGCTCGACCACGCTGATCTGCGGGATGGCAAACCGCTCGCCGCCCGCCTGAACCACGAGGGCGGCGACGATCGCAAGCGTGAGCGGGATCTTGATCGTGAAGGTGGTGCCCTGGCCCTCCACAGATCGCAGCTCGATCGTGCCGCCGATCTTCTCGATGTTGGTCTTGACCACGTCCATGCCGACGCCGCGGCCGGACACGGCGGTGACGGCGGCGGCGGTCGAGAAGCCGGCGCGCCAGATAAACTGGTGCACCTCGCTGTCAGGCATGGCGGCGACCTCGGCCTCGGTCGCGAGCCCTTGCGCCACCGCCTTCTCGCGAATCCGCGCCGTGTTGAGGCCGCGGCCGTCGTCGCTGATCTGGATGATGATGTGCCCGCCCTCGTGGAAGGCGTTCAGCACGAGCCTCCCCGTCTCCGGCTTGCCGGCGGCGCGTCGCTCCTCCGGCCGTTCGAGGCCATGGTCGACGCTGTTGCGCACCATGTGCGTCAACGGGTCCTTGATCAGCTCGAGCACCTGCCGGTCGAGCTCCGTCTCGGCCCCGATCATCGAGAGCTCGATCTTCTTGCCCATCTCGTGCGCAAGGTCGCGCACAAGCCGGGGGAACTTGTTCCAGGCATTGCCGATCGGCTGCATGCGCGTCTTCATCACCCCGTCCTGCAGGTCGGAGGTGATGTGCGAGAGGCGCTGCAGCGGCACGGTGAAGGGATTGTTCTCGTGCGTGCGCGATAGCTGCAGGAGCTGGTTGCGCGTGAGCACGAGTTCGCTCACGAGCGTCATCAGATCCTCGAGCACGTCGACACCAACGCGGATGGTCTGCTTTGCCGCGAGCGTCTCCGTCACGTCGCGGGTCTGATCGGGCTGCGTGTCGGGCTCGGCTGTCTGCGTCTGGGCGGCCGGGCGATCCGCCTGCGCCGGAGCCGCGGGCGTCTGGGCGGTCGGTTGCGCCACCTGCTCGCCCGAGAGCAGTCGGTTCAGCGCCTCGATGACGTCGCCGTCGTCGCCAGGAACCTCCGAGCCGGTGCGTTCGAGGTCGGCGACGATCGTCTTGATCCGGTCGATCGCGCGCAGAACCACCGAGATGGCCCCGGTGGTGACGGGCATCGACCCGTCGCGGAAACGCCCGAGCACGTTCTCCGCGGCGTGCGCCACCTTCTCGAGACGGGCGAGGCCGAGGAAGCCGCAGGTGCCCTTGATCGTGTGGACAAGGCGGAAGATCAGGGCGAGCGTCTCGGCGTCATCCGGCGCCTGCTCGAGCCGGATCAGGGCGGTGTCGAGCTCGGCGAGGCTCTCTGCCGTCTCGGTGAGGAAATCCTTGAGCAGGTCGTCCATCGGCGCACCTCCAGAAGCGCCGCCATTCGACCCTGATCGACCAAAGAAAGGGTAAAGCCGTGATCAGCGCCCGAACGCGCCGCCGAGATCGGCCGGCGGGCCGAACGCGCGCGGCCGCAAGCCGGCATGGAACCAGGCGATGAAGGAGTAGATATCATACACGGGCAGGCCGAGCTCCGCCCGAAGCAGATGCGCATAGGGCGGCATATTCGTGCACTCGAGCACGATCGCCCCCACCTCGGGGTGGCGTGCGACCAGATCACGACCCGCCTCGAGGATGTCGGCGGCGGCGAGCGCCACGTCGAGGTCCTGCTTCTCGCCCTTGATCAGCACGCGGAAGAACTCGCGCCCTCCTTCGGTGCCGGCGATCGGTGTGTCGCGCGGCACGCCGGCGGCGTCGAGATGCGCGGGCGTGAGCGACGCGGCGGAGACGGTGATGATGCCGACGCGCCGGCCGGGCGGCAGCGTGGCCTGCACCATCGGCACCTGCATCAGGCTCGAGGTCGCGACCGGAACCCTGAGCCGTGCGGCCATCTCCGCCTGGAAGATGCTGAGAAAGCCGCAGTTGGTCGTGATCGCCTCGGCGCCGAGGTCGATGAGGTCCTCGGCGGCGGCGAGGAAGGACTCGAGCAGGCCGCGCGCTCCCTCGAGCACGACGCGTTCCGGGCTCGCGCCGCGAACGACGCGGAACAGGACGGGAAAGGGCCAGGTGAGGCCGTTGCCCATGTCCCCCGGAATGCGGGGGAACCTCGCCTCGAGCATCAGGATGCCGAGCGGCGCCCCGTAGATGCTCTTGCCGCCGGGCGCGACTGAGGCCACCCGCACCGTCCGATCGTCCATGATCGCCCGCTCCCGCATTGCGCTCCCATGCGGAGCCCGACACTATGCCCCTCTGCGAGGTTTTGGGAGAGAGCGATGATCGGTCGTACCGCCGCCCTGCGCAGGCCGCTTCTGGTCGCGGCTGCGCTCAGCTTCGTCCTGCCCGCAGCAGCGGGGGCACAAGGGTTTCCGGTCGCCGGCAAGCCCGTCACGCTGATCGGCGGCTTTCCGAACGGCTCGGGAACGGACATCTACAGCCGCAAGCTCGCCGAACCGCTCGCCCGCGCGCTCGGCGTTCCCGTGGTCGTGGACAATCGCGTCGGCGCCGGCGGCAACATCGCGATGGACCATGTGGCGAAGGCCGCGCCCGACGGGCACACGATCCTGATGGGCACCTCGGCGATGCTCGCGATCAACCCCGCCCTCTATCCGCGCATGCCCATCGACACCATGCGCGATCTCGCCCCCGTGCTCGCGCTCGCGGACGTGCCGAACGCGCTCACGGTCGCCCCCGAACGACGCCCGCAGTTCACCGACTGCCGCGCCGTGATCGCCGCGGCGAAGGCGCAGCCTGGCCGACTTACCTATGCGTCGACCGGCAACGGAACCTCCACACATCTCGCCGGGGCACAGTTCGCTGCCGCCGCCGGGCTTGATCTCGTGCACGTTCCCTATCGCGGCGGCCCGTTCGCGATGACGGCGCTGCTCGGCGGCGAGGTGGACATCTTCCTGCACCAGACGCCCGCCCTCGTCGGCCCCTACCGGCAGGGGCAGGTGCGGCTGCTCGGCGTCACGAGCAGGACGAGGCTCGCCGCCTTCCCCGACGTGCCGACCATGGCCGAGGCCTGCGACCTTCCCGGCTTCGAGACGACCACGTGGTATCTGCTCGCGGTCCCCGCTGCCACCCCTGCCGCGATCGTCGAGCGGCTCGCGGCCGAGGTGCGCAAGGTGATCGATGAGCCCTCCTTCGTCGCCTGGGTGAAGGAGCAGGGCCTGACGCCGATGACCGGGGGCCCGGTGGAGGCGCGGGCGCTGCTTGCCGCCGACCTGCCGAAATGGGCCGAGGTGGTGCGCCGCTCCGGCGCCCGCGTCGACTGAGCCCGTTCCGTGGCGGAGGCGATCCAGTACTTCCACTCGCTTTCGAGCCCCTGGGCCTATCTCGGCGGGCCGCGACTTCACGAGATCGCGGCACGCTACCGTGTCGCGATCGTCTGCCGCCCGATCACCGTCCTGACCGAGAATGGCGGCATCCTGCTCCGCACCCGGCCGGAGCCGCGGCAACGCTACCACGCGCTCGAGCTCGACCGCTGGCGGCGCTACCTCGGCATGGAGCTGAACCTCACCCCGCGCCACTACCCGACCGACCCGAAGCCCGCAGGCCTCGTCGTCATCGCCGCGCAGCGGGCGGGGTATGACGCCGCGCGGCTCTCCCATGCCTTCCTCCGCGCCCTCTGGGCAGAGGAGGAGGACACGAAGGACGCGGCCGTTCTGGCCCGGATCGCCGATCGCGAGGGCATGCCCGGGTCTGCTCTCGTCGCCGCCTCCTCCGCCCCCGAGGTCGAGGCAGAGTGGGAGGAGAACCGCCGCGAGGCCATCGCCGCCGGAATGTTCGGCACGTCGAACTATGTCTAGCGCGGCGTGATCCACTGGGGCCAGGACAGGCTCGGCTTTCTCGAGCGCCTGATCGCGGCAGACCTCGCCCCGCCGATCGCAACCGGGCGCACCTGGTAGGAGCGCACGATGCCTGAACCGCAGCGCGGCGACCTCGTCATCCGCGGCGGCCTGGTCGCCGACGCCGCGCACCCGCTCGCCGAGGCGCGCGACATCCTGGTGCGCGACGGGGTGATCGTCACGATCGGCCCTCCCGGCATCGCGGTGCCCGAGGGAACGGCGGTCTTCGACGCCTCCGGCCTGCTCCTGCATCCAGGCCTCGTGAACGGCCACACGCATTCGCACGGCTTCCTCGGGCGGGGCATCGGCGACCGCTGGACGCTCGAGCTCCTGCTCGCCGCCTCGCCCTGGGTCTCGGGCGGCAGAACGATGGACGACATCGCGCTCAGCGCGACCATCGGCGCGGCCGAGCTTGCGCTCAAGGGCTGCACCGCGGTGCTCGACATGGTGGGCGAGCTGCCGCTGCCGACCGAGGAGGGGCTCGATGCCGTCGCCTCGGCGTATGACCGCGTCGGCCTCCGCGCCGTGATCGCGCCTCTGGTGGCTGACCGCACCCTCTACCAGGCGATCCCGCCGCTTGCGGAAGCGCTGCCGGGGGAGCTGCGCGAGGAGGTCGCACGGCTCGCCCTGCCGCCCTGGGAGAGGACCTTCGACGCGCTCGTGCGCCTCGTGCGCGGCTGGCGCTGGTCAGGCCGCGGCATCGGCTTCGGCCTCGGCCCCACCATCCCGACGCATTGCGATGACGCCTTCCTGCGCGCCTGCGCCCGGCTTGCCGGCGAGCATGGCCTGCCGCTGACCATGCACGTGGCCGAAAGCAAGGTGCAGGCAGTGATCGGCGGCCGAACCTACGGCCGAAGCCTCGTCCGCCACCTCGACGCGCTCGGGCTCATCGGCCCCCGCTTCATCGCCGCGCACGCGATCTGGCTCGATGACGAGGACCGCGCGATCCTCGCCGCCCGGGGCGCCTCTATCATCCACAACCCGAGCTCCAACATGAAGCTCGGCAACGGCCTGTTCGCGATGCGCGAGGCGCTCGATGCCGGGATCACGGTCGGGCTCGGCACAGACACCTGCAGCTGCGGCGACAACCTCAACATGTATGAGGCCATGCGCCTCGCCTCGCTGCTCTCGAAGGTGCAGGGCCCCGACCCGGCTGCCTGGGTGTCGGCAGAGGAGGCCTATCGTGCCGGCACGGAGGGTTCTGCGCGGGCGCTCGGCCTTCCCGGCATCGGCCGGATCGAGGAGGGCGCGCTGGCCGACATCGTCTTCCTCGATCTCGGCCACCCGAACTGGATGCCGCACCGCTGGACAGTGAACCAGCTGGTCCATGGCGAGGACGGAACGGCGGTGCGGCACGTCTGCGTCGGCGGGCGCTTCATCGTGCGCGACGGCCGGCTCACCACGGTCGATCTCGACTCGCTGCGCAGCAAGGCCGAGGAGCACCGGCAGCGGCACGAGCGCGCGACGCGGCACGAACGTGCCCTGTTCGAGCGCCTTGCGCCGATCGTCGCCCGGGTCGGTCCGGCGCTTGCCGCAGAGCCGCTTTCGGTGCGGCGCTATCTTTCGGATCGCGGGCCCTTTTGACGATCGCGCGGCTTGACGCGTCCTTCGCGCTTGCGCAGCGTGTTGCGACGCAACGGGGGACGAGGCGATGGATGCGGCGACGCTGCGTGCCCAGCTGGCTGGCCAGATGGCGAATCGCGCCCTGATCTATCTCGAGCTGTTCGAGACCCTGTCTTCTGAGCTCGGCGCGGCGCGGGCCGAGGCGCTGCTCGCCCGGGCGATACGGTCCCGCGGCCGGGCGGTCGGCGAAGCCTTCAAGCGCTTCGGCCCGGCCGATCTTGCCGGGCTCAAGGACGCCTTCCTCGCCTCGCTCCCCGGCGGCACGGAGCTCTTCAAGCCAGAGGTGAAGCGCTGCGATGCCGAGAAGCTCGAGATCCAGTTCCATGCCTGCCCGCTGAAGGCGGCGTGGATCGCGGCCGGCGTGCCTGAGCAGAAGCTCGCCACACTCTGCCGGATCGCCGGTGCGATCGACAACGGCACCTTCGAGGCTGCGGGCTTCACGATCGAGAACCGCACCTGGCAGCCAGGGCGCGAGGGGTGCTGCAACCTCCACATCACGCCCGGGCCGACGGCCTGACCTTGCGACGGAGACCCTCATGACCACGACACGCAGAACCCTGCTGATCGCAACCGCGGCCCTTCCCTTCGCCGGCGCCGCGCATGGGCAGACACGCACGATCACGATCGGTTACCAGCTCCCGCTGACAGGCGAGTTCAGCCAATACGGCGAGCGGTTCCGCAACTCGGCGCTGATGGCGCTCGAGGCCTTCAATCGCTCTGGACGGATTCCGGCCCAGGTGAACATCGTGTTCGAGGACACGCGGTCGGATCCGCGCGAGGCCGTGGCGGTGGCGCGGAAGTTCGTCGACAACCGTGAAATCGTCGCCGTGCTCGGCGACTTCTCCTCCTCCGCCTCGATCCAGGCCGGTCGCGTCTATGCCGAGGCCGGCATGCCGCAGCTGAGCCAGACCGCCTCGCACCCGGATTTCGTCAAGATCAGCCCCTGGCAGTTCCGCAACATCACGACGCAGGCCTATGAGGGCCCACATGTCGCCCGCTGGATGGCCTCGCAGGGGGTGAAGCGTGTGGCTGTCGTTGCGATCCAGAATGACTGGGGCCAGTCGGTCGTCTCGAACTTCGCCGATGCGTTCCGCGCCTTGGGCGGCGAGGTGGTAGCCACCCAGATGTACAACCCCGGCAACCGCGAGTTCCGCGCGATTCTGACCGACATCGCCCGCGCCCGCCCCGACGCGATCTATCTCGGCATGTTCTACGAGGACGGCGCGGCGTTCCTGCAGCAGCGTCGGCAGCTCAACATCCGCGTGCCGGTCTACGGCACCTCCTCGATGTACGAGCCGAAGCTGATCGAGCTCGCGGGGCCAGGCGCGGAAGGCTTGTTCCTCTCCACCTCGTTCATGTCTGAGAGCCCTGAGCCTGCAGTCCGCGCCTATGTGGAGGAGTACAGGCGCCGCTACCGCTCGGAGCCGAACATGTTCAGCGCCCAGGCCTTCGACGCGGTCAACATCATGCTCGAGGCGATCGCGCGCGCCTGGCCCGACGTGACGCGCCAGCGGGTGCGCGACGAGCTTGCGAAGACGAAGGACTTCCCCGGCGTGACGGGAGTGACCACCTTCGACCCCGAGACGCGCGAGCCGTCGAAGACGCTCGCGCGCATGCAGATCCAGGACGGCAAGTTCACGCTGCTCCGCGACTGACACGCAGGCTTTGAGGCGGGGGCGCCGCCCCCACCGATCCGGGGCACGCTGGTGTTCGACCGCTTCGACATCTTCTTCGTCCAGCAGCTGGTCAACGGCTTCTCGCTCGGCCTCGTCTATGCGCTGGTCGCGATCGGCTTCACCCTGATCTTCGGCGTGCTTAACGTGGTCAACTTCGCCCATGGCGAGGTGTACATGCTCGGCGCCTATGCCGGGCTCCTGGCGCTCCTATTCCTTGCCCCTCCTTGGGCGGCGCTCCTCCTGATCGCACTCGCCGCCGGCATTGTCGCGGGTGTGACGCTCGAACGCGTCGCCTTCAAACCGTTCCGCCGCTTCCGCGACGAGGCGTCGCTCAAGTCGAAGGCGATGCGCGAAAGCACGCTCCTCTCCTCTCTCGCGGTGTCGATCATCGTGCGGGAGTCAATGGAGAAGACCTTCGGCGCCGACATGCAGCCGATCCCGCGCGCCTACGCGAACGCGCTGCAGGAGCCGATCCTCTTCGGCGAGCTCGCCGTAGCCTCCGGCCAGCTCGCGATCCTCGCCGCCGCCGTGGTGATGTTCATCGCGCTTCAGGCGATCCTCTACCGCACACGGGTCGGCCTCTCGATCCGGGCGGTCGCCGCGAACCCGCTCGGCGCGCAATATGTCGGCGTCAACGTCGACCGCACCGTGATCGCGACCTTCGCGATCGGCTCAGGGATGGGCGCGGTCGCCGGGATCCTGATCGGGCTCTACCAGGGAACGATCTTCCCGGCGATGGGGTTCGCCCCGGGCGTGAAGGCCTTCGTCGCGATGGTGATGGGAGGGCTCAACTCGATCCCGGGTGCGGTGATCTGCGCCGTCGTGCTCGGCGTCTCGGAGGCGGTGGCGACCGAGTTCTTCTCCCAGGGCTGGGCCGACCTCGTCGCCTATCTCTTCCTCGTCGCAACACTCGTGTTCTTCCCAACCGGCCTGTTGGGCGCGGGGCGAGACCGTGTCTGAGCCCGCACCCTCTGGGCGAGGCGTCCGCCCCTTGCCGCTCGCGGTCGCGGCCTTCGTGTTCGTCCTCCTGCCCCTTGGCTTAAGCCTTGCCGGCTCGGGCTACCTGTTCCGCCTCGCGGTGGTGACGCTGATCTTTGCGATCCTCGCCCTCTCGATGCAGCTGATCACCGGCGTGGCTGGTCTGCTCAGCCTCGGCCACGCGGCAATCTACGGTGTGGGGGCCTACACCGCCGCTATTCTCGCGACACGGCTCGGGCTCGATGCGGCGCTGACCATACCCCTTTCCGGCCTCGTCTCGGGCCTTGTCGGCATCGCGCTTGCGCTGCCGACGATGCGGCTTGTCTCGATCTATTTCGCGGTCGCCACGCTCGGCCTCGGCGAGATGATCTATGTGACGCTCCTGAACTGGGTGTCCTTCACCAAGGGGCCGCTCGGCATCGGCGCCATCCCGCCGTTGCGGCCGCTCGGGATCGATCTCTCGGGCCCGCTTGCCACCTATCTCTTCGTCGCCGTCATCACCGCATTCGCCGCGGTGGTCGTGCATCGCTGCGCGCACAGCTACTATGGAAACGCGCTCCGCGCCGTGCGGGAGGACGACCAGTGCGCCGACGCGATGGGGCTCAACGTGGTGCGGCTCAAGATCGAGGTGTTCGCGATCGCCTGCTTCCTCGCCGGGCTTGCCGGAGCGCTCTGGGCGCACACCACAGGTTACGTGAACCCGGCCGATTTCCGTTTCGCCGAGAGCATCCTGATCCTCGCGATGGTCGTGGTCGGGGGCTTGGGCAGCGTTCCGGGGGCGATCATCGGTGCCGCACTCCTGCTTCTCCTTCCCGAGGCGCTTCGCGCCGTCGGCGAGGTGCGCATCTTGATGGTGGGAGCGGTGATGTTCCTCTGCATCCTGTTCCTGCCAAAGGGGCTGTTCGGCGAGGTCTCGGCGCTCGATCTCGCACGGCGGCAGTTCGGCGCTGCGTGGCAGCCCGAGCGTGGTCTCGGCTGGCGTTGAGCGGATGCCCGCCCTGCTCGAGATTGACCGGGTGACGCGTCGCTTCGGTGGGCTCACGGCCGTCGATGACGTCTCGGGCCATGTGCGGGAGGGCGAGCTCGTCGGTCTGATCGGCCCGAATGGTGCCGGCAAGACCACGCTGTTCAACGTCATCTGCGGGTTCACGCCGCCCTCCTCCGGCGAGGTCCGATTCGCCGGCACACGGATCTCCGGGCTCAAGCCGTGGCGCATCTGCCGCCTCGGAATCGGGCGCACGTTCCAGAACCTGCGCGTGTTCCCGAACATGACGGTGTTCGACAACGTCTCGGTCGGCGCTGCCGGCCGCGAGGGGCACTCGCCGCTTGATGCGCTGTGGCGATCGGCGGCGGCGCGAGAGCGGAGCGCGGCGATCAGCCGGCGCTCCTGGGCGGCGCTCGAGCGCACCGGGCTCGCCGATGTCGCGGGAGAGCTCGCCGCCAATCTCTCCTACGGGCGGCGGAAATATCTCGAGATCGCGCGCGCTCTCGCGACCGGCCCGCGGCTTCTCGTGCTCGACGAGCCAGCGGCCGGGCTCAACGACACAGAGACGCAGGCGCTCGCGCGCTTCATCACCTCGCTCGCCGCCGAGGGGCTGACCATCCTGCTCGTCGAGCACGACATGGGGCTCGTGATGAGCATCTGCCAGCGCGTGATGGTGCTCGCCTCAGGCCGCAAGATCGCCGACGGAACGCCCGAGGAGGTGCAGCGTGACGAGGCGGTGCTCGAGGCCTATCTCGGCGTGGCGGAGGAGGGAGCGTGAGCGCCGTCCTTGCGGTCGAGAACCTCGTTGTGCGGATGGGCGCGCAGACCATCCTGCACGGCGTGAGCCTCGCCGTGCCGGAGGGAAGCATCGTCACCGTGCTCGGCTCGAACGGGGTGGGCAAGACGACGCTGATGCGCGCGCTCTCCGGCGTGTATCGGGTCTCCTCCGGAACGATCCGGCTGATGGGCGAGGACATCACCGGCCTGCCGAGCCATGCGATCGTCCGCCGCGGGCTCGCCCAGGCGCCGGAGGGGCGTCAGATCTTCGGCGCGATGACGGTTGCCGAGAACCTGCGCCTGGGCGCTGTCGGGGCGGTCGATCCCGCGCTCCTCGAACAGGTGCTCGGGATGTTCCCCATCCTGCGGGAACGCTATCGCCAGCGCGCCGGCTCGCTCTCGGGCGGCGAGCAGCAGATGCTCTGCGTCGGCCGCGCGCTGATGGCTCGGCCCAAGCTCCTCCTGATGGACGAGCCGTCGCTCGGCCTCGCACCCAAGCTCGTGAAGCAAATCTTCGACCTGATCGTGACAATCCGGCGCGAGGGAACGCCCGTGCTGCTCGTCGAGCAGAACGCGCGCGCCGCCCTTGCGATCGCCGACTATGCCTATGTGATGGATGGCGGGCGGATCGTGCTCGAGGGGCCGGCACGCGAGCTCGCCAGGGACGACCGGGTGAAGGCCGCCTATCTCGGCGGACACGCCCATGCCTGAGCATTGAGGCCGGCGATGACCGACAACCGAAACGAGATGCCGCCGAGCCTCTGGGCGGCGACCGCACCGCCGCCTCCCGAGACCGTGCCGCTCGAGGGCGAGGTTCGGGCTGATCTCTGCGTCATCGGTGCCGGTTACACCGGCCTGTCGGCGGCTCTCGCCGCAGCGGAGAGAGGCGCGCGGGTGGTCGTTCTCGAGGCGGCGGAGATCGGCTGGGGCGCGTCGGGGCGCAACAACGGCCAGGTGATCCCCACACTCTCGCGCATGGACCCGGACGAGATCGCCGCGCGCGGCGGCGCGAAGGGCGAGGCCTTCGTGGCCCTGATCCGCGACAGCGCCTCGCTCGTGTTCGACCTGATCCGGCGCCACGGCATCGAGGCGGAGGCGGTGCAGAACGGCTGGGTGCAGCCCGCGCATCGCGCGAGCCGGATGAAGCTTGCCGAAAAACGAGTAGAAGCCTGGGCGCGGCGCGGCGCTCCGGTCGAGCTGCTCGACCGCGACGCGATCCGGCGAATCACCGGAACCGACCACTGGTTCGGCGGCTGGGTGAACTGCACGGGCGGGAGGATCAACCCTCTCGGCTTCGCCCGCGGGCTTGCCCGCGCCGTGATCGCCGCAGGCGGAACGATCCACACCCGCACCGCTGCAGAGGGCATCGACCGCGCGGGCGGCAGATGGGTCGTCCGCACGCCTCGTGGCTCGGTCGCGGCCGAGCGGGTGATTCTCGCAACGAACGCCTACTCGACCGACCTCTGGCCGGGCTTCCGCGAGGAGGTGATCCCGGTCCGCTCCTACCAGATGGCGACCGCACCTCTGTCGGACAATGTGCGCCGGACCATCCTTCCCGAGGGCCATGCTCTGTCAGACACGCGCGGTGATCTCTACTTCTTCCGCTTCGATGCCAACGGCCGGCTCATCACCGGCGGAGCGCTGATGCTGTCGTTCGACTGGGAGCATCGGATCCGCGAGCGGATCGCTCGCCGCTGCGAACAGGTGTTCCCGCAACTCGGCCGCCCGAGCTTCGACTACGTATGGTGGGGCTACGTCGGCATGACGGCCGACCGTGCGCCGCACGTGCACGAGCTCGCCCCCGGCGTCACCGGCTGGAACGGATGCAACGGCCGCGGCGTGGCGCTCGCCACCGCCATCGGCCGGGAGCTCGGCAGGCAAGCAACGGGAACGCCGTGGCGCGAGATCCCCCTGCCCCTCTCGCCGCTCAAACCCATCCCGGCCTACGGCGTCGCGCGGCGGCTTGCTCCGGCAGCGATCCTGGAGCGTCGCTGGCAAGACCGGCGGGACTGACCCTCAGCCGCCGCGGGCGGCCCTGATCGCCCGCCACACCGCCTCAGGGGTCGCCGGCATGTCGATGTGGCGTATCCCGTAGACCGAGAGCGCATCGACCACGGCGTTCATCACCGCAGGCAGGCTTCCGGCGCAGCCGGCCTCGCCGCAGCCCTTCACGCCGAGCGGGTTGGTGCGCGCCGGCACCGGCCTCGTTTCCGTCACGAAGCCGCAGACATCCGCCGCACGCGGCAGGGCATAGTCCATGAACGAACCGGAGACGAGCTGCCCCGCTTCGTCATACACGGTTCGCTCGAGGAGCGCCTGGCCGATTCCCTGCACGATGCCGCCATGCGCCTGGCCCTCGACCAGCAGCGGGTTCACGACGGTGCCGAAATCGTTCACCGCGACGTAGCGCACCACCTCGATCACACCCGTCTCCGGGTCGATCTCGACCTCGGCGACATGGCAGCCGTTCGGGAAGGCCGAGGGCGCCTCGCCGAACACGTGCCGGACGTCGAGGCTCGCGGGCACCTCGGGGGGGAGGTGCTCCTGTGCGCGCAGCCAGGACGCGAGCTCGATCACCCCGATGCCGCGATCGGTGCCGACGACCGAGAAGCGACCGCGCTCGAACACGATGTCGGCCACCGCGCTCTCGAGCGCATGCGCCGCCGCCACCTTGCCCTTCTCGATCACCTTCTCTGACGCCTCGACGATCGCCGCGCCTGACGCCATCAGAGACTTGGACCCGCCCGTGCCGCCGCCCGCGATCAGCTCGTCGCTGTCACCTTGGAGCAGCCTGATCCGGTCGAACGGGACGCCGAGCGTCTGGTGCAGAACCTGGGCGAAGGGCGTCCAGTGTCCCTGGCCGTAATCGAGCGTGCCGGTGATGATCGTCACCGTCCCGTCCTTCTCGAAGCGTATGCCGCCCTGCTCCTTCGCGGGTGGAGCCGTCACCTCGAGATAGTTGCCGATGCCGCGGCCGCGCAGCTTGCCGCGCGCTTGGCTTTCCGCCTTGCGTGCCGGGAACCCGTCCCAGTCGGCGGCGGCGAGAGCGCGGTCGAGCAGCGCGGTGAACTCGCCGCTGTCATAGGTCAAGCCGGAAGCGGCGCGATACGGCATCTGTTCGGGGCGGATGTGGTTGAGACGTCTGAGCGCGATCGGGTCGCGCCCGGTCTCGGCCGCCGCCGCTTCGATCAGCCGCTCCATGAAGTAGTTGCCCTCGGGCCGCCCAGCGCCGCGATAGGCGGAGACGGGGGTGGTATTGGTCACCACGCAGGTGGTGCGCACGCCGATCAGCGGTGTGGCGTAGTTCGACTGCACGTTCTTGACGAAATTGCCCGTGCCCATCAGCGGCGCGACGGTGCCGAGATAGGCGCCCATGTTGGCATAGGCCCTGAGGCGGACGGCGAGGAAGCGCCCCTCCGCGTCGAGCGCGAGCTCGGCCGTCACCTCATGGTCGCGACCATGCTGGTCGGAGAGGAAGCTGCCGGTGCGATCGTCCGTCCACTTCACCGGTCGGCCGAGCACCTTCGCGGCGTGCAGCACGCAGACATACTCGGGATAGACGGAGGCCTTCATGCCGAACGAGCCGCCGACATTGCCCGTCAGCACGCGCACCTTCTCGACCGGCACCTTGAGAATGTCATTGGCGAGCTGGTTACGCAGCCCGAACACCCCCTGGCTGCCAACGCGAAGCGTGAACCGCCCCGTTTCGGCATCGTACTCGCCGATCGCGCTCCGCGGCTCGATGGCGCAGACGACGATGCGGTTGTTACGGATCGAAAGACGCGTGACATGCGCAGCCTTGGCGAAGGCCTCGGCGAGCTTCAGCTCGTCGCCGAACGCGAAGTCGAGCACCGTGTTGTCGGGGATGTCGTCGTAGAGACGCGGCGCGCCAGGGCGCACGGCTTCGGAGGCCTCGGTGACGGCGGGAAGCGGGTCGATGTCGAGCACCACCGCCTCCGCCGCATCCCGGGCGGCGGCCCGGGTCTCGGCCACGACGAAGGCGACCGGGTCTCCGACGAAGCGAACCTTGTCGAGCGCGAGCGCGGGCCTTGCGATGTTGCGCAGCGGCGAGCCGTCGGCGTTCGTGAACGGCAGGGTGCAGCGGAGCGGCCCATAGCTTGCGGCGGCGAGGTCCGCGCCGGTGAAGACGCCGACCACGCCCGGCATCGACCGCGCCGCCTCGGGATCGATTCCGCGGATGACGCCATGCGCGTAAGGGCTGCGCACGACGGCGCACCAGAGCGCGCCAGGGAGCGAGATATCGTCGGTGTAGCGGCCCTCGCCGCGCAGAAGTGCTGGGTCCTCGTTGCGCGGCACGGGCTGGCCGATGCCGAACTTGAGCAGCGTCGGATCGACGACCTGGGTATCCGGCATTCGGGCGCTCCTATGTTGATCGCGGGCAGATGGGGCGGAACGCTACGTCAGCAAGACTGTCCTGTCAGCCCGAGGCGGCAACGCGCGTGCGAAAGAAAGGGCCCGCGTCGTGCGCACTGCGCCGCCGCCTCGTCGGCACACGCGGACACGCTCCGTCCGACGAGCCTCTCCCGGCTCAGTGCTCGGGGAGCAGCTCGGCGATATAGGGCGGCAGGGCGAAGGAAGCGACCTGCACCTCGGGGCTCCAATAGCGGGTGGTGCCGAGGATTCCGGCCTTGTCGGCCCGGGCGCGCAACGTCGCCGCATCGTGCCGGCGAAGCCCAGGGTCCTGCGCCGACCACCCGAGCGTCATGAAGCCGCCGACATAGGTCGGAACGGCGGCGAGATAGGCCGAGACGTCGGCGAAGTGGCGCCGCCGTCGCGCCGAGGTCTCCGCAAGCTCCCCGGCCTGCATGAAGGGAACGCCGCTCTGGTTCACCACGACGCCGCGCGGTCCAACGATGCGTGCACAGTCGGCGTAGAACTCGTCCGTGAACAGCACCTCGCCGACGCCGACCGGGTCGGTGCTGTCGACGATGATCACGTCGTAGCTGCCCGCCTCGGCCATGCGCACATAGTCGATCCCGTCGGCGATCAGCACTTCGGCGCGCGGGTCGTCCCAGGCAGAGCCGCCGATCGCGGGAAGGTGCTCGCGCGCAAGTCGCACCACGTCCGGATCGATCTCCACCATCGTCGCCTTCTCGACCCTGCGGTGCGAGAGAACGCGGCGCAGCACTCCGCCGTCGCCGGCGCCGATGATCAGCACGCGCCGCGCATCGCCATGCGCGAGCAGCGGCACGTGCGCGATCATCTCCTGGTAGGCGAACTCGTCGGCCTCGGTGATCTGCACCACGCCGTCGAGCAGCATGGCGCGGCCGTGGCTCGCCGTCTCGACGATCAGGATCTCCTGGAACGGCGAGCGCACATGCGCGAGCTCCCGCACGACCCGGAAACGCTGCCCCCAATCGGGGTAGAGCGTCTCCGCAACCCAGGACACTTCCGCCATCCGAGCAATCGACCTCAGCGAATGACGCCGCGACGCTGCTCGACGAGCTCGACCCACTCGGCCCGGAACGCCTCCTTGAGCGCCGGCAGGGCACGGTAGGGGTCGCAGGCACCGCACATGAAGATGTCGATGGCGGCGAAGCCACGCTCCGGCCAGGTATGGATCGAGATGTGGCTCTCCGCGAGCACGAGCACGCCGGACACGCCGCCATTCGGGGAGAAATGGTGGAAGTGCCCGTGCAGGATGGTCGCGCCCGAGGCCTCGGCGCCGGCACGGAGCGCGGCGTCGATCGCCTGCGGGTCGTCGAGCCCCTGGGCCTTCCAGAGATCGACGAGCAGATGCATGCCGGCGAAGCGCACGCCGTCGCGCTCGATGAAATAGTCCTTGCCCGCCTCGGAACCTTCGGCGTTGCGGATCGTCTGGGCGTCGCTCGGAGAGTCCGAGACCATCCCCAGTCGGGTGAGAGCGTTCATGGCGAACCCCTTTCCAACCAGCAGATGACCAGCGGCTGCGGTCAACAGCCCGCGCGTGCGGGCGCGGCTATGTGCGGCACTACGCCCGCGGATGCAAGCGGTAATTGCTCGCCGGCCCGGCGAGGAGCGCGCCCGTCACATACGCTCCGCGAGGATCAGTTCCGCGCCGGCCCGCCGATCGCCGCGATCGAGCGCGGCAGATTGCGCGCGAGCGCCACCTCGGCGGCGAGCCGCGGGAGATCCGCCGCGCCCGCGACCGGCTCGGCGGTGAGAAGCCGGAACGGTTCGGAATAGGCACCTGTGGCCATACGCTCTCCATGCGCTGCGGCGAGGGAGGAGAGGGTTGCCGTGTCGCCCGCGAGCGCGGCGGCAGCGGCGAGCCTGACGAGCAGGCGGCGATGAGCCTCCTCGAGCGGCCGCCCGGCAGGCGGAAGCCTGGCTTCGGCGAGCTCCGACAGAGCCCGCACGGCCTCCGCCCAGTCGCCTCCCGCGGCGGCGATCTCGGCGCGCGCCTCGGCGGCGGCGCGAAGCCCGCGCAACAGATCGAGAGCGCCCCGGCGGTCGCCGCCGGCAGCGACGGCGCGGGCGCGCAGGATCAGCCGCTCGGTCGCGAGCGCGGCTGGCATGCGCTCGGCTTCGCTCGCGGCAAGAGCGGCGAGTGCCCCGGCGTGATCTCCGTCCGCAAGCCGCAGCTCGGCGAGCCTGAGCCCGGTGCGGGCGCGGTCGAGCCCGCCCTCCGGCTGAACCGCCTGGAGCCGCGCCAGCATCTGCGCGGCGCGCTGGGTGAGGTCGAGCGCCACGAGGCGTTCGGCGATTCGCGCCACGATCGCGTCGCCGGAGGGGCCCGTCGGCAGAAGGTCGGCGTTGTCCTCGAACAGGGCCACGGCCTGGGATGCGGGCAGCGCGTCGGCCGCCCCGTCACGGAACAAAGCGAGGAAGGCCTGGGCCGTGCGTGGGCGAATCTCGGCCAGATGCTCCGGGAATGCCGCCTCGGTCTCGCGCAGAAGCGCGAGCGCTCCCGGCCAATCCCCGGCCTCGCCGCGAAGCTCTGCCGCGCGCAGCCGCAGACGCCGCTCCGACGAATCGCCACGCCAGGCGTAGAGCAGCGGCTCGAGCCGCGCCGCCGCCTCCGGAGCGCCGATCCGCCCCTCGCGCAGCGCGAGCTCGACCGCCCGCACGAGGGCGCGCGCGCGTATCCTCCGATCGCGCGCCGCACCGAGCGCCTCGTAGGCGGCGATCGCCTGGTCGATCTGCCCCTGCGCCTCGATCAGGTAGGCGCGCGCGAGAGCGAGCGAGGGCAGGTCGCCGAGCCGGGCGAGCAGAGACGCGGCCGCGGCCGCCTCGCCACCCGCCGCCATCGCCTCCGCGGCCGCCACACCGAGGCGGGTCCGGAGCGCCTCCGGATAGCTCGGCACGATCCCGGCGGAGGCGGCGAAGAGCGGCGCGGTCGCCGAAGGCGGCTCGCCCTCCTGGTCGGCGAGCCAGGCGCGCCAGAGCGTGATCTCGTCGGTGCCGTCGAGGCGACGATCCTTGAGCGCCGGACGCGCCTCGTCGAGCCGGCCGGCGAGCAGCGAGGCGGCGCCGGCGAGCGCAGCCCAGCGCGCGGTCGCGCCGATCCCGGGGTCATCGGCCGCAGCGATATCGAGCACCGCCCGCGCCTCGACGCCGAAGCCGAGCGCGAGCATGGCCTCGGCAAGCGCAAGGCGCGGCCGCGCGCGGGCGAGCGGCGGCGCGGAGGCGGCCTCGAGGCGGAGCACCCTCACCCGCTCGGCCAGCGCCTCGTTCGGCAGAGCCGGCAGCTCGAACGCCCGGGTGAGTCCATGCCCGGCGAGCACATCGGCCACCTCTCCCGCTGCCGGAGAGACGGCGAGGCCGGCATCGAGCTGGGGGCCGGCGGCGAGCACGAACCCCTCCGCCTGGGCGCGCAGCGTCAGATGGTCGGACCGGGTCGCGACCGCGATGCCGCGCAGCGTCGGCACGAGCGAGAACTGGGCGAAGTCGCGCGCGACCGGCTGGCGTGCCTCGCCCGCTCGCAGCGTGCCGACGAGCAGGAGCTCGCCCGTCTCCGGGTCAGAAAGATGGACCGCGCGCCCCGCACCCTGCGCCCGGAGCAGCAGACGACGCCCCCCTTCGCCGTCGATCACCTCGGCCCGCACGCTCGCCTCCGCCGCGCCCCCGGCCGGAAGCACCTCGACGACGAGACCGCGCTCGGCGGGAAGGATGCGCGCCGTCGCCGGATGCGCGACGGGAAGGCGCAGGAGCGTCGCCGCCGGCCCGACCGTGAGTGTGGCGCGTGACAGGAGCGGATCGTTGCGCAGGGCGCCGAGATCGATCGGGCGCGGCTCGTCGAACACCACCCAGAGCTCGCCGCCACGCCGGAGCACCGCTACCCCCGTGTCACGCTCGAATGGAAGGCGCATCGCCGGCCCCTCGGCGCCGCGGTGGGGAGCGGCGGCGAGGCTGATCGGAGCCTGGCGCTGCGGCACGGAAGGGGGGAGCGACGCGGGCGGTGCGGTCTCGGCAGCCTGCGTCGCCCCCGGCTCGCCTGCCCTCGCGGGCGCGGCCGGGTTCGCCGGGCGCGGCGGCGGCGCTGCGGAGGCCGTGGCCGCCGGCGGTGGCAGCTCGGGCGGCGGCGGAGGCGGCAGGGGCAAAGGCTGCGGCTCGAGACGCGCCGCCTGCCCAGGCGGCACCGCGCGCGCCGCCCCCGGCTCGGGTGGCGCCGATCGGGTCTGGGACGCGCCCCGTCCGGCGGCTTGCTGCTCGCGGGGTGCCGGATCATCGCTCGCGAACACGTCGACCACGATCCTGCCGCCGAGGCGGAAATCGCGCACCCGTGCGCCGGGGCTCAGCGTGATGACGACGCTGTCGCCGTCCTGAGCGAGGCCGCCGATCATCGGCGGGAACCGCCGCGGCGTCGCCCCCTCCAGGCTCGGTGTTCGCGCGAAGGTGATCCGCAGCCGCTCGCCCTCGCGGGCGAGCGTGTAGTCGGCAGGCTGCGCCCAGTCGAAGACGATCCGGCTGAAGGTCGGGTGCGTTCCGAACCTGACCCCAACCGGCTCCTGCGCCCCTGCCGGCTGCGCGAGGGGAAAGAGCGCCACGGCGAGGGCGAGGCGCAGGGTCAGGGACGCGTTCTGCATCAGTCGAAACTCGCGAGAAGCCGGTCGATCTCGGCCTGATCGACACCGTTTCCGGGAAGCTGGGGGCCATTGAGGAGCGCCGCCTCGCCGGCGCGCTCGGCCGCGGGCGGGGGTGGCGCCTTCGTCTCGGCGACGCAGCGATCTCCGAAGGCGCGGAGGATGCCGGCGATCCGCTCCTCGATCGCCTTCAGCGTCGCGACGACCTTGGTGATTCGCTGGCCGGTGATGTCCTGGAAGCTGCACGCCTCGTAGATCCGCGTGGCCGCCGCCTGGAGCCGAGCCGCCGTCTCGCCTCCCGCCTCCGCCGAGACGGCGTCGAGAACCTCGCAGGCGTCGAGGATCTCGTTGGTCGCCCGCGCCGTCGCCTCGACGATCGCATCGAGCTCGTCGGTCGCGGAGGGGATGAAGGTGCCGTTGATGTCTTCCACCCTGAGCGCGGCGATCTCCTGCTTCGCCGCGGAGATGGTGCGGCCGATCTGCTCCACCTCTGAGAGCAGGCTCGCCTCGGCCTGAGTGAGATCGCCCTGCAACGTTGCCAGCACGGCTTCCACGACCTTCGTCACCTGCTCCCGCGTGGCCGTGCCGCGCTGTTCGGCGCGCTGCGCGAGCCGTGCCGCCATCGACCGACGCCGCTCCGCGATCGGCTGTTCGGGTCCGCAGCCGCCGTCAGGCATGCACGAGCACCTTCTCGATCTTCTCCTTCAGCGTCTCCGCGTTGAAGGGCTTGACGATGTAGTTGGAGACACCGGCCTGCTTCGCGGCGATCACGTTCTCGGTCTTGCTCTCCGCGGTGACCATGATGAACGGCAGGTTCTTCAGCTTCGCATCCGCCCGCACCTCCTGCAGAAGCTGAAGCCCTGTCATCGGCTGCATGTTCCAGTCGCTGATGACGAGGCCGTAGTTGCCGGTGCGCAGCATCGCAAGCGCCTGCGCCCCGTCGGTCGCCTCGTCGACGTTCTGGAAATCGAGCTGCCGGAGCAGGTTCCGGATGATCCTCAGCATCGTCTTGTAGTCGTCGACGATGAGGATGTTCAGGTTTTTGTCCATGCTGCGCCTCTCTCTGCCAGTCGCCTCGAACCGCCTCAGCCGCCCGCGTCGGCACGCGGCCCGCCGGCACGCCGCCGGGCGAGCTCGGCGGTCAGCGCCTTCGCCTTCTCCGGGTCCATGCCGGCGAGGATCGGCGCCGCCGTCCGCTCCTTCATGCGGTCGACAACCTCTACCAGCGTGACCATTTCCAGTTCGTTGAAGATGCGCGCGGCATCGCGCGGGCGCATGTTCTCGTAGATCCGCACGAGGCCGCGCCAGCCTGCCTCCTCGCGTTCGCGCGCGGCCTTGTCGAGCGCCTCGAGCCGGCGCTGCAGCGCCTCAAGCTCCTCGATCCGCTTCGCAAGCCGCTGCTCGCTCGCAGCGAGCACGCTCTCGCGCAGCGCCAGCGCCTGTTCGCGCGCATCGAGTGCGGCGCGACGGGCGCGCAGCTCCTCGAGCACGGCACGCTCGGCGGCGGTCGCCTCCGCCACACGCTGCTCTGGCGTCGCGGGTGTCGGCGCGGTGCTGGGGCTCGGAGCTGCTGGCGCTTGTGGTGCCGAATCGGCCGCGGCGCGGAACGGTTCAGCGGTGACGCGCGCGGCATGCGCCGGGGTCGCGAGCGGCAGAAGCCCTGCGTCATTGCCACGCCGCATCTCGGGAAGGCGGAGCGCGAGATCCGCCGTCTTGATGCCGAGCAGGCCGGTCATCACCAGGATCGCCGCCGGCAGAAGCCGCGGGCCGGGTCGGAGGCGGGCGCTCATCGTGCCGCCCGCAGAGCCTGGAGGAGGTCGCGCTCCGCCTGGCTGCGGACGCGCGGCTGCTCCGGCTCGACCGCAGGACCGAGGGGCTGGCGCTGCGGCGCCGAGCGTTCCGCGACCGCACCGCGCGCCTCCCGGACGGCGGCATCGAGACGGTCGGCGAGCTGCTCGCCGCGCTCGAGCAGGAACAGAAGGTCGTCGCGGAGCCGGCCCGCTGCCTCCACCTGCTCGGCCACCTGCCGGCCCGCTCCCTCGGCGGCAGCGCGCAGGCGCGCGGTCGAGCCCTCGGCACGGGCGGTGGCCTCGTTGAACCCCGCAACGAGGGCTTCGAGCTGTGCGTTGTCGCGCCTCAGCACGCCGAGCCGACGCTCGAGCCGCACCGCGTACCAGAGCGTTGCCGCGAGCAGCACGGCAAGCACCGCCTCGAGCCCCCATGCGAGCGCCGACATCGTCATGCGCGCACCCCTTCCCTGCGTGGCGTCTCGCGATCGATCCTGACCGCCACCCGCCCGTTGCGACGACCCATGCGCCCCTCGAACAGCGGCACGCCGCCGCAGCGAAGCAGGACCGGGCTGTCGACCGTGCTGCTCAGCACAAGCTGGCTTCCCGGCCGCATGCGCATGATGTCGGAGAGCTTCACCCACTGCTCGTCGAGCACGGCCTCGATCTCGACATCGGTCTCGAGCAGTTCATCGGCGAGATGGTTCTCCCAGATGCTGTCGCGGCCGAACTTCTCGCCCATGAACTGCTGAAGCAGCATCTCGCGCACCGGCTCGAGCGTCGCGTAGGGCAGGAGAAGCTCGAGCTTGCCGCCGCGGTCGTCCATCTCGACGCGGAGCTTGGCGAGCACCGCGGCGTTCGAAAGGCGCGAGACGACGGCGAAGCGCGGGTTCGTCTCGAGCCGCTCGAACCGGAAGTTCACCGGGCAGAGCGGGTCGAAGGCCTGGGCGAGATCGGCAAGAACGACGTGGATCATCCGCTCGACCAGCGTGCGCTCGATGGTCGTGTAGGGGCGGCCCTCGATCCGCATCGGCGCGGTGCCGCGGCGGCCACCGAGCAGCACGTCGACGATCGAGTAGATCATCGCGCTGTCGACCACCATCAGCCCGTAGTTGTCCCACTCCTCCGCCTTGAACACCGCGAGCATGGCCGGCAGCGGGATGGAGTTGAGGTAGTCGCCGAAGCGCAACGAGACGATGTTGTCGATCGACACCTCGACATTGTCGGAGGTGAAGTTGCGCAAGGACGTCGACATGATGCGCACGAGACGGTCATAGACGATCTCGAGCATCGGCAGGCGCTCGTAGGTGACGAGGCCCGAGGAGATGATCCTCTGGATGCCGGAGAGCTCGGTCTCGGCCGCGCTGTCGCCCTCGAAGCCGAGCAGGCTGTCGATTTCTGCCTGGTTGAGAATCCGCGTGGCATCGACGCCGGAGGGAAGGCCCGGGCCGGCCTCCTCGCCCTCGAGCGCCGCGCCCCAGGCGGCGGCGAGTGCGTCCTCGTCGTCTTTCGGCGTGTCGTCCATGGCGCCTTGGGGCGGGCTCATTGCACGAGCATCTCGACGAACAGGATGTCGGTCACGCGAGCGGGGCGCGCGGCCACGTTGGCGCGTGCGATCAGCTCCTCGCGCAGGCGATGCGTTCCGGCCGAGCCGCGCAGCTCCTCGGGGCGAAGCTCGCGCAAGTAGGTGGTGAAGAGGTCCTGCAGCCGCGGCACGGCAGCCTGCAGGTGGGGGAGATCACGGCTGTCCGCGATCTCGATCTTGGCGCGGAGCTTGAGATAGCTCGCGCGCCTGTTCCCGACATTCAGGTTGACGATGATCTCCGGCATGTCGAACAGGGCCGGAACAATCGGCGGCGGCTCGGCTTCGGCCTGCTCCTGCTTGGCACCCATGCCGAGCAGCCCGGGCAGGATGCCGCTGAACCAGAGGCCAGCGCCGGCGCCGGCGAGAACGAGGGGAATGGCGATCAGCACGATCAGCTTGCCTTTGCGCTTGCTGCCGCCGGCCTCGGCGCCGTCGGTCGGCGCCTCCGCCTCGCTCGCTGCCGCTGCCCCGCCAGACATCGGCGTCTCCCCTGCCAGATTGCGGTGCACCCCCGATGGGCGCATCGCGCATGCATCTGTGCCCCGGAAGCGTTAACGAAGGCTGAAGTGGGCAAATCCTGCTCACCTCGGACGGTGCCGACACCGCCGCCGGCCGACACCGCCCGGCAGGTCATGCCGAGCCATCGCCCAGGACCGCGAAAACCGGCCTCGCGGCTTGGGTCGCGAGCCTGGCATGCGGCTTGCCTCATGCTTCGCCGGACAGTCACTTCCATCCGAAGGGCAAGCGATGGAACAGGTCGGCTACGTCGCGCTCTCGCGTCTGATCGCCCTCACCCGGCAGACGGAGATGACGGCGCACAACATGGCCAATGCCAACACCCCGGGCTTCAAGGCCTCGCGCCTTGTGTTCGGCGACTATCTCCTGACGCAGCACCGCGTGGCCCAGCCTGCCGGCGCGCGAACGATCCAGTTCGTCCAGGACCGCGCGACCTGGCGCGACCACGCCGTCTCGCCGAAGTCGCGCACCGGAAACCCGCTCGATGTCGCGCTGGCCTCGGACGGATTCCTCGCCTTCGAGACCCCGCGCGGCGAGCGGTTCGGACGAAACGGCAGGCTGACGCTCGACCCTGCCGGCCGGATCACCTCATCGGAAGGCTTCCCCGTGCTCTCGACCACCGGCCAGCCGCTCGTCGTCGCCCCGAACGAGCCCTCGATCAGCATCGCCGCCGACGGAACGGTCTCGACCCAGAACGGCCCGATCGGCCGTCTGCGCGTGGTTCGGTTTGCCGAGCCGCAGAAGCTCATCGCGGAAGGGGCGACACTCTACCGCCCGGCGGAGGGGCAGGAGCCGGAACCGGTCGCCGAGCCGCAGGTGATCCAGGGCATGATCGAAGAAAGCAACGTCAACCCGATCCTCGAACTCACCCTCCTGATCGGCCAGCAGCGCGAGTTCGAGTTCGCAGCGCAATTCGTCGAGCGCGAGGGCGAGCGTCGCCTGCAGGCGATCGAGCGCATCCTCCGCCGGCGGAACTGATCGGGGCGGAAGGAGGAGGACGACAGATGCGCTCGCTCCACATCGCCGCGACCGGGATGCTCGCGCAGCAGACCAATGTCGAGGTGATCTCGAACAACATCGCCAACCTCTCGACCACCGGCTTCAAGCGCCGCCGCGCCGAGTTCCAGGACCTGATCTACCAGAACCTGCGCCGCGTCGGCTCGACGAGCTCCGATACCGGAACGATCGTTCCCTCCGGCGTGCAGCTCGGCCTCGGCGTCAAGACCGCCGCGGTCTACCGGATCGCCGAGCAGGGCAATCTCAGCAAGACCGACAACCGCTTCGACCTTGCGATCCGCGGCCCCGGCTACTTCCAGATCGAGCTTCCCTCGGGCGAGACCGCCTACACACGCGACGGAACCTTCGGCCTCTCGCCTCAGGGCGAGATCGTCACCGCCGACGGCTTCCGGGTCCTGCCGGGGATCCAGATCCCGAACCAGGCGCGCGACGTCACAATCAACGCCAACGGCGAGGTTCTCGTGAAGCTCGACGGGCAGCTCGCGCTGCAGAACGTGGGCCAGATCCAGACCGCGATCTTCGCCAACGAAGCGGGGCTCGAGGCGATCGGCGACAACCTGTTCCTCGAGACGCCGGCCTCCGGCCCGGTGCAGCCGGGCGTCCCCGGCTCGCCGGGCTACGGCAACATCATGCAGGGCTTCGTCGAGACCTCGAACGTCAACGTCGTCTCCGAGATCACGAGCCTGATCACCGCGCAGAGGGCCTACGAGATGAACAGCAAGGTGATCACCGCCTCCGACGAGATGCTCGCGACCCTCTCGCGGATGCGCTGAAGGTGGGGCAGACCATGCGACGCCTGCTCTTCGCCGCAACGGTTCTCGCCGCCCTCGCCGCATCGGCCGAGGCGGGCGGTGTCACGCCGCGCAGCCATGTCGTCGTGCAGGGGCCGGAGGTGCGGCTGTCGGACCTGTTCGACGGCCCCCTGCCGCGGGGCGACCGCGTGCTCGGCCCAGCGCCCGCCCCCGGCCGGGTCTACACTGTCGAGCCCGCGCAGCTCGCCGCGATCGCGCGCGCCAACGGCATCACCCTCGCCTCCCCCGTGGCGACGGTGGTCGAGCGGCCGGGCAGGCCGCTCGCGCGCGAGAGCGTCGAGCGGGCGCTGCGCGAGGCGCTTCTGGCCGCCGGCGCGATCGAGACGATGGAGGCGCCTTTGATCCTCCAGGGCTACACCGCCCCGGTCGTGCCGCTCTCCGTCGGCGCGCCGCGCATCGTGGTCGAGGATCTCGGCTGGGACGCGAGCCAGGCGCGGTTCAACGCCTCCGTCGCGGCGATCGTCGGCGCCGAGCCGCCGATCCGCGTGCGGATTGCCGGCCGGGTGGAGGACACGGTTGCCGTTCCGGTTCCGGTGCGACGCCTCGCCGAGGGCGAGACGATCCGCCCGGGCGACCTGCGGCTCGTGCGGATGCCGGCAGCGCGCGTTCCGGCGGATGCGGAGCTCGACCCGCAACGCCTCGCGGGACGGATGCTGCGCGAGACGATCCCCGCCGGCGCGCCGATCAGCGCCGGGCAGGTCGGCGCCGCTGCGATGGTCAGCCGCGGCCAGCCGGTCGCGATGCTCGTCGAACTCCCCGGGCTCTCGATCACCGCCCAGGGCCGCGCCCTCGAGGACGGGGAGCGCGGGGCGCGTGTGCAGGTGATGAACAGCGCGAGCCGCGCGGTGGTCGAGGGCGTGGTGATCGGCCCGGGCCGAGTGCGCGTCTCTGCCGACAGCACGCCCCTTCGCCAAGCCCAGCACACCGCTGGGCAGAGCGACCGACTTCCCCAGCCGCAGAACCGACCGGAGGGTCGCCGATGAACCGCCTTCTCCCCCTGCTTGCCGCGGGCCTCCTGCTTGCGGGGTGCAACGCCGCGACCAGGCTGTCGGAGATCGGCCGCGGACCGCAGTTCAGCGAGATCGAGAACCCGACCGAGACCCCGAACTGGCGGCCCGTCAGCATGCCGATGCCGGCACCGCGCGAGCCAGCGGGCAACCCCAACAGCCTCTGGCGCCCGGGCGCGCGCGCCTTCTTCCGCGACCAGCGCGCCGCCCAGGTCGGCGACATCCTGACGGTGCTGGTGCAGATCCGCGACGAGGCGCAGCTTGAGAACAGTTCGAGCCGTACGCGGAACAACAGCGAGACCTTGGGCCTGCCCGCCATGCTCGGCCTTCAGAGCTCGATCAACCGGATCCTTCCGAACGACGTCTCGGCGGCGAACCTGATCCAGGGCAACTCGACCAGCGGCTCCTCCGGCTCGGGCCAGATCCAGCGCACCGAGACGGTGACGCTGCGCGTCGCGGCCACGGTGACGCAGATCCTCCCGAACGGGAACTTCGTCATCGCCGGCAAGCAGGAGGTGCGCGTCAACAACGAGATGCGCGAGCTCGCTGTGAAGGGCGTGCTTCGCCCGCAGGACATTCAGAGCGACAACACGGTACGGCACGACCGGCTCGCCGAGGCGCGGATCGCCTATGTCGGCCGCGGCACGATCTCGGACGTGCAGCAGCCGCGCTACGGCCAGCAGCTGCTCGACATCATCCTGCCGTTCTGAGCGGGCCGCCGCGACGGCCGGGCGTGCGCCCGGCCGATTGCGTGGCCGCAGAGTGGCGTTCGGGCACGGTTTGCCGCCATACATCTCTCACCCTTGGCTCCGTTTCGGGCACCATCCTCGCATGGCCCGTGCGGCGCCGGCGTCCGGAGGGAGGCTCACCGATGATCTCGATCTCGCGCGAAACGCTCGCCTATCTCGTGGTCAAGGCGCGCGAATACGATGCCCAGGTCGCGCCGGAAGGGCTCGAGGACGGGTCGAACGCCGCCGATGACGGGCAGATGGGGATCCTCGAATCGAGCTCCGACAACCCCACACGCGAGGAGCTCCGCGCCGCGCTCGAAGAGCTGAACGAGGACGAGATCGTCGAGCTTCTCGCTCTCGTGTGGGTCGGGCGCGGGGACTACGAGGCGTCCGAGTGGGCGGAGGCGGTCGCGGCGGCGCGCGCGGCGCATGACGAGCGCGCCGTCTCCTACCTTCTCGAGACGCCCAACCTCGCCGACCTGATCGAGGAGGGGCTCGACGCGTTCGGAATCTCGCTCACCGACGAAGAAGGCAGGCTCTGATCCGCCTGCGCCCTCCCCTCGGGCGAGCCGGCAGGCGTCCCGCCGAGCGCCGCGAGCGCGGGCCGGCACGCGCTCAGTGGTTCGGCTGAAGGACGTCGCTGCGCGTGATCGCAGGCCCTCGGGGTTGACGCGGAAAGACATGGACACGCAGCGGGCACGGGCGCGAGGTCCTTCTCCCGCTCGACCCGATGGAACGCGACCAGAAACGCTCGCGTGAGGAGAGATCGCGCGCCGTCAGCCGCCGGCGACCCGACGCGCCACAAGCCTGATCACCGGGCCGAGCACCGGCAAAGTCGCATAGAACTGGCTGCCGCTGTCCCAGTGGTCGAGATGCGCGGTGACGAGGCCGTCCGCCCCGAGATGGACCTCGCTCATCCCCTCGATCCGCTTCCCGCCCGCGCCGGCGCCCCAGGCGAACGTCCAGCGGAGATAGCCGGCCTCGATGCCGAAGGCGCGGTCGGTCACGGTGAAGCGCGGGTTGGGCACACGCTCGAACATGTGGGTGAGGACGCGCTTGAGCCCGTCGCGGCCGCGCACGTCCTGGAACGGATCACGGAAGCGGATGTCGGGAGCGGCGAGCGAGAGGAGATGATCGATCGTGCCAGGCCTGAGCCCCTCCCAGGCGGAGCCCCAAGCAGCGAGGGCGGCGGCGCGGGGGTTGAGCGTCGTGGTCGCCGCCATCGGTCAGCGCCTCCCGGTCCCGCGCCCGACCAGAGGGAAATAGACGGCGTAGGGGACGATCCGCATGGCCTTCAGGATATACGCGAAGCGGCGCGGGAAACACACCTCGAAGCGGCCGCGGGCGAGCCCCGCGACGATCCTGCGCGAGGCCTCCTCCACGCTCATCAGGAACGGCATCGGGAAGTCGTTTCGGTCGGTCAGCGGCGTCTTCACGAAGCCCGGGTTGATCAGGTTGATCATCACCCCGGCGCGGTCGAGGTCGAAGCGTAGGCTCTCCGCCATGGCGATCAGCGCCGCCTTGGTGGCGGAGTAGGCGATCGCGCGAGGCAGGCCGCGGTAGCCGGCGACGGAGGAGACGATCGCGATCTGGCCGGACCGGCGCGCGATCATCGCCGGCATCACCGCGGCGAGGGCGTTCGCTGTGCCGATCAGGTTGACGGAGACTTGGGCCGTGAAGGCCGCGAGGTCGAAGCCCGCGGCGCTGTCGGGGAGGTAGGTGCCGGCGTTGAGGATGGCGAGAGCGATCGGCCGCCCCGTCTCGGCCTCGACGCGCCGCGCGGCTTCAGCGACCGCGCCCGCATCCGTCACATCGGCCGCCGCCGGGATGATCCGCCCCTGGGGCGCCTCGGCAGCAAGACGCGCGAGCTCCCCCTGACGCCGGGCGGTGGCCACCACCGTCCAGCCCGAGCGGGCGAGGTCGAGCGCGACCTGCCGGCCGATCCCCGAGGATGCGCCGGTGATCCAGGCGAGCCCGTCCTCGGGGCGCGCGGGGCGCGGGGCGGTCACGCCGCCCGGTCCTTCAGGCGCGGGGCGACGCGGTCGAGGAAGGCGGCCGCTCGGGCGCGGATCGCCACGAGTTTTGCGGGGCCCATGCGGTCCATCGTGCGGTACATCTGCGCCATGCGCGGGTTGGCCTCGAAGCGTTGGCGGTGCCGGGCGAGGAAATCCCAATAGAGCGCGTTGAACGGGCAGGCGTTCGGGCCGGTCGTCTCCTTCACGTCATGGCGGCAGGTGCGGCAGTAGTCGCTCATCCGGTCGATGTACTTGCCGGAGGCGGCGTAGGGCTTCGAGGCCATGATGCCGCCATCGGCGTGCAGCGCCATGCCGTGCGTGTTCGGCAGTTCCACCCACTCGAAGGCATCGGCGTAGACAGAGAGATACCATTCGTTCACCGCACCCGGGTCGATCCCGGCGATCAGAGCGAAATTGCCCGTCACCATCAGGCGCTGGATGTGGTGGGCATAGGCCTCGTCACGCGTCTGCCGCACCACCGCGTCGATGCAGGCCATGCCGCTGTCGCCCGTCCAGTAGAACTCGGGCAGGGTGCGGTCCGCCCCGAGCGCGTTGAGCGCGGCATAGCCAGGCATCTTCAGCCAGTAGAGGCCGCGGACATATTCGCGCCAGCCGATGATCTGGCGGATGAAGCCTTCGACCGCATTCAGCGGCGCCCGCCCCGCACGCCATTCGGCTTCGGCGCGACGGCACACCTTGAGTGGGTCGAGCAGGCCGAGATTGAGGCTCGTGCTGATCAGCGAATGGAACAGCACCGGCTCGCCGGTCGCCATCGCGTCCTGGTAGTCGCCGAACGAGGGCAGCCGGTCACGCAGGAAGGCCCCGAGCGCGGCTTCGGCCTCGGCGGAGGTGACCGGGAAGGAGAAGCCCTCGAGCGTGCCGAAGTTCGCGGGGAAGAGCCGGGCAACGAGGTCGAGCACCTCGGCGGTGACGGCATCCGGGGCGAAGCGCGGCGGCTTGGGGATGGTGAGCCCGCGCGGCAGTGGCTTGCGGTTCTCGGCATCGAAATTCCACGCCCCGCCGACCGGCTCTCCGCCCTCCATCAGAAGCCCGGTGCGTCGCCGCATCTCGCGGTAGAAGAACTCCATCCGGAGCGTCTTCCGGCCCTGCGCCCAGGCGGCGAACTCGGCCCGAGAGCAGAGGAAGCGTCGATCCTCGCGGATCTCGACGGGGATGCCCGCGAGCCTCTCCCAGGAGCGCATGTCCTCGAGCACGCGCCACTCGCCCGGTTCGGTCACGACGATCGCGGCCGGGGCGAGCGCCTCGGCCGCGCGCGCTACCTCGCCCGCGAGCGTGCCGGTATTCGCCGGATCGTCGAGCCTGATGTAGCGCACGCGCACGCCCTCCGCCTCGAGCGCGGCGGCGAAGTGGCGCATCGCCGAAAGCACGAGCGCGATCTTCTTCGGGTGGTGCGGCACGTAGGTGCATTCGCCCATCACTTCGGCGAGCAGCACCGTGTCGGCTGCCGGGTCGAGGTCGGCGAGCGAGGCGAGGCCGCGCGTGAGCTGGTCGCCGAGGACGACGCGAAGCGTCCGGCCGCGTCGGAGGCTCATGCCGTGCGCGTGTAGAGGATCACCGACCCGTCGCTGCGCACGAAGCGCAGGCGCGACCAGGCTCCGGCGGCGTCATACCAGATGTCGAGCTCGAGATCGCCCTCGATGCGCCAGCGCGTCGCGGGAATGGTCCGGCCGGCGACGGGGATCGGCTCCTCGCCGAGGCGGATGAGGCGCGTGTCGAGCAGCCTGCCACCCTGGGTGTCGATCTTCCGCCCGCGCAGGAAGGCGCCGTGCCAGTAGCTGGTCGAGACCGCGTCGATCGGGGCGAGATAGGCGCCCGATTCGGTTCCCTCGACCTCGATCGCCCGCTCGTTGGCGCGCGCCTTCACGGCAAGGCGGGTGCCGTTGTTGTCGGTCGTGGCGTTGATCGAGACGAGTTTGTCGCCACGCCAGACCTCCGTATTTCGGTGGACGTAGCGGAAAGCGGTCAGCCCGACGAAGCGCACGGCGAAGTCGATCGCGATCCCGACGCGTACGTCGCCGCCGTCGCGCGCGAAGTCGAGCACATGGGTGCCGATCGGGCTGTCGTTCCGGGTCACGTGGAAAGCAATCCGGTTGCCGGGGGGAATCGCAGCGAGGCTCGCCCCGGAGGTGATGAGGGCGGGGGCCGCGAGCATCAGCGTGCGTCGATGCAGCATGGTCCTCTCCTTCGTCTCAACCCTTGGTGCGCAAGCTCGAGCGGCCGCCGTCGACGGCAAAGACCTGGCCGGTGATCCACCCCGCCTCGGGCCCGAGCAGGAACCGCGCAAGCGCAGCCACGTCTTCGGGCTCGCCGAGGCGCGGGATCGGGTGCTGGGCGGCGATCGCCTTCGCCATCGCGTCGTTGCCGGTGAGCGGCGCCGCGAGTCGCGTGCGCGTCAGCGACGGCGCGATGCAGTTGACCCGAACCGCCGGCGCGAGCTCGGCAGCGAGCGCGACCGTAAGGCCCTCCACGGCGGCCTTGGCCGGGCCGATCACCGTGTGGTTGGCGAAGCCTGATCGTGCCGCGACGGACGAGAACAGAACCACCGACCCGCCCCCTACCTTGAGCGGCGCCTCGGCCGCGGCGACGGCCTCCGCCGCCGCAACGACGTTGAGCCTGTAGGCCGCGAGATGGTCCTCGACCGTCACCCGCTTCAAGGGCTTGAGCACGATCGAGCCGATGGCGAAGACGAGCCCCGCGAGCGCCCCGCCATGCGCCCCCGCTGCCTCGGCGACGGCCTGGGCAATCGCACCGGGAGCGAGCACGTCGGTCACCGTCGCCGGGGCTCGGAGGCGCGCGGCGAGAGCGGCGAGTCGTTCCGGGTCGCGCCCCGCAAGGTGCACCGCCCGGCCGGAGGCGACGAGGCCCTCGGCGATCGCCCCGCCGATCCCGCCGGTTGCGCCGAACACAAGAACAGCCGCCATCGCTCTCCCCTCCCCTCGCCGTCGTGAGATGGGGGGGAGCGTTCGAGGCGCGTCCCTGCCCACGCAACCGTGAAGTCGCGCTCACCGGGTATGGGCGGCAGGCCGCGTCCGTGCGATGGTCCGGGCCGTTCGCGGGGCAGAGGAAGGTCCGGTCAGGCGATGCGACAGCTTTTGCTGCTGCGCCATGCGAAATCCTCCTGGGACGACCCTGGGCTGCCGGATCACGACCGGCCGCTCGATTCGCGCGGCCGGCGTGACGCCGCCGCGATGGGCGAGGCGATGCGCCGGCTCGGCCTCTCGCCCGACATCGTGCTCGTCTCCTCGGCGCGGCGCACCCTCGAGACACTCGCCGCGATCGAGCCGCTCGAGGGCTCGCCGCTCGTTGACGAGCACGCCGAGCTGTACCTCGCCCCGGCGGAGAAGATGCTCGCGATGCTTCACGCCGTGCCGGAGACGGCGCGGAGCGTGCTGCTCATCGGCCACAATCCCGGCCTGCACGACCTCGCGCTCGCCCTGATCGGCCCGTCCGGGCTTGCCAGTGGCGGGGAAGACGCGCGGCGTCTCGGCGAGAAGTATCCGACCGGGGCGCTGGCCGAGTTCGCGATCGCCACCCCCTGGTGGGGCGTCGAGGAGGGGGGCGGGCGGCTCGTCCGCTTCCTCTGCCCGAAGGACCTTCCGGCCGCGCATGGCTGAGACGGCGCTCGAGCTCGTGCTGCCGCCCGAGCGGGCGACGCGGCTCTTTCGCCACCCCTCTCTTGCCGTCCACCCCCAGAGCGCCGGCTTCACCGCCTCGTTTTACGTCTCGGCCGACGGCGTGCTCGAGCGCGAGGGGCTCGCCGTCGTGGTGGAGCGGCGTCGTCGTGGGGCGGTGCAGCGTCTCGTTCGCGCCATGCCGGCCGAGGGATCCATCTGGCTGCCGGGCGAGCCGATGCCCGTGCCCGCCGAGACGCTGCTTGCCGAGCCGAGGCCCGATCTCGACGCGATCGCCGCCCATGCCGGGCTCGAGACGGGGGAGGAGCCGACGGCGCTCGCCGCGCTCGAGGGGCGGCTCTATCGGGCGGAGGCGGGCGGCGTGCGGGTGACGCTGCTCGCCGGGACGCTGCACGGCATCGCCGCCGAACGCCCGATCGCGCGGCTCACGCTCGCTGGCGGGAGCGAGCCGGTGTTCGCCCTTGCCTCCGCGCTGGCGGCCGATGTGGCGCTCGCCCTCCCGGCCACGAGCCTCGCCGAGGAGGCGCGCGCCCTCGCCCGCGGCGAGCCGCCTCGACCCTTGCGCGAGGGCGCGCCGCACCTTGCTGACGATCTCACCACAGCCGACGCCTTCCGCGCGGTGGTGTCGCATCTGACGCTCGCGATGGTCGCGCAGGCACCAGCAGCGCATGCTGGCGAGAGCCCCGTCGGCGTCCACCAGATGCGGGTGGCCTTGCGCCGGCTTCGCTCCGCGCTCTCTCAGTTCAAGGAGCTCGCCGGCTCCGAAGGCGAGGCGGCCTCGGCCGGGCTGAAGGCGCTCGCCGCCTGCCTCGGCCCTGCGCGCGACTGGGACGTGTTCCTCGGGGGGCGCCTCGCCGAGGTCGCCGCCGCCTTTCCGGGCGAGGGCCGGATCGCCGCCCTGCGCGAGGCGGCGACGGCGGAGCGCGAGGCCGCCTACGAGGCTCTGCGCGCAGCGCTCGACGCTCCGGGCTTCCGGCTTCTCTGCCTCTCTCTCGCCGCCTTGGCGCGCGCTCCGCTCGAGGCGCCTGAACCGGCACGGGACTTCGCCGCGCGCACGCTGACCCGAAGGCTGAGGCGCGTGCTTCGCCACGGGGAGGACCTCTCAGGGCTGCCTGCGCCGGAGCTGCACAAGCTCAGGCTGGACGCCAAGCGGCTTCGCTACGCCGGCGAGATGTTCGCGCCGCTCTTCGCCGGGCGCAAGGCGCGCCGCTTCCTGCGCGCTCTCGCCGCGGTGCAGGAGGAGCTCGGCCATCTCAACGACATGGCGGTCGCCACGTCCCTGCTCTCCCGGCTCGAGTTGCCCGACCCAGGCCGTGCCTTCGCGATCGGCGCCGTCGAAGGGTGGATCGCGGCGAAGACCGACGGCGCGCGCGAGGCGGCCTTCGCTGCCTGGGAGAAGTTCCTCGGCCGCGAGCTGTTCTGGGAGGGCTGAGCCCGGTCACGACCTGGCGTAGGGGCACGCTCTCGTCGTTGGCGCCCTCGCCCTCGCCGGGCTTGCCGCCGGCTTTCTCGCTGGCCTGTTCGGCATCGGTGCCGGGGTGGTGCTGGTCCCCGCCTTTTCCTTTTTCCTTCCGCTTGTAGGGGTTGACGAGGCGGTCAGGCAGAAGCTTTCGGTTGCGACCTCGCTGGCGGCGACCATTCCCACCAGTCTTCTCGGCGCGCGCGCACACTGGCGCCACGGGGTGGTCGACGTCGCCTTCGTGCGCGGCCTCGCCGCTCCGATCCTGATCGGGTCGGCAATCGGTTCTGTCCTCGCGGTGTGGCTTGGTGGCGAGACCCTGAGCCTGATCTTCGCCGCGCTCGCCTTCGCCACCGCGCTGCTGCTTGGGCTTGCGGGACCCGGGTTTCGCCTGAGCGAGCGGTTCCCGGAGCGGTCGGTGGCAGCGGCGATCGGCGTCGCCCTAGGTCTGGTCGCGGCGCTGATGGGCATCGGCGGCGGAACCGTTGGCGTACCGGTGATGGTGATGTGGTGTGCCGATCCTGCGTGCCGTCGGCGCCGCGTCGGTTTTCGGGCTCGTGATCGCCGTGCCGGGAACCGCCGTGGTGATGGCAGCACCGCCACACCCGGCGATGCCGCCGTTTTCGCTCGGCTATGTCAGCCTGCCTGCGCTCGCGGTGATCGTTCCATTTGCGATGCTTGCGACCGGCGCGGGCGCTCGGTTTGCGCATCGCCTCAACCAAGGGCTGCCGCGCCGCGGCTTCGCCGTTCTTCTGGTCGTGGTCGCGGCGCGCATGGCGGCGACGGCGCTCGGCTGAGCGCTCACGGGCTCCAGGGCAGCGTGCCGGGCGGAAGGCGCCGCGCAGCGAGGCTCGCGAGCCCCATCAGAACGAGCACGATCACGAGCGAGACGACCGAGACCGCCGCCGCCTGGCCCACCGCCCCGCCGTCGTTCAGGCCGAACACGATCACGCCGAGCGTCTGGCTTCCCGAGGCATAGAGCAGGATTGAGAGCGTGATCTCGTTGAGAGCAGTGAGCGCGACAAGGATCGCCGCCGCCGCGGCAGCCGGCGCAAGTAGGGGCAGGGAGATGGTCGCAAGGCGACGCAAAGGTCCCGCTCCGGCGAGCCGTGCCGCCTCGTCCAGGCCGGGGTCGAGCCGTGCCGCGGCGGCTTCTACCGGCTTCAGTGCCAGCGCCTGGAACCGGGCGAGATAGGCGATCAGGATCAGGGCGAGCGTGCCATAGAGCGACACATCAAGGAGCGGCAGAGGGCGGAGATAGACGAGAATCGCGGCCACCGCGACGCACACCCCCGGCAGAGCGTAGGGCAGGTCGATCGCGAACCGCGCCGCGCGGGGCAGGCGCACCCGGGCCATCACGAGCGCGATCGCGACGAGGATCAGCGCCGACAAAGCCGCGAGCAGGAGGCTGTTGCGGAAGGCGATGATGGTGTTCTGCTGCACGAACAGGACCGAGACGAAGTTCGCGACCGTCACCGTGGACGCCGAAAGGGTCACGCCCGCCGCAGGGACGAGAGCGGTCGAGACGAGGGCCGCAAGCGGCAGCGCGAGCACGGCGGCGAGGTAGAGCCCAAGCAGCGCGAGCACCGCCCAGCGCCAGGGCCCGAGCGGGAAGGGCGGGGCGGACGCGGTCGCGCCTGAGGTGAGGAAGCGTCGGCCCCGCCGCCCGGAGAAGGCCTCCAAGGCGAGGGCAAGGGCCGCAAGCGCCGCGAGAAGGAGCGACATCAGCGCCGCCTCCGAGAGGCCGGCCGGGCCGAGCCCGGCAAGACGCTGCCAAATCATCACCGTCAGAACCGTGTAGCCGGCCGGGATCCCGATCAGGGCGGTGATGCCGAAATTGCCGATCGAGGCGATGAAGGCGAGAGCGGTGCCGGCGGCGAGCGCCGGCCTGAGCAGGGGCAGCACGATCCCGCCGAACACCTGCGCCCGCCCCGCGCCGGCAAGCCGCGCCGCCTCGATGAGGCCCGCGGGAAAGCGACGAAGCGCGCCCCTCACCGCGAGGAACACCAGAGGCGCGTGCTGCACGCCGAGCAGGAGCACGATCCCGCCGGGCGAGTAGAGCGGATGGGGCGTGCCGAGCGGCGGCGCGAGCCCGAGCGCGTTGAGGAGCGCCGAGGAGGGCCCGAGAGCGCCGGTCCAGGACAGAGCCGCGATCTGCGGCGGCACAAGCATCGGCAGAACGAACAGGACGGTGAGCACCCGCCGCCCCGGCAGGGCGCACAGCCCGAGAGCCAGCGCCGCCGCGGCGCCCACGATCACCGAGAACGCCGTCGCCGCGACAGCGACCTCGAGTGTCCGACGCCCGGCGCGCCAGACCCGGGCATCGCCGAACACGGCTAGCGCGAGATCGCTTCCCGCCCCGGGCAGCGACGGCGAGACCCCTTCGAGAAGCAGGCGCGCCATCGGCAGGGCGGAGACGACGCCCACCCAGGCGAGCAGTAGCGGCCGCAGGAGCCGCTCCCCGACGCTGACCGCCAAGCCGGCGCTACTGGCCGATCAGGGAGGCGAAGCGCCGCTGCACGGCGTCCGCCTCGGCGAGCGCCCGACGCGGATCGAGCGGCATCACTGTAATCGACCGCGGATCGGGAAAGCCAGCGGGCGGGGCGACGGCTGGGTCAGCCGGCAGGAAGCCCTGACGCGCGGCGAGCTCCTGCCCCTCGCGCGAAAGGAGGAAGGCGACGAAGGCCTTGGCCGCCGCCTCGTTCCGCGTTCCCGCGAGGATCGCCACCGGCTCGGTGATCGCCGACACGCCTTCCTTCGGGAAGATGAACTCGACCGGCGCTCCCTTCGCCGCCTCGCGGATCGGCAAGAAATCGACGATCATGCCGAAAGCGCGCTCGCCGCCCGCGACCGACTGCATCACCGCTCCGTTGCCGCCGCGGACGCTGAGCCCGTTCCGGGCGAGACGCTCGAGATAGTCCCACCCAAGAGCCGGGTTCTGCACGATCGCATAGACATGGATCAGCGCCGCCCCGGAGACGGAGGGAGAGGGCATGGTGACGAGACCCCGGGCGCGGGGATCGGCGAGATCGTTCCAGGAAGAGATCTCGATCGGCGCGCGGCGGTTGCGCACGATCCCTGTCGTGATCAGCTTGGTGCCCCAGTAGAAGCCCTCCGGGTCGACATGGTCGGCCGGCACGCCGCCGCGCGGCGCCTCCGCCCAGCGCAACAGGCGGTTCTCCGCCTTCAGCGTCTCCATCGTCAGGCTGTCGGCGATGAGAAGCACATCGGCGCGCGGGTTGCCGGCGGCGAACTCGGCGCGCAGGCGGGGGATCAGGGCGTTGGTGCCGCCGCGCACCCACTCGACCTCGACTCCGGGATGGCGGGCCCGGAAGGCATCGACCGTCCCTTGGGCATCGGGTTCGAGCTGGCTCGTGTAGAGCACGAGCCGGCCAGAAAGCGGCTGCGATGCCGCCGGGGTCGCGAGCGGCAGGGCAGTGGCGAGCAGGGCGGCGGCGAGGAACCGGCGCGGGAGGCAGGTTGACATGGCGGGACGGCTCTCCGGATGGTCGGTCTTGGGTGTCCAGGCGCCTCTGTAGCGGGGGCGAGCCCGGTCGTGCAGAGTGGAAGCGTGAAGAGTGTGTGACAGCCTGTGGCCGGCGCGGCCGGCGGTCGTCCTCGCCGCTTTTCTGCTCGTGGCGGGAGGGGACGGCATGGCGTTCGATCTTCAGGGTCATCGCGGCGCGCGGGGGCTTGCGCCGGAGAACACGCTTGAGGGGATTGCGCGAGCGCTCGCGATCGGCGTGACCACGCTCGAGATGGACGTCGGCATGACCGCCGACGGCGTGCTCGTCGTCTCGCACGACCCCACCCTCAACCCTGACATCACCCGCGCCCCGGGCGGGGCCTGGCTCGAGGGGAGCGGGCCAGCGATCCGCTCGCTTACCCTTGCCGAGCTCCAGGCCTACGATGTCGGCCGGATCCGCCCCGGGACGCGCTACGCCGCCCTGTTCCCCGAGCAGGTGCCGGCCGACGGCGCGCGCATCCCCACCCTTGCCGAGGTGCTCAAGCGTGCGGGCGAGGCGAGCTCGAGCGTGCGGTTCAACATCGAGACCAAGGTGTTCCCCGACCGGCCGGAGCTCACCGCGCCGCCCGAGAAGATGGCCCGCGCGCTCGCCGACGCGATCGAGGCGGCCGGCATGACCGCGCGGGCGACGGTGCAGAGCTTCGACTGGCGGACGCTCGCCTGGCTTCGCGACAACCGGCCGCAGATCGAGCGGAGCTACCTGACCTCGCAGTCGGGAGGGCACGACACCGTGTCGTCACGGGAGGGGCGCCCCTCGCCCTGGCTCGCCGGGCTGGATGCGGCAGCGCACGGGGGCTCGGCGCCGCGTCTGGTCGCCGCCGCCGGGGGCCGGATCTGGTCCCCCAACCATCGGGACCTGACGGAGGAGAGGTTCAAGGAAGCGAAGCGCCTCGGTCTTGCCGTGCTGCCCTGGACGGTCAATGACGCGCCGACGATGGAGCGGCTGATCGCACTCGAGGTGGACGGCATCATCACCGACCGGCCGGACATCCTGCGCGCGGTGATGGCACGGCTCGGGCTTCCGTTGCCTGAGCCGGTTCCGCCTTCGGCCGCCTCTCCCTAGACCGACGCTTCAGCCGGCCGGGTCGAGGAAGTTCGCGGCCGAGGAGAGGCGCGCCATCAACGCCTGCATCCTCGGATCCTCATAGGCCTTTTCGCGGGTGAGCGCCCCGATGGGGCAGAAGAACTCGTGCGCATGCGGCACATGGCCGGTGACGAAGTGGTCATAGTGCCGCTCGCGCAGCCCGTAGAGCACGCGCATGTCGCGCACCGGCAGCGTCAGCAGCCCTGTGGGCTCACTCCGGAGGATCCCGGTCAGCCGCCAGCGCGGGGTCGGGTCGGACGGGGAAACTGGGCCGAGGAGCCAAGGCAGCGGGCAGATCGCGAGCAGAGAATGGGTCGAGGGGGCGAAGCGCGATCGTTTGTCGAGCAGGTTCTGGAAGGACGAGCAGGCCTCGATCGCGACCACGTCGCACCAGGGCTCCTCGGGCGTGCCGCCGAACTGGAGCCACATCCCGTCGGGCAGGGTGCGCAGCCGGTCGGTTCCTGGGATCTTGAGGAAGGGCGATGCCGGGGACTGCGCATCGGACGGACGGGCCCGGAGGGTCGGAGGAGCGGCGCCGCGTGGGGCAAGACCGGGCAGGGACTGGGGCCACTTGCGCAGCTGCTGCCGCACCAGCGCGTCAAGAGAAGCGTGTCGCTCCATGAGTCAGGGTTCCCTGTCTGCGACGCATGCCATGGTAGGAATCCTGGGGACAACTCTGGGGAAAATTCAAGAGGGAAGTTCAACCTAGAATAGAATTAACGTTCTCTCCCTCATCCCGTGAGTCATGTCGTGGCTAACGATGCGTTGACGAAGCGGCGTCACAGGCCAGTCGAACGCTTGCAGAGTCGGTCCGGCCCTAAGATCACAAAGCTATTATCTCAAATGCTTAAGCTACGTCTTTATGGTCTCGCCTGCGTTTGCGGACAGCGGGGTCGGACGGCCGCACGCGTCATTCCGATGGCGCGCACGTGACCGGCCCACGAAGGCCGATGACGATCGGCGGATTCAACCGCTGCGCGAAATTCCTGTGGATAAGTCTCAGAGCTCTTGACGCGGCGGCAAGGTCACCCGCGCTCGGCAAGCGGCGGCACGTCGCGCAGCGGCGCCCCGGTGTAGAGCTGGCGCGGGCGGCCGATGCGCTGGGTTGGGTCCTCGATCATCTCCTTCCACTGGCTGATCCAGCCCGTGGTGCGCGCCACCGCGAACAGCACCGTGAACATGCTGGTGGGCATTCCCATCGCCTTGAGGATGATGCCGGAATAGAAATCGACATTCGGGTAGAGCTTGCGGCTGATGAAATACTCGTCCTGCGTGGCGACACGCTCGAGCTCCATCGCGAGATCAAGCAGCGGCTCGTGCGCGATCCCGAGCTCGGCCAGAACCTCGTGACAGGTCTTCTGCATGATCTTCGCCCGCGGGTCGAAGTTCTTGTACACGCGGTGCCCGAAGCCCATCAGCCGGACATTGCTGTCCTTGGCCTTGACCTTGGCGATGAACTCGGGAATGCGCTTCGGATGGCCGATCTCGGCGAGCATCTTCAGCACCGCCTCATTCGCCCCGCCATGGGCCGGCCCCCAAAGCGAGGCAATGCCGGCAGCGATGCAGGCGAACGGGTTCGCCCCCGTCGAGCCGGCAAGCCGGACGGTTGAGGTGGACGCGTTCTGCTCGTGATCGGCGTGTAGGATCAGGATCCGGTCCATCGCCCGGGCGAGCACCGGGTTCACCTCATAAGGTTCGGCTGGAACCGCGTTCATCATGTAGAGAAAGTTCTCGGCGTAGCTCAGATCGTTGCGCGGATACATGAAGGGCTGGCCGATCGAGTACTTGTAGGCCCACGCCGCGATCGTCGGAACCTTCGCGATCAGCCGGAAGGCCGAGATCCGCCGGTGCTCGGGGTCGTTGATGTCGAGGCTGTCGTGGTAGAAGGCGCTCATCGCTCCGACCACGGCTGTCATCACCGCCATCGGATGCGCGTCGCGGCGGAACCCGTCATAGAAGCGGCGCAGCTGCTCGTGGATCATCGTGTGCCGGGTCACCCCGGTGGTGAAGGCGGCGAGCTGCTCCCGGTTCGGCAGCTCGCCATTGAGCAGAAGGTAGGCCACCTCGAGGAAGGTGCATTTCTCGGCGAGCTGCTCGATCGGATAGCCGCGATGCAGGAGGATCCCGGCGTCCCCGTCGATGTAGGTGATCTTGCTCTCGGTCGCGGCCGTGTCGGCATAACCCGGGTCGAAGGTGAAGATGCCGAGCTCGGAATAGAGTTTGCGGATGTCGACCACGGCGGGGCCCATCGTCCCCGGGATCAGCGGCAGCGTCACTGACCGGCCGGTGCCATCGAGCGTGAGGGTGACGCTGCCCGGAGCGTTGTGACCAGCCCGGGCGTCAGAGGCTGGCGTCGACATCTCGTTCATCGTTGTTCTCCCTCGACCCCGCCCGCCTCGCCGCGCAGGCCGGCGGGCCGTGCGTGGCGGCCGCGCGTGCAGTCAAGCGCGAGCATACGCCCGGTGCAGTCGGGGCCGCAACGTGCGGCAGTGCAGCATGAGACATGTCAGTTGCCGCGGCGCCAGCTCTCCGGCGTCTGGAACCGGCCTTCCCAAAGCCCCCACAGACCGGAGCGGGCCTGCGCCTCGGCCAGCCCATAGCGCGCCTGGCCGCGCCCACCCTCGGCCACCGCGACCGCCCAGCCGGAGGCGACCATCGCCTCGGCGAGATCGACACCCTCCGCCCGGCAGGTTGCGATGGCGCGCCCGTAGCGGTCGCGCCCCTGGGTGTCGCAGGTCACGGCGCGCCGACCGACGAGTGTCGCAAGCTGCCGCGCCGCCGCCTCGCCGCAGTCGAAGCGCGCCCCGTCGGCCCTCTGGCACTCCTGGCCGCGTTCAGGCGCATCGAGCCCAGCGAGGCGAACGGTGACGCCGCCGAGCCGGAGCGTGTCGCCATCGACCACCCTTACCTCTCCTGGCCCGGCCGAGAGCACGCCCGGCAAGGGGTTGCGCCGCCGCTCGGCGACGTCCGTCGGGTCCTCGTGGAACAGTCCGAACCACCCCGCCAAGGCCAGCATGAGGAGCCCGCCCAGCCACCAGCGGCGTCGGCCGCCGCCGCGCGGCTCGCGGCGCGCGAACACCCGTCTCGACCGAAGCCAGCCTCTCACCCGCCCCCCGCGTCCTGACGTCTTGGCCACCGGCGTCCGAGGTGCTAGCCCGCTGCCGGCGGCGCGGCAAGGCGGAGCGAACGGATGGGCCGGCCGCAGGAGGTGGGCGGCAGGGTGCTCTCGGCAGCGGTCGTCGGCACGGGGCTGATCGGGTCGGGCTGGACGGCGCTGATGCTCTCGCGCGGCCTTGCGGTGCGGGCCTGGGACCCTTTCCCCGGTTTCGACGAGCGGCTTCGCGCGGCTGTGGCCGCGCGTGCCCCCGCCCTCTCCCGCCTCGGCCTCGCGCCTGACCTCTCACGCCTCACTTGCCATGACCGGCTCGAGGAGGCGGTCGGCGACGCAGGGTTCGTGCAGGAGAACGCCCCCGACACCGAGGAGGCCAAGCGGCCGCTCTTCGCCGCGCTCGATGCCGCCGTGCCGCGCGGAAGCGTGATCGCCTCCTCGAGCTCGGCGCTCCTCCTCACCCCGCTCGTTTCCGGACTTGCCGGAGCCGAGCGGTTCGTGCTCGGCCATCCGATCACGCCGGCCGATCTGATGCCGCTCGTCGAGGTCTCTGGCGGCGAGCGCACCGCACCTTGGGCGATCGAGGCGGCAGTGGCGTTCTATCGTTCCCTCGGCAAGCGCCCCGTGGTGCTGCGCCGCGAGATCGCGGGCCACATCGCCGGGCGGCTCGCCGCGGCGCTCTATCGCGAGGCGGTCGCTCTGGTCGAGGACGGCATCGCCGATGCCGCGACCATCGACGAGGCGCTGCGCCACTCGATGGGGCTGCGCTGGGCGGCGACGGGCGTTCACCTCTCCTACCATCTCGGCGGCGGTGCGGGCGGCTTGCGGCATTATCTCGACCATCTCGGCCCGGCGCAGGAGCGTCGCTGGGCGTCGATGCGCACCCCTCGGCTCACGCCGGAGCTCAAGGAGCGTCTGGTCGCCGAGGTCGAGGCGATCGCTGCCGGCACGAGCATCGCCGCGCTCGAGGCGGAGCGTGACGCTCGGCTCGCCGCGATCCTTGCCGCTCTCGCGGAGGTCGAGCATGGGTGAGCGGATCATCGGCGTGCTCGGTGGGATGGGCCCGCTCGCGGGGGCGGACTTCCTCGCCCGCCTCACCCTCGCGACCCCCGCTTCGCGCGACCAGGACCATGTGCGCGCGGTTCTCTGGTCCGACCCGACCGTGCCGGACCGGACGGAGGCCGCCCTCGGCGGAGGCCCTTCGCCGCTTCCGGCGATGCTCGCGGGCGTCAGGGTGCTCGAACGGGCAGGCGCCGGCTGCCTCGCCATCCCCTGCAACACCGCCCATCTCTGGGCCGAGGAGATCGCGGCCGCGACCGCTCTCCGCCTGCTCCACATCGTCGATGCGGCGGCCGAGGCGCTCGCGGCCCGCGGCATCAGGGGCGGCACGGTCGGGCTGATGGGAACCGAGGCGACGCTCCGCCTCGGACTCTACCAAGGGCGCCTTTCGAGGCGGGGCCATGCCTGCCTCTTTCCCGATGATGACGAGATGCGGCGCCTCGTGACGCCCGCGATCGGGCGCGTCAAGGCGAACGACCTCGCGGGCGCCACCGCCCCCCTGCTCGCGGTCGCCCGACGCCTCGCCGAACGGGGCGCCGCCGCGGTCGTGCTCGGCTGCACCGAGATCCCGCTTGCCCTGCGCGGGCCGGAGGCGGCGGGGTCCGGGCTCGTGCTGATCGACACGATCGACGCCCTCGCCCGGGCCGCTCTCGCCTGGGCCCGCGGCGGCTGACGGTCAGAGCAGAAGGAGCGCCGCCAGCGCAGCGGCAAGCGAGAGGAACGCGACGCCGGTCAGGACGGCGGCGCCGGTCGCGGCGAAGGTCTCGCACCGTCGCTTGGCAGCACCGGGCAAAGGCGTGGCGCCGCACGGGGCCAGGCTCTCGAGGCGACCCGGTCCGACGTCCGGTGCATCTTTCCGCTGCCCACTCCGCATCCCCGGCCCTCCGCGTCTCCGCCCCGCAGGCAGGAGCGGCGAGCCGGATCATCCGGGATTGGCGCGTCGGAAACGGACGCAGATGGCGGAGCGAGGTGCGCCCCTCGCACTCAATCGCAGGCGCAGCCGCGCGTCGGAGCGCTGTCGCGGCGGACGATGTGATGGTCGATCCATTCGGCGACGAGGCGCCTCGCCTCGCTCACCGAGGCCTCGGGGTGATGGATCCGGTAGAGCGTGGTACAGGCCGCGAAGGCCGAGAGGTCATCGGTGCCGTTGGCGCGAAGGTCACGATAGGCGGTGATGACCGCCCGCTCGCAACGCCGCGTGATCTGGCTGAAATCCCGTCCCATCAGGCGACCTCGCTTCGGCGCCAGGCGCAACCTCGACAGCTCCCGCACCGCGACCCGGCCTGCGATGCGAGCGAGTTGCGAACCACTCGCAACTTCCCCCTCAGTTATAGGGACCTTTCAACGCCCGTTCAATCGTCGCCCGTTCAATCGTCACTCGCCCTTTGGCTCTCGCCTCATCCCGCGGGGCTGTCACGCCGCCGGCGCCCCCTCCGCCACGAGCTCGGCGATCGCCCTGCCAACCTCCGCCGACCCCGCCTGCCCGCCCAGGTCGCGCGTGCAGGGGCCATGCTCGAGCACGGTCTCGATCGCCGACACGATCGCCGCCGCCGCCGTCTCGCCGAGATGCTCGAGCATCAGCGCGCCCGACCAGATCTGCCCGATCGGGTTGGCGATCCCCTTGCCCGCGATGTCGGGCGCGGAGCCGTGAACCGGCTCGAACATCGAGGGATGTTTCCGCTCCGGATTGATGTTGGCCGACGGCGCGATGCCGATCGATCCTGCCACCGCCGGGCCAAGATCGGAAAGGATGTCGCCGAACAGGTTCGAGGCGACCACCACGTCGAACCAGTCCGGGTGCTGGACGAAGTGGGCACAGAGGATGTCGATGTGGAACTGGTCGGTCGCGACGCCCGGATGGCGCTTCGCGGCCTCGGCGAAGCGCTCGTCCCAGTAGGGCATGGTGAAGGTGATGCCGTTCGACTTGGTGGCGGAGGTCACCTTGCGGCGGGGACGCGTCATCGCGAGGCGGAAGGCGTAGTCGATGATGCGGTCGCAGCCGATTCGGGTGAACACGCTCTGTTGCGTCACGAACTCGCGCTCGGTTCCGGCGAACATCCGCCCGCCGGAGGAGGAATACTCGCCCTCGGTGTTCTCGCGCACGACGATGAAGTCGATGTCGCCCGGGGCCCGGCCGGCGAGCGGCGTGCGTGCTCCCGGCATCAGCCGGCAGGGGCGGATGTTGGCGTACTGGTCGAAGCCGCGGCGGATGGGAATCAGGAGGCCCCAGAGCGACACATGGTCCGGCACGCCGGGCCAGCCGACGGCGCCGAGGAAGATGGCGTCGGCCTCGGCGAGCCGGTCGAGCCCGTCCTCGGGCATCATCGCGCCGGTCTTGAGGTAGCGGTCGCAGGACCGGTCGTATTCGGTGCAGGCGAGGGTAAAGCCGAAGCGCCGGCCGGCGGCCTCGAGAACCCGCAGGCCCTCGGGCACCACCTCGCGGCCGATGCCGTCGCCCGGGATCACCGCGATCCGGTGCGTGCGAAGCGCTGCCGACATGGCCTCCCTCCTGACTGTGCGGGCCGCGACCATAGGCGGTCGCGTCAAGGCGTCAATGCGGCGCCGGCCGATGCGCGCCTGCCCGTTCCGCACGCCGTCCCGATGCCTGTATGATCGGGCCGGATTCGAAGGGAGCATGCGCAGGCTTCTGCGGAACCTGTTCGAGCGCGTCGGGCGAGGCCAGTCGGAGGCGATCGCCGTCCGGTTCGCCGATGGCTCGTCCTGGCAGAACCGTGCGGGCGATCCCGCCGTGACGGTCGTCTTCCGCACCGCCGCCGCCGAGGCGCGCACGCTGCTCCTCGGCTATGTCGGTTTCTTCGAGGCGTATTTCGACCAGCACATCGACATCCTCGGCGAGGATGCCGTCGGGCGGCTGATGCGGCTCGCCTACGGCAGCGCCTACCGCTACCAGGCCAACCCGATCGTGACGCTGCTGCGCCGCTGGCGGGAATGGCGCGACGACAACCACGATGCCGCCGCCGCCCAGGCCAACGCGCGCCGCCATTACGGCCTGCCGCATCCGTTCTTCCGGCTGATGCTCGGCGAGGACTGCCTCTCTACGCCGGAGGCATCTGGGACGAGGGCGCGACGACGCTCGAGGAGGCGCAGCGGCATCGCTGCGAGACGATCTGCCGCGCGCTCCAGCTCAAGCCCGGCGAGCGTCTGGTCGAGGTCGGCTCCGGCTGGGGCGAGATGGCGCTGCATGCGGCCGAGCGTCACGGCGTCGAAGTGGTGAACTACGGGCTCGTGCCCGAGCAGAACGCGGTGATGGCCGAGCGGATCAGGCGGCGCGGGCTCGAGGGGCGCGTGACGATCGTGGAGAAGGACCACCGCGCGCTCCTCGAGGAGAAGGAACGCTACGAAAAGTATCTCTCCGTCGGCGTCTACGAGCACGCTGGGCGGCGCTGGCAGCCGGCCTGGATCGAGAGCATCGCCGCGGCGCTCAAGCCCGGCGGCATGGGGCTGATCTCGACCACGAGCTACCCCTCGCAGTTCGCCACCGAGTACCTGACGCTGAAATACGTCTTCCCCGGCGGCAGCGTGCCCAGCCTGCCGCGCCTGCTCGAGCTGCTCGACCGCAACGGGCTGCACGTCGTCCGCGTCGAGGAGCTCGGCTGGCACTACCAGCGCACCGCCGCGTGCTGGCTGGCCAATGTCGAGGCGCACTGGGACGAGATCGCCGCGCTCGACCCGCGCCGGTTCGACGAGAAGTTCCGCCGCGTCTGGACCTGGTACCTGCACGGGGTGATCGAGGGGTTCCGCCCGGCGGGCGGCGGGCTCAACCTGCACCACATCCTGTTCACCAAGGGCAAGGGGCAGTGGTCGCGCGACGGTGTCAGGGAGCGCGCGGCGAGCGGCGATGGCGGCTGAGCCGGAGGCGCTGCGGCGCGCCCCAACCTCGGCGCTGCTCGAGGCGCTGCTCGCCGAGGCTCCGGGCGCCGAGGTGACGATCGACTGGCTGATCGAGCGGCTCGGCGAACGCGGCTTCGGCATGCTGCTCATGCTGTTCGGCCTCGTCGCGATGCTGCCGGGCGTCTCGGCCGCGGCGGCGATCGTGCTGATGCTGCCTGCGGGGCAGATGATCCTCGCCCGGCCGCGGCCGGTGCTGCCGCGCCGGCTCGGCTCCCGCCCGGTCGGCGTCCGGCGCCTCCATGCGATGCTGCGCCGAGTCGCACCCGCCCTGCGCCTGATCGAGCGCGGCATCCGCCCGCGCTGGCGCACGCCCTTCGAAGCCACGAAGCGCGTCGTGGGCGCGGTGGTGCTCGGGCTCGCGGCAGCGCTGCTCGCGCCGGTGCCGCTCAGCAACCTGCCCATCGCGGTCGCACTGATGCTGATCGCGCTCGCCTATCTCGAGGAGGACGGGCTTCTGCTCGTCGCCGCTCTCGCCCTCGCCCTCGCCATGCTTGCCGCGACCCTCTTCCTTGCCTGGACCATGCTCTCGGCGGCCGGGGACGGCATCGGCCTCTGGTGAGCGGAGGCGGTGCCGCGAGCGCTCAGAGGAGGCCGCGGGCGCGTATCTCGGCCGCAACCCGGCCCGCCTCGTCGAGCCGCTCCCGCTCCTCGCCCTCGAGCCGCTCGCCGAGCGGAGCCGCGAGCCCTGCCGCGACGAGGCTCGCGTGGAACCGAGCGTGCCGCGGCCCCGCGAGCCCGGGCGGCGACCAGAAGAACACCGGCGCCTCGGTCGCGCAGGCCTCCGACAGCATCGAGACGCTGTCCCCCGTCACCACGATGGCGTCGGCAAGGCCGAGGAAGCCGAGATACGGGTTCTCCCCTTCGCTGCCGAAGCGGTGGAGGAGGTGCGGCACCGCCCCGAGCCCTTCGGCCAGAGCCTCCTCCGCCTCCCTGCCGGTGCGTCGGCTCGTGGTCGCGAGCACCGACCCGCCGGCCGCGACCGCAAGCGCCGCGACGCGGGTCGCGAGGTCGCGCGCGAGCAGGGGCGAAAGCCCCTCGGCACGGACCGGTCCGCCGACCAGCAACGCGACCCGTGGCCGCGGCAGGTGCGCAAGCCGCGGCTCCCACGCGGCGGCGGCGTCGGCGAGCTTCGCCGCAGTCACACGGTGTGGCGCGCCGATCACCGCAAGCACGTTGGGCGAATCGGCCGGACGGTCATGCCAGGGGATCACGAGCAGGTCGAACCGCCCCCCTGCCATCCCGGGCCGCATCACGTGCACAAGTCGCGCGCCTGAGCGACGCCCGAGCCAGAGCGCCACCGGGGCGGCGCGCCGTCCGGCCGAGATCACGAGCCTCGGCCAGGGCGGAGAGAGCAGCGCCCTTGCTTCGGGCGCAAGCCCCGTGAGCGACCCCCAGGGCAGCAGGTTCGGAAGCCGCGCGAGCACGGTCCAGCGAAGCGGCTTGACCGCGACGGGAACGCCGAGCCGCTCAGCGATCCCGAGCGCCTGGGCGGCCGTTCCCGCGCGCGGGTCGGCCAGCACCCAGACGCGAGGGGCTGCCGGGGAAGGCTCTTCGGTTGTCCCGCCGGTCACGCGAAGCTAGGAAGGATTGGCAAAGAGGGGAGCCTCCGCCGCATGTCGGACCGCCACGCCACCGTCTGGGACCGCGACGCCGCCCTGACCGCAGCGCGAATCCTGCTCGACATCAAGGCGGTGAATTTCCGGCCCGAGGAGCCCTACACCTTCACCTCGGGCTGGAAATCCCCCGTCTACATCGACTGCCGCAGGATCATCTACTTCCCCCGCGCGCGCGCCAAGATCTGCGACCTCGCGGTGGAGAAGATCGGCCGCCATGTCGGCTACGAAACCTTCGACGTGGTCGCCGGCGGCGAGACCGCCGGAATCCCCTTCGCCGCCTGGATCGCTGACCGGATGCTGACGCCGATGGTCTATGTGCGGAAGAAGCCGAAAGGCTTCGGCCGCAACGCCCTGATCGAGGGCGACGTGCCGGAGGGCCAGCGCACCCTCCTCGTCGAGGACCTCACGACGGACGGCCAGAGCAAGATACGCTTCGCCCAGGCGCTCCGGGATGCCGGGGCGATCGTCAACCACACCTTCGTGGTGTTCTTCTACGGCGTGTTTCCGGGCTCGTTCGAGACGTTGCGGGCGATGGACATCGGCCTGCACCATCTCTGCACCTGGTGGGATGTGCTCGAGGTCTGCCGCACCCATCCCTATTTCAGCGACGAGGCGCTTGCCGAGGTGCGTCGGTTCCTCGACGACCCGGTGAGCTGGTCGCGCGCGCGCGGCGGCATCGGCTCCGCAGCCGAGGCGCAGGCGACGGAGCAGGCGTGAGGCGGGCGTTCGCCACTGCCCTTCTCGCCACGGGCCTCGCCGTCGGCGGCGCCTGCGCCCAGACCCGCGACACGCTCACCATCGGCATCACCCAGTTCCCCTCGACCTTCCACCCCTCGATCGAGACCATGGCGGCGAAGAGCTACATCCTCGGCTTCGCCCGCCGCCCCGTCACCACCTATGACGCCGACTGGAAACTCGCCTGCATGCTGTGCGTCCGTCTGCCGACGATCGAGAACGGCGATGCCGTTCCGGAAACGGCGCCGAATGGCAACCCCGGGATTCGCGTCACCTACCGCCTGCGCGAGGGTGCGGCCTGGGGCGACGGCACGCCGGTGACGGCGGATGACATCGTCTTCGCCTGGGAGGCCGGGCGCGAGCCGCTCACCGGCATGGGGCCCGCGGAGCTCTACCGCTCGCTCCACCGCATCGAGGTGGTCGATAGCCGGACGCTGACGCTCCATTTCGACAAGCTCACCTTCACCTACAACGCGATCAACGACCTCAACCCGCTGCCTGCGCGGCTCGAGCGGCCGATCTGGCGCGAGGACCCGCGCGCCTACCGCACCCGCACGCTATATGACCGGGAGATCACCAACCCCGGCCTCTGGAACGGCCCCTACCGGATCACCGCCAGCCAAGCGGGCGCCTCCGTCACGCTCGAGCGCAACCCGGCCTGGAAGGGCGCCGCTCCCGCCTTCCGCCGCATCGTCGTGCGCACGATCGAGAACACCACGGCGCTCGAGGCGGCTCTGCTCGCGGGGCAGATAGACATGATCGCGGGCGAGCTCGGGCTGCCGCTCGACCAGGCGCTCGCGCTCGAGAAGCGCGCCGCCGCACGGTTCCGCTTCCACTACCAGCCGGGGCTCGTCTACGAGCACATCGACCTTAACCTCGACCATCCCGCTCTTGCCGACGTTCGCGTCCGCCGTGCGCTGCTTGCCGCGATCGACCGTGAGCAGATCGTCGCGCGCCTGTTCGAGGGGCGGCAGCCGGTCGCGCGAAGCTTCGTCAACCCGCTCGACTGGATGGCGGATGACACGATCCCCGCGACCGGCTTCGACCTCGCTCTCGCCCGGCGGCTTCTCGACGAGGCGGGCTGGACGCCTGGGCCGGACGGGATCCGACGCAACGCCGCAGGCGAACGCCTCTCGTTCGAGCTGATGACGACGGCGGGCAACCGCTCGCGCGAGCTCGTGCAGCAGGTGCTGCAGGGGATGTGGCGTCAGGCGGGGGTTGAGATCCGGATCCGCAACGAACCGCCGCGGGTGTTCTTCGGCGAGACGGTCTCGCGCCGGCGCTTCCAGGGCATGGCGCTGTTCGCCTGGATCTCCTCGCCCGAGAACGTTCCCCGCACGATCCTGCACTCCACCGAGATCCCGACCGAGGCGCGCAACTGGTCGGGGCAGAACTACACGGGCTTTCGCAACGCCGAGGTGGACGCGCTGCTCGAGGCGATCCCGCTGGAGCTTGACCGCGAGAAGCGCCGGCCGATGTGGCGTAGGCTGCAAGAGATCTACATGACGGAACTGCCCGTCCTGCCGCTGTTCTTCCGCTCCGATGCGCATGTCTGGCCGCGCTGGCTCGAGGGCGTCCGCCCGACCGGGCATCTCGCTCCCTCGACGCTGTGGGTGGAAGAGTGGCACGTGTCGCGATAGGCGGCGCGTGCTGAGGCTGCTCGCCGGCCGGCTCGTCCAGGCGGCCATTACCCTTGCTCTCCTCTCCTTCGCGACCTTCCTGCTGATCGGGCTGATGCCCGGAGACCCGATCGACCTCGCGATCGCCGGAGACCCCCGCCTCGGCGCCGAGGACGCCGCCCGGCTTCGCGCCCTGCACGGGCTCGACCAACCGCTCGTCTCCCGCTACCTCGCCTGGGCGGCAAGCGCGCTCGAGGGCGAGTTCGGCTTCTCGCGGCTCTATGCGCGGCCGGTCGCCGAGGTTCTGGCCGATGCGCTCGTCGCCTCGCTCGCTCTGCTTCTGCCTGCCACCCTCCTCTCCGCCCTGATCGGCGTCAGCTTGGGCGTGCTTGCCGCGCGGAAGCCGCGTTCGCGGCTCGACTATGCCGTGAACTTCGTCGCCTTCGCCGGCGTGTCGCTGCCCTCGTTCTGGCTCGGCATTCTTTTGATCATCCTGTTCGCGGTCACGCTCGGCTGGCTTCCCGCAGGCGGCCCGCCGGAGGAGCCGACACTCGGCTCCTGGCTCCGCCACCTCGCCCTGCCGCTCGTGACGCTTACCGTGCTCGGGCTCGCGTCCTATGCGCGCCAGGCGCGCGCGGCGATGCTCGAGGCTCTCGCTGACCCGTGGATCCGCACGGCCTACGCGAAGGGGGCGCCGGAACGCCGCGTCGTGCTGCGCCACGCCTTCCCCAATGCCGCCGCGCCGATCATCACGGTCGCCGCGCTTGACTTCGCCACCCTCGTCTCGGGCGCTCTCGTCACCGAGGCCGTGTTCGCCTGGCCAGGCATGGGCAAGACGATCTACGACGCGATCCTCGGCAACGACTACAATCTCGCCTTGCTCGCGCTGCTTCTCTCAGCTGCCGTCACGCTCGCGGCAAGCCTCTTCGCCGATCTCTTGCAGATGGCGATCGACCCGAGGGTGAGGACGTGAGCCGGGCCGCGCGTCGCTTCCTCGGCCATCACGCCGCCGTCGCCTCCGTCCTGCTGCTCGGGCTGATCGTCGCCGCGGCGCTCGCGGCGCCACTTGTCGCCTCCGTGCTCGGGCACGACCCGTTCACGCCCGACCTCTTCAACCGCTACGCGCCTCCCTCGGCGGCGCACCCGCTCGGCACCGACGAGCTGGGGCGGGACCTTCTCTTGCGCCTGCTCTACGGGGGGCGGGTGTCGCTCACGGTCGGGATCGTCGCGGCCTTGGTCTCCGCGATCCTCGGCACCGCGATCGGGCTGGCCGCCGCCTGGTCCGGGGGCCTCGTCGACGCGGTGCTGATGCGTCTCGCCGACGGGCTTCTCGCCCTGCCCTCGCTGCCGCTCCTGATCGTGCTCGCCGCGGTCGACCCGTCCCGGCTCAGCCTGCCGCGCGGGGCGATGTGGTTCGATCTTGCGCGCATCGTGTTGATCATCGCGCTCTTCGGCTGGGTCAAGGTGGCGCGGCTTGCGCGCGCCTCCGCCCTCTCGATCCTGAGGCGCGACTATGCCCGTGCGGCGGTCGCGCTCGGCGCCTCGGGCGGGCGCGTTCTGTGGCGCCATGTCGCGCCGAACCTCGCGGCCCATGTCACGGTCGCCTCGACGCAGACAGTGGGCGCGGTGATCCTGCTCGAGAGCGTGCTCTCCTTCCTGGGCTTGGGCATCCAGCCGCCAACGCCGTCCTGGGGCAACATGCTGGCCGGGGCGCAGGAGCTCGTTTTCGCAGCACCCATGGCTGCGATCTGGCCAGGGCTGATGATCTTCGCGACTGTGGTCGCGACCAATTTTATCGGCGATGGGCTCGCCGACGCGCTCGACCCGCGGGCGGAGCCGAGGCACGCGTGAACGGAAACGCCCGCCGCGGCAGCCCCGCGGCGGGCGCCCGGAACGTTCTGACGTCGTGTCGGATCAGGTGCCGACGACGCCTGCCCGCTTCTTCACGATGGCGATCACCGAGGGCCGCGGCGGCACGCCCTCGGCGAAATCGGGCCAGCGTGTGGACGGGGTCTTGAAGGTCGAGCCCGGTTCCTCGCCCGGGTACTGGACGGCGAGGAGCAACGTGGTCTCGTCGACAGTCAACAGCCGAGGCGATGTTGGCGAGTGAGGCGAGCAGCTGGTCGGCACGGGCAAGGCCGGCTGCGGCTCCGGCGACGCAGGCCATCGCCGCGCGGCGGGAGAGCGGCTGCTCGATCAGCGCAGCGATCGGTGTCTCGCAACAGGGGTTCGAGCCGATGTCCTCAGAAGCGTCGAGGATGGCGTCGTCGTCGCCCTGCGGCGCCGGCAGCGTGTCAGGCATGGCAAGCTCCGTTCCTCTTATTCAGGCGACCGAGAGCGGCGCCTGCACACGCGCCCGGGTGCCCGGCACCGGCCCCTGACCTGTCCCCGAGTCGATGCGGGTGACGGATCGACGAAAGCGTGATGAACCCGACCTCAGCCGCCCACCTGGCCGCCGGCGTCGCGGACGAGAGCGATCACGGTCGAGCGCGGCGGCTCGTCGAGGCGGAAATAGGGCCAGCGCGTCGCCGGCCGAGTGAAGTCCGCCCCCGGCTCGAAGCCGGGCGTGCGCACCGCCGTGATGAGGCTCGTCGCGCCAGCCGAGAGCGCGAGGCCGCCGATCCGCGCGGCGCGCGGCGCGGCATAGGCCTGGGCGAGAACACCTCGCTGCGCCCCCGCAGCGGTTCCGCAGACGAAGACGCCATCAGCAAGACCTGTCGCCCGCTGGAGGCCGGGCGACGCATTGCCCTGGGCGGTGCCGATCCAGAGCCGCCCGCGCGGGTCGATCGCAAGCGACTCGGGCGCGGCCAGCCACACGCGTGAGCCTGTGCCGTAGCGCGCGCCGGAGGCAGGCTGCGCCGGATCGCCGCCGAGGATCAGCATCGCGCCCTCGGCCTGCTCCCCGGCATGGTCACGGTTCGCGGGGATGATCTCGGCGACGTGACCCCAGGTGTTGACGGGTCGCGGGTTGAGGAGGTCGGTCCGCCCCACCCCGCGCGCGGGGTTGCCGCGGCAGGCGAGGAAGAGTCGGCCGTCAGGGTGGACGGCGATCCCGGCCGGGCTGTCGAAGGCGGTGGCGCCCACGGCCGTGGCCGCAGCGCGCAGCTCGACCAGCGTCTCCGGCGAGCCGGGCAGCGCGACCCATTCGAGACGCGACCGCCCGACACGCGCGACCGAGAGCCTGCCCTCCTCGAGCAGGTCCGCGTTCGCCGCGCGGTCGGTCTGATCGATGGGTCGCGCCGAGACGAAGCGGTAGAGATACCCGTCGGTCCGCGCCTCGCTCATGTAGACGACGAGCCGTCCATCCGCGGCGACGGCGCAGGCAAGCCCCGATTTCGGGAAGCGCCCAAGCGCGGTGCGCTTGATGGGCACCGAGGTCGGCTCGAGAGGGTCGACCTCCACCACCCAGCCGAAGCGCACCGGCTCGTTCGGATGCGCGAAGCGTTCCCCGAGCGACCGCCAGGCGGCGAGGACAGGCGCCGCATCGCCCTCACCGAGGAGAACGGTGCCCCAGGGTGTCGCGGTGCCGCCGAACGGGGCGATGATCCCACGCACGGCGACGGCGGCTACATCCTCCGCCGTGCGAAGCCGCGCCGACCCTGCAAGCGGCCCGCCGATCCGGCAGAGCGTGGTCGCGGTGAGCCGGCGCGCCTGGAACCCGCCATCGGCGACCACCCAGCGCCCGCCCTGCCAGATCAGGTTCATCACGCTCGCCCCGACCGAGGCCGCCTCGACCGCAGCGTTGGGGCGGAGCGAGGGAAACATCATCGCGGGCTCGGCCGAGGGGTGGGCAACGACAAGCACGAGCCGCGGCACGCCATCGGCCGCCGGTGGCGGCTCCACGGCCGCGGCGATCACCGCATCCCAGCCGAACTGGGAGGCGGCAGCGGCGGCGTCAGGGAGGTTCGGGTTCCACGGGGGAGCGTCGAAGGCGACGCGATCGCCCCAGCGGATCAGGACGTCGCGCCGATAGCCGCGGGCCACACGATCGTCGAGCGCAACCGGCTGGGTGACATCCGTGATGTCGGCGACGATGCTCTGCGCTGCGGCAGGAAGTGCGGCGAGCGTTGCGGCCTGCGCGAGCAGGGCACGGCGTGTCGTCGCCATTACCGCGCCTCCACGATGGACGGCGGGGCGTGCACGCGGACAGGCGGGAGGTCGCCCGTCCAGCGCTCGATTTCGACGAGGCAGGACTGGGCCACCGGCCCTTGGCCGAGGCGGGAGGTTCCCTCGTCGCGCGTCAGCACGTTCGGATTGCCGTGCACGCAGATCGCGCCCGGCTGACCCGGGACGAGCGGATCAAACCATGCCCCAGTTGCCATGGCGACGACGCCGGGCAGGATGCCCTCGCGCACGACCACGCCGGCAAGGCAGGCGCCGCGGTCATTGAACACGCGCACCACATCGCCCGTGGCGAGGCCGCGCGCCGCTGCATCCTGAGGCCCGATCAGGATCGGCTCTCGCCCCGCCACCTTCGAGGAGAGGCTGACGCGCCCCTGGTCGAGCTGGCCGTGCAGGCGTGTGGCCGGCTGGAAGGAGAGGAGATGAAGGGGAAAACGCCGCGCGAGCGGGGCGCCGAGCCATTCCTTCGGCTCCATCCACACAGGGTGGGCGGGGCAGTCGTCATAGCCGAAGCCGCCGATCGTCTCCGAGACGAGCTCGACCTTGCCCGAGGGAGTATGCAGCGGATTCTTCCGGGGATCGTTCCGGAAGTCCTCGAACAGGACGAAGGGCCGCTCCGGCGCGGGAAGCTCGACGAAGCCCTGCTCCCAGAACTCGTCGAAATCGGGAGTCTCGATGCCGGCGCGCGTCCAGGTGGTGCGCGCCTCGTCGTAGAGGTGGCGAAGCCAGGCGGCCTCGTCGCGCTGTTCGGTGAAGACCGCCCGCACGCCGAGCGCATCGGCGATGTCGGCGCAGATCGTGAAATCGTCGCGCGCGAGCCCTTGCGCCGGCACGGCCTTCTTCATCGCCATCACGTGCCGGTCACGCGAGGAGGCGCCGATGTCGTTTCGCTCGAGCGTCGTCGTGGCGGGAAGCACGATGTCGGCGTGGCGGGCGAGAGCGGTCCACCACGGCTCGTGGACGATGATCGTCTCCGCCCTCGCCCAGGCGCGCAGGAGGCGGTTGAGGTCCTGGTGATGGTGGAACGGGTTGCCGCCGGCCCAGTAGATCAGGCGGATGTCGGGATAGACGATACGCCGGCCGTTGTACTCGCACACGCCGCCCGGGTTTTCGAGCATGTCGGTGATCCGCGCGACGGGGATCCAGAGGCCCGTGGGGTTGCGCCCCGCCGAGAGCTGCGGGACCGGCAGGTCGAGACGCGGGTTGCCGACCCCGTTGATCGAGCCGTAGCCGAAGGCGAAGCCGGTTCCAGGGCGGCCGATCCCGCCGGTGATCGCGGCGAGCGCGACCGTCATCCAGTAAGGCTGCTCGCCACGGTCCTGACGCTGGATCGACCAGGCGGCGGTGATCATGGTGGGGCTCGCGGCCATCTCGGCGGCAAGCGCGCGGATCGTTCCGGCGTCGATCCCGGTGATCGGGGCGGCCCACTCGGGCGTCTTCGCCACCCCGTCAGCTTCGCCCATGATGTAGGCGCGAAGCCTCTCCCAGCCGACGCAGTGGGTCGCGAGGAAAGCGCGGTCCTCCTTCCCCGCGGCGACGATGGCGTGGGCGAGCGCGAGCATCAGGGCCGTGTCGGTTCCGGGGCGGATCGGCAGCCACTCGGCGCGAAGCCACTCGGGCGTGTCCTCGCGCAGAGGCGAGATGTTGACGACGCGCAGGGGCGAGGCCGCCGCCTCCCTTAACCAGCGTCGATACTGCCCCTCCCCCGCCCCGCCGGCGCAGACCTCGCCGTTCTTCAGAGGCAGGCCGCCGAAACACACCATCAGCTTCGCGTTGGCGAGGATCGCGGGCCAGTCAGTCGCCGGGCCCTGGATGCAGTCGTTGGTGCCGACGATGTGCGGCATCAGCGTCATGCCGGCGGCGTAGCTGTAGTTCGTCACTTGCCCCGTGAAGCCGCCGGCGGCGTTCAGCATGCGGTGGAGCTGCGTGCGCGCATGGTGGAACCGGCCGGCGGAGGACCAGCCGTAGCTGCCGCCGAAGATCGCGGCATTGCCGTGCTCGCGACGAACCCGGTCGATCTCGCCGGCAACGAGGCGGATCGCCTCGTCCCAAGAGACCGGCACGAACCCCTCGCCGCCACGACGCGCGCCTGAGCGTGCGCCGCGGAGCCAGCCTCTCCGCACGTAGGGCCGGTCGATCCGCGCCGGCGAATGGACGATGTCCGGCACGCTCTCGATCAGCGTTCCTGGGAACCGGTCACCGGCGAAGGGGCGGACGCCGATGACGCGGCCATCCTCCACCAGCGCGTCGAAGGCGCCCCAGTGGCTCGAATGCGGGATGGCGGTGACGGTCATGCTGGCCCTCGCTCTCACCTCGAGGTGTTACACCGGGCAGGCCGTGCGGGCCAAGCCGCCGGGCCGCTCGAACAGGTCGCTGGCGTGCCGGCACCTCAGACCAGAGGCGCGACGCCCGGGGTTCCTGCGTCACGGGCCTGGGCCTAGGATACGCACAGCAACCCAGGGAGACTCCGATGACCCCGCCGCCGATGGGCAACAGCGCCGCCGCACGCGACATCGCCTCCGTCCTGCACCCCTACACCGACCTCAAGGCGCATCAGGACACCGGCCCGCTCGTGATCACGCGCGGCAAAGGAGTGCGTGTGTATGACGACCAGGGCAAGGAATACATCGAGACGGTGGCGGGGCTGTGGTGCGCCGCTCTCGGCTTCGACAACGAGCGGCTCGTTCAGGCCGCGGTGCGGCAGATGCGCGCCCTTCCCTTCTACCACGGCTTCACCGGGCGCTCGCACGAGCCGATGATCCAGCTCGCCGAGATGCTGCTCGAGCGCGCCCCCGCTGCCCATGGCGGCAGGATGAGCAAGGTGTTCTTCGCCAACTCGGGCTCGGAGGCGAACGACACCGCGATCAAGATGATTTGGTATGCCAACAATGCCTGGGGGCGGCCGCAGAAGAAGAAGATCATCGGCCGCGTGCGCGGCTATCACGGCATCACCATCGCCGCCGCTTCCGTCACCGGCCAGGCGGCGAACCACAAGGCCTTCGATGTGCCCCTGCCGGGCTTCATCCACACGATGTGCCCGACCTACTACCACGCCGGCCTGCCGGGCGAGACGGAGGAGGCGTTCAGCGCCCGCTGTGCGGAGGAGCTCGAGAAGCTGATCCTCGCCGAGGGGCCGGAGACGATCGCGGCGATGTTCGCCGAGCCGATCCAGGGAGCGGGCGGGGTGGTGGTGCCGCCGCGCGGCTACTTCCCGGCGATCCAGAAGGTGTTGCGCAAATATGACATCCTGCTCGTCGCCGACGAGGTGATCTGCGGCTTCGGGCGCACCGGCAACTACTGGGGCAGCCAGACCTACGACATCGAGCCCGACATCCTCGTCTGCGCCAAGGCCCTCTCCTCCTCCTACCTCCCGATCAGCGCGGTGATGGTGAACGAGCGCGTGTTCGAAGCGCTCGCCACCAAGAGCCACGAGATCGGCACCTTCGGCCACGGCTTCACCTATTCCGGGCACCCGGTTCCGGCGGCGGTGGCGATCGAGACGCTCAAGATCTACGACGAGATCGACATTGTCGGCCATGTGCGCGAGGTGGGGGCGCATTTCCAGGCCGAGCTGCGCCGGCGCTTCCACGAACATCCGCTTGTGGGGGAGGTGCGCGGCATCGGGCTGATCGGCGCGGTCGAGCTCGTCGAGGACAAGGAGGCGCGGCGCAACTTCGACCCGGCGCGCAAGGTGGGCGCGAAGCTCGTCAAGATCGCCGAGGCGCACGGGCTGATCTGCCGCGCGATGGTTCTCGACAGCATCGGCTTCAGCCCGCCGCTCATCATCACCAAGCCCGAGATCGACGAGATGCTCGACCGCTTCGGCCGCGCTCTCGACGAGCTTGCGGTGCAGATCCGGCGCGAGCGGATCGCTCCCGTGGCTTGAGGCGCCGGCGGCGGCGACGCAGCTCGAGGGCAACCGCGGACAGACAGGGCTGCGAGCTGCCTCGCGAGGCCGCCCCAGCCTGTCGAAGACAAGAGAGGCGCGTCGGGAAATTTTACACTCGCCGCCGCCGGTCCCGTCACCGCAATCCTAAATCGCTGAGACGGCACGTTTTTCAAGGCTGGCATCATTTTTGCGAAACCGACGGCGTTGCCTGTTCCACGGCAATGATCGAAATTGCGAAGAAATCGGAGAGAGAAGGATGCCGCGTTCCAAACTCCTGCTCGCCTCGATGGTCCTGGTCGGCCTCGCCGCGCCGGCGGCTGAGGCATCGACTGTCTTCTCGAACAGCACCGTCCCGGGCGATTTCTTCACCAACGCAGGCCCCTCGAACCAGGGCCAGGCGATCGGCGCGACGGGATGGCACTACAACAACGTCCGCAACGGGGCGACCGTTGGCATCAACACGACGCTGCCGCGGAATGGCAACGGGTCGGTCTTCTTCTCGAGCCCGAACGGAAGCGGCAAGGCGGACATCGAGTTCCTCGCGAACCCGCTCAACCTCGGGGGCAACTTCGTCGCCGGAGGCTCGCTCGGCCGCTTCTCCGAATTCACCGGCATGAGCTACGACTGGTATCGTGTCGGGACCAGCACGAACCCCGCCGTTCAGCACCCCGCGCTTCGGATCCTGCTCGATGCCGACGGTGATCTCTCGACCATCACCGACCGCGGCGGGCTCGTGTTCGAGCGCGCCTACAACAGCCTGTCCGTGCCGACCGACACGTGGGTGAGCGACAGCGTTACCGCGACGACCTACCTCTGGAACTTTGGTCTCGGGCTCGGTTTCGCCTTCGACATCGATGGCAACGGCAACCCGTACGACAGCACGCTTGCCGACTGGCAGGCCTTTCTGCCCAACGCCGTGATCCTCGGCTTCAGCGCCGGCGTCGGCAGCGGCTGGAACGGCGTGTTCGATGGCGCCGTCGACACCATCTCCTGGATCATCGACGGCGTGACGACCACGACCAATTTCGAGGTCGCCGGAGCGACCGCGGTTCCTGAGCCGGCCTCGCTCGCTCTGCTCGGCCTCGGGCTCGCCGGCCTCGGCCTCGCGCGGCGCAGGCGCGCCTGAGGCGCAGGCCGCACCCCAGTCGCGTCAGCGCGGCGGCAGCGGCGAACAGGCCGCTGCCGTCGCGACCGCAAGCCGGTAAAGCCTGAAGGCGGCAACGCTCGCTCCCGGCACTGTCGCGGCGAGCTCCTTGATGATCGGCGTCGCGCCGAGAAGGCGCTCCGCCGCGCCCTGAGCGAGCAGGTCGGCACCGGCCGTCGTCGCCGCGATCGACGCGGTGCGGGCAAGCAGGCGCTGCGTCGCGGCAACTCCTGGGCGCAGCCCGTGCAGGGCCGCCACCTCGCGGACAACCGCAAGCCCGCGCCAGAGGGCGAGCGCCGCATCCAGGGCAGGGGAAGGCGACAGGGCGACCACAGCCCCGCCCTCCACGGCCGCATGTCGTCCGATCCGCGCCGCCTCGGCCGCAAGCGGCACCACCACGCCGGCTCGCAGATGCGCCGTGATCTCCTCGACCGACCGCGCCGCCTCGATCGCGGGAACGACCCGCCCCGCCTCGGGCAAGCGAAGCGCCACGTCACGCACCCAGTCGAGCGACGCCGCACGCGCCTGAGCGAGCGGCACGGCCGGGTCGGCCAGCGCCGCGCGCAGCTCATCGACGCGTGCGAGCGAGCGCAGGGCGCGCGCCTCGCGCCAGATCGCCGCACCGATCAGGCCGGCGCCAGCCCCGACGGCGCCGAGGGAGAGCCAGCCGAGCAAGGGCGAGGCGTCGAACTGCGATGCGACCATGGAGGCGAGACCGAAGGCGGCCCAGGCAACGATCAGCACCACCCCGCCCGCGGCGACAAGACCGAGGGTTCCGAGGCCGCGCCGGGCCGAGCCGAGCTCGCGCGGTGCCCAGGACGCGACGACCGCCCCCTGACCCTCCTGCGGCGAAAGCAGGGACGGGCGACGCTCGGCCGCCCGCGCGCCTCGGGCTGCGGCTGATCCGTCGGCGGAAGGGCGGTCGGCAAAGCCCGGGCGGCGCGGCGGGTCGGTCATGCGAGCGCATCCCCGAGGACGTCGTCGAGCAGGGTGTCGAGGCCGAGATGCGGCACGCCGAAGCTCTCGGGCCGATCGAGCAGCGGCGGGCGGAACCCCTGGAAGCGGAACGGCGGAGCGTTCCAATAATCGGCTCCGGGGCGGCGGGGCGGGATGGTTCCCGGGTCGAAGCTCCGCCGTGCTGTTTCGCCGATCGGCACTCCCGCAACAGCCTGGATCTCCGCCCCACCCCAGCGGATGGTCACCTCCTCGGTGGCCCGGAGCGCGGCGATGGCATGAACGCTGAGCCGCTCCTGCCGGGCCGACGCCCCGACGAGATCGGCGAGCAGGGAGGCGAGGGCTGGGCGCGCGGCGGCGGGAACATGGTCAGCCTTGGTCGCGGCGAAGGCGAGACGCTTCGGCTGCGCCCGTCCGAGGAGGCGGGCGAGCAGCCCGTCGCGACGCAGCGCGTTGGCGATCGCGCCGATCGCGCGGGCGGTGTCGTCGAACGCCGCCTCGCCCGAATGCAGAGCGTCGAGCACATCGACGAGGACGATCTGGCGGTCGAACCGGTCGAGCTTGCCGCGGAACTCGGTCGCCTGCATGTCCTTGAGATAGGCGGCGTAGCGGTCGGCGAGCAAAGCGCCGAGCGTTCCGGGAACGGGCCGATCCGGCGCATCGGCAAGCGGAAAGAAGTGCAGAACCGGCGCCTCGCCGCGCGGCCCCGGGTTCAGCGCCCGCCCGGGCTGGAGCCAGCGGAAGCCCTGTTCGCGCAGCGCAGCCAGAGCCGAGCGATAGAGCTCGAAGCCCTGGCGGGCGACACCGTCACTCGCTCGGTCGGAGGCGCGCACGCTCGAGGCCCAAGACCGAAATCGCGCGGACGCTTCGGCACGCGCTGGCTCGGCGAGCAGCGCCCAGGTGGCGCGCGACCATGACGCATAGTCCTCAGCGAGCATTGGCAGGTCGAGCAGCCATTCCCCGGGATAGTCGAGAAGCTCGACCGTGAGCTGACGCGGGCCGACGAGCCGGCCAAACACCCCCGACCGCGCGAGAACGAGGGTGACGGCGATCCGGGAGAGGGCGGTGGTGCGGTCGGGCCAAGCGGGCTCCCTGTCGGCAAGGGCATCGCGCTTCGCCTCGAAGGCGAAGCGCGGAACGGTCGAGAGGCCGTCAGGGGCGAGCGAGACGGCGACCAGCCGTTCGCCCCCGCCGAGACGACGCGACAAAGCAGGCAGCGTGTCGAGACGCCGCCCCATCGCCAGCAGGTTTGCGAGCAGCGAGACGAGGAACATGGTCTTGCCCGACCGCGTGAGCCCGGTGACGGCGAGGCGGATCGTCTCCTCGTTCAGCGCCTCCTCCACCGCACGCAGGCCCGACCCGAGACGCGAGCAGACCCAGGCGACAGGCGCCACCGGCGGCAAGGCTCCTACCGGACGCGGTCGATGCAGAACTCGACGATGCCGGCGAGCGCCTGGCGTTCCGCCCCGTCGGGGAAGCCGGCGAGAGCGGCGCGCGCCCGGTCGCCATAGGCCTCGGCGCGACGCACCGTCTCGGCGAGAGCCCCGTGGCGCGCCATCAGGCGCATCGCGTGCTCGAGATCGCCCTCGCGCTGGTCCTGGTCCTCGATCGTGCGTCGCCAGAAGGCGCGTTCCTCCTCGTCTCCCGCCGCATAGGCGAGCAGCACGGGAAGCGTGACTTTCCCCTCGCGGAAATCGTCTCCCACCGTCTTGCCGAGGCGCTCCTGTTCGGCGGCATAGTCGAGCACGTCATCGACCAGCTGGAAGGCGGTGCCGAGGTTGAGCCCATAGGCCTCGAGCGCCTCCTCCTCCTCGCGCCCACGCCCGGCGACCACGGCGCCGATTCGCGTCGCGGCGGCGAACAGGGCGGCCGTCTTGCAGCGTATCACCTCGAGATACTGCGCCTCCGTGGTCGCAAGGTCGTTCTGCGTCACGAGCTGCAGCACCTCGCCTTGGGCGATCGTGCTCGAGGCAGCGGAGAGGATGGCGAGCACCGAGAGCGAGCCGTCCTCGACCATCAGCTCGAAGCTTCGGCTGAACAGGAAATCGCCAACCAGCACGGAGGCCTTATTGCCGAACACCGCATTGGCTGAGGCGAGGCCCCGGCGAAGCTGGCTCTCGTCGACCACGTCGTCATGCAAGAGCGTGGCGGTGTGGATGAACTCTACGCAGGCGGCGAGGTTGATGTGACGCTCGCCGCGATAGCCCGCCATTCGAGCCGCGGCGATGGTCAACATCGGGCGGATGCGCTTGCCGCCGGCGGCGACGAGGTGGGCGGCAAGCCGGGGGATCAGCTCGACCGGGCTCTGCATCCGCGACACGATGACGCGGTTGCAGGCCTCCATCTCCTCGGCGACGAGGGCGGCGAGGCGGCCGAGCGCATCCTCGCGACCGGCCTCGGTGGCGGGCCTCTCCTCCGTGGTCGTCTGCTGCGCCAGGGCCCGCACGCGGCTCTCCGATTGCTTGACCACCCGACGGTCACCGGCACGATATTGGCGGGCCGGAAACCCGGTCAAGGCAAGGCGGAATGCGGGAACTCTTGCGGACAAACGACCTCGTCCGGCTCAGCTTTCTGCGCGCCGTTCTGGCCGAGGCGGGCATTGCCACGTTCGTGCTCGACGAGCACATGAGCGTTCTCGAGGGCAGTGCCGCGGCCATACCCCGGCGACTGATGGTCGCGGCGGAGGAGGAAGAGGCCGCACGCGCGCTGATCGCAGCGTCGGACCGGGACGGCGGGAGGTGAGCGAGGCGGTCGAGGCGCGTGCGGAGACGCTGCTCGGCGGCCGCGTGCGAATCGACCAGACGGGGGCGGGGCTGCGGGCGACGATCGACCCTGTTCTGCTCGCCGCCGCCGTGCCGGCGGAGCCCGGAGAGGCGGTTCTCGAGGCCGGCACCGGCATCGGCACCGCCTCGCTCTGCCTGCTCGCGCGGGTGCCGGGAGCGCGCGCCGTCGGCATCGAGCGCGACCCCCTCCAGGCGGCGCGCGCGGAGGCGAACGCGGCGCTCAACGGCTGGTCGGATCGGTTCGCCGCGATCGCCGGCGACATCACCGACCGCGCGACCGAACGCGCCGCCGCACGCCACGGCCCTTACGCGCACGCGATGGCGAACCCTCCCTGGTTCTCGAGCGGCAACGAGCCGGCGGAGCCAGGACGACGCCTTGCCAAGCACGCCGGCGAGGCGGACTTGGGCCACTGGGTCGGGGTGCTCGCGCGCCGTGTCGCGCCGCGCGGCAGCGTGACGCTGATCCTGCCGCCCGCTCTGCTGCCACAGGCCCTTTCCGGGTTCGCGGCCGCGGGCATCGGATCGCCCACGCTGTTCCCGCTCTGGCCGCGTGCCGGGCGGGAGGCGAAGCGCCTGCTGCTTTCGGGCCGTAAGGGGGGACGGTCACCGTGCCGTGTTCTTGCCGGCCTTGTCCTGCACCGGGAGGAAGGCGGGTTCACGGCCGCCGCCGAGGCTGTGTTGCGACACGGCGAGCAGCTCCCGCTCCTCTGAGGCCGTGGCAGACGCGGCGACTTCATGGCGTGGCATGACACGGTGCCGCCACGCGGGGCGAACGTGGTGAGTGTGAAATCGGCCGCGGGAAGAGACCTGCCGGCCCGAACGGGAGCGGACGATGCCGAACCGTCGCAGCACCACCCTCCTCGCCTCAGCGCTCGCCGGGCTTTGCCTGTCGCTCGTTGCCGCGCCCGCCGAGGCAGGGCGGGAGCGCGGCCGCGGCTGGGGCGCACACCCCAAGTACCGTCACGGCTGGTATGGGCCGCGCATCGAGCACCACCGGGGACCCCCCGTGGTCGTGGTGCCGCCCCCGGTGTATCGGCCGCCGCCGGTGATCGTTCTGCCCGGCTATTCTGTCCCCTACCGCTACGGGTACGGCCCCTCCTGGGGCTACGCCCCCCACGGCGAAGCGGAGCTGAGGCTTCGGCTTCCGTTCCGCTAATCGGCGCTCCTGCCCCACCTTGCAGATGAGTCCCGGGGTGGTTGTGGCGACGCCGGGGCTCCGAGATGGAGCGCCCGGCTCCGAGAGCCCTATTCCTGGATCGTGGATGGCCGTGAGGTGCGTGCGGCCACCCTCTGCCCGAGGCCGAGCGGCACCCGTTTCCGATCCATCGGCCGCGTCAGACGAGGGACACTCCCTACCCGCGGCTGAGCCGAGCTACTGGTTTCATCGAGGTTGATGATTCCCTTGTTGGCCCAGACGTGGGAGTCGGGGCGGATGAGGGAAGGCGTTGAGGTCCGGCTCCGGCCGGGCGACCGGGAGCGGCTTGAAGGCGTGGTCTGCGACCGCAAGAGCTCGCGGCACCACGTCTGGCGGGCTCGGATCGTGCTGATGACCGCGGACGGCGCGGGCACGATGGCGATCCGCGCGGCGACCGGCAA
>Ga0209017_10000099_pt1 | contig 80928 bp, 54 predicted proteins | sample YNPBryunderm2012_FD_185812 | JGI IMG/M metagenome (GOLD analysis project Ga0209017, IMG submission 185812) | Anoxygenic and chlorotrophic microbial mat microbial communities from Yellowstone National Park, USA - YNP Bryant MS undermat 2012... ... | reverse complement strand
CGGACTTGCCCCCTCCGCCTGCTGAGACCCCTAGGAAGTGAAAAAAACAAACCCAAGAACGAAAATTCCGTTATCCGCTATTTTATTCAGAGGTTCCCATTATAATTTCTGCGCCCGCCTCCGCCAACCAAAGCCTGGTCTTGATTTGCCTGTGGCGGGGAGTCGGATGCCGGTGGCATTGACGGAATGGCCGACGGCTGATATTTTCACAAAAGAGCGAGCATGTTGGGCATTTTCGAGGGGAGGGGACAGGGGTTTGGTTGGCCGGGACTTTGGCGAAAGTCGGTTCGGTACGGCCGGACGGCCGGCTGCCACAGCCATGCGGGCCCAACCCTTCCCATGCCGACTGCTGGCCGACCCGCCTAGGGAAAATTGTTCTGGCAGGGGGATGGTTGGGAGCGGCTGCTCCGGAATTCCGTTCTGAGCCGCGGGACCACAACCGGCCCCCCAGCCGTTCCAACCCCCCAATAAAACAGCAGTTTGATCCAGCAGAACGGTGGGAAAAGCTATGGGAGGGCTGTCGCCGGAGTGCCCATTTCGGCAGAGCCTGTGAGGGTGCTTGCAGGGGGGAGCAACCGATGGGGTTTCGACGGGTAACGAATTGGCCCATTCTGCTCGCCGTCGTCATGACGGTCCTGCTTCTGGTATTGGCCGTCGGCTGGGTACTGCTATCGGTCTTTGGGGCGTTGGCCAATACCCGGTTTTCCGGGCTAAATTGGACGGTCTTTGGGGTGGGCACAGCGTTTTTGGTGCTGTTGTTGGCCGGGGTGATTATTTATGCGATTTTGTCGATTAAGGCAATCAATCTGAGCCAGCGGCAATCGAACTTCATCGACAGTGTTACCCATGAGCTGAAATCGCCAATTGCCTCGATGAAGTTGTATTTGCAGACGTTGTGCCGTCGGCAGGTCAGTCCGGAGGAGCAGAGCCATTTTTTTCAATTCATGCTGGAAGATATCGAACGGCTAGATCACCTGGTCAACCAGGTCCTGGACGCAGGCCGCCTGGAGGCCGAGCGGATCGACGGGGAGCCGGAGGTGTTGGCCTTAGAGGACGTGATGAAGCAATGTATCGAGGAAGTGGCCAACCGGTATCGCAGCAGCCCAGCGGTGGTCCATTGCCAGATGGAACCTTGTTGGGTACGAGCCCGACGGGCCGATCTGCAGATGATCTTCCGTAACCTGCTGGACAATGCGTTCAAATATGCCGGCCAGCCGCCAGACATCCAGGTTTCGATCCATCGCCATTCGAATCGTTGGGCCGTAGTGCGAGTGGCCGATAATGGCCCGGGTGTGCCGCTGAAGGATCGACGGAAGATCTTCGGCCGATTTGTCCGTTTGGGTTCGGAACTGGAACGGGAAAAACCGGGCACCGGGCTCGGGCTTTATATTGCCAAGACGGTGGTGCGTCGGCTCAAGGGAAAGATTCGGGTACGAGACCGGCGTCCGCCCCCCGGTGCGATGTTTGAGGTTTTTTTGCCGGCGCTGCCTCCCTTGGTTTCTTTCGAGGCCTGTGCCTCCGCTGCCCAAAAGCCGGGGAGCCATTGACGGTGCGTTGCAGGAGCCGACGTCGGCCTGTCCCGAACAGCCGGTTGAGGGAGGGACCAGCGGGCCACTTTCATGACGGCAAGGGCGGGGTGGAAAAGTCCGTCCGAGCAGGACCCAGACTCGCTTTTTGGTTTGAAGGAGCAAGGATGCCAGGACCGAGGCGGGCTTAGTGCTTTGATGGGGACAAGAGACCTATCGGAAAAGCCGGGCTGGGACACCAGGGGGCCAGTCCAGTAAACCGAACCATCCAGGGGCAATCAGCAACCCATGACCAACCAAGCCATGACCAAAAGAAAACACATCTTGGTCGTCGAAGATGAGGTCCATTTGGCCACTGGCATCAAGTACAACCTAGATGCCGAGGGGTATCAGGTAACCTGTGTGGGGGATGGGCCGAGTGCCCTGCGTCTGCTCGAAGACCCGTCCCAGAAGTTCGATCTGGTGATTTTGGACATCATGCTGCCGGGCATGAGCGGGTATGCGGTTTGCGAGGCCCTCCGGACCAGACAAAACGACATCCCGGTGCTTATCCTTTCGGCCCGCACCTTGCCGGAGGATCGGATCCGAGGTTTCGACGTGGGCGCCGACCAATACATGACAAAACCGTTCGATCTGGACGAATTTCTAACCCGCGTCCGCACCTTGCTGAATCTGTATGCCCTGAGAACCGAAAAACGTGTGGAATCGACACTGCCGGAAACGACAAGTTCGGTATATCGGTTCGGCAGTGCGATAGTGAATTTTAATACATTTGAAGTGCAGGTGGGCGGACGGTCCATTCGACTTACCCATCTGGAGATGAAACTGCTTCGGTATTTCATCGAGAATGCCGGCCGGGTGATCTCCCGAAAGGAATTGCTGGAACGGGTCTGGGAATTGCCGGGCTATTTGTCCACTCGAGCGCCGGATCAATTTATCCGTCGGCTCCGGAAGATTTTTGAACCTGATCCCTCCCAGCCGCGGTACTTCCTGACGATTCGAGACGCCGGGTATCGGTTTGTGCCCAGTGGGCAGATGGGTCCCGAAGAGGCCCCCTCGCAACCTGGTTGCCCCACTTCGCCATAATCTCTCCAAAGCCGGACTCCGCCTCCGCGGGGAAACCCAACTGTTTCTCTGCTCCCCGAGGACGCTGGAGATGGAATCTCCTAGATCCGGGAAACGGGGCGGTTCCCGTTCTGCTGCCAGGGGGTGATCCCAAAGATGGCATTTACCCGCTGCAGCAAACGGAGTAGTTCGTGTTCGGTTGCCAACCGATGGTTCCGAACAACGAGAGCCGATTGCATCCTTCCCTCAGCCTGGCCCACCGCCTGGAAATGTCGGGAGAGGTTATGAAGCGGGTGGAGTCGAGCGGTTTTTTTTCCGATTTCGGTTGTAAAACGGCAAAGCCACCACCCGGATCGGTTCCTGTTGGCCGCGGATATCCACCAGCAGTTCTGTCCCCGGCTCGGCGAACTCTGGCCGGACATATCCCATGGCGATGGACTTTTGTAATGTTGGGGAGAAGGTGCCACTGGTAACAAAGCCCACCTGTTCTTGGCCGTGCAGCAGCGGGCATCCTTGGCGGGCCACCCGTCGGCTGGCCAATTCCAACCCCACCAATTTCTTCTGGAGCGGCTGCTGCTGAAGCTGTTTGAGGGCGTCGCGGCCGGGAAAATCGTAGCCGGTCAAATAACACGTATATTCCAGCCCAGCCTCAAACGGGTTAATCTCTTCGGTCAGTTCATGGCCATAAAGCGGCATACCGGCTTCCAGGCGCAGGGTGTCTCGAGCGCCCAACCCGATCGGCACCGCACCCAGCGGTTTGCCGATCTCCAAGATCGCCTCCCACACGCCCTGGGCGATGGTTGCCCCGACGGCCAATTCGAAGCCGTCTTCGCCGGTATAACCGGTTCGGCTGATGATGCCGCCCTGCCGCTGTGCGGCCGGATGCAAAATACGCACCAAATGCCCTTTGTAATACCGCATGGAATCCAGATCGACATCCACCAGCGGCTGGAGCACATCCACTGCCCGAGGCCCCTGAATGGCGAACATGGCCCAAAGCCGGGTCAGATCGGTAAAGACCACCTCTTGACCGGGTGCGTTGGCCCGCTGGGGCGGCAAATGCTGATGCACCCATCGGACGATCTTCTCTCGATTGCCCGCATTGACGACCACCACATAGAACGGCTGGCCATACTCGTCATGGTAGTACCCGACCAGCACATCATCCATAATGCCGCCTTGGTAGTTGGTAATCAGCGAGTAGCGAATCTGGCCCAATTTGAGGTCGCCGACCCGACGGGTGAGCAGTTCGGCCAAAAACACGGCTGTTCCCGGCCCCTCAAACCGCAATCGGCCCATATGCGAAATATCGCCGATCCCGCACGCCGTCCGGGTGGCATGATGTTCCTGGATGATCGAGGTATAAAACAGCGGCATGGTCCAACCGGCAAACTCCGTCATCCGGGCCCCATGCGCCACATGCCACTCATAAAGCGGTGTCTTTAGTATCGCAGCAGATTCTCCGTCCATTGCCAATCCTTTGAAACGTTCCCGTTCGGAACATAGATTTCGATGGGCAAACCCTTTCTTTCCCTAGGAAAACATGGTATTTTAGCAAAGAGATGTTTGGCCGGGAAGGCCCCAAAAAGAGGGACGTGGCGAGCGGCTGATGCAGTCAAATGCCCAAAAATCCCTAATTGGACTGTATCTACCCGGCCAAGCCCCCACCACTTGTAGGGGGTAAGAATCGGCTCAAAGCCAACAGATTGGGGTAATTACTTCCGGGAGATACCGTCAAGCTCACATGGTACAAAAAACCGGATCCCTGCCTTTGCGGAGAGGACAGGTTGCTTCCTTCGGCTCCATTAGGTCTATGGCCCCTTTTGCGAGGAGAGAACGACACATGAAAGCTCGAGCGACTTTTGGCTATCGTCTGGGTTGGAATGCGGCCATTTTGGTTTCCATGGCAGTCCTGGGGGCAGGCGGCGTGAGTCGGCAGCCCCAAGCGGCCTACGCGGTGGAAACCTCTGAGATCGCTCCGCTTGGCCAACCGATCGATCGTGTTTCCTCCCCAATAGAAAGACCTTGTTGTAGCAACGCAGCGCAGCGGTCTGTTGCTTCTGCATCGGTCCAAGCCGAACCGGTGGGCGAAAAACAGCCTTCCGCCCCCGCAAAAGCGGAGTCCGCCTCAGACAAACCGACTCCAGAACACAAGGAAGTCCAAGGCGTCTGGCGTCCCTTGTTCAACGGCAAAGACCTCCAAGGTTGGACCCCCAAAATCCGAGGTTTCCCCCTGGGCGAAAACTACGGCAACACCTTCCGCGTCGAAAACGGCGTGCTGAAAGTGGTCTATGACCCGGACAAATATCCCAAGTTCGACAACCGGTTCGGCCATCTGTTTTACCGGGAGAAGTTTTCCCATTATCGGCTTCGGGTGGAGTATCGGTTTGTCGGCCAGCAGTGTGCGGGTGGTCCCGGTTGGGCCTTCCGCAATAGCGGTATCATGCTGCACTGCCAAGACCCGAAAACCATGACCGTGGAACAATCGTTCCCTGTGTCCATCGAGGTCCAACTGCTAGGCGGCGGAGGCACCGGCCAGCGGCCCACCGCCAACCTCTGCACCCCCGGCACCCATGTCGTAATGGACGGCAAACTCTTTACGCCCCACTGCACCAACTCCCGTTCCAAAACCTACCACGGCGACCAATGGGTTACTGTGGAAGTCGAAGTCCACGGCGCCGGCGCCATCCGCCATTATGTCAACGGCGAACTGGTGCTCGAATACGAGAAACCCCAATTGGACGACCGGGACCCCGACGCCAAACGTCTGCTGGCGGCCGGCGCCGACCGACTCCTGAAGGAAGGCTACATCGCCCTGCAAAGCGAAAGCCACCCGATCGAGTTCCGCAAAGTGGAAATTATGGTTCTCCCGGAGTCACCCGAAAAATAAAAGATGCTATTCGCAGAGAAGAATTTCCTTTTCGAAACTTAGCCGATTTCGAAACATTTTAGCCGAACGACGGGAGGTGATGTGTCATTCCACGGAAGCAGCAGTCCAGGCTTGTCCCCACGCAAGCGGGGATTCACGCACCAGGGCCTCCTACTTTCGGGATGCCCGCTTTCGCGGGAAGGAGACCCCTCAGTCGGCTTTGCTGCGTCAGCCTCTCGACGGCCAGGGAAGAGGCAAAAACTATTGGATCAGGAGCTTTCTCAGGAATGATAATCAGAGGGCTTCCTCCATTCGCCTGAAATATTGCCTGGGTCAGGGGATTCTTGCTTTTCAAGGGATGCCACGAGGGGACACACCATTTGGCTAAAGGTTACTGGAAGGAAGCGAAAAAATGGCGGACCCGATGGAGTTCGGACTGGGGGGACCTATTTTGCCGGTGGAATTGGAATCCTTTTTGAGAGATACTAATCCCTGGTGGCAGGGGCACCCCATGCCCCCTTTGCCGCCCTACCGGAGGTGGCTTTTTGAGACGGCGCTTCAGCGGCTGAAAACGGGACTGGCACCCATCACGGTGTTCCGTGGGCCCCGCCAGGTGGGAAAGTCCACTCTCCAGGCGCAAATCATTCATCATCTTCTCCACCAGGAAGGAATCGAACCCCAGCGGATTTTCCGCGTCCAGTTTGATGAAATCCCTGCCCTGAAAGGATTCCAGCAGCCGATTCTTACCTTCGCTGCATGGTTTGAGAGGCGGATTCTCCAAAGCACGTTCAACCAGCAGGCCCACCAAGGGAAACCTGTATTTTTGTTCTTTGACGAAGTTCAGCAATTGGCCGATTGGGCGCCACAGGTAAAAGCCCTGGTTGATCACCATGCGGTCCGGGTCCTTCTAACGGGAAGCTCGGCCTTACGGATCGAACAGGGCCGGGATAGCTTAGCGGGCCGAATCACCACGTTAGAACTTGGCCCCTTGCTCTTGCGAGAAATTGCTGGGCTGGCGGGGATCGGCCAATTACCGCCCCTCTTGCCAGAAAATGGCTTCCCTCTGCTCAAAGAGCGCTCTTTCTGGGAAGAACTCCGAGAACATGGACGAAAACATCGGCAGGTTCGAGACAAGGCGTTTTTGCTTTTTTCCGAGCGTGGCGGATATCCGATGGCTCAGGCCCGCCAAGATCGCCCCTGGGAAGAAGTAGCCGCCCAACTGAACGAAACCGTCATCCAACGGGTCATCCAACATGATTTGCGCCTAGGGGAGAAGGGACGGAAACGCGACCCCAACCTGCTGGAAGAACTCTTCCGTATCTGTTGCCGATACGCCGGCCAGGCCCCTGGACTGGCAGTTTTCGTGCAAGAATTGCGAACAGCGTTAGGCGCCAATGTAGGCCCGAATCGGGTCCTCGAGTATCTTCGCTTTTTGAGCCAAACTTTACTGATCCGTCTTGTACCACCTCTCGAATTGCGTCTCAAACGTCGCAAAGGAACGCCCAAAATCTGTTTGTGTGATCATTCCCTGCGGGCAAGTTGGCTACAAGAAAAAGTCCCTCTTGTGCCAGACCAGTTGCAGCAATCGCCGGATCTAGCCGACCTGGCAGGCCACTTAGCAGAAAGCATTGTCGGCTATTTTTTGGGAACCATTCCCGGATTGGAGCTGGCTTGGTTTCCCGAACGAGCCCTGGAGCCGGAAGTGGATTTGGTAATCACCATCGGCGAACATCGAATCCCTCTGGAAATCAAGTACCGCCGCCGGATCGATGAACATCGTGACACGTTGGGACTTCGTGCTTTTTTAGAGAAGACTGTTTACCGTGCTCCTTTTGGTATTCTGGTAACTTTAGAGGAAGATGTCACCCTGTCCGACCCTCGAATCGTCGCGGTACCTTTGGCCTCTGTGTTGCTCCTGCGATAATATACTGATATTCATCTTTTGGACCAACTTGGCCGAGTAGAAGCACCGATCTGGCATTCTTGCGCACCCGGCTTCGCTTTACTCAGACGGCCTCTCGACAGCCGGGAGAGAGGGGATTTGCTTCGTTCGGCTAAATGTTACGAAACAGGTTATTTCCTCAGCAGGCGACTAGAGATCAATTGAACACCGGCTTGGCGCATTTGGTCTAAAGCGGCGGCTACATCGCCTGGCCGGAGATTTACCCCGCGGCAGGCGTCTTCGATCACCCAGGTGCGCAGTCCGAGCCGGACGGCGTCTAGGGCAGTCCACCGAACGCAGTAATCGGTGGCCAATCCACAAATATATACTTCCTCCACTCCTTCCCCACGCAAATACTCTTCCAGCCCCGTACTGCGCCGACGACCGTTGTCGAAAAATCCACTGTAGCTGTCGATTTCCGGATCGGTGCCCTTTTGAAACACCCGGTGAATCCTCGAACGGTCCAGCTCCGGGTGAAAGTCTGCGCCCGGCGTATGCTGCACACAATGCACCGGCCAAAGCACCTGTTCCAACCCGCCCAACAGGATCACATCTCCCGGTTTTTTACCCGGATGATTGGCCGCAAAACTCAAATGCCCCGGCGGATGCCAATCCTGGGTGGCCACCACCCGATCAAACCGCCCCATAAGCGGATTGATCACCGGCACCACCTGGTCCCCTTCCGGCACCGGCAACGCCCCACCTGGACAAAAATCCCGCTGTACATCCACAATGATCAGGCAGTTCATTTTTCGGCTCCACGTTGCCCGTTCCTTACTTCAACTGCCACCCTCCCGATAATCCGTCCCCGGGCTATCATCCGTGTTGTGCCCTGGAATCCGTTCTATGGCCTATAATATAGGATGTGAACCGAAGGAGGAACATCGTCTCTGCCCGAAAGACGTGGGCAAAGAGGCCCCATATCAGGATATTTTCCAAATAGCTTGACGGTATCTACCGGAAGTAATTAGTACAATCTGTTGGGTTTGAGCCGATTCTTACCCCCTACAAGTTGTGGGGGCTTGGCCGGGTAGATACAGTCAAAATAGGAGCTCTGTGGGCAGCGATATTCAGGGAGGGTGGGGATGAGTAATTTTCGACCGGCAGAGATTCGGCGGGCGATCCGGCAGGAGCTTTCGGCAGGTCCGTTTGATGTGCTGGTGATCGGCGGCGGGATTGTCGGAGCTGGCGTAGCCAGGGATGCCGCCCTGCGAGGACTCCGGGTGGCCCTGTGCGAACAAGATGATTTCGCCTTCGGCACCAGCAGCCGAACGAGCCGACTCCTCCACGGCGGACTGCGATATTTGGCCCAAGGTCGGCTCGGCCTGGTCTATGAGGCAAGCCGGGAAAAACGCATCTTGCATCGGATCGCCCCCCATCTGGCTCAGCCTCTGGAGTTTGTCTTTCCCACCTATCGCCGATCGGGTTGGCCCCGGTGGCAATTGGCCATCGGTGTCACGTTGTATGATCTTTTGTGCGGGGGCCGGAACCTGGGGCCTTCCCGGGTGCTTTCCTGCGAGCAAGTACGGCAGATTCTGCCCGGCCTTCGCACCGAGGGCCTTACCGGCGCAGTAGCCTACTACGACGCCCTGACCCAGGATGCCCGGTTGGTGGTGGATACCCTTCGATCGGCCCATCGGGCCGGTGCGGTGCTGGCCAACTATATGAAAGTCCTCCAGGCCCACCGAACCGCCGACGGCTGGCAGGCGGAGGTCCAGGATCAACAGACCGGCCAGACGTTGGAGATTTCCGCCCGGGTGATTGTTCATGCCGCCGGTCCTTGGGCCGAGCAATTCCCCCAATCTTCCGTCCGACTGCGCCGGACCAAGGGGGTGCATCTGGTATTGGATCGCCGGCGGGTGGAAATCCGGCCCGATCCTGCCGCTCTAAGCTATGCAGTGGTGGGGGCTTGCTGCAGCCCGCCTGCTACGAATGGTGGGGCTCCGGCTGATGCCCGACAGCCTGGGCTCTTGCCGTCGGCGGATGCATGTCCGGCGGTAGTTTTGGCGGAGGGAAGCCGAATTGTGTTCCTGATCCCCTGGGGCGATCGGCTCATTCTTGGCACCACCGACACCGATTACACCGGCCCCAACGAAGCCGTTTGCACCCAGCCGGAAGATGTTCGGTATCTGTTGGCCGTGGCCAACCAGTATTTCCCGGACGCGCACTTAACCGAGGCGGATATTCTGGCCGATTGGGCAGGTATTCGGCCGCTGATCTATACCGGGCGAGGCGGACCATCGGACATTTCCCGGGCGCATTGGATTCGGTCGCCAGAGCCAGGGTGGATCGACGTGGCCGGGGGCAAACTGACCACCTACCGCCTCATGGCCGAACAGGTGGTGGACGAGGTGGGTCGGCATCTGGGCCGACGCTTGCCGCCGTGCCGAACCGCCCACCTGCCCCTTCTGGAATCCGCCGAGGAGGCCCGATGGAGCGGCATCCTGCCACCGCCCGTATCAGCCGAAGCCGTCCAATATTTCTGCCAACACGAATGGACCTACCACCTGGACGACCTCATGCTCCGGCGCACCGGTTGGCATTACTACCTGCCGGATCCTGCCCGGACGGCCCAGGAGGCGGCCTGTTGGCTGGCCCAACAGCTCGGCTGGACCGCCCAGCAACAACAGGCCGAATTAGCCCACTATAGAGAAACCCTTCCAAAGCCCTGGGCGCCCTCTCCCGGAACGACGTTCGAGCCATGATAGCAACAGTCCCACCCTCATAAACGGAAACCCTGACCTGCTCTGACTCTGATCCGGTTTTTGCAGGCGATCCAGTAGGTGATTCGCCAACACGCCACCTGCTTGAACCGTTGAACTGTTCTGATCCGGCCACCAGGAAGCCCGGAAGCAGTTCTCTTGCCCGTGTTTCGATGTTTTGGACGGCTGCTTTCGCGGGAATAACACAAAAAGAGGCCTTTCCTTCAAAAAGACGGAAGGAGTCCCCACCGGATATGGTTCGTCCCACCTTCTGGTCCAAACCCCGGCACCCTGGCTTTTGGACTGGTTGACGCATTGGGCAATTCCTTCTATAATGCCTCCCTATGCTGCCGAGTTTTTGGCCCATTCTGTTGTTCTTCCTGTTTCTGTTGGCCGTAGCCGGGCTGTTGATCGGCGTCGGCTACGTCTGGAATCCCCGGCGTCCGAACCCGGTCAAAGCCATGCCGTATGAAAGCGGTATGGACCCGTTCCACGACGCCCGGCGGCGGCTGGATGTCCGATTTTATCTCCTGGCCGTGGCCTTCTTGGTCTTCGACGTGGAGGTGCTGCTTTTGTATCCCTGGGCGGTGGCTGTCGGCAGCGGCCGTTCGGGAAGCCTGTGGCTTCGGCAATCTGATGGTACCCCCCGGTCAGCGGCTGGGTTGGAAACCCCCCCGACAGATTCACAGACGGGTTCGGAAGAAACCGGATCCATCCAGAAGCCGCCTTTGCGTTCCCCTTTGGCCCATTCCGCTTCGGCCCATTTGCCGTCGGCCTCCGGTACCGGATCGGTTCCGGTGGGGATAGACGGGGCGGTCGCCGCCGGCATGATCGAAAGCCGCACTCTGGTATTGGCCGGGGCGCTGGTGTTTATTGGGCTCCTGGCCGTCGGCTATCTCTACGATTGGCGGAAGGGCATTCTCCGATGGCGTTAGACCTGCCGGATAATGTACTGATTACGAAACTGGATGCCATAGCCAATTGGTGCCGAAAGTATAGCCTTTGGCCGATGCCTTTTGCCACGGCTTGCTGCGGGATCGAACTGATGGCTACCGGCGCCAGCCGAAACGACATTGCCCGATTTGGGGCGGAGGTGTTTCGGTTCAGTCCTCGGCAAGCGGACCTGATGATCGTGGCCGGTCGGGTGCCGATCAAAATGATGCCGGTTTTACAACGGATTTGGCTCCAGATGCACGAGCCGAAATGGTGTATTTCGATGGGGGCTTGTGCTTCCAGTGGGGGAGTATTTGATACCTATGCGGTGGTACAAGGGATCGACCGGTTTATCCCGGTGGATATTTATGTGCCCGGCTGCCCGCCCAGACCGGAGCAATTGATCCAGGCCATTGTCGATCTGCAAGAGAAAATCCAGCGGGAGGGGACGGTCATGGGCCGGGAGTTTGAGTATCCGGATCGGCAAAGACCGCCCCTGGCCCTGCGACCGGAAGGACGGGCCGGCCCACCGGGCATTATCGCCGGTCCCCCGCCAGAAGAGGGTCCCTATTCCTAAAACCGGGGTATTTTTGGGCGTATAAAAGGGCCATTTGTCATGGACGTGCCGGGCATGATACAAGGGCTCCAAAGGGAGTTCCCTTCGCTCAGTTGGAGTGAGTTTCGGGGGCAGGTGCGGGTTTGGGTGGGCCGGGATGGGCTTTTCCGGCTGCTTCAGAGGCTTAAGGAAGGGCATGGATTCGACATGCTAGCCGATATAACTTGTGTAGATTACCTATATTACCCAGATAAAAAGCCCGGCCGGTTCGGTCTGGTCTATGTGCTGAGCAATACCCAAACCAATCAGCGGATCGTCGTCCGCACCTTTTTGGAGGAGCCGGAACTGGTGGCCCCCTCGGTAACCCCCCTTTGGGAGGCCGCCAATTGGCTAGAACGGGAGGTCTGGGATATGTTCGGCATCCGGTTTGCCGGGCATCCTGACCTCCGCCGGATTCTCCTGCCGGAAGATTTTGCCTCCCACCCCCTTCGGAAAGATTACCCCCTACAAGGGTTAGGCGAACGGAACAATTTTCCGGTCATCCGTCGGGCGGAAAGTTAAACGTTAAGGAACGGAAACTGAAGTGCTCTCACGCCAAGGGAAAGCTTTTTCCCGAAAGGGATCAGGAATCAGTATAGGGAAAATCCCCCACCAAGCCTGCCAGGAAAAGGGGTTTTATGCCTTTGGAACGGAATGATTTGGCCGAGCCCATCGCAGAGCCCGGCCAGCCGGAACCCTATCTGTGGCGGATGAACTTTGGGCCGCAGCACCCGGCCATGCATACCACGCTGCGTCTGATCCTCACCCTGGACGGGGAACGTATTGTGGATGCCGTGCCGGACATCGGCTATCTCCACTGCGGGTTTGAAAAGTTGGGCGAATCGCTCGACTACAACCAATATGTGGTGGTTACAGACCGGATGAATTATGTTTCGTCGGCGGCCAACAATGTGGCCTGGCACGAGGCGGTCGAACGGCTTTTGGGCATTCAGCCCCCCCGGCGGTGCCAGTATTTGCGGGTCATTGCGGCGGAACTGGCCCGGATTTCCGACCACCTGCTTTGCATTGGGGCGATGGGCCTGGACACCGGGGCCTACACGCATTTTATGTACGCCTTCAACCCCCGGGAGCGGATTTACGACATTTTCGAAGCCTTGTGCGGGGCCAGGTTTACGACCAGTTACACCCGAGTGGGCGGCCTATGCCTGGACGCATCGCCCAAGGCAATCCAGATGATCCGAGACTTCTGTCGGGATTTTCCTAAAGCCCTCCGGGATGTGCATCTTTTGATGGACCGGAACCGGATCTTTCGGGATCGCACCAAGGGGATCGGCGTTTTGACCAAAGAAGAGGCGATCAACCGGGGCTGTTCCGGCCCGGTCGCCAGAGCCAGCGGCGTGTGCCGAGACCTCCGCAAAGACGAACCCTACCTGTGCTATCGGGATTTTGATTTTCAGGTCTGTTGTGCCACGGAGGGGGATTGCTTTGCCCGGTACCGGGTTCGGCTTGCCGAGATGGAAGAAAGCCTCAAAATCATCCAGCAGGCCATTGAGAACCTGCCGTCTGGGCCGGTTAACCTGGGACCGGAGTATCGGATCGTTTTGCCGGAAAAGGGGACCGTCTATCAGACCATCGAAGGTCTGATCACCCATTTTGAGATCATCATGCCCAACCGAGGTTTTCGGGCGCCGTGCGAGGAGATTTACGTAGCTACCGAAGCGCCCAACGGAGAATTGGGCTTTTACATTGTGGGCCAGGGGAACGCTGTGGCATATCGGGCCCGGTGTCGGCCACCGTCATTTATCCATTACGCCCTAATGCCCCATTTGATTCGAGGACATATGATCAGCGATATTGTGGCCGTCCTGGGCAGCCTGAACATCATTGCCGGCGAATTGGACCGGTGAAGGGGCTGCCTTTGGACCTGGCGGCAACACGGGCAACCGCAAGAAATAGGAAAGCAGAGCAGAAGAGAGATCGGGCGATGGAAGCAGTTTTGACGCCGGAGATTCGCCAACAGATTGAAGCCTGCTATCCGAAGTATCCCACCAGGGAAGCGGTGATCTTGCCGGCACTGCATAGGATTCAGGAGGCCTTAGGCTGGGTACCGCCCAAGGCGGTGGAAGAATTGGCCCAGTTGTTGGGCGTGCCGCCGGCCCGGGTGCAAGATACCCTTTCGTTTTACGGTTTTTTTGCCCAGGACCAGCCGTTGGGCCGAACACGGATTTGGGTCTGCCGATCGTTAAGTTGCGGCGCTCGGGGGGGAGAAGAACTCTTGGAATACCTCTGCCAGCGGTTGGGCATCCGGCCGGGCCAGACCACGCCCGACGGCCGAATCACCCTGGAAGTGGCCGAATGTATCGGCGCCTGTGATTATGCCCCGGCCATCCTGGCCGGCCGGACCTTATGGAAAAATATGACCAAAGAAAAAATCGACCAGATGCTGGAAAGTTTGCCCTGAAGGAGACGGCAGGACTTTCGCCTGCGAATGGGACGACGATCATGCCCACGTTTGAGCCTGTGCTGTTGGCCAATGTTGGCAAACCGGATAGCCACACGCTGAAGGTGTATGAAGCAACCGGCGGGTATCGGACGCTTCGGCGGGTGCTTCGGGAGATGGCGCCGCAGGATGTGCAGAATACGATCCGGGCCAGTCAACTTCGGGGCCGAGGCGGCGCCGGGTTCCCCACCGGATTGAAATGGTCCTTCCTGCCCAAAGACGATCCGGGACCGATCTATCTTTGTGCCAACGCCGACGAAAGCGAACCAGGCACTTTCTGCAATCGGGTCCAGATGGAGCATGATCCCCACCAGATTCTGGAGGGCATCATCCTGGCCTGCTATGCCACCGGAGCGTCGGCGGCGTACATCTATCTCCGCTATGAATATCACCTGGCCTATGAGCGATTGCAGCGGGCCATCCAAGAGTGTTACCAGGCAGGCTATCTGGGGCGGAATATCCTGGGCACCCCACTGTCGCTGGACATTTATATCCATCGGGGCGCCGGCGCCTACATCTGCGGCGAAGAGACCGGGCTGATCGAAAGCATCGAAGGCCATCGGGCTTGGCCGAGAACCAAACCGCCGTTTCCGGCCACGAAGGGCCTGTTCCGCCGGCCTACCGTGGTCAATAACGTGGAAACCCTGGCCTGTGTGAAACATATTTTGGAGCGGGGGGTGGAGTGGTTTCAGTCGATCGGCGTTCCGCCGGACCCGAACGATCCCCGAGACCCCGGCAGTTTCGGGCCGAAACTGTTTAGCCTGAGCGGGCATGTCAACCGGCCCGGCTGCGTGGAATTGCCGTTGGGCGTAACGGTGCGGGAGCTGATCGAAGAGCACGCCGGCGGCGTCTGGAAGGGGCGAAAGGTGAAAGCAGTGGTGCCGGGCGGCCTGAGCACCGGCGTGCTTTCGGCCCAGGAACTGGACACCCCATTGGATTTTACAGGGCCGTGCAAAGCGGGTTGTCTTGGCCTGGGCACCGGCGGCGTCATTGTGCTAGACGAAACCTACTCGATGGTCGATTTTCTGTACAATAGTTGCCGGTTTTTTGCCCATGAAAGCTGCGGCCAATGCACGCCTTGCCGAGAAGGCACGGCCTGGGCCTACCGGATTCTGAAGCGGATCAAAGCCGGTCGGGGCCGACTGATCGATCTGGACCTGTTGGAGGAAATCAGCAATTCGATCGGCATTATTCCGGGCAGCACCATTTGCGGCCTGGCCGACGGCGCTGCCTGGCCGATCAAAACCACCCTGGCCAAGTTCCGGGATGAACTAGAAGACTACATCCGCCGCACCAACCCCCAAGGCTACCGAAGTACCGTTCCGGCCGAGGCCCTGCCCGTCTGAACTGGACTTTCTCCTTTTCGTAACATTGAGCCGACGAGAGTCCAACCTCCTCTTGGCCGGTGCTCATGAAGGAGGCCGAGGCGAGCCCGAGGGGAAGGGGGCGGCTTCGGGTTTGCAGGCTCCGATGAGTTGGTACGATTATCCGCACTATTATGACATTGCTTTCCAATCGGAGACGCTGCCGGAGGCGGATTTTATTGAGGCGGCCTGCCGAAAGTATGCTGTCGGGCCGGTCAGGACCCTCCTGGAACCTGCCTGCGGTACAGGTCGGCTGGTGGTGGAATTGGCCCGGCGGGGCTACCAGGTGATAGGGCTGGACATCAATCGGGCAGTTTTGCGGTATTTGCGGCGTCGGCTCCGTCGGCAAGGGCTTCGGGCAGTCCTGTTTGTCGCTGATATGAGCCGGTTCGGCCTGGCCCAGCCGGTCGATGCCGCCTATTGTACTTTTGATTCCTTCCGCCATCTGCTTTCCGAGCGCTCCGCGTGGGAACATTTGGAGTGCATGGCGGAGGTGGTTCGGCCTGGGGGCATCTACATCCTGGGGCTACACCTTTTACCGCCCGACGCATCCGAAGAGTGTGTGGAACGGTGGACGGAGCGCCGGGGCCGGACCCAACTGACGGTTACCCTCCGGGTGCTGCGATGCGATCGGCATCGGCGGATCGAATGGATCCGCATTTCGGTGCTGGTGCGCAAACGGCCGGTGGCATGCCGGCAGGCTGCCCATCCGAGGGGCCAGGTGATGCGTTTTCGGGACGAGTTTCCGCTGCGGATTTACACGGCCCGCCAATTCCGCGGCTTGCTGGCCAAGACGTCCCGGTGGGAATTGGCCGACGTGTATGACTTCTGGTACGAAATCGACCGTCCGCTCCGGCTAACCGACCAAATGGCCGACACGGTGTTCATCCTGCGGCGTCGGAGATAACCGCTCTTTTCCGCTTGCTTTTTGCCATGGGGGCTTTTCAGGGCAATTCCATAGGCTGTCCCGGTTCCGGTTTTAGCTGGTTGTACCCCCAAACCAAGGGTCCCGAGAGTGGCCAAAACCCATCCAACGGGCAGTGTGGTAAACGAAACGGTTTGGAAACGGTTCGGGCCGCCGCCCATTTCGGCATAGCTTCTTAAGTTGCAGAAAGCTTTCCTGGTTTGCTTCGCCGGTACAGAAGCCAATACACCACCGGCACCACCAGGAGCGTAAAGAGCGTGGAGGCGAAGATGCCGAAGATGATCGACCAGGCCAGGCCGGAAAAGATCGGATCGAGCGTGATGACCCAGTTGCCCAGCAGGGTGGTGCCGGCGGTGGCCAAGATGGGCCGGGTCCGGACCGCCACGCTCTGGATGACCGCCTCCCGCAGGTCCAGCCCGTACTCCTGGCCGTGGTGGATAAAGTCGATCAGCACCACTGAATTGCGCACTACAATCCCGGCCAGGGCGATCATGCCGATCATGGCCGTGGCCGTGAAAAAGACCGGGTCCGGATAGCCGCCCACTGGCCGATTGGCCACTACGTTGAGCAGCCAAAAGCCAGGCATAATGCCGATCAACGTTAGCGGGATGGCCAGCATGATCACCAGAGGCAGCATCCGCGAACTGGTCTCGAACATGAGCAGCACATAGATGGCCAGTAGGGCGGCTACGAAGGCCAATCCTAAATCACGGAACACGTCGAGGGTGATTTTCCATTCGCCTTCGCCGTGCCAGACGACTTGGAAGCCTGCTGGTACCGTCCAGGGCAGCCCGCCGCCGGGGCGAAACCAGCTGCGCTGTTCCACCGGTCGAGGCTCTGCCGGGGCGTCCGCCGCAAGCGCCGTCCCGGCGGGCAACTGATCCATCTGGATATCCACGATGGCGTCGGCAGGCGGCCGGCCGGCTATCTCAGCATAGACAAATGCTACCCGCCGAAGGTTTTTATGGTAGATGGTTTTTTCTTCCACAAGCCGTCGGCCCGCAGCATCCGTATTTCGGAACTCGCCCAAGGCGCCTAGTTGCACCATATAGCCGCCGGACCCCTGCACGTAGAGTTCTCGCAGATCGTCGATGGCCGAGCGGATCGACCGGGGCAATCGCAGTTCGATCCACAGCGGATGCACTTCCTTGGGCAGATGCAGCACCGTAGCCGGCAAGCCGGACAGGGCCAGTTGCAAGGTGCGGCTGATCTGTTCGGTGGTGATGCCGGACAGGGCGGCCTTGGCCTTGTCGGTAACAAAAATCCACTTCTCCACGTCGTCTTCCGCAGTGCTATCCACATCGACCACCCCCGGTTCCCGGCGGAGGCGATCTTCTACCAACCGGGCGACTGCCGCCAACTGCTCATAGTCGGCCTCCGGCGGGCCATAGACCTCGGCCGTAATCGTCGAAAGCACCGGCGGCCCCGGCGGCACTTCCACCAACTTGATGTTGGCTCCATCCTGCTGGGCGATCTCGGTCAGCCGGTCCCGGAGGCGCAAAAGGATCGTATGCGATTGCTGCGACCGGCGTTTTTTGTGGGCCAGGTTGACGCGGATGTCGGCCACGTGGGGGCCGCGCCGCAAAAAATAGTGCCGAACCATGCCGTTGAAATCCATCGGCGAGGCCATGCCTACATACGCTTGGAAATCTTTGACCTCATTAACAGTGGATAAAAATTCACCTAACCGATGGGCCACCGAAGCCGTCCGCTCCAGCGTGGTTCCTTCCGGCATGTCGATAACGATTTGGAACTCGTTTTTGTTGTCGTAGGGGAGCATCTTGAGCGGCACGACCCGGAAAGCCGGCAGCAGCAAGGAGCCCGCAAACAACCCCACCACTGCCAGAAGCACCAGACCGGCCAACCACGAGCGGTCCAAAATCGGCCCCAGCACCGCCCGGCTCAGCCGATAGATCGGTAACTGCCGTACATCGTAGGCCGGCTCTTCGCAGTGGACGCCCCGTTGCAAGACGGTCATGGCCATCCACGGCGTTACCATAAAAGAGATCACCATAGACACCAGCAGGGCCACCGGCACATTCAAGGCCATCGGCGCCATGTACGGCCCCATCATGCCGGTAATGAACGAAAGCGGCAGGAAGCTGGCCACAATGGCCAACACCGACATGACCAAAGCGGGGCGAACCTCCTGCACGGCCCGGAGCACCGCCTCTCGGGGCCGAAATCGCCGCATGGCAAAATACCGAGCGATGTTTTCGACGTCCGTAATCGGGTCATCCACCAAAAGACCCAACGCCAGGATCAACGCAAACAGCGTGACCCGGTTGATCGTATAACCGGCCAGATAATTGATGAACAAAGTGATCCCATAGCAGATGGGGATGGCCAGCGCCACCACGCCGGCCGCCCGCCAACCGATAATAATGCCGATCAGCCCCACCACCGTAAAGACGGCCACCACCAAGGCTTCGACCAATTCGTTGACCTTTTCGTTGGCGGTTTCGCCGTAGTCGCGGCTGATACGGTAATAGACGCCGTCGGGCAGATGGGTGGAGGCCAACTGGGCCATGCGGGCTTCCACAGCCCGGCTGACCCAGACGGCGTTGGCCCCGCGGCGTTTGGCCACCGCAATATGAACGGCCGGATAGGTCGCCCCAACAAAGCCGGGACTTTCGGCGCTTGCCTGACCTGCTGCCGGGTTGGCCGAACTATCGGCGATGGGTGGCCTATGTTCCTGTGCGTCGCCCTCGGTGCTGGCCCGCTCTCTGGCATGGGCGGGTGGATGGGGTTTCGCGGAAGGCTCACTCGGCCGATCCAACGGGTCCAGCGGGTTTTGGGCGGCCGGGCCAAAACCGATCCAACTGTAGGTCTCCGGTTCCTCTGGGCCGTCGATCACCCGGGCCACATCCTTCAAATACACCGGCCGGTCCTGATGCACGTTAACCACCAGCTCTTGCAGTTCCAGGGCGTCTCGGACATACAGGCCGGCTTCGATGATCAGTTGCCGATCCTGCTGCTCGAATCGGCCTGCCTGGACGTGGACGTTGCTGGCCTGGAGGGCCTGGACGACCTGCAGGGCGGAGGTGCGTCGGCTGGCCAAGGCCTGTGGGTCCAGTTCCACCCGGATTTTCCTGGCCCGGCCTCCTTGCACCCACACCCGGTTGGTATCCGGAATGGCCTGCAATTGGTTTTCCAGTTCCTCGGCGATTCGGCGAAGCTCGTAATCGCTGTACAGTTCGGGGCGGTCCGTCCAAAGGGTAACGACGACAATCGGGACGTCGTCGATCTCGATCGGTTTGACGACCCAACCGGCCACGCCCGGCGGAACCTGATCGACATTGGACTGGATTTTGTTATACAGTTTCACCAGGGAGTCTTCTCGGTCTTCGCCGACATAGAAACGCACGGTAACCACGGCCTGACCGGGTCGGGTCATCGAGTAAACGTATTCCACGCCGTCGATCTGATAGAGGAGTTTTTCCAGTCGGGTTGTAATCTGTTGTTCAATTTCTTCCGCCGACAGTCCCGGCGCGGAAATGAGCACGTCGGCCAAGGGGACCACAATCTGCGGTTCTTCTTCGCGGGGTGTGATATACAGGGCGGCCAATCCCAACGCCGCCGCCACCAAAGTAAATAAAATCGCCACATCGCCCCGCAAGAACATATCCACCAGGCGAGTCAGAAAAGGCGTTTTTTCCTGCCCTGGGCCGACTGAAACTGCCGGGCTGCAAGCGGGGTGCTCCTGTTGGTTCATCGTCGCCTCCTAAAAATCGGGGACCTGCTTGAGCTGCCAGGGAAAAAGAAATCGGAACCATTTTCTCCTCAGCCCCCGCGTCCAGAGGGTGAGGGCGTGGAAGAAAAGGAAACCGAGGGCGTAGGGGCCGCTTCCGAAAGACTGTTTTGCAGCGATCGGAACTTGGCGGCGGCGTTTCCTAACGGTTGAGAATTGGCAGGCGTCGGCGGTTCCTGGGCCTTTGTCGGCGATGGGCCGGGGCTGGGCTCGGGATGGGATTTCAAAAGGACCTTTTCCCCTTCCCGGAGCCCGCTGAGGACTTCGATCCGGCCGGGCATGCCGATCCGGCCGGTCTTGACGAACCGGCGTTCCACCGTGCCGTCGTCCCGCAGCACTTCGACAAACTCCAACTGCCCGATCCGGTGCAGGGCGTCCATATTCAGACAGAGATGGTCCCGTTGGCCTGCCGGCACGAGCAGTCGGCCCGACATCCCTTCAAACAGTTCCTCCGACCGCGGGAGGCGGACTTTGACCAAAAACGATCGGCTGGCCAGTTCCGCCTGCGGGACGATCTCATCGACTACCGATTCCACGTCTTTCTGTAAGGCGTCGATCCGGACGGTAAGTTTCTGCCCCTTGGGGAGCTGGATGGCCAGATGTTCCGGCACCGGCACCTCCAGACGCAGCGACGCCGGATCATACAGCACCAAAAGCGGCACCCCTGGACGGGCCATATCGCCCTCCTTGGCCAGGGTATCGACGATCATGCCTGCTTTCGGTGCGGTGATCGTGGCGTAGGAGAGCATGACGCGGGCTTCCACCTCGGCCTGTTGGGCGTGTTGCAGTTGGGCCTGCGCCACCTCCCGACGCGTCCGGGCCTTGTCCAATTCCTGTTGGCTGATGGCCTGTTTCTGGACCAGGGGTTCCAGACGGCGGAGATCGGCTTCGGCGTTTTTCAGGTCGGCTTCGGCGGCCACCAGACGGGCTTGGGCCTGGCTCAGTTGCGTCTCCAACGCCCGGCGGTCCAGCTCGATCAGCTTCTGGCCCTCCTGGACGGTCTGCCCAGCCGAGACATAAATCTTTTCAATCGGCGCCAACACACGCGAGGCGATTTCGGTTCGGCTGGCCGCCTTCAACGTGCCCACAATCTCCTCATAATACACTTTGCGCACCTTATGCACTTGGTCCCAGGGCCGGTTGGTCGGCTGGGAAGAGGCGGAAGCTGCTACGGCCTCGCCCGGCGGTATCTTCCGATAAAACAGCCCCGACAACCAAGCAATCACCACCACCATCACCACTAGCCCCACCAGCAACATGATGAAGGTTTTCCCCGGCCCGGATAACCACTTGACCTTCCCCATGGGATACTGCCTCCTTTCCACTACCACGGAAAAGCCCTACCTTCCCATACTACGGAAACTACCTTCGCCTTCTGAAAAGGCCGAGAATTTTGGTTTCCTGCAAGCAGCAACCCCCTTTCCTTTTCCCAAAGCGGCAAGCACCTTTCGGCTTCCCAAACTATGGGGCACCTTGGCCTTCCCCAAGCGTGGGGCACCTTTGGCCGCTGTGGTCTGGACAATCGCTCCGGTTGCTCCAAAAATTCTCCGCCCCGACTCTCCTCCACGAGGTTACTTTAGATAGGATAGAAGCTGTGGGGAAGCGAAAAAGGACGCTGCTTAATCGGTCTCCTTCGGGGCCGGGGCGACCCGGCTTCCGGGATCGGCAAGCCAAAAGGACCCTGCAGAAACGCCCGGAACCTCCTGCTTGCCGGAAGGCTTTCGCAGTTATTGCCGGAGCCGACCGATGCGCCAACGGCTTGTCCGAAACCTTGAACCCTGTTGGAAGGAGAATTATATGCTACCAGGGGTGGTTGGAAAAGAGATGTGGCCGGTGCTCGGCAGGGATCAGGTCCGCCTGCTGGATCGGTTGGCTATCGAGCAGTACGGCATGTCGGGCCTGGTGTTGATGGAAAATGCCGGTCGCGGTGCGGTGGATGTGCTCTGTCGGCTGGCCGGCTGCTTTGCGGCTGAGGGAGGCAAAGCAGTGGAGGCTGCTCAGCAAGCTTCTTCGAGTTCCGCTGTGTTTTCCGCCCGCTTGGAGTCGGCCTCCGGTATAGGGAACTTTTGCTCCCCATGTCCACTTCCCAGCTCCCCCGCTGCAGCGCATCGGACGCCCGAAGCGATGGAGGCATCTGCTTGGAGCCGGTTGGAGGTTCGGCATCGGGATTTCGGCGGGCCGGTGGTCATTTGTTGCGGCCGAGGCAATAATGCCGGCGACGGGCTGGTGATGGCCCGGCATCTTTGGCTCCGGGGTCATGCGGTCCGGGTTTTCCTCTGGTCCAAGCCGGAGGAGCTTTCCCCGGATGCGTCGGCCAACTATGCCATTTTACAAAAGACCCGGTTTCCGGTAGAATGTTTCTCTGCGGGGCATGATCCGGAGCGGTTGGCCCAGGCCCTGGCAGAGGCGTCTTGGATTGTCGATGCCCTGTTGGGCACCGGCGCCCGGGGCCAGCCCCGTCCGCCGCTGGATGCGGTCATCGCCCAGATGAACGCCGCCGGCAAACCGATCCTGGCCGTCGATTTACCCAGCGGTTTGGATTGCCAGACCGGCCAGGCCGCCGAAGCGACCATCCGGGCGGCGGTTACCTGCACGTTTGCGGCGGCCAAACCGGGCCTGCTCCGGCCGGAAGCCCAGCCCTATGTCGGCCACTTGGTAGTCCTGGACATCGGTACCCCACCGTCCCTCCTGCACGAGGTCCTTGCCTCCAGCAGACCAGAATAGCCCACCCGGTAAATTTTGCCTACCTGAAAATCCTACCAAGTAACGTTGTTCGTAACATTTTAGCCGAAGGAAGCAAATCGCCACTGCCCGCCGTGGGAGAGGCCGGCGATGGCTTCGACGCCGCCGAATGAGGGGGATGCCTGTGCCACTGCCGCGAAAGCGGTAGGCCAGTCGGGTGTCATTCCCGCCAAAGCGGAAATCCAGAAAAAAGTAAAACTTCATGTTTCTTGGGTTCCCGCTTACGGGCAAATAAACCTGGATTCCTGCTTACGCAGGAATGACACTTTGCTCCATCACCCGGCCTGGCCGGAGGCCAGGCCACCCTCTCCCGCCTGGGCAGAGGGGAACCACGCCCCTCCATTCGGCTAAAATGTTATCCATTTCCCTATGTTTCCCGCCCTTTGGAGGAATTCTCATGCAGAACGGCACATGCTTTTTTGGTTCGTCCTTGCTAAACCGATGGTGGATGGTCCTTTGGGGCGCATCATGTGTTATCCTGGGGCTTTGGGCCGCTGAGGCGGCACCGGCGGAATCGGCAGGCTTCCAGCCGGCAATAACCCCCCTGCAACCCACTATGACCATTTTGGCCGCCGGAAGGTCGGAATCGGCGGGGGCACAACCGGCGCCAATCGCTCTCCAATCTGCGTTGGCCCTTCTGGCTGCCGGTACCCCGGAATCGGCAGCAGTAAAACCAGTGCCGCCCTCTTGGCAGGCGAAGCTGGCGGAAGGGCATCGGCTTTTTGCGGCCGGGGATTATCCGGCGGCCCGCACCGCCTATGCGGAGGTGGTCCGCTCGGCCGAGGCGCCGGGGCATTGGCGGTCGGCGGCCCAATTGCAGATCGCCGCCTCTTACGTCCGCCAAAAACAATACGCCGAAGCCGAGGCAGCGTATCGGCAATTGAGCCAGATGCCCGACATCCCGGCCCATCACCGATGGGAGGCCCAGCAGTGCCTTCAGGAATTGGCCCGACTTCAGCAGGGCCAGCCTGCCCAAGACCCCAACCTAGGACGAACGCCGCTGCCGAAGTTACCCGAACCGGGCTTAAAGCTCTATGTGGCCCCTGACGGAGACGACGCCGGACCGGGCGACCAGCAGAAGCCCTTTGCCACGCTGGAACGGGCCAGGGACCGGATTCGGGAGCTGAAGCGGCAGGGCGGTTTGCCGCCGGGCGGGGTAACCGTCTTCTTACGCGGCGGCCGGTATGTACGAAAAAACACCTTCCTCCTCGGCGCCGAGGATTCCGGCACCGCGGAGTCGCCCATTGTGTATCGGGCCATGCCCGGCCAGGTGGCCTGGTTGGACGGCGGCCTGCTGCTCCGGGACTTTCAGCCGGTGAAAGACCCCGCCGTCTTGGCCCGCTTGCCCGAAGAGGCCCGCCAAAAGGTGGTTCAGGTGGACCTGAAAGCGGCCGGGCTGACCGACTACGGCAAACTGGTCCCGTTGGGATTCGGCCGCGGCTATGCGCCCCAGTTGGAAGTGTTTTTTAACGATCGGCCGTTGATCCCGGCCCGTTGGCCAAACCAGGGTTTTGTTCGGCTGGTCAAGCCAGTGGCCGAAGATGAAAAAGGTTTTACCTTCCAGTACGAAGGCGATCGACCGGCCCGATGGACCAAGGCGCCGGACGGCTGGCTGTATGGGTATTGGGTCCACCTGTGGGCGGATAATTATGTGCCCATCCGGTCGATCGACCCGGAACGTCGGCAAATCCGCACCGGCGACCGCGGGGCCTACGGCAGCATCCGGGCCGGCGCCCCTTATCACGCTCTGAACCTCCTGGAAGAGCTCGATATGCCCGGGGAATACTACCTGGATCGAAGCACCGGCATATTGTATTTCTATCCACCGGCCGACCTGGCCCAGGCCAAGGTGGAAGTTTCCGTCCTGGCTGAGCCGTTTATCCGATTGCAGGATGCCTCCCATATCCGAATTCAGCAACTGGCATTTCAAACGGGCCGGGCTGACGGCATCCAGATTACCGGCGGGGCCCACTGCCAAGTGGTTGGCTGCACCCTGCGCAAATTGGCCGGTACGGCCGTGGTCATTTCCGGCGGCCAGCAGCACCGGGTCCAAAGCTCCGATATGTACACGTTGGGCCGGGGCGGCTGTGTGCTCAGCGGCGGCGACCGCAAAACCCTCACCCCGGCCGGCCATCTGATGGAAAATTGCCATGTCTGGGACTTCTCCCGCATCAACCGCACTTATACTCCTGCCGCAATCGTCGAAGGCGTGGGCAACCGAGTGGCCCACAACTACTTCCATCACACCCCCGGCCACGGAATCCGACTGGGAGGCAACGACCATCTGGTGGAACTGAACGAAATCCACGACGTGGTCCTGGAAACCGACGACCAAGGCGGCCTGGACATGCACGGGAATCCCACCTACCGCGGCAACATCATCCGCTGGAACTATTGGCATCATATCCGCAACGACCGGCCGTGCGGACAGGCCGGTGTGCGTCTGGACGACGCCATCAGCGGCGTGCTTGTCTATGGGAATTTGTTTTATCGATGTTCCGAGGCCCTTTTCGGCGGTCTGCAAATCCACGGCGGCAAAGAAAACATCGCCGATAACAATCTGTTTGTGCAGTGTAAATATGCGGTGAGTTTTTCCGGCTGGGGCGAAAAACGCTGGCGGGAGTTTCTGGCAAGCCAGTGGGTCCAAAAACAGCTTCAAGATGTCCAGTATGACCGGCCGCCGTACAGCAGCCGGTATCCCACCTTGGCCCAATTGGCCGAAGGAGCGGATCGGAACTCGGTGTGGCGGAACATCGCTTTTCAATGCGGACAGTTGCTCACCCGAGACCGGGGCATTCAGGATGTGCGAGACAACCTGCTGGTGGAACCGGAAAAATACATCCCGAGTGTGGTGGGCCAGGCGAGCCGGGCCGGCGACAAGCCCGGTCCGTCGGCGGCACCCAGGGGGAGTGCGCCGGCGACAAGTTCGGCCGGGCAGGAAAACCCAACGGCACCGTTGCCCTTGGGCAATCCGCAGGAGCCGTCCATTCCGCTGGCCCATTATCCGTCCGGTCCGTTGCCTGACGGACGGTTGCCCATGCCGGCGCCGATTGCCGATCGGCTTCCTCCCCAGATGCCTGGGGCGGCCCTGATGGACCAGATCGGTTTTCGCCCCCTGCCGCTGGAGCAGATCGGCCTGTATGCGGACGAGTTCCGGACCGCGCTCCCTTCGGAAAAGCCGAAACGCTAGGAATACTTGAGCCGAATCGAGCAACTCGCCTTCCCCTTTCGCTCGCGAAGAAGGAAGACAGGCGTCCCGGCTGTCACCTTGCGGAGGTCTCATTCCTGCATAAGCAGCAGTCCAGGCTTCTTTGGACCTGCTCCTGGGCTGGTCTCTTGCAAGCGGAACCCAGGCAACATGGCATTCTCTTTTTTCTGGATTCCCAGTTTCGCGGCAGTAACACCCCTCACCCAGCTTCGCTCCCTTGGAGCCAGTCTCTCGACGGCCGAGGGAGAGGACGGTTCCAGCGAAGCCGGGCCAAGGGTGTCATTCCCGCGAAAGCGGGAATCCAGAAAAGAAGTCCGGAGTAGCCAGGTTCCCACTTTCGCGGGAATAAACCTGGATTCCTGCTTCCGCAGGAATGACACATCGCCTTTCATTCAGCTAAAATGTTACTAAATTCCATATTGCTTGGGTTGCCGCCTGAGCGGCAATAAGCCTGGGCTCCCGCTTGCGGAGGAATGCCACAGAGACTCCTCCCTTCGGCTAAAATCCAGAGAGTTCATCCGGCAGATCATCTGGCTATTTTTACCACGGCTGTTCCATCATGCCGACAATCTGCTGGGCAACCCGGCGGAGGGCCTGTTGGTAGGCGGTGGTGGTCGATTGGCCGTATTCGGGGAAAAGGTGTGCGGTTTCGGTAACGGTTTCGGTGCCGGTAGGCAAAGGGATGGGGCCGGTCTCCCGGAGCAGATTGCCCCGGTTGTCGATCCAGGCGACTTGAACCACCAGGCGCACGGCGCTTTGGCGGGCGCCGCCGACCCGGCTGGGAATCACGGTGCTGCGACCTTCCTCAGTAATGCGACCGGTGAGGATGCTGTCGGCAGGCGGTCGGCCAACCACTTTGTATGGTGTACGAAGTTCTATTTCTTTGACGACCGCTTCGGTCAGTTGTTCGCCGAGATGACGGCGAAAACTATCCGAATCGAAGATCGGCACATAGACGGTGCGGATTTCCGGATTATACAACGTGGCATTGCCCACCCGATAGCCGGCACAGCCGGCCGTCCAACACCCGATCAGCGCCAGGATCGCAGAAAGGCACCGACCGGCCCAAGGCAGTCGGTGGACTTTGTGCCGCTGCTGCTCCTGTCTGCCCATCGGAGAGCCAACCACCATGGGTTATTTCCCTTTGGGGAAGATGCGATCCAGCCACCAGAAGTAATCCGGGGGCCGGTCCGGTTTGTCTTGGATTTGGGCCAGACGCTCCTGTGCCATCCGCACATACTTGGTCCGGGCATACTGGGGGTTGTCGATCAAATTGCGGTAATATATCCGGGCAGCGCCATAGAGACGTTTTTTCTCGTAGAATTGGGCCATGGCCCATTCTCGTTCGGCCAATTGTTCGGTCATCCGGTTTTTCTCTTCTAGCAGGCGTTGGCGGTCTTCCGGGGGGGCTTTGGGGAAAAGCCGCAGCGAGGCGTCGGCCAATTCGGCTGCTTCCTTCAACGGCGTGCCGTCATACAACGGCCCTTGGTACATCCGTTGCTTGGCTTTCATGCCCAGTTGATGGGCATGGTACTGATGTTCACTCTGTGGGTACTCTTTCCGCAGAAGGTCATATTGGTAGGCCGCGTCTTCGTATCGGCCTTTGAGAAAATAGGCATTGCCTGCGGCCATGAGGGCGTCGTCGGCCAACGGCCCCGTCGGATCATGCAGCCGCACCGTCTCATACGCTTTGATGGCATGGCCCCAGGTGTCGAAGACCGGCTGGGTGCGGTCGGTCAGATTCGGCACAATCGGCCAACGCGGATGCGCTTGGGCCATCTGCTCCCAATAGCGTCCTATGGTAAACTGCCGACGGACCGCCGTCTCCAAATACCGGGAGTTTTCGTATTTTTTCAGCAGTTCGTCGAAGACATCGTAGGCGGCGGAGTATTTCTCGGCAAAGAAGAGGCTTTCGGCCCGATAGAACAGGGCGTCTTCTTCCAGGGGGGAATCGGGCCAGCGAAAGGCCGCCCAGCGAAATTTCTCCGCCGCCTCCTCATATTTGCCCTGCCGATATAGCTCGGTCCCCTCGGCAAACAGTTGACGGGCCAAGGTTTCGTCCGGCCCTAGTCCCACCGCCTCCTTCGCTTTGCCGTAGAGCTTTTCCGGCGCCAACGCCGACAAATCCCACCACTTTTTCTTTTTCTGCTCGGATTGTTCTTTTTGAAGAGCCTGTTCCAGATTTTCACCAATCGGGGTGGTCGAAGGATACACCGGTTCCGCCGAAGCGGTGGCGGAATCCGCCTTGGAAGCCGGCAGCGAGGCCGATTGGTCGTTCGGGCGCCCCATCAACCGCTCCCATAGCCATCCCTCGTCTTCCTCCCCACGGGACCGGAAATAGGGATTCTGTTTGACATGGTCTGGCACCCCGGGCACCTGGCAGGCGCCAGCGGCCAGCACCAGCACAACGATCCCGATAATCCGGTTCCATCCAGGCCTTGGCATTCGGCACGTCCCTGTGCAGACGGATGTAACTCCTGTGGTCCGGCGGAGTTCCGGCGGTGAGCGGAACTGCCCCAGTTTGTCTCTTTCCTTTGCGGAAGAGGCTACCCTCGGATCGGACAACAGATCCTCGGAGGGGGATTTTCCTTCGGCTCCATGGGTACCCGGTTCCTTTTGCAATTCCCCATAAGATCGGAGTTTTTCAGGATTCTGCGGCAGCGCTCGGGGGCGTGGGTTGCTCTGCAGAAACCTGTGTCGCCTGGGGGGCAGGTTGAGCCACCGGCGCCGGTGCGGCCGGGCAGTTGGGTTGGACAACCGCCGAGGGGCCGGCTGGCCGAGCCTCTTCCTGCAGGGGGCCGGTAGGGCTTTTGCGGCGGTCCGGCTCCTGGAACATCCAGCCCAAATAGCTGTGCATTCGAGGGGGACGGCCCAACAGGTTCCCAATCACCAGATTGAGCACGTGCCGGAGTTGGCCCCGGTGGGCAGGGTCCAATTCGAGTCGATCGGCAGCCGGATGGCGGGGATCGGCCAAGACGGCCATGCTCCGCAACAGCCCTTGATCGACCGTTATGGTTTGCGGTCCTGGAGGGCGGGCGGTTCGACAGGCTTCGCACATTACACCTCCCTGAAGGGGGTTAAAGGCCACCCGAACCAATCCTTCTACCGACCGGCCGCACTCCACACAGTTGCCCAACGAAGGAATATGTCCTAAAAGACCTAATGCGCCCAACTCCCACCGGAAGACCCATCGCCAGACCGCCTGGCCCCGACTGAGGCCTTCCAGGGCCGAATCGGCCAGATCGAAAAGCTCCGGCAACGGATCATACCGGGCCGTCAAATCCCGGAGGAGTTCCACCACATAATACCCCGCATACAGGGGGGCCAGATCACGACCCGGACATCGAAACCGCCGGAGCAATTTCGCCTCGGTGATCAGGTCGAGAGCCTCGGACGTTTTCCGCAGAAAGACTATGCGACATAGGCTCATTAGGTCAAGAGCAGAGTCGAAGGGATTTTTGAGACGCTTCGCTCCCTTCGCTAAAGCCTCTATTTTGCCGAACTCCCGAGTAAACAGAGTAACTACCAGGCTGCTTTCACTGAAATCCACACAGCGGAGTACCAGGGCAGTGGCATGTTCGGCGGGCACAGCAAAACCTGCTCAAAAATACCCAAAGTGTGTATACTGTCTATTCTTTTTACTTTCTCAAAACACTTCAAATTGCCTATTTTTGTCTATCCGTGCATATTACCCAAACTACTGAATTGGCACCATGCTAACTGTACCCACCGGAAGTAATTCCTACAATCGGGGGGATTCGACCTGATTCTTACCCCCTACAAGTGGTAGGGACCTGGCCGGGTGGAGCCGGGCAAACTATTCCTGTGGGCTGTTGCCTTTTGCCGGCCCATTCTCTCCGGCATCGCTCTCCGCCCCGGAAACCCGCATATCCTCAATCCGTACCCGTTCGACCCGGCGTCGGCTGGCCTCCAACACGGTGATCCGAAACTCATGCCACCGGACCGTTTCCCCGGCTACCGGCACATGCCCCAGTTCGCTAAACACAAATCCGCCAACGGTGTCATAGTCGGCATCTTCGGGCAGCCCCATGGCCAGTTCCTCGTTGAGTTTTTCGATCTGCATCCGAGCCGACACTTCCACCACCCCGGGAGCCACCTGTTGCATGGTCGGTTCGGTCTGTTCCCGGTCATATTCGTCTTGGATTTCACCAACGATCTCTTCCAGCACGTCTTCCAGGGTGACGATGCCGGCCACGCCGCCGTATTCATCCAGGACCACGGCCATGTGGTTGCGGGTTCGCTGGAACTCTTCCAAGAGGACATCGACCGGTTTGGTTTCCGGCACGAAGTGGGGCTTCCGCAACAGTTCGGTCCATGGGCGACGGGCCTGCTCCGAGGGTTTAGCCAATTCGGGCAACAGATCCTTCGCATGTAAAATACCCACAATATCGTCCCGGTTTTTTTCATAGACGGGAATCCGGGTATGTTCGGAGGCGATCACCTGTTGGAGCATTTCGGCCCAGGAAAGGTCCATTGGAATGGAAACCATATCAGTCCGGGGAACCATGATCTGGGAAACCTGCACGTCGCTGAGCCGGATGACCCCTTCGATCATCTCCCCGGCGTCTTCTTCGAGGAGGCCTTCCCGCTGGCCTTCGGAGACGATGGTGCGGATTTCCTGTTCAAAGGCATTTTCATCGGGCGGTTGTTCGGGCCGACCTGCCAACCGATGGACCAAAATCCGCACCCATCGGGCACCCCAAATGGCCGGAAGCATCACAAGCGCCATGGTTTCCCAGACCGGCCAGAGAAAGTAAACCATCGGAGCGGCGGCCAATTGGGCTAGAGCCGAGGGAATCCAAATCCCCGCCGCCCACAGCGCTACCGCCCCGCCCAGGCCGAAAACGATCCCCCGGCCCGCTCCCGGCCCCTCCGGACCACTCCGGACCATCCCCGCCCATAGCAGCAGGCCGAAAAAGATCACCTCCCCCACCACCTGCCAGGCTTCCATGCCCAGGCGGACTTCCCCGTAGCGACGCAAAATCAGACCCAGCCGATCGGAATCCTGACACCGTTGGCACAGTTCATCCAGTTGGCTTCGGGAGAACTGAGCCAGCGAGCGAGCCCCAATCGCACTCAAACCCACCAGCATCCACGCTCCGACAACCACCCACCACATACCGTTTCCCTTGACGGGTTCTGTTCGGGGTGTCCGAAGACGCGCCGCAACCCAACACCCTTCAACCGTCGGCGTCCGAAGACCGTCCGGATCGCCGGCGCAATGGAGTTTTTCGCCGTTTGGGAGCGGAGGGAGACTTTAGCGGCTCCGTGGGCCGACGGTGTGGGGCCGGCAGCGTCGATTGCCGAACGCCCAGCCGCTCCAAACACAACGCCTCCTGCCGACGCATCCGCTGGCGCTTCGCAGCCGTGGTGTCGTCAAACCCCGCTAAATGCAACGCCCCATGGATGATATAAAGCAGGAGCTCGTCTTCGGGCTTCCAGCCATACTGAGCGGCCGTAGCGGCTGCCCGCTGGGCGCTGACGACAATTTCGCCCTCCAAACCGCCCTGGCCGGTTCGGCCCATGGGAAAACTCAGCACATCCGTCGGTTCATCCTCCTGGAGGAATTGGCGGTTGAGTTGGCGGATGCGTTGGTCGTCGATCAGGGCCACCGTCATCCGGGCCCGACGCAACCCAGCCGATTCCAACGCCGTCCGAACCGCCTGGACAATCCGCCGCCGAGGCAAGCGAACATACGCCTGCTCATCCACCACCGATACCGAAATCACCTGCGTCTTCCCTCCCAACGCGTACTTGGAAACACCTGGGGCGGTCGGCTGCTTCGGCTCGGGCAATCCCCCTTCCTGCAATGCGAAAAGATTGTGCCCTCCCAGAAAACCGCACAAAAAACTGGTTTCGCTGGTTCTGGAAGCGGTCCGCCCAAGGAGTATCCTCGCTGCCAGTTTGACTCAAACGGGTTTTGGTTCTGGGTATTTGATCCGTGTATGATAGATGGCAATCAGGGATTTCATGAGGGTATCCTGGATGATGCGCAGTTCTCGCAGGGTGAGGTCGCTTTCGTCGAACTGCCCGTCTTCGAGGCGGCGTTCGGTAATTTGCTGGACCACGTTTTGGAGCCGACCGGGCGTAGGGTCGATCAGACTCCGGCAGGCGCCTTCGACGGCATCGGCAAGCATCAGGACACAGGCCTCTTTGGTCTGCGGTTTCGGACCGGGATACCGGTACGCACTTTCATCGACGGAACTGCCGTTTTTGCCATTGGCATCGTTTTGGCTCTGTTCGGTAGCTCGGGCGTAAAAGTATTCGACCCGCGTAGTGCCGTGATGCTGGCAGATGAAGTCGATAATCGGCTGGGGGAGATGATGTTGGCGGGCCAGATCAGCGCCATCTTTGACATGGGCGATGATGACCAGACTACTTACCGTGGGAGCCAGGGAGGCGTGGTGATCCTCGTCGGGCGGTTGGTTTTCCGTAAAATAGCCCGGATTGAGCATTTTGCCGATGTCGTGAAAATATGCTCCGGCCCGAACCAGCAGACCCCGTGCGCCGATCGCGTTGGCCGCGGCCTCGGCAAGCACTCCAACAGTAATCGAATGATTATAGGTGCTCGGCGCCCGGCGCACCAGCTCCTGCAGCAGCGGATGTTGCAAGTCCGTCAACTCCAGCAGACTGATATCCGTCAGCACCCCAAAGGCTTTTTCCACAAAGGGCAAGATGCCGCTCATCACAAAGCCGCTCAACACAGCCCACAACCCTGGCAATCCGGCCCTCCAGAAAAGCATCTGGTGAAAGGGCTGATTTTGCAGGACATGCACCAGCAGCGTCAGCGCCACCGCCACCACCCCAGACCGAAGTCCTATATAGATAAGTTTACTTCTTGTCCGAATTTCTTTGGTCTGCGCTATCGCCGTAGCCGAAGCCCCCAACCAGACCAACATCCCCGCAAACGGATGCCCTGTTCCTAGGCCGGCCACCAAACTGACCACCCCGCACAAGCACAAGGCCAATTCCGGTCCGTAGGCAATGCCCGCCACCTGGGCAAGAAGCAACATCGGCAGCAGTTCCGCCCGCCACGGATCAACCGCCCCCAACTGCATTAACACCACCGTAGCCACCATCAGGGCGGATAACGTGCTCAAAGCGGGAACGTCTCGGAGTAAATTTCTTTTCCTATAGAACAAATAAACCCCTAAAAGGAGCAGGACGATAAATCCCCCCAGCACGACACCGGCCGCCCGGAGGAGCCAGTCGGTCCACCGGCGCTGGCACAAAAAGGCCTCGTGTTCCAGCCGGAGCAGGCGGAGTTGCTGAGGGGAGATCGGCTGACCAGCCCTGGCCAACACCTGGCCTTCCTGCCAGAAGACTTCCAGAGGTTCGGCTTGCTGGAGGGCTTCGTGTTGCGCTTGTTCGGTGGCTTCTTTGTCCCACTGCAGGGTGCTGCCCAGGCGTTGGAGACGATCCCAGAACCACTGGGCCGCCCAGCGGGCCGCCTCCGGCGCCATGGACAGACGTTCCTCCCATGGGCGATGGAAAACTTCGGGGTTCTGAATCCAAACCTGGGCGATTTTCACTCGCCGCTTCTTTTCCGGTTGGCCGACCGGATAGACGACGATTTCGTTCGGATGGCCGTCCGGCTCTTTCGGAAGCGGATGCAGCGTTAGCCCGGCGGTTTCATAAGGGGCTAGAATTTCGGCTAAGATTTTTTTCAGTTCCTCCGCGCCCGGAGTGCCCAGCACGGCTAGCCGAAAGGCCTCGAAATCGGGATGCCGAGCGGCAGCATCCCACGATGAAGTAAAAATATGATCCGTATACCTTTCCTCCCCGCCGCCTTCCTGGATCGTCCGGATCAACTGTTCCCACTCCCGGCGGATGCCCATAAGGCCGGAAGGATCATGAACATAAACCCATGGCACGTGCCGAAGAATCCATTCCCGCCGCCGCTGGGTTTCTAAAGGGTCTTCAAAGCGCACTCGAGACAGCACCGTCCGAGTTGGCACCTCCCCCAGGTGAAACTCCAAGGGCGGTGCCCACCCCTGAATCACCACACAAAAAACCACCGCCAGAGCCAAGGCCCAAAGGAGCCGAGTCCAAATCTGCCGACGGCCCATCACCTCCACCAACCGCCGCCAATGCGCCGGCGGCAGTTCCAGCGCAGCCACCCGCTCTAGACGTGTCCGTTTTGATCCACTCGTGGACATATAGCCCTGGGTGCACCACCCACCTGAGGTCCCCACTCCAAACCGCCGGGGTCAGAACCCATTACGGCTCCGACGGCTTTTTTGCCGGTTCGGCATACGCATCCACAATCTGCTGCACCAACGGATGCCGGACGATATCCTCCCCGCCCAGTTGCACCACCTCAATCCCTTCGATCTCCTTCAGCCGCACAATCGCATCCACCAGGCCGCTCCGGCTGTGGGGGGGTAAATCAATCTGCGTAATATCGCCGCAAATGACGATCTTCGATCCCTGGCCCATCCGGGTGAGAAACATCTTCATCTGTCCCACGGTGGTGTTCTGGGCCTCGTCCAGAATCATAAAAGCCTGATTGAGTGTGCGGCCTCGCATATAGGCCAGGGGCAATACCTCAATAAGCTCTTGCTCCTTATATCGCTGAATCAGATCAAAATCCATCATCTCCCGCAGGGCGTCAAACAGGGGCCGAAGATACGGATGAATCTTGGCCTCCAGATCACCGGGCAGATAGCCCAGGCTCTCGCCCGCCTCAACCGCCGGCCGAACCAACACTAATTTCCGCACCAGGCCTTCTTTCAGAGCGGCCACGGCCATCGCCACCGCCAGATAGGTCTTCCCCGTACCGGCCGGTCCAATACAAAAGACAATCGCATGCTGCCGAATCGCTTCCAAATACTGCGCCTGTCCGGCCGAGCGGGGCCGAACCATCCGGCCACCAAACACCTCCACCGGCCTGCTCAGCGCAGAAAAACTCTCCTTCCGCTGATACCGGTCCAGGACCCGATCCACATCTTCGGCCGAGAGCATCCCCCCCCGTTCTACCTGGGCCTGCAACTCCTCCAGGACCAACGTGGCCGAGGTAACCGCCTCCTGACTGCCTCGCACATGAATCCGGCCCTCTCGGGCCGAGATGCTTACCCCCAACGCCCTCCGTATCTTCCGGAGATGTTGATCATAAGTACCAAACAAGACTAACAACGATTTGGCATCCGCCACCGCAATAATCGATTCACTCATTCCGCCCTATACGACTCCCTATGTGTAACCTATCTATGGAACAGAGACCGCAAAAACTCCGCCCCAGATCGACCTGCTTTTTTGTGGCCCCAAAGCCATGTCGGCCCGAACAACCCCCTCCCCATCCCATGTGGACCTTGTTACGGCCGATGGCTTCTGGCTGCTCCGGTTCCCTTTTTTCCTAAATTGACTGTATCCACCCGGCCAGGCCCCTACAACCGGTAGGGAAAAATCGGCTTGGACCCCATAGGATTGTGGCAGTTACTTCCGGTGGATGCAGTCAAACTAAAAGCTAACATAACCACTTCTGCTGGGGGATGCAAACACCCTGCAAGCCTGTCCGCTGAATCGCCTTCCTCACCGGGGCCTCCCAGCTATCCCTTATCCCAGGGCCACCTGCCTCGTCAAATCAGGGGCTTTCCTTTGGTTTAAAGGATTCTTTGGAATCTTTCCTTTTAAACAATCCTAGCAAGTACCTGAAGTAATTCAGAATTATAAGCCAAAGTCTCCCTCAAAATATGCTACTTAATAAGTAAAAGGAACCACCCATTTGGTGGGTTTTGGGACTCCCGTGCTTACCCTCCTTCAATAAAACGTAGGCTTCCGTGGTTTTCAATAGGGGGCCTCGGAAAATCGGAAAAGGGTGGGGATGGCTGATGGGGCCACAATCTTTATCTGTTTTTTCTAGTTTTCCTAAATTGCCGGCCCACGTTATTCCTATCCTTTTCCCGGCAAGCCCAGCCCCACATCACCGGGAAAATCTTTTCCCGAAAAATAACCACAACGGCATAAACCAACCCCCCCATCCGGGCTGTCAAAAGAAATTGCCTTTGGGGAAAATTGTAGCCGAATGAAGCATCTCGGCTCTCCCCCCAATCCAGGTGGTCATTCCTGCACAAGCGGGAATCCCAAAAGTATTTCAGAGGCTGTCCCGAAAGTCTGTTTTAGCCGGGAGAAAAGGTTCTCCTTCTACTTGCAACCTTCCGAAACACCGCACAAAACGGGACTTTGGGTAGCTGGGGATGGAGTGGAAGGATCAGCTGATGGCCTCCAGGAGACAACTTCGGGAGAGCATCTCAGAGTTCCCCCTTGCCTAATAGAAGCACAGGACCAGGCATAAGCTCTCTGGATTCCTGCTTATGCAGGAATGACACCTCACTCCCATTCGGCTAACAAATTACGCCTTTGGAAAGGGTTCAGCTGCTTCCTTCGGCCAGGGCCAAGCACTTTCGCATGGCCTCGGAAACCAACTGTAGGGCCTTTTCCGGCGGCTTTTCCCGCAAAGGCCGATAAAACGGCTCGATCAAGGCCGGCCCGTCAAACCCAATCTGCACCAACGCCCCTAAAAACCCCTTCAAGTCAATCACCCCGGTGGCCAAAGGCAATTGTCGGACCGAATCCACCTGCTCGGCCACCGGCACCCCGGCCGGCGCATCGTTCAGGTGGACCAGGACTACTTCTTCGCCCCGGAGCCGAAGGATGTCTTCGACCGTTTCCCCGGCCGTGTACCAGTGCCAGCTATCCAGCAGAAGCCCCAGGGCCGGGTGGTTGATTTCGGCGATCAGTTCCCGCATTTCCCGCATCGTGTGGATGAACGGGAACCGGGCGGCGGTCCAGGAGGTTTTCGGCCCCACATATTCCAGGCCCAATCGGAGTCCGTGCTGGCCCAGGATGTCGGCCACCGCCCGAAGCCGACGCACATGGAGCCGAAAGTTCTCTAAATACGTCCGGTCCGGATGGCAGGGGCGCAGATAGGTCCCCATCCGCTGCACTCCGGCCCGCTCTAGTGCCCGGGCATATTCCGGCAGTGCTTTCATGTCGGCGGTGAATTGCTCCTCGGACTCTCGAAACCGAACGGGCAGATTGGGCGCCGACCAACAAAGCCCGGCCTGCTGGAGCTGTTGGCGGAGCTGGGCCAACTGATCCTCGGACAACCGGCGGAGATAGTCCGGCAGGGGTTCGACCGCCTCGAATCCGAACTGTTGGGCGTACCGGATCACCTGCTGCTGATCGGCCGGGATGCCCAGGGCCGAGCAGTGCAAGGCCGACCGGAACCGGCGTTTGGGTTTGCCTGATGGCGAGGCCCCGTCCGCAAAGAACGTCCAAACGTTGCTTGGATGGGACAATCCGGTGCACCCCCAGAGCACGCCGGCTCCCATGCCCTTCAGCCAATCCCGTCGGGAGCAACACATCGGTACGACCTTTCTCAAGCAAAATGGGCCTGGCTTTTCCATCGACAGGGCTATCTTGACTTGTATCTACCGGAAGTAATTACCACAATCTGTTGGGTTTGAACCGATTCTTACCTCCTACAAGTTGTGGGGGCTTGGCCGGGTAGATACAGTCAAACTATCCGGAAAGAAGAGCTCCGGCTGCTGGTTTACGGCCGGATGGTGAACTGCTTGACCAGGGTTTTCGTTTTGCCTTGGTGTTGGACTTCGATGCGCACTTGGCCGGCGGGCCGGAGCGGGCTGGGCCGGGCAAGAAATCGACCGTCCGGGCCAACCGCCACCCGATGACCATTGACCTTCACCTCGGCGCCCGGTTCCGTCAGGCCGAGCACTTCCAGGGCAATCGGCTCGCCATAAAGGATGCTTCCGGCGGGCGGCTCGATCTGGACCAAAAGAAGCGGCGGCGTGTCCAAGGCCAGGATTTCGTCAGCCACCTGGGCTCGGACGGCCATGATCCGGGCCGGGTCCCGCTCCCACTGCGTGATAGCGGGCACTACCTGCCGGGCCAGTTCCAGGGCAGTCCGTTCCGGTTGGAGCCAATCGGCTTTTGCACCCAGTTGCTGCCGGAGTTGGGCTGTTTTGTCGGCCAAAAGGCGAAGATATTCAAAATCTTCCAGGCTTTCCCGCTGGATTTCCCAACGGAGGCTGCTCAGTGGGCCTTCCGGACCGGGATAGACCACGTGGGTGTCGCCCGGCGGAAGGCGATCGCTGGGCGGCCCAAACGGCTCTTTCCCCCAGAAGTTCCATCCCCAATGCAAGTACCCGGCCAGTCGTTCGGTAAAGTTCAGCCAGTGCAGCACCCGGACCGCGCTTAACGGATAATCCAGGAATCGGTTCGGATATACGCTGCCGTGCGGATTGCAACAGATGTAATACCAGAATTCCGCATGGGGCCGATGGGCCTCATAGGCGCTGCGCCACCTGTCGAAATGGCTAATCTGCGGCACCCAGACTTCCAGAAAGCCGGCGCAGTCGATCGTTTCGATGGCTTCGATGCGGCGGAGGCGGGGGGCTGCCTGGTGTACAAACGCCGATGCTTCCCGCCAACTGGCCAAGTTGGTCAGGATCGGCTCGTCGGCCACATGGATCATGCTTTTTTCCAGCCAGCCGCGCTCGGCCAGGTGTTTTTCCAGGGCGGCCAGAAGCGGTCGAAGCCCCTCCTGAGGTTCCAGGCGGATACGTTGGCCGGTTTTGCGGTCTAGGGCGGCCAGTCGGCTGAGAACGACCGGACTGCCCCAGCCTTTTTCGCCGTGGCCCACATGGCCAATCTCCAACCGGCCCGCCACGCCAGCCTTTTCAAACACCTCCACGAATCGGTCGAATCGGCCAAAATCGAAGGTCAACTGCCCGCTCTCTTCTCGCACCACTTCGACAAGCGTCCATGGGACCAGGACCACGTTCTGCCGATGTTCGGCCATGTTTTGGGCATACCGGGCCAGCACCTTCCAAAACTCTTCCGACCAGAGGGCCACTCCATGGGCCTTGGCGATGTTATCTACAGAGAACCAGTTGGTTACCCAAAGGTGGCGTTCATCGGGCAGGGTAAACGAATCAACACGAAGCTCCAGCGCCACCACCGCCCGCTCTTGCCCGGCCACGATGGCTACCTCTCCCTGATACCGTCCCGGTTTGGCCTCCTTGGGCACATAGACGGTAAGCCAAACCGGCTGGGTCTGATCGGCAGGTAGGTCTTTGGACCTGTCGGCCAGCAGGGGATCGGGCACTTCAAACGGCGCTTTGCGAATCTGAAGGCCTTCGGCGGCCGGGGTGTTTTTAGGAATCGGGATATAGCCGACAAAGTTCCACCGCAGATGTTCCCCTCCGATCGTACTTTGGCCGTCTTCGTGTCGAAGCGGACTGAGTTCCAGCCGGACGCCTTCCAGGGCCTTGGTGGAGCGGATGGCGATCTGGGCCGGTTCGTATTCATTCCGGGCGGCCCGAAGCTGAATCCGGCCCAGAACCGATGGTCCCGGCCCGGTCTTCTGTTCTGCCGTCGGTTCTGTCTTCTGTTCTACCTTTTTTTCTGCCGGTTGGGGCGGCAGTGTGTCCCGGAACACCTTCACATGCGGATCGACCACCCAGACGGTCCATTGCTGGGCACAAGCCGGGATAAGGGAATAAAAATCCACCATTCCTATCATGGTCAGTACCAACATCCAGTAAACCTTTTTCATCGGACAACTCCTCGAAGGCAGGAAAAAGGAAGGCCCAAACGGAAAGACCTTTTGGACGGCGAATCGGCAAGGTGGGATTTGCTTCTTACTTTACACCCGCGGACCGGCAAAAGCCAGCCCACCCCTTTTCGTTCATCCAAATAAATTCACATAATTGCGAAAGTGGTCTAAGGGTGCGAAATACCGTCGTTTTCGAGGCGCCAGTAATCCCACCACTTCCGGTATTTTGTGGACTTATTTAGCAGGTAGAACTTTTACCCCCTCGTGGGTGGAAAATATTCCTGTGGAACAATGGAGCCGAAAGAACCGATTCGCCTCTCCCCGGGCGGGAAATACATTTGTTCCCTTCTCCCTACCGGGGGAGAGGTGTACTGGATTCCTGCTTGCGCAGGAAGGCACACAGGGCGCAGGAATGACACAGGGGGTGGGTGCAAAGAAGCCTGGGTTCCCGCTTTCGCGGGAATGACACGTAGGGTGCAGGAAGGACAGGGGGGCCCTTGTGTCATTCCCACGAAAGTGGGAATCCAGTTGTTTTTCCCTGGGTTCCCCCTTACGCAGGAATGACACCTGCTGGATTCCTGCTTGCGCGGCAGTGAGATTCTAGCAAAAATCCCCACTGCTTTATTCGGCTAAAATGTTACTTAGAGCCTATCCCAAAATGCCGGACCCCTTGTCCGCTCCTCCCATGGAGGTAGGTTTCAGGGGTCTGATAAATCCAACCTAGCTTCCACCCGCCTGATTTTGGGATAGGCTCTTATCCAGTACCCTGATGGTATCGGAGGGTCTCAGATTTTATCTCTAGTGCTTAAATGACCCAAATTCCCACTGAGGTATGCATAAATATCTTGCGGCCAGGGCGAGGCCAGTTGCTTCGTTCGGCTAAAATATTACGAAAAGGGATATGCTGGCCAGAATTGCCTCCTGTAGAGGGGGATTAGATACACAATTGGTGGGGATAGGGACGCCTCCGCTTTCTCCATTTTGCAAAATTTTTCGGTTTTGCCTCTTGCCAAAGGAGAAAAGAGAAGCCAAAATAAACAAGGTATTTGTGGGGAGCATGCCCGGCCGAAGCCGATCCATATCAAGCCGGGCTGGAATACTCCGGTTGTATGGAGAGGATAGCGGACGATGCTTTGTCTCCGGCCTGCTACCAGTGGGTTTTCCTTTTATTTTTATAGCCCGCCGGGTCGCGGGGCCGGAGGAGGTCCGTAACCGATAAAAGACCTTTTACCCAGACCAACCAAAAGCCCCGAGACCCGCAAACGGCCTCGGGGCTTTTTGTTTTTACTGCCCAGCCAGTTCGTCCGAACGGTTTTTTCGAGTCCTTGGAAGCCTTAGGTGATGGGAGGATGTAACCATGATCGTGGTGATGAAGCCAGATGCCACGCCGGCGGAGATTCAGCATGTGATCCAATTGGTCCAGCAGTTGGGCATGAAGGCCCATCCGATTTATGGGACGGAGCGTACGGTGATAGCGGCCATTGGCTCCAAACGGGATGAATGTCGGCAGTCGGTGGCCAGCAGTCCCGGGGTGGAGTCGGTGGTGCCGATCTTGGCCTCTTACAAGATGGCCAGTTTAGAGGTCAAGCGGGAGCGGACGGTGGTTCGGGTCGGGCCGTTGTGGGTGGGGAATTGTCATTTGGGCATTATTGCCGGACCGTGTTCGGTGGAGAGCTACGAGCAGATGTTGGCCACGGCCCGAGCGGTCAAAGCTGCCGGTGCCACGGCCCTTCGAGGTGGAGCGTTCAAACCGCGCACCAGTCCCTATAGCTTCCAAGGACTCAAAGAGGAGGGGCTGAAGATTTTGGCTGCTGCCCGCCAGGAAACCGGACTGCCGATTGTAACCGAAGTCCTGGCCGCCTCGGATGTCGAACTGGTGGCTTCGTATGCGGATGTGTTGCAAATCGGCGCCCGGAACATGCAAAACTATCGGCTTTTGGAAGAGGCGGGGGCTTCCGGCAAACCGGTGCTGCTGAAACGGGGACCGGCCGCCACCCTGGAAGAATTGCTCCTGGCTGCCGAATACATCCTCAATGCCGGCAACCAAAATGTGATCCTTTGTGAGCGTGGCATCCGGACCTTCGAGAACCACACGCGTTATACGTTGTCGCTTTCCAGTGTGCCTTGGCTCCAGCAGCATACGCACCTGCCGGTCATCGTCGATCCGAGCCATGGGACCGGGCATACGGCGTTGGTGCCGCGCATGGCCGCTGCGGCGGTGGCTGCCGGAGCGAATGGACTGATCATCGAAGTCCACCCCAACCCCGAAACCGCCCTGAGCGACGGCTACCAATCGCTCACCTTCCAACAGTTCACCGAGATGATGGAGCTAGTCCGCCGGGTGGCCGAGGCCGTCGGCAAACAGATCAACACCTTGGAACCCGCATCGGCCGAAGCCCTCGCCCTGGCATAATGGCCCGCCCTAGGGGTCTTGGCAAAACCAAGGGACACCAATGGGTCCAAAAAACAGGGAATTTCGCGTCTCTACGATTTGCGAAGCTCCATAGGGAGGGCCAAAACCCTGCCTCTGGCATCATGGAAGAAGGCCGAGAGCAGAAAAATCCCTTGGCCGGAAATTCAACCGAGAAATCCACCACGAGAAACCGAGCCGCCGCCGTTAGGAAGCGGCAGCCAATTTGCAATTCCCTGGTTTGTCAGGGACTACTTCCCCCATGGTTTGTCAGAGACTATTTCCTCCCACGGTTTGTCAGGGACTACTTCCTGCCACGGCGTCGGCGGCCAGGGCCAGCGCACCGTGCAACACCACCTCCTCGCCCAAAGCGGCCGGCACAATGCGGAAACTCTCCCGAAGCGGGGGAAATACGTATCGGTGGACATATTCACGGACCGGTTTGAGGAAGAGTTCTTCGCCTGCCAGCGATACGCCGCCGCCCAGCACCACCACATCGGGAGCGATCAAGGTGATGACCTGGGCCAGCGCCCAGCCGTAGGCCTGGCAGGCCCGGTCCCAAACTTTCTGGGCCAGCAGGTTTCCGGCGGCGGCAGCCTCGGCCACATGCCGGGCGGAGAGTTGATGGGCCTGGCCGCCGGCCCGCCCCAGCAAATCTGCCCGGTCTGAGTCCAAGCGGTCGGACAACTGGACGGCCCATTGTTGGCTCCACGGGCTTTCCCCACCGCCTTGGACCAGTTGGCGGATGGCCGCTTCGATGCCCCACCCGGCGGCCAGCGATTCCAGATTTTGCTCCGGTTCGAGGCAGTCCAGGCCGGGCCGAAGATGCCCCACCTCGCAGGCCACCCCGGCCGATCCGGTGTAAAGTCGGCCCCCGATCACCAAGGAGCCGCCAATGCCCGTGCCCACATTCGAGTAAAAGCAGACCTTGGCGCCTCGGCCTGCGCCAAAGCGGGCTTCGCCCAGCCCGGCCATGTCCGCATCGTTGCCTAAAGCCGCAGGCAGTCCAAGGGTCTGGCGGCACCAGTCCACAAGAGGGAAATCGGTCCATCCTTCCACATGATGGCTTTTGAGGGTTCGGCCGGCGGTGGGATCAACCGGCCCGCCAAAACCGATGCCAATCGCGCGCACCCGGTGTTTTTGAATTAGGCTGGGCGCCACCTGGGCGATCTGCTGTCGGATGCCGTCAGCCCCTCGGCTTCGATCCACATCGAGCCGACATAGGTCCACCAGGGGCGGCCCTTGGCCGCTGCCTACGGCCAATTGCAACTTCGTTCCGCCAATTTCGATCGCCAGATACATTTTTTCATCACTCCTCACCGGAACACATCCCGATGGACCCCATACGTCGGAAGTTTCCTGGTGGGGAAAGGAGGCTTTGGACACACAGTGGTTCGGGGCCTAGGGTTTTGTTTTCGGCATTTTGGGTTTGGTGCCGGATTGGATGCGTGGGATCAGTTCTTTGGCGGTGGGGACCAGGGGGCTACCGGGATATTTGTTCAGCAGATCTTTGAGGGTGGCGATGGCTCGATCCGGTTGGCCTCGTGCCCAATCGCATTCCGCACAGAGCAGGAGTAACTGGTCGGCATAGGGGGCGTCCGGGGCGGCAGTTTGCAGTTGTTCGTTCAGGCCGAGCACCTGGTCGTACATCCGTCGGGCGGCCCAATAACGGGCATACAGCAGGTGGAGATACCCGGCCAGTTTTTCGGTGGGGAAGTCCTGTTGCCATTGGCGGATTTGGGCCACGGCACGTTCCCATTGGCCGGTTTTTAAGAATTCTTCGGTGGATCGGCTATGGGCGCCCATCCAGGCGGTGCGTTCGGCATGGGCTTTATAGGTGCCGAGGAGTTCTTCTGCCTTGGCGTAGGCTTTTCGGGCCTTTTCGCCTTGGCCTGTGGCCGCATAGTAATCCCCCCAGACCGTTTGGAGCCGACTGGCCGGTAGGCCGGTTTTGGCGTCGGCCAGGAGTTTGTCGGCGGTTTCCAGCAGCGGTTTGGCCTTGTCGGGTTGGAGCAGATCGGTGATGGCGATGTCGGCGGCTTCGACCAGACAATGGGCTTTTTGGGTGGGGGTTTTGATTTTGGCGGCCGCTCCTTCCCAGATGCGAAGTGCCAGTTGGCTATCGCCCAATTGATCCCTGGCCATCGGGCCGACTACCTGGGCCAAACTGTACAAATCCGCATCTTCCGAGACCGGCGACTCGCCCAGAAAAGGCGTCTGCCCCACTTTAACCGCCTTCTGAATCCAGGGGCGGACGGCCTCCCGCATTTTGGCCACCTGTTCCGGCGTCCATTGGATGCTGGGGGAAGTCCCTTCTTCCGGATTGGCCGGGGCGGCTGGTTCCAAGGCGGCTGCTACCTGATCGGCTTTCGTCTGATAGACCAAGACCAATTGCCGCAGCGACGCCGCATCGAGTTTCGCAGGATCATAGGTGTCCAAGATCGGCAGGCATTGGTCGAGGGTGGGCAGATTTTTTTCCTCCCGGCGGGTAAGCAACGGTCGGTCGATGTAGATGCGGTTGGCCATTTCCAGGGGTTTGGCGGTGCGGCGGCCGGTGGTGAGTTTGACCGTATAAAGTCCGGGCCGAAGATACACATGCCAGGGATTATTCTCCTGGGCTGTCTGGCCGTCGCCGAAGTCCCAACGGGCCAAGCCACCCCCCGTCAGCGCCGCCGGGGAAACGTCTTTGAATTCCACCACGATCAGGGGCTGATCGTTGTCGGGCAGGGGGACGTCGGCCCGAATGGTGAACTGAAAATCAGGAAACAATTTGGCATCTCGCAGTTGCACCGGACCAGCGGCCGCCCGGCCCACCGACTGCACCCGGAAAGCTTCCGGCGGAATCTGGGAGGGCTTGGCTTTGTCGGGCGGACCGGGCGACGGCTCCCACGCCGCCACCATGATCGCCGAGTCCCCTACTGCCACATGGTAATACTCAAACTTATGCGCCCCCGCCTTCAGTTGGATGTCTTTGCGCAGACCAGGACGGGCCTGATAGTGCGGCCCATGCACCCCAGGATGCGAGACCACCTCCTGGCCGTCGATCAACAGGAAACTGGCATCCTGGCTGGATGTGAAAAAGCCGTAGGTGCCGGGCTGGCTAATGTGCAAATAACCACTATACCGACTTAAAAAAGGCTCCCGCTTTAAGGAAAACGGATTGCCCGAATGGAACACGTTCTCTACATAATCGCTGCCGATCCGCTCGGAGGATTCAAAGGCCTTCCGAACCGATTCCAACTGGTGGGGATTGCAGTCTTTGTATTTTCGGGTCTCTAGCAGCAGGCCGTCTCGGTTCGTCCAGGCCGGGATACTACCCGAGTCCGGCGGATTGCCCCCGTAAAAAATCTCATAAACCGTTTGGCCGGAGGTGGTTTCGAAGGCCAGTCGGCAAAAATCGCCCGGTCCCAGTTGTAAAATACGGGTGGGCACGACCTTGTTGGTCCCCCGGCAGACGACCAGCACATTGCTGCCTTCAGCATTGATCAGGCCATGATGATAAAACTCCACGACGATAATAGGCCGAAGGTCCGCCGGGGTAAGCACTACCGGCCGAAGGGCCTGGAACTCGGTCCCGGCGCGTTTGAAGTTTTGGGCCGCCGCCTCCGGATGCCATCCGGCCACCAGCCAGACCGTAACCACCAGCCCCGCCCACAGTCTGCCTTCCCAACCGTCTTGCCGGCCGATCCTCCTTTCCATCCACACCTCCTTTGCCTTCGCCTGGGAAAAAGTTCCGCTTTTTCAGGATGTTCTGTTTTTTCATTCTACCAGAGGGTGCCGGTTCAATCCCAGGTAGGCTCCGGCCCAGAAAGGTGAAATCGCAGAGAGGCTCCATTCCAGGCAACGGCGATCCGGCTAGGCTCCGGCCCAGAGAGGCTCGGAGAGGAAGACGGTCCTTCTCGGGCAGGAGCGATCCCGGCTAGGTTACGGCCTGATGGTTTCGGAGAGTTTGGGTTTTGGCCGAGCCGATTTCGCTTTTGGTTTCGGCTGGGGTGGTTGCCAATCTGGCCCTAAGATCACTGGCAAAAGCCGTTCCACATAGTCGTTGGCCCGTGCCGGGGCGTTGGGGTCTTTGAGCGGAAGCTGGCGCAGGGCGGGGTAAATCGGTTCCGCCTTTTTGCCTAGGGCGTCGATGATGTTCAAGGTGTAGGTGGCCAGATACGTTCCGTTGGTCTGGGGCGAGGCGTGGGCCTGGAGGGTTTGGAGCACTTGGTCCAGATCCTCTGGTTGGCCATGCAGTCCCAAGGCCCAGGCCGCCGTAACCCGCACACTGGGCGACTCATCCTGCAGGGCCTGGAGCAGATCGGTTCTGGCAGCCCGGACCGCCTCTTGACCTCGGATCAGAAGCCCCATGGCCGCCCAGTAGCGCACGCCGCTATCCGAATCTCGGAGGCCCGTCCGAAGCCGGGGCACCGCCTCCGGCGTGCGCTGGGCTGCCAATTCCGCCATCGCCAAAATCCGTTCCAAGGGATAGGCCTTCGGATCGTGGCCGAACTCATAGGGGGTGCGATCTCCGGCCCGGCGGTGCATTTCCGCTTCGCTCAAAAACCCCAGGTCCCGCACTTCCAAGATATGGTGCCGGAGGGCCTGCCGAAGTTCCTCCAACACTGCCGCATGGTTTGGGTCCTCGGCCAGATTCCGGATGCAATAGGGATCCGTCTGCAGATCGTAGAGTTCTTCGGGCGGTTTGGGTTGCCAGAAGGCGGCCTGTTCCGGACGGAGTTTGCCTTCGTCAAACAGTTTCCGCCAGACCACCGTCGTGGGCGTCTGGAACATGTAACCGACGTATTCCCCTTGGAGTCGATGCGGCATGTAGTTTCGGATATAGAGATACCGTTGATTTCGGACGGCGCGGGACATATCGTAGCGTTCGTCCATTCGGCCCCGGAAGCCGAAGAGGTATTTATGCTCGGGCCCGGCAAAAGGCCCCATAAATGCCCGGCCCTGCATCCACTCGGGCGGTTGGATGCCTACGAGGCTCAACAGCGTCGGCGCTAGATCCACGAAACTGACCATCCGATCCGACACGCCGCCCGGCCGATAGTCCTTCGGGGCCAGATGCCGAAATTTCGGCGGAAAATACACAATCAACGGCACATGCAACCCGCCCTCATAGAGCCACCGTTTGTGCCGAGGCATGCCGGAACCGTGGTCGCTGTAGAAAAAAACGATCGTTTGGTCGGCCAAACCCGCCTCCTCCAGTTCTTGGAGAATCTGACCGGCCTGGGCGTCCATCTGGCTGATTCGGTCGTAGTACTGGGCCCAGTCATGACGCACTTCGGGGGTGTCGGGGTGGTACGGCGGCACTGGCGCTTTGGCTGGGTCGTGTTGAAGGGTGTGCGGCCGGTTCCGAATCTGGCTTTCATGGGTGATGGTCAAATTGAAGATAGCAAAAAACGGCTGGCCAGGTGCACGATTCTTCCAATGGGCCTTCGGCGAGGATTCGTCCCACACGCCGGGCGGTTTGGTCAGGTTGTAGTCTTCTTTGCTGTTGTTGGTGCAATAGTAGCCTTGCTGCCGGAGAAACTGCGGATACATCTTCATCCATTCGGGCATCCGGACCTGGCTCCGCATGTGCTCGGCGCCCAAACTGGTAGGATATACGCCCGTGATGATGGCGGTTCGGGCCGGGGCACAGACCGGCGCATTCGACCAGCAGACCCGATACCGAAGCCCCTGCTCGGCTAACCGATCCAGGTGGGGCGTCTGGGCGTACGCGTCCCCGTAGCAGCCCAGATTCGGCCCCATATCTTCACAGGTAATCCAGAGGATGTTGGGCCGCTCCGGGGAGGCCGGAGTGGGCTGCCCAGCAACGGGTTGCTCCGATCCCGGAGCGGTCTGTTCCGCAAGAGGTTGCTTCGATGTGGAAGGGGAAGCTCCGGTATGGGGCTCCTTCGATGCCAGAGGAGGCTGTTCGGTAAGGCGTTCTCCCCAGACGGTTAGCGTGGTTTGCTGCGCTAGATGCTTCCATACCGAAGCGGGCTGCCCGGTACGGGGCTCCTTCGATGCCGGTGGGGGCTGCTGCCCAAGAGGCCTAGAAGAAGATTCTTCGATGGCCGGGGTAGAGCAATAGCAATCTGCATCACCCGTTGTACCCTTGGATTGTGTAATGCATTCCCCCCAATTGGGGTAGATTCGTGGGAAATTTTTCTGATCCGGCCGATCTGCGATTGGCAGGGGGGCAAAAACCGTCTCGTCCGCCTGCAAAATTCCCCCAAAATAAGGGGTATTCACACCACTAAATTGAGCGAACAAGTCGCCCCCTCCCACAGCAACCAAGAGAAAAAGGCCTCTCATCAAAGGAACTCCGAGCTTGTGAAGCCCCAGAACCCCCCGATAGTTCCTGTTGGATTCCCCCGAAAGTGGTGCATCCCGCCTCCGCTTGGACTTGAAGAGGGCCTTCATAACATGGTCTCCTGAGAAAAGCATAAAAAGGAAAATTTCCATCCCCATTGCCTGGTTAGGTCGGATTGGTTTGGGAGGAGCTTCTCCTTGGTTTTTGGGGGTACTCTTGTTATCCCTCCTTTTGAGTTAGTCAATAATATCTATTTTGGAGGGTATTCCTCCTTCTGTTTACTCAATTTGGCTTCCGGGATGCGGTCTAGTCAATCACCCTCCCGCCAGCCGGTTTCCTCGAAAATACTACTCTTTCCTACAACCCTCATTATGCACCTTCTGGCGGATTTGCCAAGTTTAACCATCTTCAGCAATTTTCCGAGCCGGAAAAAATCCCGTAGGTTACTTGATTTCTCTAGCCGACTTGGTATGTTAGCAAGTTAGACCGTAAGCAGTACGTTTTTTGTCCCTTTCTCAGGAGGAGTGTACGATGATGGCATCAGGCAAGCGAGGAATCTTTTGGGGGCTTTTGATCGGGGTGATTGCCCTGGAATGTTTGGATTTGCCGAAGGCGGAGGCCCACTGGAGGTATTGGCGTTTGGGCGGGCCAGCCGTTTGGACCTGCGCCTACGACGGCTGTTGTGATGGCTGCTGGTACTTGGGCCTTCGGCGAGGGCCGATCCGTCGGCTCCTGTTCGGACGATACCGCTGGTATTATCTGCCGGGCTCCTGCTACAGCCCCTGCTATGTAACCCCTTGTTCCGTCTGCTACGCGTGGCCCTGTTGCTGCTGGGACTCCTGCTGCGATGGAGCGGTGGTCAGTAGCTCGGCTGTGGAAGTAGAGTATCCCACGGCGCCCGAAGTGCCTGTGGGGCCTCCTAAACCCGTGTCCCCAGCGCCCAAACCTGCCCAGGAACCGGAAGCCCCTTCCAAAAACCTACCCGGGCCGGGGGCCGCTGCGCTGACACCCGCTCCGCCCATGCCGGGTCCAGGCCAAACCTTCCGAGAACCCACCCGCTCCGACAGCGGGCTGCTGACCCTCTACGTACCCTATGACGCCAAGGTATTCATCAACGGTCTGGAAACCCGGACCCCCGGAAGCCGTCGCCAGTATGTCTCCTATGGTCTGCTGCCCGGCTATCGGTACAAATACGAAGTCCGGGTGGAAATCGTCCGGGATGGCAAAATCCTGGAGGATACCAAAGTGGTCTATCTGACCGCTGGGAGTAAAGAGGCGTTGGCTTTCGGCTTTAATGTGCAGTCGGTCGAGGGCCTGGCCGCCCTTCCCTCTACCCCATAGCCATTCCCCGCCCAGATACAATGTTTATGGGTTGAGTATCCCCCGGCCAGGCTCCTCCCATAGGAAAGGGCCTATCGCTTCCGAATGTTCCAGAGGGGACCCTTTGGACCCGGGGATCCCATAGCCGGATGGCCTGGGCAGCAGAGTCCTGTGGTTTGAGGATTGCCAGAATCGGCATCTGGAAATGCTGGGTTGAGAAACGTGCCCTTTTTGCCGGCCGGCAGAAAGGGCATTTTTTTCTCATGGGGAGGGTATTCGCCCGGCCGGCATCCTAAGAGGCTGTTCCGAAATTCCGTTTTAGCGGGAGAAAAGGTCCTCCTTCTCCTGCAACCTTCCGAAAAACCGCACAAAAATAGGACTTTTGGTAACTGGGGATGGAGGGGAAGGAGCGTCCGATGGCCTCCGGGAGGCAATTTCGGGACAGCCTCTCCAGGAGTGCTTCCCATCCCCCGGATGCCCCAGGGGGCAATGGGTTCGGGGCATACCGTCCAGTGGGATACCTTGAACGGAATGGGAGGGTATCTTGGCCGGGAAGCTTTCGGGATTGGTAGGGCAAAATCGCCATTGGTGAATCGCCCTTGGTTAGGGGACCCCTTGGTTGGCTCCCCCCAACAGGGGGAGTTGCTCCCGGCCGATTTGGTCCACCGGGGAGATGGCGGGATGGTGGTGGGTTGGTTTTGGCGGCTTGTGCGGCAGGTGTCGCCTCGTTTGTTGGGCAAGGCGGCGTATTTGTGGGTGTATAAGGGCCTGCGGGCGGTGGCCGAATTTCGCCGTCGTCAGCAGCGGGGGGAGCTTTTTCCCCCGTTTCTGTTTCTGTCGCTGACCAATGCCTGCAATCTGCGATGCCGGGGCTGCTGGATTTCCGCCCAAGCAAAGCCGCTGAGCCTTTCGCCAGAGCAGGTGGACGGGATGATTCGGAGCGGCAAATCCCGGAACGTATATTTTTATACCCTGCTGGGCGGGGAACCTTTCCTCTACCCCGACCTGGAAGGACTCCTCCGACGCCATCCGGACTGCTATTTTCAGATCATCACCAATGGGCTGTTGCTGGACGAGGGGTGGGCGGCCCGGCTGGCCGAGCTGGGCAATGTTACCCCCCTGGTCAGCCTGGACGGCCTGGGGCAGGAAAACGACCGGCGCCGCGGCCAAGGGACTTTGGAAGCCATTTTGGCCACGCTGGATCGGCTTCGCCGGCATCGGCTGCTGTTTGGGGTGGCCACCACAGTAACCGCCGACAATTTCTCCGAGGTAACCGCCGACCGCTATGTGGTCGAGCTGATCCGCCGGGGGGCGTTGTATTTGTGGTATTATGTGTATCGGCCGATGGGTCCTGCATCGCCGCCCGGCTGGTGTTTGGACCAACAGAAGATGGTGCAGTTACGCCGGCGGTTGTTGGCGCTCCGGCGTCGGCATCCGATGCTGATCGTGGATACCTATTGGGATGCGGATGGACGGGCCTTTTGCCCGGCCGCAGAGGGGTTGGGGTTCCACATCGGGCCGAGCGGGAGCCTGGAACCCTGCCCGCCGTTGTCGTTTGCCTGTGAGCAGTTTGCCGACGGCGCCGGAGATTTTGCGGGTTTGTTGGAATCCAGCCAATTTTTGCGCCAGTTTCAGCAGTTTGTGCGGAGCCGGACACGGGGCTGTGTGATTTTGGAGCGGCCGGGCGAATTGGCGGAATTTTTGCAAACGGCCGGTGCACGAGATTACAGCGGTCGAGATGCCCTGGCCGAACTGGCGGCCCGCACCCCCCAGTGTAGCCATCACCTGCCGGGCCAGGAAATACCAGAACCAATGTGGTTTTACCGGCTGCTCAAGCGGCAGCTTTTCTTCGGCCTGAGCGGCTACGGCTAAGAGGCTGTCCCGAAATTGGGAGTCGGGTGGCAGCCGGAACTGTTGCCAAACCCTTCCGGTTTACCAAACTCCCTGTTTTATGGGGGTTTTGGCAGTCTGGGGGCCGCCGGCGGGTAGTACGTTGGGCTCAAAACGGAATTTCGGGACAGCCCTAAGAGGAGCTTTTCACGGGTTTTTGGCTCAGAGGCTGCAGGGGCGGGAGGTGGCCGCTCGCTAAATAAGTCCACAAAATACCGGAAGTGGTTAGACTACGGGCGTCTCGGAAACGAAGGTATTCGCACCTGGGGACCCCTTTCGCAATTAGGGGGAGTTAGTTAGATCGGCGTCCACTCGGGCAATCGTCTCTCGGCCGACCGCCACAATACACACGGCCAGCAGCAGGCTGACCGCCCCAAAGACGACGTAAATCAGCCAGGGCCAACGCTCCGAGACCGGCACCGGAGGGGGCACATAGTTTGGATTTTCCTCCCGAACGCCTAGCACCGTTCGCACCGGGGCCGGGTCCAGACGTGCAGGTAAATTCTTGGCAAAATCGTAATTCGGCGCCTCGGCCTGCGGATTCCCGTAGTACAAGCGAAGCTCGTCTCCCATGTCCGGCGTCCAGGCAAAGATCACTTGCCGGGCCGAACTGCCCACCCGAATTCGTTCGATCCCCAGCGGCGGGTTCCGATGGTCGATGATGACCAGACGTAACTGGCTTCCGACGACTTCGGGAAACGCAATGCGCAGCGGCTGGGGCTGCTCCTGGCTCTGGCGTTGCAGAGTGCCGGAAAAGATGGTGTAGAAATTTTCCACATACCCGCGCCGTTCCCAGCATTGGATTTCAAAATCTCGCACAAACTCTGGCTCCAGGATGGTCAATTCGAGTTGTTCACAGGGGATGTTCTTGCCTCCCAGCGGGATCAGCCAGGCCGAGGCGGGGCCTCGGGGGGTACGAGTCGGTTCCCGTGGGTTTAGGGCTGTATCCCGCCATACCGTCTCTCCGGCCATTTCCACCCACCGAAGCACTTCCACTCCTTCCAGACCGGGGCGATCGTTCGGCAGGCACTGGTCTTGCTGGACTTTCACGCGCAGGAACCGAAACCGACTGGCGGGATATGCGATATGCACGTCTTCCAAAGACTGGTTTTCTGTCCGAAAACGGAACAAATTTTTCTCGCCCAACCGCCGCCACTGCGTTGCATCTTCGCTACCTTCCACTTCCGCCCGCCGCCGGAATCCCATCCCTTGTAGCTTAAACCGGACCCGATTATGTTCTACGTGCTGTTCGAGCAATTCTAAAGAGAGCTCCGCTTGGTGGGGCCGATCGGTCAGACGGTTGAACTCCCGGTGGGGGATGATTCGCTCCTGCACTTCCGTCCGGAGCACCCGAAGGGCATAGGGCACTTCCCGGCCGGAGCGGTCGTAAAGGCGTAGGTCGGCTAAATCCCGCCTGGCCCCGTCAAAGACCGGTTCATTCAACAGAAAATCGACCAGAAGTTTTTGCCCTTTTTTCGTAGGCTCCGCCGAGGAAGCCTCCGAAGGAGCTTTTTCCCCGGGCATGGACTGCCCTTGGACGCCGGGTGCAGGGGGACCGGAACTGTTTTCGGCCCTAGCGGCCCATTCGGCGCGCACCGAGGCAGGGATCGGCACTTTTTGATAATACCTCCATTGGGTCAACGCTTCTGCACTGGGAGGGCCTGCTTGCCCGAAAGCCAATACCGCCCCAAAGACAAAGACGATGCTGATCCCCAGAAGCAAAGTCTCCCCGGCCGGGCGCAGGAAAAACCCCCGAATGCCCCCTGACACGGGAACACTTCTGCTACCACTTCTGCCGGAAAACCGATCTTCAGACACGACTAGCTCCTTTGGAGGAGGAGAGACATGCGGTTTCATTTTGGATGGATCAGTTCGGTCTTGGATTGGAGCGGGTTTTCTTCCCATCGGAGGCGTTGGTACACCCAAGCCGCCACTGCTAGAACCACCGCCAACGCTAAGAAGGCCAAAATCCGATAGAACCGTTCCAATTGCGCTATATCTATCAAAAACACTTTCAACACGGTGAGGCCGTACAGTGCCATGGCCAACCAGCGAAGCCCGGCCAAGCGGAATCGGATACCCAGGGCCAACAGGGCACTGGCATACAGAGGCCAGAGGATGGACAAGGTGGTTTCCCGCATCCGAGCCCAATCCAGTCCTGCAGCGGGAAACCACCGGCTTTGGGTTTGGAAAAAGCTGACCGCTTCGAGGGACAGAAGCCCCCAAAGTCCTACCAGCAACAGCAGGCCGAACAGATGCATGGCCCATTGTTCGGCGGTTTTCCAGAGAGGCAGAAAGCTTCGGGCGGCTGCCACCCATCCCAATAAACATCCCAAGGTAACCAAGCTGGACAGAAACTGCGGATTGAAGACGGGCCTGAAGGGGGCCGAGCGGATGACCGGCGGCAGATGGACGCCTAAACGGATCAGGGCGGCCACCGCTAAGGCAGCGGCCAAGGCCCGCAAAATGCCCGCTCTTGTCCGACTGCCGAACCAACCTAACACGGCGGCTTCCGCCGCCCAGGCCACTTCCACCCACCGGGTTGCCACCTCCCGCTGCGCCTGCAACGGAAAGGCCGCCGCAATAAAACCACTCGCTATTCCTAACAGCGTCAGCACCTGGCGGAACGGATAGACGGCCTGGCGAAGCGCCCACCAGGCCCACAGGGTATAGAAAATGGCCATGGCCAAGGCGGCCGAGCCTAAATACTTCGCATAGTCCTCTCGCAGGAGCACGTAGGCAGCCCAGGACCAACCGAAGGCGGCCAACACCTGACGTAAGACGGACGGCCAACCGTGGGCAGGCTGCCTAGAACAAGGCCATCCTATCTCATATCCGGTGTAGAAAAGATATAGTCCCGCCTGGAATCCCAACGCCCAGGCGAACTTTTCCGGATGATAATTGGGTAAATACCACTGCCAATACACTATCTGGGTGCCTGCCAGTCCGAGCAGGCCTAGTCCGCTCCATCCCCGCCCGATCATCATGAGCACCACGCCCACGTTCAGCACCAGCAAATACAAAAACAGTTCGATATACCGGTCATGCACGGAACGCATCAGCAGGGGCGTGAGCAAGCCGCCGATCAGGGCCATAGCCGCCAACGGCCAAGCCCGATACACCACCGCCAAACCACCGGTCTGGACCACCAGGATCACCAAAAAGGCCAGCGCCGCACTCTGCGGCAGCAGTTCATAAAATCCGAAACTCGCATACATGCTCAGATAGAGGACAATCGCTCCGGCGGCCGAGCACATCTGGGAAAACCGGTACCAAGCGGACCGATAGTAATGCCAGCCCGCACCGATCAACCCCACCCCCACCAAGGCGCCGATCATTACCTGGCCCAACGGCCCAAGCCACTGATTTTGAAATGCATGGCGGAGAAAGAAGGCGATGGCAAAAATGAATACCAAAACAGATGTCCACCCTAACGCTTTTCGGCCCAGGAAAAGTTCCCATCGGACTGCAGCCGACTCCGCCGGGGGAATCGGCTCGGCAAGCAGCGGTTCGGAAGATGCCGGTGGCGCTGGTTCCGCCTCCGGCGCTATCGGAGGTCCAAGAAGCACCGGCTTAGGAATTTCCGGCTCAGCGGGGCCGGGTGGCCTGATGGCTTCGACGGCCCTCGGAGGTCCTTCCGCCGTCGCTTCCGGCGACACCTCGGCAATCCGGCGCTCCAAACGATCCATCCGATGGAGGATTTCTTCCGGCCGAAATTGCAATAAATGAGCACAGGCCTTTTCCAGCCGTTCGAACCGCTCTTCCACCCCCTTCACCCGCCGCAGTCGCCCCAGAGCCGCCACCGACAGCACAAGAGCCGTTAGCGGTATCCCGATCACCACCAGAAACAGCAGCCCCAGCAGCCCCAATTCCCATACGTCCAGCATGTTCCGCCTCTTCTTTTAGAGGGTGTGGTCCAAAGGATCCATGAAAGGATGTTGTCCAAAGGATCGATTTTTGCCTCCGGAAGCATCTGCTGCCATTCGGTTTTCGCCAAGCCGTCGGCTGATGTCCTTTTCAGGCGTGTGCTGAGGTTGGGTGTCGGGTTCTTCTGCCCAGCTCAATGGATAGGTTTTCGAAGGGTTAGGGAGGGGGTATTGGGGCTGGGTTGTGCCGACCGGGTTGCAGAGGGAGAGGGTGGCCGGGTTGCCAATCCCAGCGGAGATCGCCGGGCTGGAGGCGGCCGGGTGGGCGGCGGCCAACGCCTTTTTGGCCAGTGGCCGAGTCGCCGAGTTCTTTTCGCATGGTGTCAGCCAGGGCCTGGATTTTGGCCACGATTTCCGGATGTTTGTCCGCCAGGTTGGTGGTTTCGCCGGGATCGGTTTGAAGGTCAAAAAGGGCCAGGCCGATTTTGCCGGTTTTATAGGGGGCGGGTTTGCCGCCGGTGCCGCCCGGTTGGCCTGCCAACGTCCGGTATTCATGCGGAAAATGGAGTTTCCATCGGCCCATGCGCACCGCCTGCAGATGCTCGCCCCAATAGAAAAAGTAGGCCTCTTGGACAGGGGGAGCATCCGGCGGGCCGACCAGCAGCGGCCAAATGTTCCTTCCGTCGATCGGATGGGGCGGCAGTTCGGCCCCGACCAGAAAAGCCACCGTCGGCAAGATGTCGATGGTCATGGCGGGGCTGTGGCATCGGCTTGCTGCGGGGATCACCCCCGGCCACCAGAAAATGGCCGGCACCCGCACGCCCCCCTCGAAGGTGGTCCCTTTGCCTTCCCGAAGCGGGCCGGCCGAACCGCCATGATCGCCGTAGGACAGCCAGGGGCCGTTGTCGGAGGTAAAAAGGATCAGGGTCTTTTTGTCCAGGCCGTGCTTCCGGAGGGTTTCCACGATCTGTCCCACCGACCAATCCACCTCCATCATGACATCGCCGAAAAGGCCTCGGCTACTTTTGCCCCGGAATTGCTCGGAGACGGCCAACGGCACATGAACCATCGTATGGGCCAGGTATAAAAAGAAGGGCCGCTCTTTGTTTTCTTCGATAAAGCGGACGGCCCGCTGCGTGTAAAGCCGGGTAAGCTGGCTTTGGTCTTCGGCGGTTACATCCGGATCAACGATCTGCTCGCCGTCCAACAGCGGAAGCGGCGGATAGTTTTTGCCCGCCGTCGGATGATACGGCCACATGTCGTTCGAATACGGCAAGCCGAAATATGCGTCGAATCCATGCCGGGTGGGCAGGAACTTGGGATGGTGGCCCAGATGCCATTTGCCAATGCAACAGGTGGCATACCCCTGGCTTTTGACGATTTCGGCAAGGGTAACTTCCTGGTCGCTCAGGCCGTGGTCGGCCCGATGGTTCAGCGCTCCTTGGATGCCGATCCGCACATTATAACAGCCGGTGAGCAAACTGGCTCGGGACGCGGAGCAAACGGCCTGGCTCACATAGAAATCCGTAAAAATGCGTCCTTCCTGAGCCAACCGGTCCAGATGGGGGGTCGGATAATCTTTGGCGCCGAACGGTCCGATATCCGCATACCCCATGTCATCCATGAAGATGATCACGATATTGGGCTTACTTGAAGGAGGCGGCGGTACCGGAACGGAAGCACCTGGGCGATCCGGCAAAGAAGTTTCGGCCGCCATTGCTATGATGGACAAAAGCACCCCTATCGTGCTCAAAAGCACCTCCCTTCCCATCCGCCACCCCCCAGTTCCCTGGAAGAGGCCAACCCTTTTTCGCCCACGAGCTTCGGTAAGTGCGCATTTCATAGACCCCCTCCTTCATTTCCGTGCATCCGCCCAGGCAAAACCTTTCCACTCCCATAGTTTGGCTGTATCTACCCGGCCAAGCTCGTACAACTTGTAAGGGGTAAGAATCGGCTCACACCCAACAGATTGTAGGAATTTTACTTCCGGTAGATACAGTCAACCTAGTCTAAAAATTGCTCGGATTGCTCCGTTGTGGCTATTGGGTCTGGTGGATCCGGTCCGCTTTAAAAAAGCTGCTGCCCAGTAATGTATCCGATGGGAGGTCTCCCGGCAACCGGGTACGGCTTTCCAAGGGGACGGCGTTTCCGGAGGGGCAAAATTCCCGGGTGGAGATGGATTTTTTCCGCATCTTTTGGTTAAATGAAAAGCAGAAGCCCGGTGGGCGGTCCTTTCGGACCCGGATTTTTAGGGAATGGCTTCCTCGGAGACCACGTGCTTACCGGTACCTATGGGCAATTGGCCCCCACCGTCCGCAAACAAAGACCGAAAAACGCCACTGCACGGAGCACTCGGTTTGGGTTCGGATACTGTTCAGGCCGAACGGTTTCACCCCTTGGTTCAGGAGGGGGCGGCGTATGGCCGAAATGTGGTTTTGTAAATTGGCCGGGGTGGTTACCGGCCCACTCAAACCCTCGGAGTTGCGGGCCCTAGCCGAAGCAGGCAAACTCGCTCCGGAAGATCTGGTTCGGCAAGGGGAGACCGGTCCCTGGGTACCGGCCCGGCATGTGCGGGGGCTGTTTAGCTCAGGGGGACAAGAAGGAGCGACTCCTGCTAGTCCGTCCGGCTCTTCGCCCGCTGAGCGAGGCCCGGCTCAGTCGGAACAGGCTCTTCCTACCGGAGCAGCCCAAGTCCCAAGACCGACGGCAGCAGCCCAGGGTCCTCTACCCACGGCAGGAACCCAAGGGACCGGACAGACGGGAGGTTTGCCGACTGCTATACCGACACCCGGGGCTCATATACCCACAGCAGTCGCTCAGGCTGCTGTCCAGCCGCCAGGTGCCCGAACTACTATGGCCACACCAGGTGCCCAGAGTACTATCCCCCCACCAGGTGTCCAGCCCTCCATGCCCCCACCAGGTGTCCAGCCCTCCGTGCCCCCTCCGGGTGCCCAGACCCCCATGGCCACTCCGGGTGTCCAGGCCACTGTACCCACTCCGGCTCTCCAGGCCACCGGGCAGGAGCTGCCCGGTTCGGCGGAAAAGTCCCGAAGACCGCTCTTGCAAGCTCGGAGGTTGGCCGAACCCCCTCCTCTGCCGAGGGCCCGGCCTGATTCTGTCCGGTCCGAAGCAGCCTCCGGCCAGGCCAACCCGCCGGGTCCTTCCCCCCCGCCGGAGGTAGATCTAGGCCTCCCAGGGGTTCCAAGCGGCGTGGTGTCTCGGTCTGCGGAGTCTGGGCGGCCTGGCCAACCCATCCCGGCAGCCGTTCTCCGCCAGCAACGCCGATTGCAGAACAATCTGCTGATGATCGGCGCCTTAGGGATGGTCGCCCTGGTCTTATTGGTGGTGGTGATCCTGATGTTGACCGGGGTCATCTCGATGGGGCCGGGGACCACCCAACCAGCCCGGAAGAAAGGGGCGGAAGCTGTCAAACCGGCTGCTCAGGCGGCTAGCAAAGAACCTGCCGAAAATGTGGAAGTTTCCTGGGTGGATGCCTCCAAAAAGGCCATTCGGCGGGCGGGGGCGTCGGTACGGGTGCTTTCGGTCCGAGTGGGCCAACCCCCGGCCGCCTGGGTCTCTGCCCCCGGGGAATATCTGCTGGTGGAGATGCAGGTCAAAAATCCAACGGAGGACAAAGTCCTCATGTTTCGTGGATGGTGCCGAGGCGGCCCGGAGGGAAGCCGAGCGAAGCTTACTGATAACAAAGGAAACACCTACGTTCAGGTGCTGCCTGCCGCTCCCATGGATGGACAAGAGGGAGAATCGTTGAACCGGGTTTTGCCCGGCCACACGGAGACGGAAACTCTGGTCTTCCAATCGCCTCCCAAGATCGAAGAAGTGGAATATTTCCGGTTGGAATTGCCGGGCTGGGCATTCCCGAAAGACAAAATGGATCCGTTCCGTTTCCAGATCCCGGGGAAGATGATCCGGACCGGTGAGGAACCCCCCGGCAGGGTGGGCAAGACCGAGGAACTTTTCGGACCTACCCCGCCTTCGGCCGAAGAGCCGAAACCCCCCGCAGCCAAAGAAAATGCAAAACCCGAGCCATCCCCGGTGCCCATGCCGAAAAAAGACCAAGCTCGGGAGGAATTCGAACGGCTTCAGAAAGAACTCGAAGAACAAGAGCAAATGCCTCCTTCCCCGAAAGCAGAAAAATCACCCGGCGCCACGGAAAAACTGCCGCCGTCGGAATCGTCGGCCTCGGAGCAAGACAAACCCGAAGAGCCGGCCAAAGAGCCATCCCCCGCTAAGCCCTCCAAACCTTCTGGCCCTCGCCTGCCCGGGCAAGATATTATGGATCAGTTGGATACGCCGGTCCCACCCAAAGCATCTTCCGAGGAGAAGAAATGATGGTTCCAACCAGAGCATTATCTAGGGAGTCCGCACAGAAGGGGTTCTTTCGGAGGATTTGGTGGAAAGTCTGTTTGGGCTGGGGAGTCGGTTGGGGCACTGTATTGGGCTGGGCGGTGGCCGGTCTGGGTTGGGCTGCTGAGCCGAGCCCCGTCATCGCCCCAGGCGCCAAGCTGGAAAAACTGGCCGATCAGTTCCGTTTCACCGAAGGCCCCGCTTCGGACAGCCACGGCAACGTCTTCTTCACCGACCAGCCGAACGACCGCATCCTCTGCTGGACCGTCGAGGGCAAGCTCCGCACCTTTTTGCAACCGGCGGGCCGATCCAACGGCCTGTACTTCGACGCCCAAGGCAATCTCTGGGCCTGCGCCGACGCAGAAAATCAACTCTGGTGCATCGATCCGGCCGGCAAAGTTACCGTGGTGGTCAAAGACTTTGAAGGCAAACTCCTGAATGGGCCGAATGATCTTTGGATTCGGCCCGACGGCGGCCTGTATTTTACCGATCCGTTCTATCGTCGGCCCTATTGGAAGCGAACCACGAAAGAGATCGACGTCGAAGGAGTTTACTTCCTCAGCCCGGATCGCAAACGCCTGCGCCGGGTGGCCGACGACCTGGTCCGGCCCAACGGCCTGGTGGGCACGCCCGACGGCACCTGGCTCTATGTGGCCGACATCGGCGCCAGTAAAACCTATCGGTACCGCATCCAGCCCGACGGCACACTGAGCGACAAAACCCTCTTCTGCTCCATGGGTTCCGACGGCATGACCATCGACGAACATGGCAATGTGTATCTGACGGGCAAAGGAGTTTTTGTCTTTAGTCCGGAAGGCAAACAGATCGAACATATCCAGGTGCCGGAACCCTGGACGGCCAATGTCTGTTTTGGCGGGCCGGATCGCAAACAACTGTTCATCACCGCTTCCACCGCTTTGTACCGATTGCAGATGAAAGTCTCCGGCCCCGGCACCCGCTGGGCAAAACCGTAGAAAGGCAGCGCCGCTCTCCGATCAGCCGTTTTACGAAAGCCCTCCCTGAGAAAGGAAACCCGATCATGGGGGAAAATCCCCAAAACGCCCTGCCTCTGGGGGGAAATCAAAATCCCCGATCTTCGGAAGACCGAGGTCCTGATCAGGGAAAACAGGAAGGCCGATTTTCTGGGATCGGCCGCCAGCGGTGGATCGAACTCATGCGGCATTACGCCGAAATCCAGCAATATCAGCGGCAGCACGGGTTGGAAGACAAAGGCGATCCTCCGCCGGAGGACCCGGCCGGCTCATCCCCTTGCCGATAACCGCTCTTTTGACCACCTTCCCGACGCATCAGTCCGAGGGGCTTTCTTCGGATAACTCGGCCCCGGCTCACTGGGCCGCCTTTCCCGCCCGATAGCCCTGCCCAGTCCCAGGTCTCGCCGCTGATGTGGCGGTAGTCTTCGGGCCTGTCAGCCGCTATAATAAAGACTTTTGTAACACGTTAGCCGGATGAAGTGGCGCAATGTGTCATTCCTGCGCAAGCAGGCATCCAGGCTGCTTTGTGCCTGCTAGGGTGGTCCTGCTGGGCAGCGGGCACTGTATTGAGCTTCCCAAATCCTAGAGAGACGGGATGGGCGAGTTTTTGGGCCCGTTGGTGTTTCTTAGTTTTGCAAAAATCAATAGGATACGTTCTGGATTCCCGCTTTCGCGGGAATGACACTCCTTAGCTGGCTTCGCTCCGCTAACTTCTCTGAGGGCGGGCAGAAGCCGGTGGCTTCGTTCGGCTAAAGTGTACGGCGTTTGGAGGGTAGGCGTTCGGCTCGGTATCCGCCGCATCATCGGGCCGGCTCGGATAGAAAAGAGGATTGGGTGTTGGGACGGTAGGCGGTGGGCTGGGCGGGAAAAATACCCTCTCTTTGTGCTCCTTGGGTCGGAAAAAGCAATAAAGCGTTTTGTGGAAAAAAGGGGAAAAGGTTGTCGGGTTCAGAGCGTCGGGAGCATTGTGTGGAGGTGGCCTTAGGGCCACGCAGTTATACGATCCGGATTGGCCGGGGCCTTTTGGCCGAGGCGGCCCACCATCTGCGGGCTGTTGCGCCGGGGCTTTCCCGGGCCGTGCTGATTACGGATCGGAACGTCGAGCCGCTCTACGCGGCCCCGATGAGAGACCAATTTCAATCGGCCGGTATCCCCGCCTGCCTGCTGGTGATCGAACCGGGCGAGGCGTCCAAAACGATTCCGGTAGCCCATCGGCTCTGGGAGGAAATGCTGGCGGCCGGGGCGGATCGAAAAAGTGTGGTGGTGGCGGTGGGTGGCGGGGTGGTGGGCGATTTGGCCGGTTTTGTCGCTGCCACTTACGCCCGGGGCATCCGCCTGGTGCAGGTGCCCACTTCGCTTTTGGCCCAGGTGGATAGCTCCGTAGGCGGCAAAGTGGGCGTCGATCTGCCCAAGGCGAAAAATATGGTGGGCGCCTTTTGGCAGCCGGTCGGCGTGCTGATCGACCCGGCCACGCTCCAGACCTTGCCGGAGCGCGAATACCGGGCCGGTTTGGCCGAGGTGGTCAAATACGGCATGATCCTGGACGCCGATCTATTTGTGCGGCTGGAGCAGCATCTGGAGGCCATTCGGCGCCGGGACGAGGAAGAACTGGCCTGGGTGGTGGCGCGGTGTTGTCGGCTCAAAGCGGAGGTGGTCCAGCAGGATGAACGGGAGGAGACCGGGCTGCGGGCCATCCTGAATTATGGGCATACGTTCGGCCATGCCTTCGAGACGCTGACCGGTTATAGCCAGTTGTTGCACGGGGAGGCGGTGGCGATGGGGATGGAGTGTGCGGCGCGGCTGGCCGAGCGGTTGGGCCGCATAGACCGGAGTTTGGTGGAGCGGCAGCGTCGGCTTTTGGAAGGGTTAGGGTTGCCGGTCGATCCGCCGCCGCTGGACCCGGAGCAGGTGCTGGAAGTGATGCGGCACGATAAGAAGGCAAGCCACGGTCGGCTTCGATTGATCTTGCCCGACCGGTTGGGGCATGTGGAACTGGTCGAAGAGGTTCCGGCCGAGCAAGTGCGGGCGGTGCTGCGATGAGAGTGGTGCGACGATGAACTATCGGCAGATAGCAAGACTGCTGGGCGGGATTGTGCTGGTCTTGGGAGTGTCGATGCTGGCCAGCTTGTTCTGGGCGTTTCCGCTCTTCGGCCAGGTGGAAACGGTCGAATGGAATGGCCTGCGGGGTGTGTTGGGGGCCTTCGGGCTTTGTGTGCTGCTAGGGGGACTGCTCAGTTGGTGGGGCCGACCGGCCGCCGGCCAACGCCTGTTCCGCAAAGAGGCCTTGGCGGTCGTAGGACTCGGTTGGCTGTTGGCCACGGTGCTGGGAGCGATGCCCTATTGGCTGAGCGGCACCTGCCGAGACCGAGACGCCCAAGGGCAACCCATTCGGATGGACCTGTGGGACGGGCTGTTTGAATCGGCCTCCGGCTTTAGCGGGACTGGGGCCAGTGTACTGTGCAATGTGGAAGACCCGGAACTGGTGCCCCGTTCGATCCTGTTTTGGCGATCGGAGACCCATTTTCTAGGCGGATTGGGAATTGTGGTTTTGTTTGTGGCCATTTTGGGAATGGGTTCGGTCGGTAAGGCGCTGATGACGGCCGAGGCCCCTGGTGCCATCCAGCAATCGATCCACGAGCGGAGCCAACAGGCCGCTTGGGCTTTTGCGTTCATCTTCATCGGCCTGAATGCCCTGCTGACCATCCTGCTGCTGGTTCAAGGGGTGCCGTTCTACCACGCCCTTTGCCATGCCTTCGGCACGGTGGCCACCGGCGGTTTCAGCACCTTTAACGATAGCATCGGCCATTTCCACAACGCCGCCATCGAAATGACCATCGTGATGTTTATGTTTTTAGGATGTACAAATTTTACTCTTCTCTATTTTCTGGTCATCGGCCAAGGGAAAAAAATCCTTCAAAATACCGAATTCCGAGTGTATGTGGGGATTCTGACCACAGCCACGGTGATCGTAGCCGTCTATACCTGGAAAGCAGGCACGTATGCTCACCTCCGGGATGCCTTTCGGTATGCGGTTTTCCAGGTGGTTTCCATCACCACGAACACTGGTTTTGGTACGGCGGATTTCGACCAATGGACCGGTTTTGCCAAGGGGGTGCTTTTGTTCCTCATGTATGTGGGCGGCTGTATGGGCAGCACCAGTTGCTCGATCAAAGTCGTCCGGTATGTCCTGCTGGCCAAGAGCCTCTGGCTTCAGTTGGAACATGTGTTCCGGCCGAACGTGGTACGACAGATTCGGCTCAACGGCGAACCGGTCGAGCCGGAAGAACTGCACAAAGTTCCCCTGTACTTTTGTATAATTGCAGTGCTTTCGGCAGCCGGGTGGTTGACCCTGTTGGCTTTGGAACCGGATGCCACCTGGGCCCAAGCCGGTCATAACCCCCGGGAAAAGCTGGCCGATTGTGCCAGTGCGGTGGCCGCCACGATCAACGGCGTCGGTCCCGGCATCGGCCTGGTCGGGGTGATGACCAATTACGCCGCCTTGCAGGGCCCCTCGAAACTGGTCCTGACGCTCCTGATGCTGCTGGGCCGACTCGAAGTCTTCCCCTTGATCCTGCTGCTGATGCCTCGGTTCTGGAAAACCGCGTAGGATTCCCCTCCATGGGGCTTGCCCCCCAGGAAGTAGCCAGGTGGGTTTCGGGACGGCCCTTTGGCGCACTAATAGGCCCAAAATAGGAATCTGGCCGGCGCCCCGATTCCTTTGCCAACCCGCCTTGCTTGATGCCACTGCCGTTTGATGAGAGGTTTGCCAGTCTGGGGCTGCCGATTTGGTGGTCCATCCGGCGAACAACGGAATATCGGGACACCCTCTAACGGCCTTCCGACAGGAGCTGCTCTAGGAGCCGATCGAGTTGCTCCGGCATTTGCCGATCAAACCCCACCCATACCCGCCGGATGTAGCCCTGCCGGTCCAGCAGCAACGTGGTCGGATAGCCGCGAAAGCCGACCGCTTCGTCGACCGCCCGCCGGGTGACAAAATCTGGGTCCAGATAGGTGGGCAATTCCAGTTGCTGATTGGCCAGCAAAGCAGCAGTATGGGAACGGATTTCCTCCGGATCTTCCTTGGGGCCGGGGCCGCAGGAGACGGACAAAAACAGCAATCCTTCTCGACCGCGATATTTGCGGTACTGTTCGGCCAGATGCGGCAGTTCCATCAGACAGGGGGGACACCACGTGCCCCAAAAGTTCAGCAGGACCACCTTGCCCTGGAGGTCTTCCAACCGGATCGGCCCTTCCGCATAAAGCAGCGGTTCGAGGCGCACACTCCGGAGGCGAAGTTTTCTCTGGGCCAGGTCCTCCGACTCTCGGCTCATCCTCCATAGGGCGGCCAGAGCAGCCAGACCCGCCAAAATGACCGCCGTCACCAAGAGAAATGCTGGAATTCCCAGGCATCCCCTCGGCTCCAGAGTTTCCGAAATCCACTGGGAAGCCGATCCCGCATTTTGTTCATTCTGCAGATCGTTCGGCATCGTTGAGCCTTTTCGGGTGGATTTCCTCCGGACCGAAAAAAACCTTAGCGGCTGTGCCGACATGGGCAGCCAGGCGACGGCACCCAACCGTTTCCCAACCCTTCTATTTTGACGGATCAACCCGTCCGGGTCCCCACCCGATGTAGGGACTCAAAATCGGATCGCATACCGCAGATGGTGATCATCGTTCTGGGGGATACAGTCAAGCTAAACCGGGATTTGGGAAAGCCTCTCAGGGGAACTCCGGCGGAGGTAAATATTCTTCCAGAAGTTCCCGAAGTTCTTTTTCTACTTCAGGTTGATAGCCGGGCCAAACCGCTTGGATTTTTCCCAGCCGGTCCGCTAAATACATCGTGGGCAATTGTTCCAGACCTTGACGGGCGCGGAACCGGGCCAGGGTCTGGCCATCGGGGTCTATATACACCGGCACATCCAGTTTCCATTCCCGCACGGTCGCCCGCACTTCCGTGCGGAATTCCTCTGGTGCGACTTGTGGGTCCCGGGGACAGGCAATCAGCACTAGGCGGAAATCGGGGCGCTTCCGATAAGGAGCCGACCATTCGACTACCCGCGGCACCGCCCGCCGAGAGATGTCCGACCACGGCCCCCAAAAACAAAGAAGGATCACCTGCCCCTGAAGGTCTTCCGGACCGAGGCCATGCTGACCGGGTTCTGCCGATTCCACTTTGACCGGAGGTAATGTCTCCCCTACCAGCGGATGACCCGTCCCCACCGAGAGCCGAAACGGCCGAAAATGGAACACCCCATACATCACCCCCATCACGAAAAGTAAAATGGCCACATTCCACCACCAGTTTTTCCTTTCCTGGGGCGTTCCTAACGGCGGCGGAGAAGACCCACCCGGAAGCGGAGAAGATTCCATCGCATCAGCCCACCCAACAAGGATACTCCAACATACCCCAAACTCCTGGGCCAAACAATTATACTCCCCAATCGCCCGCTTTTCTCTTCCAGAAACCTGCTTTGACCCCCAACTGGCTAAAATGGCTGTATCCACCAGGACCAATGGCCGCCCTTGGGGGAGACTGAGCGATTTTAACCATTCCCAGTTGTAGGGGCGACGGACCCGCCTTTCCGGACCGCCCGGAAATCCTGGGAGGCCGAGCGATTTTAGCCATTCCCAGTTGGAGGGGCCTGGCCGGGGGGATACAGTCAAACTAAAAACGCAGCAACTCCGAATATACCCCCAGGAGGCGGGCCTTCGATTGCTTGTACTGCCAAGAGAGGAGCGGCTTGGTCGCTGAAAAATATCCCTCACCGGCCGTAAGCCGTTCCATGCTCAGGCCAAACATCCCCGTTTTCTTTCCCTCATCCATTCGACCCGGTCCCAGCATTCCTTTCGCCTTCCGTACCATGTGAGCCGAATGGAGGGGGGTGCTTGGCAGGCCCGATGGTTTCCCCCTTGTATGTCATTCCTCCGAAAGCGGGAATCCAGTTGTTTTTTCTGGATTCCTGCTTACGCAGGAATGATACAGGGGCCCCTTCACCCGGCCAATCGCCGTCTGGTGGGCCTCTCCCGCCAGGGCAGAGGCGGGCCAGACGGACCTGACAAGCAGGTCCCTCCCAGGGCATCTTCGTTCGGCTAAAATGGGACCGCCTTCCTTAAAACTGCCCACAGAAGGGGTTCCTGGTTATTTTGGAGCAGGAACAGTAAAATATTCGCCGGAAAATGTTCCTTCGAGGCTGTTCCGAAAATCTGGTTTAAGGCAGATGGACCAGCCGACCGGCGGCCCCCAGACTGCCCAAACCCCCATCAAACGGGCACTTTGGTAAATCGGAAGGGTTTGGCAACGGTCCGGGCCGCCGCCGGAGTGCCAATTTCGGGACACCCTCTTAGCATCTTCCATTCGGGAGGGACCTTTTCCTTTTCCCCCCTTTTACCAAGGAACTTTTCATGCTGGATCGCACCCAATTTCTGGTCAAAGAGCGGGTAGGCTTTTTGAAACTGGTAGATGTGTATGATATTTTCGACCCGGCCACGGGCCAGCAGATCGGCGTTGCCCGGGAAAATCCCGGCGCGGTGTGGAAATTGCTTCGGCTGGTGGTGCAGAAGCGTATGTTGCCTACACGGATTGAGGTTGCGGAGTTCCCTTCGGAGCGGCTTTTGTTGACCATGCAACGGCGGGGGTTTTTCTTTCGGGCCAAGGTCCAAATCCTAGGTCCCTCCGGCCAACGGCTCGGATATTTCCGGAGTAAACTGTTCTCTTTGGGCGGCGGCTTCTGGGTCTATGACGACCAAGACCAACAGGTCGCAGAAATCCGGGGAGATTGGATCGGCTGGAACTTCCGTTTCCTCGACGTTCACGGACGGGAACTGGGCCGCGTCACTAAAAAATGGGCCGGCATCGGCAAAGAACTGTTCACTTCCGCCGACAATTACATGATCGACCTCAATCCCGAACAGGCCTCGCTCGCCACCTCAGCTTTGCTGTTGGCCGCCGGACTGGCCATCGACATGGTCTTCAAAGAAAACCAATAACCCATCTGCCGAATGGCAACCGGAGGAGCAGTTCCCAGGTCCTGGGTCGGCGTGTCTGCCGGGATGGATGCGGCCAGGCCTCGGTCGGAGGGGCTAGTAATTGAATCGGCAGCCGCGACGTCGAAGTTCTGCTGCCAGTTGGGCCGGGCCGGTGTATTGCACCGCATCCAGGCCGACCGCTCGGGCCCCTTCCACGTTGGGTAAATGGTCATCCACGAAGAAGATTTCTTCCGGCGGGCAGTCGGCCAATTGGACGGCGGCCTGATAGATTTCCGGTGCCGGCTTCAGATGGCCTACCCGATAACTGAGGGCATACACGCTGAAGGTCTCCCGCAGCACACAATACCGCCGCAAACAGTGTTCCCAATGCAGCGGCGAGGTGTTCGAAAGGATCCCAAGCCGATAACCCGCCTGCCGAAGATGCACGGCCAGGGCGGCTGTTTCCGGCTTCCAGGTGAAAATGTCGGCGGCGGCCTGGGCCAGTGACTGAAAATCGACCCGTCGGCCAATCCGTCGGCAAAACTCCTCGTAAAACTCCTCGGTCGAAATCAGACCTCGCTCATACCGCAGTTCCAAGCCGTCGGAAAACAGCACCCGGTGGATTTCTTCCGGACTGGTTCCGGCCACTTCGGCCATCTGCCGACACATCCGCTCCACCGTAAAATCCACCAACACCTTCCCTAAATCGAAATAAATGAATTTTCGTGGTCTCATACCATTTCCCTCATCCTACGGGTGCCCCGGACGACTCGGAAAAAGGAACCCTCCTTCCCCGGAGCACTCCCTGCTTGGCAAGACCGGTTTGATTATGCCAAAACGGGTTCGCCTAAAAAAGCCCGTCTTTGCAAGATTTTCCCGGCTTGTAACCACTCAACCTGTAGATTGCTCCTCCTGCACCTGTAGATGCTCCTCCTGCCCGGAGCGAAAAATCGGGCGGCCACCACCGGTTCCCCCCAGTCGATGCGTCCGAACCGAGCCCCAGTTTGAATGTAGTTACCTCCTGATTTTACAATAAGTTATGAAAAATGCGGGGAGTTCCTTTATAGGTGGACTACCAATGTAGCCAAAGGAAGGAGCAATCTTTTTCCTTCTCCACCGGGGGGACAGGGTGCACGGAGAGGGCCATAAGAGGCTGTCCCGAAATGGGTACTCGGGCGGCGGCCCGGACCGTTGCCCAACCCTTCCGATTTACCAAACTGCCCGTTTTAGGGGGGTTGACAGTCTGGAGGCCGCCGGTGGTAGTACGTCTAGCTAAAAACGGAATTTCGGGACAGCTTCTAAGAAGGGCCAGGGGCGTCTTTTGGGGCCTCCTCACCCGGCCAACCTACGGTGGGCCGATCTCTGCCGCGGTAAGCAGAGGCGGGTTACTTCCTTCGGCGAAACTGTTCCCTTCTGCATGAGCCCACTGCCCAGGTGGTTTAGGGAACGGGTTTTGGTACAATATCGTTCTATCAGGAGGGAGGCCTGTCCGGGGTGGATGATCCTCCCGCCCGCATCCGGTTTTTCTGGATCGGTTGCCCCGCGAAGCGGTGGGCAGTCGGCCCGCCGCTGGAACGGTGGCCGGGCACCCCTCAATCGGACTCCAGAGGGCATGTGCGCTCTTGCCGGGAAATGGATTCCCTTGGCCAAAAGGGGACCCGATTTTAGGGAAGGAAAAATGCCAGTGGATTTAATCACCATATTGCCTTTTTTAGGTCTTGGATTTTTAGGGTGGGACTGCATTGAGGTGGGGCGGAACGATGCGGCCAACATTGTCAATGCGGTCTTTGGCGCCCGCATCTTGAGGCGGCGGATGGCGGTGGCGGTGGCAGGGGTCTTTGTAGTGCTGGGGGCCACGCTATCGAGGCCGGTGATGGAGACGGCCCGGCAGGGCATCTTTGAACCGGCCGCCATGACGCTCCGCACCGCCCTGATTGCCTACATCAGCGTCTATCTGGTCGATACGGTACTTCTTTATACCTATTCGGCGTTTGGGATGCCAGTCAGTACCACCGCCTGTCTGGTGTTCGAACTGTTGGGGGCCTCCTTGGGATTGGCCGGGGCGTCGGTCATTCATTGGGCTAACGTCGGCAAGGTACTGGCGGCGATTTTTGTCTCTATTGTAATGGCCGGTCTGGGAGGGTTTTTGATCCAGCGGGTGTTTCGGGCGGCCATCCGAGACCGGATCGACGATCGGGAGACCATTCTCCTGCATGGCCCTTGGATATGTGGTCTTATGATTACCTGGCTCGGATGGTTCATGATCATTAAAGGGATGGGCAGCATTCCCTGGGTCCAGTGGTTCCGGGAAACTTATATCGATCCTTACACGCCGATCTTGGTCTTTTTGATCGCCTGGGGAGGGAGCACCCTGCTGGTGCATTTGATCTTGACATTTGCGGGGCCGGCGGCTTCTCGGGATCTCTTTCCTGCCATGGCCATCGTAGGGATGGTCTGTTTAGCGTTTGCGTTTGGGCAGAATGACCTGGCCAATTGTGCATCGCCGGGGCTGTCGGCCTTTTGGCTCTGGCAACATCGAACAGAATCGGTCGCCACGGCCACCAAGATTCCGATCCCGATTTGGGTCCTCTTTGGTACTGGGGCGTTGATGGTAGCCGGTATGTTTACGGAAAACGCCCAACGGGTTACCCGAGCTCAGGTGAACACCGGCAGCCAATTTGATCGCGTGGCCTTGTATGCGCCGGAGTGGTGTCGGAGGTTGGCTCGATGGCTTTTGCGGGTGTTTCCGCCGCGGAAAGAGTTGGCCCCGCCCCCCACGGTAACTGCGGCCGGCAAAAAACTCCATTACGATGCCCTCCGGGCTGCGGTGATTACGTCGGTCAGTGCGGGGATCATTGCCCTGGCTTCCAGTCATGGGCTGCCGGTTTCGACCACCTATGTCAGTTTTGCGGCGGTGCTGGCCACGGGCATGGCTGACCGGGTCCTCCAGCGCGGCGACGCCGACCTAAAAGTCGGCCGGGCGATCTGGGTGGTTTTCAGTTGGTTTGCCTCCGCGGGGATTGCGGTGGCGGCCACAGCGGCTGTGGCCCGATTGATTTACCATGGGGAGCTGATCGGATTGGGTGCGGCCTTGGCCGCCAATCTGACGGTGCGGGCGTTGGCCCAAAGAGCAGCGGATCGGCAAGAGGAACGGGTGCACCTCCACATGGGCCGACATGCCCCCCCGCCCGAGGGTTTACCGCCCGGCATGGAACCCCTGCCGGCCCATCCCGTCGAAGCCGATCTGCCCCCCGAAGAAGCCTGACAGGTTTCCCCAAACTGGGGGCTGTCCCCTTCCATCGGAGCCGGACCATTCGGGCAATTGGACCCACCGAGGCCTGGCATCCGACCCACGACGAGCACCCCGTGCCTCAGACGCATGAGTGCTTCGGTGGGCAGATCACCCACCCGATAGGGGCACCTGCTTTTTCTCCGGAAAGAAGGCTGATTCCTTTCGCCCACTCCGGAACCGATTTCGTATAATTAAGAAATACATAAGAAATACATGGGCCCAGGCCGATCCTTCTGGGGGAAGTTCGCCCAGGAGAGAAGGAACGGCCTGATATAAGGTCTGATCACTCAAAGGAGGGGAACGATGTTTTTCGATCCATTGTATTTTCTGTTTATTGCACCTGCTTTGTTGTTGGGCCTGTGGGCACAACTGCGGATCCGCTGGACGTATGCGGTCGCCCAACGGATGCCGGCACCCCTGAGCGGTGCAGCCGCAGCACGACATATTCTCGATTCGGCCGGGTTGACCGACGTAGAAATCGAGCAAGTTCCCGGACATTTAACCGACCATTACGATCCTCGGGCCAAAGTGCTGCGGTTAAGCCCGGAGGTGTATCATTCCCGGTCGCTGGCGGCGGTCGGAATAGCCGCCCATGAAGCCGGCCATGCTATTCAAGATGCCCATGCCTATGCGCCGTTGGTGGTCCGGAATGCGGCGGTGCCGGTGGCCGGGTTTGGAGCGAATTTCGGCATATTGTTGCTCATTCTGGGGGCGATGCTTTCGGCGGCCAACCCCCATGCCCCGCTAGGATTTTGGATGATCTGGGGCGGGATCGGACTGTTCAGTGGGGTGGTCTTCTTTCAGGTCGTCAATTTGCCGGTCGAATTTAACGCCAGCGCCCGGGCCAAAGAACAATTGGTTAGCCTGGGCATCGTCCCGCCGGACCAAATGCCCTATGTCAGCCAGGTGCTTCAGGCTGCAGCGCTAACCTATCTGGCCGCCACCTTGCAGGCCATCCTCACCCTGCTCTATCTGATTGTCCGTTTCGGCGGCAGTAGCCGGGATGAATAACTTGCTTGACTGTATCCCCCGGCCCGATGACCAAAATCTGTGGTATTCGATCCGATTCTTAGCCCCTACAACTGGTAGGGGCCGGAGCGGGCAGATACAGTCCACATAAAAAACGGCGCCAGGCCGCCTCCGATGAGGAATATAGCCGGCAGCCCGACCGTTTCCTCCGGAGAACCGGAGCTCCGTCGTATCGGATTGCGTGGTTGCAATCAGCGACGAAGGGGCCCAGACTGTTTCCTCCGGAGAACCTGAGCTACTGCTCGGAAGAGAGTGTTTAGCTTGCCCAGAGCCCAGGGAGTTCGGGCTTATTCCGAAGGAGAACCTGAGCTACTGCTCGGAAGAGGTGGTTTCGGCCTGGATGTCTTTGAGTCCCCGGCCCAACTTTTTCCGGCCCGCCGGGCCGCCCGGCAAAGCTCGGGCCACAGAAACCTGCCCCTCCGGAGCCAAAAAGGCTACCAAACGGTCCCGGATCGGATCCTCGTCTGGCCGAGGTCCTAGGTGCTCCAGGGCGTCATGAACCCCCATCAACACGGATTGCTTGACACCTTCACGAATCCACCCGAAAAAGTTCAGACTCATCGCTTCCGATCTCCCTCCACATCAAGTCGTGGTTCAACGAAACGTATGCCCGTCTGATTCACACGATCGATACCGAAATAAAAGATTCCCTGGCCTGACGGCCTCTGGATCCAGCAAAATAGCCTGTTTTTGCGGAGTCCTCGGGGGAAACAGATCCCTTCCCGCGTCCCCCAACTCTCTCCCCTAAACGCCTCGCACCCGGCACATTCCGACTTTTTCGGTCTCGGGACGGGGTGTGGTGAAGTTCATTACTGCCCTGCAGAAACCCCCCGGGATCGATTTTCCGACTGACTGCGAAGCAGATAATTTGTTTCGAAGGGGCATATGGGCTGACGTTCCGTTTCGGAAGGAGATTCTTGCGGGGCGGCCAGAGGCAGCGGTTGGCTACGGCGGCGAAGTTCATCGTATAGGAAGATGGCCACCCCCCCTAAAGCCAGCCCCAGCAGTTCGATGCCTATCCATCGTTGAACGGGGCTGAGGCCTTTGGGTTTGACCACAATCCACGATTCCGGCGGAACGTGAACAGCCGGAAGATTCCGGAGCGAGTCCTCCTGCCAACGGGCCAGCGCCTCTTGGGCCGCCGTATAACGCGATCGGGCCGCATCCACCTCCCGCTGGACGATAGTCATTCGGGCATTAAGCCGATCCATTTCGATTTGGGCCTTTTCCAGCTCGGCCAGGGCTTCCTGGAGAGTGTTCTGGGCCTGCTGGTAGGCCGTTTGCAAGGTTTGCCACTCCCCTTGCTGAAGGAGACGTTGCTTTTCGATCTCCTGCCGGATCAGCGAAGGAGTTTCCCAGGTAAAAATCACGCCGGAGGAATTCTGTTCCCCCTGGCCGAAGGCAGTCCAGAGAAGATGGAGCAACGGAGGATTGCCCATCCAGCGGAAGGTTTGCAAACTGACGGTTGGTAGGGTGGGCAAGAGCCGTTGGAGACTTTCCAGCCTCCGCTCCATTTTCGGGAGTTCCATTTCCGTGGACACGAGTAGTTGTTGGATGATTTCCACCCGCCGGTTGCTCATCCGAAGTCGCACATTTTTTTCCACATATTTTTGTTCTCTTTGGAAATTCCAAAAATCCTCCTGTGCTTTCTGCAAAGCACTTCGGGCAGACTCCAGCCGAGCCAAAAGCATCCGAGCAATCGCTTCCTGTTGGCGACGCCGAAACTGTTCCACGTGATTGACCCCACAATGGGCCACCTGAGCGAGCACGGTGCGAACAAACTCTCGATCCGGCATTTGAACCGAAATCGCCAACCGGCCTTCCTGTTTTAAGGGGCTGATCGAGACCACCTGCTGGAGCTGTTCTGCGGTAATCGCCTCCCGTTCGGGGCATTCCTCCCGAAGTCGCCCGGCCGCCTCCTCCAAAACCTCCGGAGCACCTAGCCAGGTAGCATATTCTTGAAGCAGGTCTTCCGGAGGTTTGGGGACTCCTACCAGCGAAGCCCCCAATGGCGTCAATTCTTCCGCAGGAGACAGGGTCAATTTCAGCGAGGCTTCGTAGTTTCGGGGCACCAGATACACTACGGCCGCCCCTACGACCGCTGCGATCAACCCCGCTCCCAAAAGAATCTTCCAGCCTCGAAGCACTCGCCCGAAGACCTCCCCGATGTCCAACCCCTCTTCGGATTCCTCTGAAACCGGCCGAAGATATCCCGATACCTCTTCTGAGGGGCCTTTCTCCCTCGCCAACGGAGCGTTAGGAACCATGAGATTCTCTCCAAAGCTAACAAAGATCCTCCCTGTGGCGCTATTCCCCGGGTTGTCGAAAAGATTCTCGGAATTTCGCCTAGGTCAACAAAATCCCTAGAGCAAGGCCGGGCAAGATACCCATCCCCACCATCCCCGTCAAGAGGAATAGCAGATTAACATGAAATGTGGGAATATGAGGCTCTTACGAAAAATGCGTAATATAGATAACATAACAAAAATAGAGAGGAGACCTCGGAAAGAAAAGCATTTCGAAGATCTCTTCGGCATCCGGGTGCCGAGGGCTCCTCCCCCATGTTGGGCTCCTTCTCCCTCCTCGTAGAAATTGGATTTTCGGTCAGGGGGCGGGAATCCCTTGCGTGGATTCCCGCCTACCCGGGACCAAGCGGGTACGGGTGCTTACCCAAGTAGTGACACGTTAAGTTCCTCCATTCGGCAAAAATCACACTCTAAAAAAGTGATAAAGTTGAATGAGAGGCCCGGGAGGGGGCTATCCCCACCCATTGGCGTTCCGCGACGGGAGGCATCTGCTCCCCCAACGGTGGCAGAACTTTTCGTCTGCTGGCCCCCTTTTATCCTCCAGCCGGCCGGGAGCAATCGATGTCCCCTTCCATTCGGGGGGCCTCGTATTGAAGGGACCAAGAAGATGCCCGAACAAGCCGCTATGTTTGGCCAGTTAGGGTTGGCCGTTTTACTGGGCCTCCTAGTGGGCCTGCAACGGGAACATGCTGCCCATCCCATGGCTGGGATGCGGACCTTCCCGCTCATTACCGTTTGCGGCACCGTAGCTGCGCTATTGGGCAGACAGTTCGGCGGATGGATCGTGGCGGCCGGATGGGTGGGGATGGTCGTGGTCCTCGGCATTGGCACCCTGCTGCGTCTGCGATCCGAAAAGGCCGATGATCTCGGCACCACCACCTACGTGGCCGGCTTGCTGATGTACGGGGTGGGTGCATTATTGGTGGTGGCACCGTTGGCAGTGGGGGTGGCGGTGGGAGGCGGAGTGGCCGTCCTACTGCAATTTAAACCCGAATTGCATCGCTTCGCCCAACAACTCGGCGATGAAGACCTTCGGGCCATCATGCAGTTTGTCCTGCTCAGTTGTGTGGTCCTGCCGATCCTTCCGAACCAAACCTATGGTCCGTTTGATGTGTTCAATCCCTACAAGAGCTGGCTGCTGGTGGTGTTTATTGTGGGGATGAGTGTAACTGGATATATCCTATATAAATTTTTAGGTCCTACCGGCGGGATTTGGATAGGCGGTTTCCTGGGGGGAGTGGTTTCCAGCACGGCCACCACCCTGAGCACCGCCCACATGGTTCGGCAGCAGCCTGCCTTGCAAATCGGGGGCCTGATGATGGTGGCGTTGGCCTCCAGCGTGGCCTTTCTGCGGGTACTGGCAATTGTAGCGGTGGTGGCACCGGAAGCGGGGCTTCGTTGCGTCGGGCCTTTGGCAGTTTTGGCGGGCTTGGCCATGGCGCCGGTTGTGGCAGGTTGGTTTTGGCGTCGGCCCGCCCTGCAGACCGTGCCTGCCCAGAAAAACCCCGCTCAATTGGGATCTGCCCTCCTGTTCGGAGCATTGTATGTGGGAATTCTGTTTGCCCTGGCCGCTGCAAGACGTTATTGGGCCGACCAAGGGCTTTACCTGGTGGCAGGGCTGGCCGGCCTGGCCGACCTGGACGCTATCAGCCTTTCCACAGCCCGCCTAATGGCCGAAGGCAATCTTGAACCCTCTCTGGGCTGGCGTCTGATTGTTACCGCCGGCCTGGCCAACCTGCTGTTTAAAACCGTGCTCGCCGGTCTATTGGCCGGCACCACCTTCTTCCACAACCTCCTCCGATGGCATGCCGTGCCCCTGCTGGGAGGCCTCCTGATGCTTCTCTGCTGGCCGTAGTTCGCTCCAGCCCGCCCTCCATCTTGCCCTGAAGCTCCTGGTGGCACCGACTCCAGATTTTCAGAACCCAACCCAAGAAGCAACCGAAACGACCAGCCCCCGACTCCTTTTTCCCGAACCTGTGCCCCTCTCGGAACCCGCTCCTATCCTTCGGGGCCCGGGGAATCTATGGGGGTTGGGCCTTCCGAATTGATTTTCCCAGGTGGGTGGCCGATGGAACAAAACCCAAACCGAAAAGGAGCTATTTTGACCGTATCCACCCGGCCAGCTCCCGGCAACCTGCATGTGGGAAGAATCGGCACGAACCCCCCAGATGGTGGTCCTTACTTCCGGTGGATACAGTCAACCTATGGAGCTATGTGGTCCGGTCCCTGGGATTTGGTTTTTCGGGCACTGTCCCGGTAGGCCGGTCCAACGGCTTTTGCCCCGGGAAGGGGACCAAAGGAGGCCCGGCCGGATGGCCGGAAGCAGATTCCCCTAGGTTTTCCGGGGCATTCAGGAGGGGATTATTCTGGGGGAGCCCAGGCGGATGCGATGGCAGACTCCGGGATGTTTCCGAAAGGGTATCTTTTAATCCCCCACCAGGAGGGTCTGCCGGGCCGGAAGAGCCTCCCCCGGAAATTCCCCCTTTTGCATACACCGGACTACCCGCCGGGTGGGGCACCGGCAACTCGGAAGGCGATCCCGGAAGAGCATATCTTCCAACAGGGGCGTTTGCAGATCCCAAATCGCTCGGTCCGCCAGATCTCGGACCGGCAGATTCGGGAGCAGTCGGGCCACCAGATACCGGAAGAGCCGGGCGGGCATATCCCGGAACACCCGGACCACCATATCCCGGAATACCCGGCCCACTAGATGTCGGAACACCCGGCCCAACAAATCCCGGCACCCCTGGACGGGCAGACCCCGGAACGCCAGGAGAGGCAGATCCAGGAACCCCCAGAGGGGCACGTCCCGGCATAGAAAATACCCTCGGGGGAGAGAAAGGCACTGATAATGCCGGTACCTTAGGTCCAGGAGATGAAGGAGCTGGAACCGAATAAGCCCCTCCAAATCCGGGCGCTGCAAAACCAGCTCCCTCTGCGGCCGAACCCCCCATTCCATCCAAACCTAACCGCCCATTAGGAATTCCCTTTCCAACGGGAAGACCCTGTCCATAAAGGAGCCCTGTTCCATTGGGCAATCCTTGTCCATGGGCCGGCCCCGGCAAGGGGGGATACCATGAAATGGTGGGCATCGGAGAGCAGCTCGGCTGGGTCGGCAGAACGATACTTCCGGGTATCCCCCCGTAGCCATTGCCTACTCCCCCTGGGAGGCTCCAGACCCTAGGTACCGCAGAAGGCACACATAGATAACCATAAAGGGGATATCCATACAGGGGCGCTGTGTTGAGATATCGAACCCTTTCACCGCTAGGGAATACAATCAGCGGGGTGACGGGAACCGAGCCAGTTTGGCCAAGCCCATAGGTACTTGCCCCACCCGAAAGTGGGGCTGTTTCCGGGCCGCCTTCTAACAGTCCCCAGGTAAACCGAGGGGTATAAGTCGTCTGGGTAGAAACCGAGAAATTAACCGGGGGGATTTGATTAGGGCAGGGATTCCTTAACGGGGGAAGTAACCAATCCAACCAACCACCCATACAGGTTATAGGCATTCCCCCCAATATAGCAAATGCCCATACCAATATCCCTGTGGCTCCAATGGTTCGGAGCTGGCCCCAGGCTCCATGCGCTTTAACCATAGCAATCCCCCTTTCTGTGGGAATACGGTATCCCCTATTTTGTTATTAAAATCCGGTCCCTTCTCCCGCCGAAGGGACCGCCTTCTGCCCCACGGTAAGCAAAACATCCGGAAAGGCGGGTGGGCACCCCCCTCTCACTGGCTGGGACATCTCAATCAACCCTCGTTTAGCTCTCTGAGGTCGGGTTTTCGCTGGGGGAGGGGGAAACGAAACCCTAACCGGGCGGCCAAGCGAGTTGGTCTCGGTCAACGGAGACACTCGGCGGAAGTCTTCTCAAATCAAATTCAAAAGGTGCACTTCCAACTCCCTATCCCCCTTAGGGAGGCAATGGAATTCCTCCAAAAGGATGTGCGAATAATTGAAATCCCTATTTAACTTTACCCATTTTTTATCCCCAGGACGGTTCGGAAGAAGAAATTTTGAGATTTTCCCCTTAGATGGGGGATTCGGCCCCCCGGGATCGTAGAGGCTGTCCCGAAATTCCGTTTTTGCCGGGAGAAAAGGTCCTCCTTCTACCTGCACCCTTCCGAAAAACCGCACCAAAACGGGACTTTGGGTAACTGGGGATGGAGGGGAAGGATCGACCGATGGCGTCAGAAAGACAATTGCGGGACAGCGTCTTAGTTTGACTAGATCTACCCGCCCGGCCCCCTACCAGATGGAGGGGCTAACAATCGGATCGAACACCACAGAGGGTGGTCGTTCTTCCCGCTGGATCCAGTCAAGTGAGAAAACCTTGGAGAGAGCGGTCTTTTGAAGAGCTTGTGAGGTTCTGCCCCGTGTTGTCGAAACGTTTTCTTTCCGGCTAGAATAATCGATTACGTATTTGGCAGGCTTAGACGGCAAAACATATATCTGTTCTGGGTTTAGAAAGAGGACTTCGACCTTGTTACGCACACATACCTGTGGTGAGCTGCGGTTAGAGCATGTGGGGCAACGGGTAACCCTCTGCGGGTGGGTGGATGCGTATCGGGATCATAGCGGCATTTTGTTTGTGGATTTGCGGGACCGGTACGGGAAAACGCAGGTGGTTTTTGACCCCCAATCAGGGGAGGAAACACAAAAACTCGCCCGGACCTTAAGAGCCGAGTATGTCATCGGGGTTACCGGTACCGTGGTCAAACGGCCCGAAGGGACCGCCAATCCCGCCTTGCCCACCGGGGAAATTGAACTGCGGGCGGAAAGCTTGAAAATCTTTAACAAAAGCACTCCTCCGCCGTTCTATCCGACGGCCAAAGAGATACCGGCCGAAGACCTTCGGCTAAGATACCGGTATATCGATTTGCGTCGGCCCGTGATGCAGCGGACCCTGGTTTTACGGCACCGGATGATCAAAATCATGCGGGATTACTTCGACGAACTGGGGTTTATCGAAGTGGAAACCCCCATGCTGGGCCGAAGCACGCCGGAAGGTGCCCGGGATTACCTGGTGCCGAGCCGAATCCAGCACGGCTGTTTCTATGCCCTGCCGCAGTCGCCGCAGCTTTATAAACAAATCCTTATGGTAGCCGGTTATGACCGGTATATCCAGGTGGCTCGGTGTTTTCGGGACGAAGACCTTCGGGCCGACCGCCAGCCGGAGTTCACCCAATTGGACTTGGAAATGTCTTTTGTCGAGGCGGAGGATATCATCGGGGTGATCGACGGTCTGATGGCCCGGTTGGCCAAGGAGCTTTTGGGGTTGGAGCTGAGTTTGCCGCTGCCCCGGATGACGTATGACGAGGCGATGGAACGATTCGGGCATGATGCGCCGGATTTGCGGTTTGGCATGGAGTTAGTGGATTTAACGGATTTGGCCAAGCAGTGCCAGTTTCGGGCGTTTCGGGAGGTGGCGTTGCAGGGGGGACGGGTCCGGGCCATCAATGCTCCGGGAGCAGCCGCCCCCTATTCCCGCAAAAATCTAGACGATCTGACGAAGTTTGTCGTGGAAAACTTCGGCGCTAAGGGGCTGGCCTGGTTTAAGGTGGAGGCCGACGGCACCCTGAGTTCGCCGATCGCCAAAAACCTTTCGCCCGACGAACTCGGCCAGATTCGGCATCGTCTGTCGGCCAAAGCGGGCGATCTGCTCCTGGTGGTGGCCGATACGTTCGAAATCACCTGCAAAGCCTTGGCCGCTTTGCGGAAACGTTTCGGGGCGGAGTTGCAACTGTACGATCCCGGTTCGTTCCATTTTTCTTGGATCGTGGAATTCCCGATGTTTGAATATGATGTGCAGGAGGGAAGGTGGACGGCAATGCATCATCCGTTCACTTCTCCTCGGCCTCAGGACCTGCCCTACCTCAGCACCGATCCCGGCCGATGCCGCGCACAAGCCTACGACCTGGTGATCAATGGCTACGAAGCGGGCGGCGGCACCATCCGAATCCATGACCAGCAACTCCAACAGCAAGTCTTCCAAATCCTGGGCATTGATCCGGAGCAGGCCAGGGATCGGTTCGGCTTTTTGCTCGAAGCGCTTCAGTCCGGTGCTCCACCGCACGGCGGGATCGCCCTGGGGGTGGATCGGCTGGTCATGCTCTTTGCCGGCTTGGATAACATCCGGGATTGCATCGCTTTCCCCAAAACCCAACGCGCCACCGATCTGATGACCGGCGCCCCAAGCCCGGTAGATCCCAAACAACTGGAAGAACTCGGACTTACCCTCCGCTCTCCAAAAAACCGGTAGGTAACATTTTAGCTTGACTGTATCCTCCAGGAACAAGATCCACAATCTGTGGTGTGCGATCCGATTCTTAGCCCCTACCACGGGTAGGAGACGGCCCGGCTGGATACAGTCAAATTCGCCGAATGTGGGGGGTAATCCGTCCTTCCTCCGGAACCAGGAATGACACATAGCCTCTTCCTTCGGCTAAAATGGGAACTAAATCCTAAAATCAAAACCGGACGAACTCGTAGAAAATCCTCCGCCGTTTGGGTAC
>Ga0209017_10000095_pt1 | contig 82616 bp, 47 predicted proteins | sample YNPBryunderm2012_FD_185812 | JGI IMG/M metagenome (GOLD analysis project Ga0209017, IMG submission 185812) | Anoxygenic and chlorotrophic microbial mat microbial communities from Yellowstone National Park, USA - YNP Bryant MS undermat 2012... ... | reverse complement strand
CAATATGCGAAGATTTTGTTGGAGCAGGCCGAAGCCCTGGCTGCCTGGGGGCAATATTCCGAAGCGGAGCGATTGGCCTTGGAAGCCAGCCGAATGGGCGTTAACTATGGCCCGTTTGACACCCGGCCGGAAACGTTGCTTCGGCAGATTGATCAGGCCCGTCGGCAAGCCCGGGGTGCTGTGCAGCCGGCCTCGGGGCCATTCCCCGTTAGCCAGGCGACCGGCTCCTATGACCCCCAACGGGCAAGCCATGCCCTGTATGATCCTCGGCAAGACACCACCCGAAATATCTGGGCGGGAGCTTCGGCTCCTGAGACCGGCGCTCCAGAAGCCGGCACCAGCCCGGGGCTTGCCCTGTTCCGCCAGGGGGAAGAAGCCCTCCGAAACCGGGATACGGAGACGGCCATTCGACTATTCCGACAAGCTGCCCAATATCGACATGAACTGGATCCGGTAACCGCGCAACGGCTTCAGGAATATCTGCAACTGTATTCTACACCCACACCGCCAGCCGGCACGATGATTGACGAGGCGGTGGCTCGGCAACAGGCCCTGCTCCGGCAGGTCCATGCCGATCTGGCTCAGCAGGAAAGCAAAGCTCTCAAACTCCGGGAAACCGATCCCCGGGGCGCTTTGGCCCTCCTGGAAGAGACACGCAAACGGCTGGAAGCTACCCAGGGCCTGGATGCCAATGCCCGGGCGCAACTCCTGCGCCGGATCGACCGGAGCATTGAACAGACACGCAAATACATCGAGGAACACCGCGCACGGATCGAACTGGATGAACAAAATCGCCGGATCGAAGAAGAGGTTACCCGCGGCCAGATGACCAAACTGGAAATCCAGCAAAAACTGGCTGCCATGGTAGATGAATACAATCGGCTGATGGATGAACAGCGGTTTGCCGAGGCCGAAGTGATCGCCAAACGGGCCTACGAACTGGATCCCGATAACCCGGTAACTACCCAGTTGGTTACCCAATCGAAGTTCGTTCGGCGATTCTTCAACAATCTGCGGATTCAGGAAGAAAAAGAGCGTTCGTTTGTGGATCGGTTGGCCGAGGTGGATGCCAGCATGGCCATCCCGGTCGGCGATCGGAATCCCCTGGTCTTCCCCGACGCCAAGGAATGGGCCCAGTTGACCAAGACCCGTTCCAAATATCTGGCAGAACGCCGACGGGGACTTTCCGAACGAGAACTCGAAATCGAACGGAAACTGAAAACGCCGGTAACGCTCGATTTCAAAAATGCCCCGCTCTCGACGGTCATGGACTATCTGGCCAAGCTGGCCGACGTGAACTTGCATCTGGATCCGCAGGGCTTGGCCGAAGAGGGGGTTACCACCGATACGCCCATTACCATTAGCCTCACCCATGAGGTCTCGCTCAAAAGCGCCTTGAATCTCATCCTCCAGCCTCTGCATCTGAGCTATGTCATCAAGGATGAGGTATTAAAGATTACCAGTGAACATGCTCGTTCCGGGGAGGTGTATACGGTAACCTATCCGGTAGCCGACCTAGTGATTCCGATTCCGAACTTCACGCCGAATCCCCGGATGGGGTTGGCGGGAGCGTATCATGATGCTTTAGGTGCGGTTGGCTACGGCGGAATGCCGGGCTGGGCGGGAAGCACCGCTGCGCCGCTGGCGGTGGTGGCCAGCCGAGATGGTACCCCCAAAAGTGCCATGATCAGCCCGGCCATTTTGGCCCAGATGCAACAAGCCACCGGCGGCGCTGCCGGAGCCACGCACAGCGGTCCCGCCACCGGGTTGCCCTTGGCCTTTGGACCGGGCGGATTGGGCGGCGGAGTACAGCCCGACTTCGATAGCCTCATCAAACTGATCACCTCCACCGTCAAACCCCAAAGCTGGTCCGACGTCGGCGGGCCGGGGTCCATCGAACCCTTCCCTGTCAACCTCAGCATCGTCGTCAGCCAAACTCAGGAAGTCCACGAAGAAATCGTCGATCTGTTGGAACAGCTCCGACGACTCCAAGACCTCCAGGTGACCATCGAAGTCCGCTTCATCACCCTGATGGATAACTTCTTCGAACGCATCGGCGTGGACTTCGACTTCGACATCAACGACAACAACGACCGACCACGCCAAATCTTCGGCCGAATCGATCCTACAGCAACGGATCAGTACACCAACCAAACGTATGAACAAGATTATCCCCGGAATACCCAAGACCGGGACCTCAAACGACGCCAAAGCACCGTGGCCGGGCTAACCACGGCAGGGGCCGGAATCAATCTGGGCACCTTCTCGGCCGACCTGGACATTCCGTTCCGGCAGGACAGCTTCAGTCTGACCATTCCTCAATTCGGTGGTTTCCCTGGCGGGGCCAATCCAGGTGCTCAGATCGGCTTCGCCATCCTGAGCGAAATCGAAGCCTTCTTCTTCATCCAGGCGGCTCAGGGCGATACCCGCACCAATATCCTCCAAGCGCCAAAGGTTACGCTATTTAACGGGCAGCAAGCCTTTGTGTCCGACACGTCGCAAAGCCCGTTCGTCATCAGTGTGATTCCGGTGGTGGGCGATTTCGCCGCCGCCCAACAGCCAGTCATCGTCGTGCTCAACGAAGGGACCTTCCTTACCATCCAGGCCGTGGTCTCCAACGACCGACGCTTCGTCCGCCTGACGGTAGTGCCCTTCTTCAGCAAGATCGATGAGGTCAATACGTTCACCTTTACCGGCTCCGAAACCACCAGTGAAGAATCGTCCTCCGAAGGCAATCAGGAGACGCCTAACGACAACACCAAGAAAAGCAATTCCAAGACCGTCCGCCGCGAAGGCACCACCGTGCAATTGCCCACCTTCTCCTTCGTGACGGTAACCACCACGGTCAGCGTGCCGGACGGCGGAACAGTGCTGCTGGGCGGTATCAAACGCCTCAGCGAACAACGTCGTGAATTCGGCGTGCCGATGCTCAATAAGCTTCCTTATATCAACCGGTTGTTTAGAAACGTCGGCATCGGCCGGGAAACCTCCAGCATGATGCTGATGGTTACCCCCCGCATCATCATCCAGGAAGAAGAGGAGGAACGCCTGGGTATCCAGCCCTAAAGGGCCTGGATTGCTAACCGCCGGTCTTTCCAGCAGGCCGATCGCACGGTCCTCCGCTACATACCTCCTCCCCTTTCGGGGTTCCCCCTAGACCAACGGGGACCCCAGACCAACCTGGCCCGCCGGGAATCCTCCAAGAACTGCCCGGCGGGCCTCGTTGTTTTTTCGTCTCTCCGCTGCCCAACTAACGGTTCAGCAGCGGGGGCTCTGCCCGGAAGGCAAACTGTTTTTCACACCAGGCAGCCACGGCCAGCAAGGCCTCTTCCTGATAGGGTCGGCCGACCAGTTGCACCCCCCCGGGCATTCCATCCTCGGCCAACCCACACGGAATGGCCACCACCGGAAGCCCCGCACAACTCCACGGCGCTTGCATCGTCTTATCGCCGGTGGTCTCCAGCGTGGGCGGCGCTGTGGTAGTGGTCGCTGGCAGGATCAAGGCATCCCAATCCCCCAACCAATCGGCCGCCTCCCACCGCAGCTTCCGAAGCCGATCCAGCCCGGTTACATAATCCACTCCTGGAATCCGAAGCCCTAGGTCCAAAAGTTCGGTAATTTTCGGCCCATATTGGTCTCGGTGGTGGAGGAAGCTGGGACGATGGTAGGCGGCCGCCTCCACGGCCATGATCTGCGTGTGCAGCTCCAGCACATCAGCAAACTCGGCCGGCCAATCCCACCGACCTATCTCGGCCCCGGCCTCGGCAAGCCGATTTAATGCCTGTTCCAATAGTTTCCGGATGGTCCGGTCCGCCTGTTCGGCGAAAAACCCTCGTACCTGGGCCAACCGGGGCGGACGATGCCGTTCGGCCAGCCCCCAAGCCCACCCCCGCAAAACCCCCAGCCCAGGCTCCTCCCACCTACTGCCCTGGCCGGTGTCCTGAGTGGGGGATAGTTCCTCACGCTTTTCTGTCTGTTCAGCCTCCTGAGCCGCCTGAGGCTTCCCCGTCCTCCCCTCCGGCCTACTTCCCTGAAACCCGGAAGGTTCCCAACCCGATTCTCCCGGCTGGTCCAGGTCCAAGCCCCCAAACAAACTCGGTTGCACCGGTTCCGCCGGCTCCGGAAACAGCAACTTCTGCAGCCGTGGCGGCTGGACTTGCTCTTTGGCCTCCCCTGGGCTGCCGGCACCAGCAGTCCGTAACACCTGGTACATCAGCCAAAGGTCTTCCACGCACAGGGCCATCGGCCCAGCATGATCCAGGTGCCGACTGACCGGCACCACTCCTTCCAGGGGCAATTGGCCGAAAGTGGGTTTCATCGTGGCAATGCCACAATAGGCAGCAGGCCGAACTAAGGATCCGCCCGTTTGCGTACCCAGAGCACCCAGGCACATCCCCATGGCCAGTGCGGCGGCCGATCCGCTGGAAGAACCCCCCGGAGTGTGGGAAAGGGTGGGACTCCAGGGGTTCCGTGTGGGCGAAGGATCGAAACAGGCGAATTCTACGGTAACCGTTTTGCCCAGCAGGATGGCCCCCGCCCGACGCAAAGCGGCCACCAACGGAGCGTCCTGCTCTGCCCGATGGCCTTCCCGAAGCGGTGAACCCGCCTTGGTAGGCCAGCCGGCCACATCAAAAATATCCTTAATCCCCACCGGAATGCCGTGCAGGGGGCCTCGATCCACGCCCTGTTGGAATTCCCGATGGGCTGTCTGAGCCGACTGGCGTGCGGCCGCCTCGTCCACCAACACCCAGGCCTGCACCTGCCGGTCGTACCGCCGAATCCGCTCCAAACACCCCTCCACCAAATCCAGCGGGCTAACCTCCCCTCGGCGCAACGCCCCCGCCGCCTCCTGAATCGTCCATCGCCTCATCGTTGGTTCCTTTTTGGCTTGGAGTCTCGTAAAATTTTAACCGATGGTCGATGCGGAGGGAGGACCTCCTTGTCAGGTCATAGGTCCTTCCCCGAACCCTTTCCCATGGGAGCAGAGGAGCAGGGTGGATATAAGATGCGTGCCCTCCATGGTGGGGTTTGATCTAGTTCAGCGTGGCTCTCTTGATCTTCGCAAAACCAAGGGACACGAACATACCTAAAAACCAGGAAATTTCGTGTCTCTACGATTTGCGAAGTTCCACAGGTTCCGAGGGACTTTCCAAAGCCGATTTTTTTCCTGAGGAAACCCAGTTATGGTCCGACCGCGTGTTGTAGTGAGCCGATGTTTAGGTTTTGATCGCTGTCGGTACGACGGCAGTATGATTCAGGATGCCATCGTCGAATCGCTTCGGCCCTGGGTGGAATGGATTCCGGTCTGTCCGGAGGTGGAAATTGGGTTGGGTGTGCCGCGGGCCCCGGTTCGGTTGGTTCGGGTGGAGGGGAAGGTACGGCTGTTACAGCCGGCAACAGGCCGGGACCTGACCGAAGCGCTGCAAAGTTTTGCGGACCGTTTTTTGGATTCGCTTCCGCCGGTGGATGGTTTTCTGGTGAAGCGCCGCTCGCCTTCCTGCGGAAGGAAAGATGCCCGGGTGTATGCTTCGGTGGAGAAATCGCCTTCGGTGGGTTCGGGGCCGGGGATGTTTGGCCAGGCGATTCGGCAGCGGTTTCCCGACCTGCCCATAGAAGACGAAGGCCGATTGACCAATCGGGCGATTCGGGAGCATTTTTTCACTGCCCTCTTTGCCCTGGCCCGATTGCGGGAAGCCTTGCAGACCGGCCAAATGGGCGCATTAGTCCGGTTCCACACGGAACATAAATTTCTTCTGATGGCCTACAACCAAGCGCGGCTCCGAGAACTGGGCCGATGCGTGGCCAACCTGGATCGGCATCCACCTGAGCAGGTCATGCAGCGGTATGCGGCCGGGTTTCGGGCGGCTCTGAGCCGACTACCCCGGCGTCCTTCGGTAGTCAATGTCCTGATGCACAGCCTGGGCTATCTTTCCGACGGGCTCCACCCGGCCGAAAGGGCCTATTTTCTGGACCTGTTAGCTGCCTATCGGCAAGGACGAATCCCGCTGAGCACTCCGCTGGGCGTTTTGCGGGCCTGGGTGATCCGGTTCGATCAGGCGTACCTGGCCGCCCAGTCGTTCCTCTGTCCCTTCCCCGAAGAGTTGATTTCCCAGCAGGATTCGGGCAAAGGAGAAGAATGAGACCCTGTGCCCAGGAATTGTTGGGCTAGGCTTGGCCCTATGCATGTACTCAGCCAAGAGCGAGCACCCACCAACGAAATCCGTTTTCTCAGGCTTCCGATCAAATCTTCCGGCATTGGGTGGAGGCAGAATCCGACGGTCTCTGTTTTCCAAAGGTCGGTTTCTTCAACACGTTCATCCAGACAACGGATGAGGACCTCTGATGAGCCGAATCGAACCCGAACGCATTCATCCTCTCAATCATCGTCTCTTTGCCTCGGGGCAATATGTGCTGTACTGGATGCAGGCATCGCAGCGTGCCTATTGGAACCCGGCGTTGGAATTTGCGGTGGACCTGGCCAACCAGCGCAAACTGCCCCTGTTGGTGGGCTTTGGCCTGACCGACCGGTACCCGGAAGCGAACCTGCGCCATTACGCCTGGATGTTGGAAGGCCTGCGGGAAACCGCCGAGGCGTTACAAGAACGGGGGATCGGGTTTGTGATGCGGTTGCAGGAGCCGCCGGCATTGGCCGTGGAGTTGGCTCGCCGTGCTGCCGCCGTGGTGGCAGACCGAGGTTATCTCCGGCACCAGCGAGCCTGGCGTGCCTACGTAGCCGAGCGGGCCGATTGTCCGGTCATCGAGGTGGAATCGGATGCGGTAATTCCGGTCCAAACCGCCAGTAACCAGCAGGTTTTTCGGGCCGCCTCGCTCCGGCGGCGGATTCGTCCGCTGCTAAGCCAGTTCCTCCATCCGCTCCGGGAACACGCCCCTCGTATCCATATGGAGTGGGCCGAGGCCTCCTTAGATCCTCGGGAGCCGGACAAAATCCTGCCGCTGCTTCGGATCGACCATTCGGTAACCCCGGTGGACCTACCGGCAGGGACTCGAGCAGCCCGAGATCGGCTCCAACGCTTCCTCCAAAAAGACCTCCATCTGTACACCCAATATCGGAGCGATCCCCGACGGGAGGTTACCAGCCGACTGAGCCCCTATTTGCATTTCGGCCAGATTTCGCCTGTCGAGGTTGCCTGGAAAACCTCCCGCATTGGCGGCCCCGATGCGGAGGCGTTCCTGGAACAACTTATCGTGCGGCGGGAATTGGCCCTGAACCTGGTTTGGTACAATCCGGATTACGACCGCTGGGAAGGCCTGCCCGGTTGGGCCCGCCAGAGCCTGCTGAAGCACTGTACAGATCCTCGCCCCGCCCTCTACAGCTTAGAGGAACTCGAACAGGCCCAGACCAGCGATCCGATGTGGAATGCCGCCCAGACCCAAATGGTCCAAACCGGCCGGATGCACAATTACCTCCGCATGTATTGGGGCAAACAGATTTTGCTCTGGACGGCCAACCCCCAGGATGCCTTTCGGATTGCTCTGTATCTGAACAATAAGTATTTTCTGGACGGGCGAGATCCGTCCAGCTATGCGGGGGTCGGTTGGTGCTTTGGACAACACGACCGGCCCTTTGGCCAGCGACCGATCTTCGGCTTGGTTCGCCCCATGACCCATCAAGCCATGCAACGAAAACTCTCTTCCCGCCGGTAAAGGACTCCGAACCTTTTGGCCGAATGCCAATGCCCTTGGAGGTTCCTGCTGGCCAGGTCTGAGGTCCGCCTTTTGCTTGCCCGTCGAGAGGACGGCCTGGCCGGACGGAGCGACGAAGGCCGGGCCGGGTGAGATACTGTGTTAGGAGTCAAGGGGGTTTTTTAGGGAAAATGGGGTTTTGTCGTGTGCATGGGGAGGCTCCGAAGGAATGAGGGGTGGAGTGGTACTTGGAATGGTTAGGGTTATTTTTCAGGGTGGTTGGGGGTTTCGTGGGCTGTGGGGTTTTCAGGCTGAAGAGGGGGAACGGTCCGGCGGACATGAGAAGCGTACCCCTGATTCGGGTAAAATGTTACCAGAATCGGTTATTCTCGGCGGCGGGCAGGTTTGCAGGCCGGACATTCTCCCCACCTGGCCAACACGCTGATCGCCCGGTCGGATTGCTTCAGGTTGTTGTCCATGGCAAGGCCCTGTATGACCACACCTGCGGTTATGGAACGTCGACAAAATAGCGCTCAGGTGAAATGCCTTATGCCCCAACGTCTAAGCTTTCACCAACCATTCTGCTAGCCGCTTTTTAATGCGTTCTAACCGATCCATGGAAATTTGACCAATAGCGCCCAAGAGAATCTCGTCTGCTACAACTGCCAACCGCCCTATCCGGATCACACTGGGAACTTTCAAGCCACTTTCCGCAAAATCAGCGTCACTTTCCTGAACCAATTCGTCAAAATCGGGAACGTACTGATGGAATTGTGAGGAAACCATGCAAATCAACCAGTCCTCATACGGGCCTGGCAGGCGTGCTAACAAAAGTGCCGGGCGCAGTTTTCCCTCTTCGAGATCCGTTTGCGGGAAGCGGAAAAGAACCACCTGCCCTGCATGCTTCATCGGAAGACAACCTTCAAATCATCCAGGGTGTAAAGCGACTCTTCCGATTCCATGCCCCGCATGGCGCTGGCCAGGGAAAGCATACTCCACTGCCTGGCCTCTTGTCGTTCGGCTTTTGTTAGGAGGAAGTTCACGAAGTCGAGTAACTCCTCCTGGAGTGCTGGAGGGAGTTTTCGGATCGAGTCGGAAATCTTTTGCTCCACCATCGCGTTGTCTCCGCTTGGGTTCCGTGTATCCACCGGCCAGGAGCCTACACCTTGGAGACGCTAAAATGGTACGAGCCCCACAGAGTATTATGGTAATCGGCCCTGGGGATACGGTCAACTATTAGCTGTGGGTTGCAGTTGGCGACTCCTCGTTCGGCCGATGAAAATCAGGCCCCAGGCCCCAGGGTGATTGTTGCTACTGCCCATCCCCCGCCCGCATACCCCCGGCCCGCCCCCGAACCCCCCGCCCCCGGCCAATACGGGGATCAAACTGTCGGACTTCGTCGGGTAAACCACCCGCCTGGCCGAACACTCCGCATCTGCGAGGGCGTGGCCGATGGGGCCCTGGAGACCATTGTTAGGTTGCATTTTTCAGGCACTCTTGGTAGCCAATTCCTTGAGAACCTCCTCCGCCTTTTTATCGCCTTTCGCCGTAAGACGCAAAGTCGCGGGGAACGGGCGGCGGGACGTCGGAGGGTTGACTAGGGCCGGTCTTTTGGGAAAATGGTAACACTTTAGCCGAAGGAAGCAACTCGCCTCTCCCCTGGCCGTCGAGAGACCGGCGAAACGAAGCCAGGGGAAGGGGCCCCTGGATTGTCACTCTTGCGAAGGCGGCAGTCCAGAAAGTATCCCAGAGTCCCCGCTTGCCCAGCAGGAACACAGGAGCAGGCACAAAGCAGCCTGGATTCCCGCCTACGCGGGAATGACACCTACCGGCTGGATTCCCGCTTGCGCGGGAATGACACATAAGAGCTGGATGCCCGTTTTTGTGGGAAGGACATCCAAGGGACCGGCAGCAAAAAGAGCAAAGGGCCGACGTAACACGTTAGCCAAATGTAGGAGTCTATGTGTCATTCCTGCACAAGCAGGAATCCAGGCTTATTCCCACGCAGGCGGGAACCCAGGTACTATGGGCAATATAGTTTTACTTTCTGGATTCCCGCTTTCGCGGGAATGACACCCTTCAGCTAGCTTCCCTGGAACCGGCCTCTCCCGCCAAGGGAGAGGCGAGTTACTTCATTCGGCGAACGTCTTACCATTTGGCTAACGTGGTACGGGCCGAGAGGTTGAGCAGAATCGCCATGGGAAACAAAAGTACCCTATGTCTGGTCGTGGATCGGTGGCATTTTGGGTATGTGGGCGCGTATGGCAATACGTGGGTTCCGACGCCGGAATTGGACCGGTTGGCGGCGCGGGGGTTCGTCTTTGACCAGGCCCTGATCGACACTCCGGATTTGGAGAGGCTATATCGGGCCTGGTGGCAGGGTTGGCCGGCGATTCGGCGTCGGGAGCCGCCCGAAGATTGGCCCAGCTTGGCCCGGCAACTGGCCGGCCTCGGTGTGCATACGGCCCTGCTGACCGATGAACCCTTGCTGGCCCAAAGTCCCTTGGCGGAAGATTTTGCCGAGGTGGTGCTCTGGGAATCGGCCTCCGAGGCCCGGGTAGCAGAAACCATCGAGGAGACGCACACGGCCCGCTGTTTTGCGCAGATGGTCGATTGGTTGGAAAAGGCCCCTCGGCCGTTTTGGCTTTGGTGCCATTGGACGGGGTTTGGGGGGCCGTGGGATGGGCCGCTGGAGTTGCGGGAAAGTTTTCGGGAAGAGGGTGATCCTCCCGCCTATGCCGGTTCTCAGCCGCCGGAAAAACACTGGCAGAGCCCTCCTGACCCCGATGAACTGTTGGCCTACAGCTTTGCCTATGCGGGTCAGGCGATGGTGTTGGATGCCTGTCTGGGCGGATTGGCCACCTTTTTGGCCGAGAGCGGTCTGGAAAAAGAGGTGCTTTGGGTGCTCCTGGGCGCCCGGGGGTATCCGTTGGGGGAACATGGTCGGGTAGGTCCCTGCGACGAAGCCCTCTACAGCGAACTGGTCCAAGTGCCGTGGATCATGGTCTATCCGGACGGTCTTGGTGCGACGGCCCGAAGCCAAGCCCTGGTGGAACCAGCCGACCTGTGGGCCACACTTTTGAGTTGGTGGGGGTTGCCGGCCGAACCGGCCGCGCCGACCGCCTATGATCTTACGCCCATCGTGCGAGAAGAAGTGCTCTCCGTCCGGGATCGGATTTGTCTGGTGCATCCGGCCGGCCAACAAGCCATTCGAACTCCCGCCTGGTATCTGCGGACCACCGAATCGCTGGAAGAAGAAAAAGGTTGGGAGTTGTACGTCAAACCGGACGACCGGTGGGAAGTCAACAATGTAGCCGACCGATGCCCCGAAGTCGCCGAGGCCCTCAAACAGGCCTTTGAGCAGACGGGGCAACATTTGCAGACGGGCCGATTGGCCGATTTGCCGCCACTGGACGAACTGTTGCGCGTGGGCATCGAGTGAGAGGAACCTTTTCCGCCCTCTGGAGCGGCCCCTTCCCCGAACAGCCCTTTCGTGGAAAAATAAAACTCTGCTGCCTGGAATCCTTAAGCCGAATAAAGTTCAACCGGCAGGACCTTCTTGGCGGGTCCGACTATGGGCTTCTCCCCTGGCGGGAGAGGCTGGCTGAGCCGAAGACTCCGCCAGCTGAGGGGGCAGAAAAGAAAGCGGATGTGTATTTTCGCTCCTCACCCTAACCCTCTCCCACGGCGGGGAAAGGGGAGTTATCGGCTACGACAGGCGTGCCCTTCGTCCCGTTTCTTCTTCGTGCAGAAAGGGCGACCATGAGTGCGGAGATATTGGACGGCAAACAGATTTCGGCGGCGATCCGGGAGGAACTGGCCCAGCAGATTGCCCAGTTTGTGCAGAAGACCGGCGTGGTGCCCGGCTTGGCCACGGTGCTAGTGGGCGATAACCCAGCCTCGGTCTCTTATGTAACTGCCAAAGGCCGAACTTGCCAGGAGCTGGGCATGCAATCCTTCCAGCACACCTTGCCGGCCAGCATTTCGGAGGAGGAGTTGCTGGCCCTGGTGGACCGGCTCAACCGGGACCCACAGGTGCACGGCATCCTGGTGCAACTGCCCCTGCCCAAACATATCCAGGAAAGCCGGGTCCTTTATGCCATCGATCCGAACAAAGACGTGGACGGATTTCATCCGGTGAATGTCGGACGGCTGTTGATCGGGGAAGAGATTTTTCCGCCTTGCACGCCGGCAGGCATCCAGGAATTGATCCTCCGCAGCGGCACGCCAACCGACGGAGCGGAAGTGGTCGTGGTGGGCCGAAGCAACATCGTCGGAAAACCGATCGCCGTGATGCTCATGCAGAAAAAGCCCGGCGCCAATGCCACGGTTACCGTCTGCCATACCCGCACCAGGAACCTGGCCGAGCATACCCGACGGGCCGACATCCTGATCGTGGCCGCCGGTGCGCCCAAGGCCGTAACCGCCGACATGGTCAAACCCGGTGCGGTGGTCATTGACGTGGGCGTCAACCGGATCGGCACCACGGAGAGCGGCAAACCGAAACTGGTAGGCGATGTGGATTTTGAGGGGGTCCGGGAAGTGGCTGGGAAAATCACCCCGGTGCCCGGCGGCGTCGGCCCCATGACCATCACCATGCTCATGCGCAATACGCTCCGGGCCGCCCGGCTGCAAGTGGAAGGCCAACCCTAACCCGCTTCCGCCGGCGCCGGAACTTGCCGTGGGCCGATGGCTGGTGGATGCCTTGCTGTGGATAAATGGCCGGTTACCACCGGGGGATACCATGGGAACCCGCTTTCTCTACCGCCGCCGTTGGTACGATAACGGCGTCCTTGGCACGATCCACACCGCCGTTGGCAATAGATGACCGCAAAAGGACCGCAGAAAGGAAACCATGAGCGTGGGAACCGTCGGTGCTGACCGGAGCGTTCGGATTGCGGTGGTGGGAGCGGGTATATCGGGGTTGTCGGCCGCCTACCGCATTGTGCAGTTGGCTCCCCAATCTCGGCTTGCCCTGTTTGATGCCAAGGACCGTTTGGGCGGTGTGCTCCAGACGGTGCACACAGAAGGCTATCAGATCGAACTGAGCGCCGATAACTTCATCACCACGCTGCCTTGGGGACTGGACTTATGTCAATGTCTCGGCCTGGCCGATCAACTGGTCCAAACCAACCCTGCTTATCGCCGGACCTTTGTGGTCCATCGGGGCCGACTGCATCCGTTGCCGGAAGGTTTCCTGATGATGGCGCCCAGCCGGTGGTGGCCCCTGGTGGTAACGCCGCTTTTGAGTCCTTTGGGGAAACTGCGGGCGGCGATGGAATATTTTTTGCCCGCCCGTCGGCAGGAGGGCGATGAAAGCCTGGCCCAGTTCGCCCGACGTCGCTTCGGACGGGAAGTTTACGAGCGGCTCATTGAACCGTTGGTTAGCGCCGTCTATGGCGCCGACCTGGAAAAACTGAGTTTGGAGGCTACCCTGGGCCGATTCCGCCAAATGGAACTCCAGTACGGCAGCCTCATCCGGGCGATGCGCAAGATGCGCCGCGGCCGCTCCGGCAGCCGAGGCGTTCCGGCGCCATCGAACCGGGATGCTCCGGCGCCGTCCAACCAGGATGCTCAGGCCCCGCTCAGCGGGAATCTAGAAGATGCCGATGCTGGCCAGCCTACGCCCCCGGTGGCCAGCCCGGAAAGCGGCGCCCGGTATAGCATGTTTGTTACGCTGCGGGATGGGCTTTCCGGTTTGGTCGAGGCGTTGGGCCGACAATTGCCCACCAAGGCCATCCGCCTGCAAACCCCGGTGGAGGCCATCCGTCGGTTGTCGGACGGCGGATGGGAACTTCGGCTTGCCGGCAAAGACGCCGGAAAGAGCGAAATGTTCGACGGGGTGATCTTGGCTCTGCCGGCGTATGTGTCGGCCCAGCTGCTGGAACCGGTCGATGCGGAATTAGCCCGGCTATTGGCTGAAATCCCCTACACCGGCACGGCCATCGTGGCTATGGCGTTTGACCAGTCCCAGGTGGGGCATCCGTTGGACGGCATGGGGGCGGTCATCCCGGCAATTGAAAAAAGTCCACTTCTGGCCATCAGTTTCTCTAACCGGAAATACCCGCATCGTGCGCCGCCCGGCAAAGTGCTTTTGCGCGTCTTTCTCGGCGGGGCCAAACGGCCGGAGCTGCTCGATTTGGATGACCGGCAACTGCGGGAGGTGGTCCTAGCCGAGTTGCAGCGGCTTTTGCATATCCAAGGCCAGCCCTGCCTGGAACTGGTGGCCCGTTGGCCGGCCAGTATGCCGCAGTATCCGGTGGGACACAAAGAGCGGGTGGCCGAAATTCGGCGTCTTTTGGACCGTTGGCCTGGTCTGGCCCTGGCCGGAAACGCCTACCAAGGCATCGGCCTGCCCGACTGTATTCACCGCGGTCAACAGGCGGCGGAAAACCTCTTGGCCCAATGGGGACTGGTACGCCAAGCTATCTCTGCCGTCCGGTACAACGGGACCAGTTTAGCCGAATGAAGCAACTCGCTTCTCCCCCGCTCGCAAGAGGCCGGCCAGAGCCGCGACCGCTAGGGAGCGGCACGCTGGCCGGGGGAGAGGGCCCTGTGTGTCATTCCTGCGCAAGCAGGAATCCAGTACGCCTCTCCCTTGGTGGGAGAGGGGCTCGCTGGGAGTCCGGAGCTTCCATCCGCATAAAAACAGGCACCAGATGTCTGTCTTCGCAGATGTTCCCCCCTCACTCTCTCCCACCGGGGGAGAGGAGAAAAGAGGCCGCCATTCGGCAAAACGAGCAAAATATACTTATTTCCACTTCAGCACGGCTCCGGTATCGGCGCTGGTGGCCAGGGCGGCGTATTTGGCCAGGTAGCCCGTGGTATATCGGGGCGGTGGCTTTTTCCACTGCTTTTTTCGGGCGGCCAGTTCTTGTCGGCTCAGCCGAACTCGAAGCTGATGCCGGGGGATATCAATTTCAATGATGTCGCCCGGTTGGAGAAGGGCAATGGGACCGCCGGCGGCGGCTTCGGGGCTGACATGCCCAATGCAAGCTCCTGCCGTGCCTCCGGAAAAACGTCCATCGGTAATCAAAGCAACACTATCATCCAGGCCTACCCCCTTCAGGGCAGAGGTGGGCGCCAGCATTTCCTGCATTCCCGGTCCACCCTTGGGGCCCTCGTACCGGATGACCACCACATCGCCCGGTTTGACCTTGCCGCCGACAATCCCCTCATAGGCCTCCATCTCGCTATGGAAGATGACGGCCGGTCCGGTGTGCCGGAGCATCTTCGGCAACACGCCGGCTGTTTTCACCACGGCGCCTTTGGGGGCCAGATTGCCCCGCAAAATGGCCAGGCCGCCTTCCTCGCTATAGACGTTGTCCGGCTCCCGAATACAATCGTAGGGATCGAAACCCAGCACCTCCGGCGGCACTTGCCGAATGGAGGGATATGGACGGGCTGTGCTCAGCGGCGGGGCATGGAGGATGCGGCTGGGGGTAACGGCGGCAAGCTCCAACGCCTCCGGCAAAGGACGAGGACCGCGAATGTCATAATCGTCGATATTCTGGCCCAACGTCTTGCCAGTTACGGTCGGGCAATCCAAATGCAAAAGTTCCGGCCGCGCACGCCGCACCACTCCCAGAATCGTATGCACACCACCGGACAAATGAACATCTTCCATGTGATACTGGCTGCTCGGCGCCACTTTGCACACATTGGGCGTCTGCTTGCTGAGATGGTTGATCCGCTGGATGTCATAGGGTACGCCGGCTTCGTGGGCGACAGCCAACATGTGTAAAACTGTATTCGTACTGCCGCCCATCGCCATGTCCAACACCATGGCGTTGTCGATGGACTCTTGGGTAATGATCTCCCGAGGCAGGAGCCCATGACCCGGACCAAGCCGCTCATAATCCCGCACCATCTGGACAATCCGAAAGGCCGCCTCCCGCAAAAGCCGTTTCCGCTCCACGCTGGTGGCCAGCAGGGTGCCGTTCATCGGCAGGGCCATGCCAAGAGCCTCGCACAGGCAATTCATGCTGTTGGCGGTAAAAAGGCCCGCACAGGAGCCGCAGGTGGGACAGCCCATCCGCTCAATGAGGCCCAACTCCTCCTCCGAAATGGCGCCCCGCTGTTTGGCCGCCGCAGCTATAAACACACTGATCAGATCGACGGTTCGGCCATCCGGCGTCCGACCTGCTTCCATCGGCCCCCCGCTGACGAAAATGGTCGGGATATTGCATCGCACCGCCCCCATGAGCATCCCCGGAATGATCTTGTCGCAATTGGGCACACAGATCATCCCGTCGAAACAATGCGCCTGCACCATACTTTCCACGCAGTCGGCAATGAGCTCTCGACTGGGAAGGGAAAATTTCATTCCCTCATGCCCCATGGCAATGCCATCGTCGATGCCGATCGTGTGGAACACGAACGGCACACCACCCGCCTCCCGCACATATTGCTTCAGCAGCTCGCCGACCACGTTCAAATGTACATGCCCCGGAATAATGTCCGTGTAACTGTTGCAGATGGCAATAAACGGTTTGCCGAAATCCTCGTCGCTTAGCCCGGTAGCCCGCAACAGACTCCGATGCGGCGCCCGAGCATCACCTTGCTTAATCGTATCCGATCGCATTCCAACGGTCCTTTCAGAAAAACGGAGGATTTTATGGAAATCGTAACCTTTTAGCCGAATGAAAAGCCCCTTGGAGGGAGCTGCTTCGGAGGTCCGATCCCTGGGAGGTAGCTGTCTTGGATCGCCGCTTGGGCGGGCCCGCCAAGCACGCTCCTTCATTCGGCGGAGATATTCCTGGAAATCTTATACCATGCCGGCGGGATGGTGCAAGAGTGCCGTTGGGCGGCGTTTTTCGGCTTCCGGAAATCCACCGGAGGAAGGAATCGGAGGCTTTTCGGTGGGGAAAAATGCGTTACGCCACCCCTGGTCTCCCTCTCTGTTTCAGGAGCACAAAAAAACGGACTAGGATTTGGACTCCGGTCGGCATTGTTCCCAACATCCCACCAATAATGAACATTAGTTCCTTCTCGGGCCGATGGGGATCTTCCTCTTGGGAGCGATGGACTATGCAAGATCGGTTCCTCTGAGGCGCACTGTTTTGACGGATAGAATACATATGTTCATTTACCCGACAATGCCCGTCCCTAAGGAGCAACGCAAGAGATATTTGTAGGAAGGAGTTCGCTAAGTCCTTTTCCAACAAGAAGTTACAACAATTTTAATACGCCGCTGTAAGCTATATCTTCTTGAAAGGGGAAAAGTAGGTGGGATTTTACCGAATTAGTGCAAAGGGGACCATCTATGCCGATCATTTGGGATGATTCGCTTCGAACGGGGGTCTTCCTGGTGGATAACCAACACCAGGAGCTGTTTCGACAAATCAACGGCCTGCATGAAGCGATGTTGCAGGGCAAAGGTCGAGACGAAGTAGCCAAATTGATTCAGTTCCTCGATAACTACACCAAAAGGCATTTTGCCGAGGAAGAACGCTTCATGGAAGAACGAAAATGCCCCGTGGCCGAGGCCAATAAAATGGCCCATCGGCAACTGCTGGAACGGCTGGGGCAACTGAAAACGCAATTCGAACAGCAAAAAACGGGCACAACCGTTACTATGGAAATCTACCGCCTCATGTCCGATTGGCTAGTGCGACACATCAAGACGATCGACCTGAAGCTGCGAGAAACCTCGGCCACGGTACCGGTAGCAGCCGCCCAACGCTAACTCTACGAATTCTGCCGGCCACCGTGCGGGATGTGCAACCTTTGGGGGAAGCCCCGGGCCGTAACGGATAAATATACAAAAATCACCATTCCCATCAAACCCTTTTCTTTCCGGAGAAGCATGCCATGCCAATCCAATGGGACGACTCCTTTTTGACCGGCCTGCTTACCGTGGATCATCAACATAAAGAGCTGTTCCGAAAAGTCAACGCCTTTCATGCCGCCATGATGGAAGGCAAAGCCCGAGAACAGCTTGCTCAATTACTGGATTTCCTTGCCCAATACACCCAGCAGCATTTCCGGGATGAAGAGCAGTTCATGGAATATTACGGATGTCCGGCCGCTGAAGCGAATCGGAAGGCGCATCAGGCTCTTCTGCAAAAATATGCAGAAATGCGCAAACAATTCGACCAAGACAAGACCGGCGTTCAGACGGCCATGGAGATTTATCGGGTGCTATCCGATTGGTTGGTCCAACACGTCAAAGGAGTGGACCTCCAACTGCGGGACGCTATCCAAACCCAAAAACAAGTGCCCCTGGCCACCGGAACATCCTGAACGTGAACTGCAACTTCCCAGAGTATCCATCCTTTCACGGGCGGCGTTTGACCAGAAACCAGGAGTTGTCGGCCACATAGAAAAGCGGATGGTACGGGTTGCTGACCACCGGATTGGAAAGCCGACCTGGATACCAAACCAGGTGGATCGACACACTCCAATTTTCTTCCGGCCGGGCGCCGTCGGAGCGACCGTGCTTGGGAAACAGGCAGGTGAAATTATTATCAATAGCCCATTGGGTGCCCAGCGGCACCGTGCCTTCCAGGCCCAGCACGAGATCGCCGTAGCTGCTCAGCCCGGTCCAGATGCGTCCCACGCCACCGCCGGTAAATCGGCGACGATAGAACACGGCAAACACGTCGTTGGGCCGAACCATGCCGTCGGCTGTGCCGAAACCTCGGATGGCCGTTCGGCTGACCGCATAGGCCCCCCAATAGCCCAGCTCATGGTAGGGGCTGAAGACGATGGACGTCTCGGACCGGAGTTGGCAAAGGGTCGTCTGTTCATAGTAATGATCGTAGAACAGATCCACCGCCAGGCCACCTTGCATTCCTTGGTCCATCTGGCGATGGAAGACGGCCCCGGTAAAGAAGATTTGGTTTCGGTCGGCCATTTGCAGGGGCGGCCCAAAACCCACCTCTACCGCCTGGGTCCCCAGGAAGTTGCTGTGGGTGGCTTCCATGCCCAGTTGCACTCCCCAGCCCCAGGGTTCCCAAAGGGGGGCGCCCCAGTTGAGACCCTCATGGAATCCGAAATTACCGCTATGGCCTAAATCGGTCGGCCCTTTGAATCCATGCACCCCGAAAAAGACGAGCAGGTTCCGTAGAAGGAAATCCCTTGGCCGTCCGTAGAGCCATTGCCCGCCTAGCAGGCCTTCACCCGCCGGGGGAGGCAGGGGGGTGGGAACATAGGCGTCGATCCCCCGTTGGTCAAAGCCAGGCATCACGGGCTGCGTGATGATCACCGGTTCGGAACCGATTACATGAGAATTTAGGTGGTTTGAGTGGTTTTCGTGATTTGAAAAAGATGGAGAAGATGAAGAATTTAGATAATCAGGACTGTTGGTAGGGGCAGATAATACCGGCACCCCCCCACTCTGGGCCGGTACAACACTGGTACCGGTACCTCCCCCCGCCGGCACATTCACTGCCCAAACCACAGAGTCCCCCGCTTCTCCCCTCCTGGCTCGAACAACCCCGGGTTCCAAATCTCGAACCGTTTCCGCCTGGAACCAATTCCCTCCTGCCGAGAAATACCGGAAAAGGGGGGCCCAAAGATCAGGTAGATCGGAAGTTTCTGCTAGGCGAACTGCTTCGGAGAAGAAAGCAGGTTTCCAAAGGGCTATCCACCCTTCTAATGGAACCTTGGGGGAAAAAAGACTCTCTTGGGGCCTGGTCCGGGAAACCAGCAGCATCCAGCCATTGGCCGGGGAACCGGACTGGGCCAGCAACGGGGCAGTTTGCACTACCACTAATAGGGGAGAAAGAATCCCCCAGGCGATCCCCATCCTTACATACCGTTGGTATCGGGCCATAAAAAAACTTCTGGCCGACAATGCTCAAACCGCTCCCTCGGAACCCTTTGGAAACTCCGGGTGTTACACCAGAGGGGGACTTCCGAAGAGACAAGAACTTACCGTTTTACCCGTCCGCGTGGTCTATAGCCCGTCGCCCCGTCTGGCCAAACGGGCATGGAATACTCTCTCCCAGAGAAAGATACCGGACGGGAACGTTTTCTACCGGAAAATCCTGGGGGGATCAATACCGGAGAGGATGGTTGGACTGTTTTTAGGTTTCGCCATGAGGAAGCGGGGTATCTTGGGGGATTCGTATTCTCCCATAAGGGTAAAACAATTCCCCAAAAAGTGGGGATCGCACTGTAAGTTTCTTAAAACATCCCGAAGAGGCCGATGTTTTGCATTTGCAACACGTTTCCGGCAAGACCCCGAAACCGTAAAAATTGCTTTTACCTAACCTGTTGCCGTTTATGAGCTTATGTTGGTAGTAGGATCATCGGGCCGGGTTGGCACAGGGTGTGCTTAGGAAGCAGTTGGGTAGTTGCAGGTGTTCAGAGTAAGGCAAAGGGAGAGTCTGTTTCCTTAATTTGAGAGGGGTTTCTGATGAACACGAAACGGGTAACCGGACCGGCTCGCCGCCGGGCTATGGTGACCTTTGAATGGATCCTGTTGATCTCGCTGTTGGTCATCGGGATCATTGGCGGCTTGTCGGCGGTGCGGAACGCGATTTTGTGCGAGCTGCAAGACCTGGCCAATTGCATCGGTGCTTTGCAGTGCACGCCGCCCCCTGGACCGTAAGAATCGGTTGAGCGCCTTTTCTTCTACTCCCGCTTAGAAGGGGAAAGAGCACCCACCGAGCCGGTGGGATGCTCTTTCCCCTTTTCCTTTTTGGTTTAGAATGGAAGAAAAGGGACCCTTAAGGTTTTGGCGGATTGCTGCCTCCGCAGGAATCCGATCCGGCATGGAACCCCGTTTTGCTCATGCCTGGCCGATCGGTGCATTATTATTTCATCAAGCTGGCTCGGCTGACGGGCTGGGTGCTTTTTTTCTTGATGCTCGTGTATATCGTTACCGGGTTTACGCTTCGGGGGGATTTTGGGTTGCAGGAGGCCATTGATCTGGATCTGGCCTTGGGGCTGCATCAGAAGTTGGTTTGGCCGTTGGTGGCGGCTTTTTCGATCCATTCGGGCCTGGAAATCTACTTTGCCCTGAGGAGATGGGGATGGATCAAGCCAAGAGCTTCCGAAGCCAGAAGGTAGCCGAAACGATGGGCGCGGCGACCGGCCAGGCAGGGAAGGTGAGCCGACGCCGATGGTTGGTCTATGGGGGATGTGCGGCTGGTGCTGCGGCGGTCGTTGGGGGGGCCTATTGGTGGCGGTATGGGCTGGGCGCCGGCCAAGGCCAATCCTGGACCGATTCGCTCAAAAAAGCCCTCCTGCAGACCCTGTCGGCCGACTCGGCCGATGTCTTTAAAAACGATGCTCCCAAAGGAGAACTTTGGGAGGCCTGGCAGCGACGCGGTTGGGTTCGGGAAGCCCGTCACTATCTGAAATTGGGCCAAAATATCCATTGCAAACTCTGTCCCAATGAGTGCCGACTGGCTCCGGAAGATCGAGGCCATTGCCGAAACCGGGTCAATAAAGATGGTACTTTATACACCTTGGCCTACGGCAATGCCTGTTCGTTCAATAACGATCCGGTGGAGAAAAAACCCCTGTATCATTTCCTGCCCGGGAGCAAGACCTTTTCGTTTGCGATTTCCGGCTGCGGGTTTCGCTGTCTAAACTGCCAGAATTGGGACATTTCCCAGCGCAAACCGGAAGAGAGCAAAGACCCCCGAGGGGAGTCGCTTCGGCTCCGGCCGGAAACGCTTCGGCACTTGACGGCCGAAGATGTGGATCGCCTCAGCCTTTTCCCGGAAGATGCGGTCCAACTGGCCGAGTATTTGGGGAGTCCGTCGATTTCCTATACTTATTCAGAGCCGACGGTTTGGTATGAATATATGTACGACACCGCGCAATTGGCCCGGCAAAAAGGGCTCAAAAATGTGTGGGTAACTTGCGGCTATATTCAGGAAAAGCCGCTCCGGGAACTTTGCCGCCTGATCGATGCGGCCAATGTGGATCTGAAGAGTTTCAGCGAGGAAATCTACCGGACCCTGAATACGGGCAAACTCGAACCGGTCCTCCGGTGTCTGAAGATTTTGAAAGAGGAGGGCGTTTGGTTTGAGGTAACCAATTTGGTGGTGCCGACTTATACGGACGACCTGCCGATGATCCGGCGGATGTGCCAATGGATGGTTCAGGAATTGGGGCCGGACTATCCTTTGCATTTTTCCCGGTTTCGGCCGGCCCATAAATTGACCAACCTGCCGCCCACCCCGGCCCAGGTGCTGATCGAAGCCCGCCAAATCGCCCGAGAGTGCGGCTTGCACTATGTCTATATTGGCAACGTCCATGAGGTGGAGGATGCCGGCATCACCTATTGCCCGGACTGTAAGAAGGAATTGATCTGTCGGGAGGGATTCTTTGTGCTCCGAAACGTACTAAAGGAGGGTAAATGCCCCTCCTGTGGAAGGGTAATCGCCGGACGGTGGGCATAATATCCCCCCGGTTGGGTGAGAAATCGCCCATTTCTATGTTTGGAAGGACAGGAGCGAGGCATAATAGCCCCTCAGCGGTTGGAATCCCCCTCGAATGGTGGGTATAGCAGCTTCTATTCCGCAGAGCAAGGTCTGAGTAGTAGCATAACCCCCCTTCGGCAGGCATATCCACGGAGGGTGGACATAGCCGGGTTTGTTCTCCGGCCGGGGGATTGTTATACGCCATTACCCCGATTCAACCTTAACAGGTGGAATCGCCCGCCGGAGTGCAATGGGGGGGACGCTATTGCCCTGCATCCAGTTGCAGTCATCCCCCCGGAAAGTTTTGGCCTCCGAAAGAAAGGTAGTCTAACCCTTGGAGGATGGGCAATTTCCCTCTTGTGATGGGATACTATACCCCTCACCAGACGTACTCTAGAGTAAACCAGCCGGGGAGTACCCGTAGAATGCCAATTTCAGGGGGACTGGGAACTTCTCTGGAAAACCAAGCCTCCTTGCAGAAAAAGAAATAAAAGAGGTAAAATAAGTTTTCTTTCCCAAAAGAAATTACTGAGGAGGTTTTTGGCGATGTCGATCGATAAGACGCTGAAGATTCGGCGAGCTACGGTCCGGAATCGGTGTGTGTTGAAACGGGCGGAGCGCATAGCCCGGCTCAAAGAGCTGGATCGTTGGCATGAAGGGGATAGCCCTTTCGGTTTGCCGAAGGTCCGGGTGTATAAGATCACCGTCAAGAAAAAGAAGAAATCCAAGAAGGAAGAGGCGGCCCAGGCGGCTGGTACCGGAGAAGCGGCTGCCGGCGCCACCGGGACCTCTGCTGCTGCCCCAGCCAAAAAATAACCCTAATATAACATTTTAGCCGAATGAAGGGCTCCGCTGTGTCCCTGCTGCTTGAGCAGGAATCCTGGTTCCTGTGTGCTTGTACGTTCTGGATTCCCGCTTTCCCGGGAAAATAGGTTGGGTTTAGCCCCCCAAGGGAGAGGCGAATTGCTTCATTCGGCGAAAAGGTTACCAGCTTGGCATGTCCGGAAGGGGTGTGGTCAGGGGACGTGTATCTATGAGGCTGTCCCGAAATGGGTACTCGGGCGGCAGCACGGACCGTTGCCAAACCCTTGCGATTTACCAAAGTGCCCGTTGGATGGGGGTTTTGGCAGTCTGTGGGCCGCCGGTTGGTAGGACATCTGGCTAAAAACGGAATTTCGGGACCGCCTCTAAGGGCGGCCTTGCATGAGCGGGTAAGGGATGCGGGTTCGGTTGGATTATGGCCGAACAGGCCTCGAAGTCGAATTGCCGGATCGGAATGTGGTCCGATGCCTGGGCTATCGGCCCGCCGAACCGTTGGTCCATCCCCAGGCGGTGATCAGCGAACGGTTGGCCTCTCCGACCGGTTCTGCGCCGTTGGCCGAGTTGGCCCGCGGCCGATCCAACGCCTGTGTGGCCATTTGCGACATTACCCGACCGGTACCCAATGCCGTGGTGTTGCCCCCCATTTTGCAGACGTTAGAGCAGAATGGTATCCGGCGGGACCGGATCGTGATCTTGGTGGCCACCGGGCTGCATCGACCCAATCTGGGCGACGAACTGGTGGAGATGGTCGGCCCGGAAATCGTGGCCCAATATCGGATCGAAAATCACTCCGGCCAAAACCGAGAGGAACATGTGTTCCTTGGCCATAGCCCCCGAGGGGTACCGGTCTGGATCGACCGCCGCTATGTGGAGGCGGATTTGAAAATCACCACCGGCCTGATCGAGCCGCACTTTATGGCCGGTTTCTCTGGCGGTCGGAAGCTGATCTGTCCAGGCCTAGCCCATCTGGATACGATCCGGGTCTGGCATGGGCCGCAGTTTTTGGAACATCCCCGGGCGTCAACCGGCTGTCTGGAGGGCAATCCCGTCCATGAAGAAAACACCTGGATCGGCCGACGGGCAGGCTGTGATTTTATCGTCAACGTCGCCTTGGATGAAAAACGCCGGATCGTGGAAGTGGTCGCCGGCGACATGGAAGCCGCTTTCCTGGAAGGGGTTCAGAAGGTCCGGCCGATGGTCCAGGACAGCATCCCCGAACCGGTCGATATTGTGGTAACTTCCTCGGCCGGATACCCCCTGGATACCACCTTCTATCAATCGATCAAGGGGATGGTGGCGGCGGAACCGATTGTCAAACCCGGCGGGACCGTGATCCTGGCGGCCAGTCTGTCGGAAGGCATCGGCAGCCCCGAGTTCCAACGTCTTTTCCGGGAACACGCCACCCTGGACGCCTTCATGCAGCGGATTCTGGACCCGCACGGCGACTATTTTGTGATGGACCAATGGCAACTGGAGGAGATGGCCAAGGTGCGGCGCAAGGCCCGCATTAAGGTGGTCAGCGACGGTCTGCCGCCGGAAGTGCTCCAACGGCTCTTTGTCGAACCGGCCGAAAGTGTGGAGTCCGCCGTGGCCGAGTGCTTGGCCGAATATGGACATAATGCCACTATTGCCGTTATCCCCAAGGGGCCGTATGTGATCGCTCGGTGCGAGTCCGCCGGAGGTTAGCCCCTCTGGTTCGGATCTATTGGGCCACGGGTTCGGCCGTTGTTTTTTGGATTCCTATGGTTTTTCGGCGGAGCTTTTCGGATGCAATGGAGCAGGGCCTTTTTGCCGACGCTGAAAGAAGTTCCGCCGATGCTGCGAGGCGGACCGGAACACTGGCTCCTGCGAGCCGGGCTGGTGGCGTCCACCAGTGGCGGCTATGCCTGGCTGCCGCTGGGAATGCGCATGCTCCGGAAACTGCAAGACCACCTGCGCCGTCGGCTCCTGCAGACCGGGGCACAGGAAATCGGTTTGCCGGTGCTGACGCCGGTCAGCCTTTGGCAGCGCCTCCGATTGCCCGAGCCGGAAGTACCGCCCGGCCTCCGTCTGGACTTGGCTCAGGCGGAACGTAAAACCCAATATCTTTTGGGCGGCGGTCAGGAACCGCTCTTGGCGGAACTGGCGTCTGGTTGGCTGGCCAGCTATCGCAATCTTCCCCTGCTGGTGTTTCAGTTTGGTCTGGCGGCCGGGTCGGAAGGGGCTTCTTCTAGCCGTCTGGCCGATGCGGCAATCCGGCCTGTTGTTCAGGTGTACGGATTTCACGCTGGCCCCGACTCCCTCCACCCCACCTATCAGCAACTCCTTCAGCAGGTGGAAAACCTTTTGGATTTTTTAGAACTTCCCTATTGGGTGGCCCAGAGGGAGGTTAGTCCGGAATATTTGGGCCATCGGGTGGTGATTCGGCTTTCGGGGGAGCAAACCGAAAAGGCCGGCCGCCCGCTGTCCCAGCCGCCTCCACGGAGCCCCATATCCAACGGATCCGAACCGTCGAGGCCCGAAGCGTCTCCTGGCCTGGCCGACCGCCCGGCCGAAGCCGCCTCCGATCGCTCCGAACCGGCCGGGACCCCTTTGCCGGCCGAAGCCGATATGTTCACGCCCCCAGCGGGCCGGGCCACAGAAACCTACCCCACCGGTCTGCCGCCCGAAGCCGGTGGGTTCGTGCCCCCGCTGAGCCGGTCGTCCATCGGCGCCGATTTGGAAGAAGTGGCTTTTTGTACGGAATGCGGTTATACGGCGGTTCGGGCTTCGGCCCGGATTGGGGGTCGGCCGATCAAACCGGTGCCAGGGGCTTTGGTGCTTGCCGGGCTTACCGGCCCGACCCCGGCCCCACCGCCTCCAGGAGCCGGCCCAAGCCAGATGCAATTGCCTGGGCGTCCTGGCCAGTCGGGGCCAACCGATTCGGAATCCCCGTCCGCTCCGCCGGAACCGGTCCGACGTGTCCCAACTCCCGGCGCCCGAACGATCGCGGAAGTAACCGCTTTTTTACGCCGACCGCCGCAGCAATTTCTGAAAACGTTACTTTATCTGGCCGACGGACGGCCAGTAGCCGTGTTAATCCGAGGTGATCATCAAGCCAGTGAGGTGAAAATTCGGGCATCTTTCGGCATTAGCCGATTGGAAATGGCCGACCCGGCTACGGTGGAAAAAGTTACGGGTGCTCCAGTGGGTTTTTCGGGCCCGGTAGGTCTGAAAGAGCCGACGCCCCTTTGGGCCGATTGGGATGTGCGGACCGCGTGGAATGTGGTGGTAGGGGCCAACGAAGCAGACGCTCATTTGGTGGGAGTTTGTATAGGTCGGGATTTCCGACCGGACTTTTTCGCGGATTTGCGCATGGCAATGCCGGCCGATCCTTGCCCGCAGTGCCCAGCCGTCTTGCAGATAGGCGTGGGGCTTTCGGCAGCGGAGGCAGCCTGTTTGCCCACTGCCCAAACCGAGCCGTTGGGCCTCCGCTTCCACGACGCCCAGCAGGAGCTTCGGCCGGTACGGATGCATCGGCTGGAAGTGGATTTGGGCAGGCTGATTTGGGCGATGGCGGCGGTGCATCATGACCAGGCGGGGCTTGTATGGCCGGAACGGTTTTCGCCGTTTGACATCCTGCTGGTTTGCCTAGACCCGGAGGATGAGGCCGTTCGTCGGGCAGCCTGGGAACTTTACCAGGCCTGGCAGTCGGCCGGTCTGGAAGTCCTGCTGGACGATCGAGACCTTCGACCGGGAGTAAAGTTTTTCGATGCGGATCTTTTGGGTATCCCGTGGCGAGCCGTCCTGGGACCGAAAAACTACCGTCAAGGCCAACTCGAACTCAAACACCGGCGGAGCGGCCAAAAACAGCTCATCCCCCTAGCCGATGCCGCCGCCATCCTGATGGAAAAGGTTCGTGCAGCCAAGGGTTCGACATCGGAATAGAGATACATTTGTCCAAATCCCGGCTTTGCCCCCGCTGCGGACGTGCCGCCCTGTTTCCCCGGCTTCCGTTTTATGGAGCTTCGCAAATCGTAGAGACACGAAATTCCCTGATTTTTTGGGTGGGTCGGTGTCCCTTGGTTTTGCGAAGACCCATAGGTACCATGTTCGCCGAATGCACGAGCGTGCTTTTCCTCTTGCCAGACGGGAGAGGCTTGAGGTGAGGAGGAAAATCTGGGAAAAGGGGCATCGGGTGCCCGTTCTTATACGGATAGAAGCGCCGGACTCCCAGCAGCCCCTTCACCCGGTGGTGCCTTTGGCACCGCCGGCCTCTCCCAGCAGGGGAGAGGCATTCTGGATTCCTGCTTGCGCAGGAAGGACACATTGGCCCCCTCACCCAGCCAGGCGATTCCTTCCGGTTCCGGCTTGGCCAGCCGCTCGACAGCCAGGGAAGCGGCCGGGTTGCTGGAGTTGGCTTGGTATGTTCCAAGGAGGCCCCTGGCGGCCCCGCCGGCCGAAGCGGTGTGCCGGAGTTTAGCGGGTGGGTTATTTAGGGGAAGAAGCGGATTGCAGTTTGGCGAGGCGGGCCAGTATCTGTTGTTTCAATTCGCCGCTGGCCCGTTGAGCCGCCATCCGGTAGTACGCGCTGGCCAGGGTGGTTTTGCCGGCCTGTTCGGCTTGTTGGCCCCGTTGGAACAGTTGGAGGGCTTCTTGGTTAGCTTGTTCGGTCTCGGCTTGGCGGAGGGCTTTGGCTTCGGCCACACTCAGAACCGCTTGACCGGCGGTGCTTTGTTGGGCCTGGCGTAACTGCGTCAGGCTTGCATCTTCGCCAGTTCCGGACCCTTGGAGGGTTTTAGGCCCGAGAGCTAACGGCGTCTGACGGCTGGCCCCGGTGCTTTCCCCGCCAGGGCGTGGAAAAACACTTCCCATTTGGCTAGGGATGGGTAACGGAAGGTCGTTCTCGCCGGCCGGAAAACCCGCCTGGTGTGCGGCAGCCCCCTGAGGCCTCGGGGCAGACCCGCTCGGTGTACCTCCCAGCCGGAAAGCACCCGAGGTGGAACTCGCCCCAGACCGGCTGGAACCGAGCGAGCCTCCCTCGGCCAAAAAACGTTCTACTTTAGAAGTGCCCGGCACGGGGACCCAAGCAGGCATCTGCGGCCCGGCCACCCCTATGCCGGGGACCGTCCCTACCCAGGGAGAAAGCCCTCCGGCACCGACCACCGGAATCAGTCCGATCACAAAGGGGCTCAGCGAGGTGTCGGCTACATAGCCGGTCGCTCCGTTCATGACCGTTACCACTGGCGTGCCGGAGGTAACGGTGCGGGTGTTGCCCTGAGCCGCGGAAAATTGCAGTTGACCGCTCCAGCCGGGGCCCCCAAATTGGAAGCCTCCCTGAATGCCCGCTCCGGGCTGGAACCCGCCGATGGTCGGTTGGGCCAAATCCGCTCCGCCAAACTGGATGGACCAATTCCGGCCTTGCAAGGCCCACTGCACGCCGATGTGCTCGAAAAATCCTTCCCGCACCGTATGCAGGGGGGTGCCGATAGTCATTTGCTGCGCCCACGCCGCCCCTGCCCACCACCAGACCAACCCATAACCCCAAAGGCCAACCCAACCGAGCCGCACTTGCTTACTGTTCATGGCACGCCTCCTTGATTCCACGCAGGAAGCTGTCCGAAATGGGTACCCAGACGGCACCCCTATTCTTTTACCACCCGTTTTGTTTGATAAAACTGGCGTTTTACATAGTTTGGGTAATTTGGATAGTTTGTAGAGTTTCGGCAGTTTATATGGTTTATGTTTTTGGCAATTTGGATAATCTACATGGTTTCGGTGGTTTGAGTGGTTTGGTTGTTTTTGGAAATGTAGGGAATTTGTATGGTTTGGGAAGTTTGGGGACCGCCGGTGGGGACCGCTCCGGCTCCGCACGGACTTTCGGAACAGCCTCTTGGCCGGGACAAACCCCCCATGGCTTGGAATCTGGCCGTTGTTTCCTCTTCCTCTTTGAGTACGATTTTGGCCTCTTTTAGGAACATTTTACCCCAGTGGCAGGGGGCCGTTCGGAGGACGGCTGGTCGGGTGCGCCTTTTCATGCGGGGCTTCGGCCTCCGCTGCCGCCGGCCCCCTGTATGTCATTGCCACGAAAGTGGAAATTAAGGTGCTTTTTTCTGGATTCCTGCTTTCGCAGGAATGACACCCAGGGGGCCCTCACCCGGTGGTGCCTTCGGCACCGACGGCCTCTCGCCGTCTGTGGGAGAGGCGAAGCGGCAGGGGGCGGCGGCCGGATGGTGGGGTTATCGGCCGGCCCGTTCCAGTTGCCGGAGCAGATCGCCAATTTGTTCATGGGCTTCCTGACTGGCCCGGATGATCAGTGCCCGGCCGGGACGCCAATAGTAGATAGTTCCCGGACCGCCCTGGGGTGCCCAATGGCCGGGGGCAATGGTTTTTTGGATCAGATCCACGAGCACGGGTCCGGCGTCGTCCTGAGCCGGGCTGCCCATCCCCAGACCAAATCCAACTCCCCACATGGGCGGTCCCATGGCGGCGCCAAAGGGGCCTGGGCCGAATCCAGCGCTCCAACCGGCCTGCCTGCCGCCTAACCGTTGGGTCAGGATGCCCCTGTTGGCTGGGAGATCAATGCGGGCAGGCGTTTGCCCTGCCGAATGGGCCGCCACCGTGGGTGGGGTGATCTGGGCCGGTTGGCTTGCATCCGGTAGTCCACTTATCAACGCCGCCGTCCATATGAGTGCCGCCCACATGAAAAGGTCCTCCTTCTGTAAGGCCGGTAGGGACCGGAGACTACGGATTGAGAAATTGGTAACACTTTAGCCGAATGGAGGGGCGTGCGGGGCAGACCCCCAAAAGCGGCGAGCCAAGGTCGATCCCTGCCAGGGATCGGACCTCCGAAGCAGGTCTCTCCAAGGGGCTTTTCATTGGGCTACCCCGTTACCCCGATTATGGTTTTTCCTTTGGTTTTAGCGCTGGCGGTTTATCTTGTTCCAGGGCTTCTGGGGGAACCAGTAGGTTGGACTGCTGGTGAGCGTTTTCGGCAGGCCCTAGGTGGAGCACTTCGCCCTGACCTTGGCTGGCCCGGTGGCAATCGACCGTCAGATTGCCGACCACAAAAATACGTCGGCACTCCGCATCGGCATGGACGGCATGTTCGGCCAGCCCGCTGAAACTATTGCCCGTAATCAGCACATCGCGGGTTCCACGGAGCAAGATGCCTCGGGCGGCATTGTCTTCCGGCGTGCGTCGGATGCCTTGGCCGACGAAACTATCCGTAAAGGCGTTGCCGGCGATGGTGAGGCGTCCGCTTTGCGACTCGACGAGGACGCCAAAGGCCGCATTGAGCACGAACGTATTGGCCGACACGGCGCATCCCCAGGCGTCCCGCAAGTGGACCCCGCCGCCCGTGTTATGAGCGATCACATTGGCGCTTAAGGTAATGCCGTAGCAATCCCGATCCAGGATAATGGCCGTGCCGGAGCACTCTTCGATCATGTTGCCCGAGAGCACGGAGCCGTAGGTGTTTTCGATCACAATGCCGTTGGCCCGGTGGTCGTCGATGTTGTTGCCGGTCATGGTGAGGTTAAATCCGTCCAGGCAGCGGAGGGCGTCCTGATTTTCTTCGAACTGGCAGGCGCTGACGACGATGTCATGGCAGCCTTCCAGTTGGACGCCCGCTTGCATGTTGTAGGTAAAGCTACAATGGCGGATGCAGGGGTTTTCTTCGCAGTGGATGAGGTGGACACCGTGACCGCCGCAGTGGTCGATCCAGAGATTATGCAAGGTGAGTTCCTGGACCCAATGGGCCACCAGGCCGGTGCCGCTGGCGGGTTTGGTGCTGGCGGCGTCTTTGGCCTCCGGGTCGCCACAGATGCGGAAATTGGCCAGTTGCACCCGCCAAAGCCGGGCTTTGGGGTTTTTGTCCAAGTCGGCAGGCTGAACCACCAAGGCCGGTTTGCCCTCCTGGTTGAGATTGACGATGCAGGTGGCAGGCCCTGCGCCTTCAATTCGCACATTGCTTCGGCTCAAGGTCAAAGGGGCATAGATGGGGAATCGGCCGGGCGGCAGGCGAACCAGCCCGCCTTGTTCCGGCAGGGCGTCGAAGGCGGCCTGCAAGCTGGGGAAACGTGCGGCGTCGATAACGAGCAACGCCCCCGGCAAAGCGGGTTGCTCGACGGCGACCGGTTTGGCCGACTCCCCAAGGGGAGGTGTGAGCGAATGTCCTGGGGCAGAGGTCCCGGCCGAGCTGCTCTCCGCCTTGGCCGGATAGCTTTCCATCCCGTTCCGCCCACTGCCATGAGGAATAGTCCCCATTACCAGCACAAGGACCGCCGTCGCCAGAGCGCCCGAACCGATTGGTTTCATGGCGTTTTCTCCTGTTCGGAAGATTGTTGGATATGTCGGCGCAGCGCTGCCATCGGGCGTGTTACATCGAACCACACATGAAACACATTTCCTGCCTCATCGGAACATCGTAATACATCATACCATCGGTCGTTGATCCTGCGAAGAGACTGAGAAAGCACGCGGGCACGTTTACCCAGAGCACGCAGCAGGTCATATTCGTCCGAGACCCGGGCCACCTGAAACGGAGCGGCCGGGAGCTGGTCTTGTTTGGGTTCTCCGCCGGCGACATCGACCATGCCTTGACCGGTCGCCTGAATGCCCTGAAGACATTTCTGGGCGATCTGGTCCCGGCGCTGGGCCTCCTGGGTATCGCCGGCGGCTTCGGCGATGACCCGGTAATAGTTGTGGGCCCGGGGGCTTAAGAGCAGATTAGGCATGGCGGCGTCCAATTTCGCCTTGGCCTCCTCGTACCGGCGCTGCTCCAATAGATGCGCCACTTCTTCTAACTCGTGGGAATACGGATCATAGGCCGGATGCCGGCACAGGGCATCCAAAACCTGTAAATAATTCTCCTTCGTGGGCTTTTCCAGAAAGAGATGGAAAAGTTTCTGGAGCGTTTGCGTGGTTTCGGGCGGTTGGGGTGGTTCGGGGGCTTCCGGGGTTGGTGGAATGGCTTCTGCCGGGGAAGATTGGGGACGTGGAGGGATGGATTCCGCCGGGGAAGATTTCGGCGCCGGCGGCATGGCTTCTGAGGAGGAAAGGTGGGGATGCTGAGGGATGGATTCCGCCGGGGAAGATTTCGGCGCCGGCGGGAAAAGTGCTGTCGGGAGCGCTTTCTGCGGCGGACGGATGGCGGCTGCCGACGCAGGTTTTGGGCCGGGGGACATGGAGTTTGGCTTGGCAAGGGATTCTGGTTTGGCAGACGGAGCCGGTGGTGCCGCAGCCGGCACAACTTGGCAAAGGGCGGTTGCCGTATCGTCTCCGAGCATCGGTGGGGGGGCCCAGAGGCCAATAGCCACCCCTGCGGCAACAACGCCCCAGCTGGTCATACCCGCCCATCCGGCCAGACACGCCAGAGGCCACATGCCGAGCCACTTCCACGGAATTTGCCCTTGCCGCTTCGGAGAAAACAGGCTTTTCATTTTTACCTCCTTGCCGGTGGATTGGAGCGAGGGCGGATGGTGGTCACTGCCTGGAAACTTCCTTCGCCATGTTGTACCATTTTAGCCGAATGAAAAGACCCTTGGGGGGACCAGGTTCGGAGGTCCGATCCCTGGGAGGTATCGACCTTGAATTGTGGCTTTTTCCGGGCCTGGCAAGGACGTCCCTCGATTCGGCTAAAAGGTTCGGGCATGTTCACTTCTTTACCTGGGCTTCGGAACGGCTTTGGATAGGTAAGTAGATGGAAAAGGTGCTGCCCTGGCCGACTTGGCTTTGGACGGCCACTCGGCCGCCGTGGGCCAGGGCGATATGTTTGACGATGGCCAGTCCCAGGCCGGTGCCGCCGAGTTTTCGACTCCGGGCTTTATCCACCCGATAGAATCGCTCAAAGATTCGATCCAGATGTTCCGGCGGGATGCCACAGCCGTGGTCCCGCACCCGGATGACTACCTCTTGGCCCTCCTGGAAGGCTTCCAGATGGACCGGCTGGCCCTCCGAGCTGTATTTAATGGCATTGTCCAGCAAATTGACCACGGCTTGTTCGAGCAGGGGCGCATTCCTTGGGGCCTGCAAATCCTCCGGACAATCCAGATGGATGGGGATTTGCTTTTCCTCGGCCTTGGGCCGACATAGTTCCACCGCCGAGGCCAACACCTCCCGGATCGGCCCGGCTTCCAGCCGAATCTGCTGCGTCTCCGCCTCCTGTTCGATTCGGGAAAGGCTTAACAGGTCATCCACCAGGTTTTGGAGCCTCTGGGTCTGAGCGGCAATGATTTTCAAAAAGCGTTCGGCCTGCTCCCGGTCCTCCAGGGCGCCATCCAACAGGGCTTCCACGAATCCCTGAATGGAAGTGAGCGGGGTTTTCAGTTCATGGGATACATTGGCCACAAAGTCTCGGCGGAGATTCTCCAATTGGCGAAGCCGGGTTACATCCCGCAGCACCACCAAAGCCCCCCACTGTTCCCGGTCGGCAGCCTGAAGCACCGTCGCTTGCAACTCCACCTGGCGCACCGGCGGGCCGGTCAACTGAATCTGGCCCACTACTGGTTCCCCCCCGGCCAACACCTCGGCCACCAGGCGATGAAGTTCCGGATGGCGGACGATTTCTTCCAACGAGCGGCCCACCTGGCCCGCCCCTTCTAGACCAAGCAATTCCGCAGCGGAGTGATTCAGGCAAAGAAGACGGCTTTGGCAGTCCACCGCCAACACCCCCTCGCTCATACTGGCCAGGATCGCCTGAAGCTCGGACTCTTGGGCCTGCAAGGTGCGATGTCGGCCTTGGAGCACCTGGGCCAGTTGATTCACATGCCGGGCCAATTGCCGGAGGTCCTCAGGACCTTGCTCATTCATGCGGGTGGTATAATCCCCCTCGGCCAATCGGCGGACCTTTTCCAGAAGGTCTTTCCAGGCGTGCCCCAATGGCCGCTCGGCCCAAAATCCGACAGCAACTCCCAACAAGCCGGCTAAACCAGCAACCACGCCGATCCAAAACTCCTGACGCCGCAGCCGCTGATCCACCGACTCCTTGGGCCGGGAAAGCCGAAGGACGGCGCCTATTTGTTCCCCATTCCGGATGGGCACGGCCGCATAGAACATCCATTGGCGTAAGGTGGAGCTATATCGGAGGCAGGTGGCGGATTGGCCTTGCAAAGCCTGGGCAATTTCCGGTCGGGCGGCGTGGGGTTCCATCAGATCGGGTTTTTCTTCGGATTCGCCCAGGACCGTGCCGTCGGGCAAAATGAGGGTCATTCGCGTTTGGGCCGCCAGGCCCATCTGAACACAGAGGTCTTGGATCGTTCGTGGGGGTTTGGCTACGGGATGGGACGAGTCCTGGCCTCCGGTGGGTTTTAGCCTGCCTTCAGATCGCTCGGCCGGAACTTCTTCCCTCCGGAAAGGTTCGCCTCCGGGCTTCGCCGCGGCGGATGAGGCCCCAAAGACGGAACTCAAATAGGGCCGAAACACCGGTTCCACCAGATACGCCCGCTGAAGCAGTTCCTCCTGGGCCTGTTCATAGGCCGTCTGCCGGAGTTTCCAGCCGACTGCCACGGCAAACGCACCGGCAGCCAAGCCCGCTGCCAAGACCACAGCCCCTCTGAACCGCCCTAGGAGCGAAAGATACAGAGGCCCCATTACTCTAGTTCCTTTAGTCGGTAGCCGATGCCGCGGACGGTTTCGATATATCGGGCGGCCTGGCCGAGCTTCTTGCGCAGGGCCACGATCTGCACATCGATGGCCCGATCGACTTCCGGTTCGTCTTCGCCATAGACAGCGGCGGCGATCTGCTGGCGTGTCAGCACCCAACCGGGCCGACGGGCCAGGGCATGTAAGACGCGGAATTCGGTCAGGGTCAGCCGAACCGGTTCCCCCGCCACCCGCACCTCATACCGGGCCGGGTCGATCTCCAACTCGCCCAGGCGCACCGCCGAGCTCTCTTCCGGAATGGTCATTTGTTTACGCCGAAGCACCGCCCGAATCCGGGCCACCAGCACCCTGGGCCGGAACGGTTTGGTAATATAATCGTCCGCCCCCAGTTCCAGACCGGCCACAATATCCGTTTCTTCCCCCTTGGCCGAAAGAATCACAATCGGCAGGTGTTCGGTTTCCGGTTCCCGGCGTAGGCGTCGGCACATCTCCAGACCGTCCATGCCCGGAAGCATCAAATCCAAGATCACCAAATCGGGCTGGTTCCGACGCAATTCCGCCAGGGCCGCCTCCGCCGAACCGACACACTGGACCAGATACCCCTCCTTCCGGAGGGCATGGTCGATCAACTGCTGAATTTCCTCTTCGTCATCCACTACCAAGATGCGTTCCAAAGGCATCCACCCACACTCCAGAACAACCGAGGCCCATTCCGGTTTCGTCGCATAGACCGGCCCCCATCCTTCCGCCGATCCACACCGTCTGCCTCTCTCTTGCCAGAAAAGGCCAGCCAACCACAGGTTAGCCGGGTAAACACCCTACAGAGTGCCAACGTCCCATCCGCACTGTTGCCCAGTCTTCCCCCGGGGGTGAGGAAAACTTCTTCTCTCCCTTCGGCTTCAAAGCCACGGAACATGTTCACCGAATGGAGGGGTCTAGGGCAGGCCCGCAAAAGCGGCAATCCAAGGCCGATCCTTCTCAGGGATCAGACCTCGGAAGCAGGTTCCTCCCAAGCTCTTTCATTCGGCTAAATGTTACCTCTTTTTATTATCGACGTTTTATGGCCACCGACAAGAGCATCCGTACCTTGACGAACCTCCGCCTTGCCTGGGCGGGTTGTTCCAAGACCTCTGCCGATGTACCCTATATCCACCGGGATGTTAACGGCATCTGAAGAATCCGAGGCATTTTTAGCCCCTAAAAAGATAGGACTGCGTCCCCGTAGTCCGGTCCCCTTATTTTGAACTTCCGGCAGCGCACTCCAATCCACGGTGGTCCCCTAAGTGAGTCCCCTGGCCTACTATATGGAATGCATCGACCCGGCCAGCCCCGTCCACTTGAAGGGGGTAAAAATCGGTTCAAGCCCCACATGGCGATAATTGCTTCCGGTGAATCCAGTTAACCTATTAATCTTCGCAAACCTAGGGGATGCCCACAGGGCCAAAAGGGAGGGATTTCGTGTCTCTCCGAATTGCGAAGCTCAATCACATGGTACCCCTTTGTAATATTTTAGCCGAATAGAGGTGATTCCTTGGAGGACGCACTCTGGTGCACCTTTTTAGGAGGCCTTCGGCCCGCATTCCCAACGGCCCTCTCACTTGGCGGCGACGAAGGCCCCGGCGGCCTCTCCCGACAGGGGAGAGGCAATTTGTTTCAATCCGCTCAACTATTCCCCATTTTATTTTTGGACTGTATCTCCCCCTCCGCCCCTACCAGTTGTAGGGGCTAATCGGATCGAATTTTCGCCGGGGAATCGACGCACTCAATGTGAGTTAAAGCAATTTGGAAAATCTAGATAAATTCTGGCTAGAATAAAAACCGACCCGACTGGATTCCATGCTTAAACTCTCTGCCCAGCCCAGGCCCCCTCCCTTTGGAGGAGCCAGCCGGGCAGATACAGTCAAATTATCGAGGTTTCCCTTCGACACACAAGTATCGTCCGCCCCTTGACAACCTCCGGCTTGCCTGCCAGGATTGTCAAAAAATCACTTTCCTATCCTTAACCTCGGGGAGCGTGTTCTATCCCCCGTCCGGCAATCTGCCTAGACATGCGATCCAGGAGAGCCTTCATGGCAAAGAAGTTGCTTGTCTCGAACTGGGCTTTACAGGGGCTATTGCATCAGGATCATTCCCTAGTGGGCGGAGTGGTAGTGGGTTTGGAAGGACAACTGGTGGAAGTCCAAGCCCGAGCAATGCACGTGCTCAAAAGCCCAGCTCCTTGGACTAAGGTAACCAGCATCACCGGCCTGCCCCGCCAGACGGTCAAAGAATCCATCGCCCGGATTGCCGGCGCTTTTAATAAATTGCGCATTCCCCAGCCGCAGGTGTCCATCCAGATTCATCTGACCCCGGCGGATCTTCCGAAAGAGGGGACCTGGCTCGATCTGCCGATTGCCATCATCATGTTGCAGGCGGCCGGAATACTGCCCGATTTGCCGGATCACGTCGAAGGCAGTTATGTCCTGGTCGGCGAGGTGGGATTGCATGGGGAAATCCGCCGGGTACATGGAGTTTTGTCCATTGCCGAGGCAGCCAGCCCCTTTCAGACGCTCATTGTCCCGGTGGGCAACGAGAAAGAATGCGCGGTCATCGCCCTCCAGCCGGATCGCAAACATTGTCAAGTGGCCGCCGTCGGTTCGCTAGAAGAGGTGGTCCAATTTTTCCGTGGCGCCCGCCGATTGGAGAACGTCCTTTCGGAACAGATCCGCTTGCAATCCGCGGTGCATAAGGCTCCAGATTTTTCGGTGATCAAAGGGCAACAGGCGGCCAAGGAGGCGGCCCTGATTGCCGCCGCCGGCGGCCATAATCTGCTGCTGGTCGGCCCGCCCGGGGAAGGCAAATCCCTTTTGGCCCACGCCATAGCCGGTATCCTGCCGCCCCTCCGGCCCGAAGAAGTCGTCCAACTCACCCGAATTTATTCCGCAGCCGGTCTGCTGGGGGAAGATGGCTGGATTGTCAATCGCCGTCCCTTCCGGGCCGTCCACCACTCCGTTTCCAAAGAAGCCCTGGTCGGCGGCGGATCGACCCACATCCGCCCCGGCGAAATCACCCTGGCTCATCTAGGAGTCCTGTTTCTGGATGAATTGCCCGAGTTCTCCCGAACCGCCCTGGAAGCCATCCGTCAGCCGTTGGAAGACGGTTTCATTGCCCTCTCCCGGGTCAAGTTCCGGGTTATCTTGCCCTGCCGATTCACCCTGGTGGCGGCGATGAATCCATGCCCATGCGGCTACTACGGGACGGATCGATGCATTTGTCGGCCCGAGGCGGTCCAGAAATATCAGAGCCGAATCAGTGGCCCGTTGCTCAGCCGGATCGACATGATTGTCGAAATGGACAAGGTTACCGTCGATGAACGGTTCTCCCCTGCCACGGGGCCCACCACGGAAGAACTGCGTGCCAAGGTGCGGTTGGCCCGCACGCGCCAGCAGCAGCGCTTCGCAGGAACGGAGATTCCCTTCAATGCGGCCATTCCGCCCGGTAAACTGCTGGAGTATTGCCAATTCAGCGAGCAGGCCTTTGCGTATTACAAGCGTCTGGCTGCCGAGCAGGCCATTTCCACACGGACCACCGATCGGCTTGCCAAGGTGGCCCGAACTGTGGCCGACCTGCACGGCACGGAACAGATTCACCCTGCCCATGTCGATCAAGCTGCCCGTTTTGTGCTCTCCCAACTCCTCCAACACGCCGACCGATTATAAACTCAACTTGTCACTCTCACCGCCTCCCAGGGCACGGGATTTTCCCAAAAAGTTCTTATTCAAACGGTAAGTGCCCCTCCTACCAGGAGCGAAAAGCCGGCGGCAAACGACCGGTTCCCCACGGGGCAAGCGGAGGAACCAAGCCCCAGATAGAATGTATTTGCCTGCTTATTTTACAATAGGTTATAACAAAAATGCGGCGTCGCCGTTTACAGGTGGAGAGGCTGTCCGCAATTCCGCTTTTAGCCGCCCCCCAACCTTGGAAAACATTCAAGGAAACGGCATTTTGGTAACGGAGAATGGTTTGAAAACAGAGGGGAGCCCTCCGCCGGATTACCAATGTCGGGAGAACCTTGGAGAGATGACTGCCCCATTCCTATTGATCTTCGCAAAACCAAGGGACACCAATGTGGCCAGGAACCAGGGAGTTACGTGTCTCTACGATTTGCGAAGGTCAATAAGTTAGCCCAAAACGCGTCGGTTTTTGGGAAGAGGGGTGCGGGAAGAATGAATGATCAAATATTTATAACCTTCTTAAGGGGTCGGTCATGAACAGAACGATTTTTCGGAAGCGGTTTCCCCGACGGCGGTTTTTAGGTGCCTTGGCCGGGACGGCAGCGGCCTGGCAGCTTGCCCCCATCGGGGCCGCCCGAACCTATCGGGCCAACGAAACGTTTCAACTGGCTATTATTGGTGTCTGGGGTTATGCGTCGGCCACCGCTTTTGTGCCGGGGGTGCATCTATATGAAAATATGCATATTGTGGCCTGGGCGGATGTGGATCGGCGCAAAGTGGCCAAGGCGTTGGAACTTTGGCAGGATCGGGCCGCCAAATGGCCCCGCTCGGAAAATCTCCAGGAGCGGCAATGGGCAGGCCTCTACCAGCACCTGGCCAAATCGCCCCCGCCCCTTTTTGCCGACTTCCGCGACATGCTCGCTCAGATGGCCCACCAAATCGATGCCGTGGTGGTGGCGACACCGGACCATACCCATGCGGTGGCCTCCGCCGCTGCGCTTCGGGCCGGGAAACCGGTCCTTACGGAAAAACCGCTTACCATCCGCGTGCAGGAGGCTCGTGTGCTTCGCCAATTGGCCGAGGAGAAAAAAGTGCCTACTTCGGTTGGCACCCAGGGGATGCAACACCGACAGTTCCGCCGAGGCGTGGAACTGGTTCGGGAAGGCCTCCTGGGACCGGTCCGCCAGGTCCATGTCTATTTTGCCCGAGGCGGAGCCAACCAAAAACAACCTCCTCCGGGCCACCTGCCGGTACCGCCAGAGCTGAACTGGGATTTATGGCTTGGGCCGGTCGCCTGGCGGGAATATCACCCGATGTGGATGATCCGCACCTTTTGGCGGGATACGTCGGCCGGACAGTTGGGCAATTTCGGCCCCCACACGGCCAACCTGGCCTTCATGGCGTTGAACATCGCCCAGCTTTGGCAAGCGGATACCAATACCCCGTCGCCCCTCATCCGGGTGCAGGCGGAATGCCCGGATGCCAATTTGCTCTCGTTTTCGCTGTGGGAACGCATTCGGTGGAACGTGCCCGCTCGGGGCAATATGCCCCCGGTGGAGATCACCTGGCATCACGGCCCCCACTATGCCCCGGAAACGTACCCCCTGCTGGAGAAACTCCTCCGAGACCACGGGGCGACCGACAAGGACATCGCCTACTGGCTTGGAGCGCCCAGCCGGGTGAAAGCCGGTCTGATCCTGTTGGGCGAAAAGGGCCTTCTGGTCAGCGATAGTCATAACACGATGATCGCCCTGTTTCCCAAAGAGCGGTTCGAGGGAGTCAATCTGAACGACCCGCAATCGCTGCCGCTCTCCAAGGGGCACTATATGGACTGGGTACTGGCCTGCCGAGGCGGCCCGGCGCCGTTGGGGCGATTTGAGTACGGCGCAATACTGAACGAATTTTTAATGCTCGGCGATATCGCCACCCGGCTGCCCGGCCAGAACCTGGAATATGATCCCCGCACCGGCCGATTCCAAACCCCATCCGAAGCCAACCAGTATCTTATGTATGACTATCGAAAAGGCTGGCAATTATAAATTGCCCGGATCCACCGGGAGCAATTCCCACCCTCTATGGGGTGTTGGAGGCTGTCCCGCAATGGGCACTCCGGCGGCAGCCCCAAACCGTTTCCAAACCGTTCAAGTTTACCAAACGGCCCGTTTTATTTGCACTGTATCCCGACGGCCAGATCCCTCCAACTGGTAGGGGGGTAAAATCGGCTCGAACCCCACTGATGGTGGTGATTAGTTCCGGTAGATACCGTCAAGTTATAGAGGTTTTTGGAAGAGGACCGCCGGTTGGTGGTCTCTCGGCTAAAAACGGAACTTCGGCAAAGCCGCTTCCCGGGGTGTAGCCACTCCCACTCGTAGGGGCCAGGCCCGGGGGATCCAGTCAAAATAAGCAGGCGGTGCGCCATGGCGGTTCAGCGGTCGGTGCTTTTCCTGGTCAGACGGGCCTTTTCCACAGCGGCCGGTGCTGCACGATCCAAGCCACGGCATAAAGCAAGACCAACTCGGCAGCGGGGAACACGAGATTTGCCGGAAAGCCTACCTGCCAGCGGTCGATAGCCTGTTTGAAAAGATAGTCCAGGAATACGGAACAAACGAACACAATCAGACTGGATCGGCCCATCAGGGCCACCGTTCGGATCAACCGAAACGGGGCCAGGGTTTCCCACCAGGCCAACACAGCCAGCCCGATCACCGCCAACTGAAGTCCCACATATCCAAGCCGAACCGGCCCCAGCGGATGCCGATCCAAGAGCAGCTTCTGCACCGGATCGGCTGGCTCGAACCGGAGTTTGAGCGCTAGATAGACTCCGGCCATGGGCAGCCAGGCCAGAAAGGCCCATCCGACGGCTTTTCGAGCCTGCCGAGCCAACCCGGCCTCGCCCCAATCGACGTACCTAGCGCCCAGAAGCATTCCGACCACATAAACAAATTGCCATGTATTCCCATCGAATGCCCCGGCATGGTTGACCTCCAAAAGCCGATGCCAGTCCGGCCAAAGCCAGGCTAGTCCCAGGGTGCCCAAATAGATAAGAGCACTGATCGCCAACAGGCCTCCTTGCCCTGTCTTCTGAAGTAAAAACAGCCAAACTGGCGTACTCAGGAATAAAAAGAAAAACACCGAGAGTATATCCGCCAGGTAAAATTGCTCCTTGAGCGTAGCCACTGCCTTCAGATGTTCCCAGAGGCCTTTTTGCCAGAAATCCTTCCCCACATACGGAATCCGAATCACCTTGGCCCAGGCGCCGGCCAATAACCCTCCCACCACCAAATAGTGGATTCCCAGAATGGCCAAGGCTCGGCGCACAGAGTGGGCGATCCGAAGCGTGCCGGGCGGATGTCGGCTCAGCCCTATGCCCACGCACATCCCCGAAATCAGCACAAACCCCTCCGCCACGAAGTTGAGGCCCTGAATCCAGGGAAACGAAAACCAGCGGGGAAAACTTCCGTGCGAAAGCATGTGCCACAGGGCCATCCCCACCACACACGCCGCGCCAAAAATCGATCCGCTGGTCCCGCATCGCAATTCCTTCGTCCAAAACGAGCCAATCTCCGGTTCGACAGGTGGCAGGCAGAGAGGCTTTCGACGGGAGGCTAGGAGGTACTTTCCCGGACGAGCTCCCGGTAAGAGCGGGGCAGCAGGTCCTCCGGGGGAATACAGAACATTTGAGCAAGCTGGGCCAGTTGCGCATGCGCAGCCGATTCGTCCTCGTCGGATTGCACCGCCGCCTCGAACTCCAGAAAGTTTCCCAAGGCTGGCAACTGGTCCAGATGGATTCGCACATTCTGCCAGAGGAAAATCTCCCGACGTTTCTGCACCACCGTTTCCACCCCCAAGGCAGCGGCCAGAACGGTTTTCAGGGTTTCCGGATTCGCTACCGGCGCCTGGTGATAGACGCTCTTGCGGGCCTGGGGTTTGTCCGCTCGATCATACCAGATCAGTTCCGCCTGCAGGCCGTTGATCTGCCGAAGCTTCAATCGGCCCTGGCTAGCTCGAAAATAGGTATCCACCTGCTCTTGCAGTCCCATATACCGGGCGCCCAGCAGAGCAGCGATTTTGCGGGCCTCGGCCAGGTCCCGCACCCGGGCCTTTAGTTCCACGTTCTTACCCATCACCATGAAAAACGGAATCCTTTCTCCCACCAAAGGGAAATGTTTCTATGTCCACTATAACAACCCTGTTCGGGCCGGCCGGCTCGGCAAAGCAAGGAAACTGCTCTCCGGTGATCGGCCGAAATCGGGCCAAATCGGAACCTCCCCACTCCATTCCGATCTGGTAGAAACTGCCCATCTCAAAAAGGACATTTGGTCAAAGGCCGCCGGAAAGCATCTTCCCCAAGCAACCAACCCGCCCCGGAACATTTTAACCGAATGGAAGGCGTTTCTTCCCTCTTGCCCGGCGCAAGAGGAGGCCGGCCCAGATGAAGGGACCACCCTCTCATTCCTCCCCCAGCCACAATGACACCATATAGCCCCCTGCACTCCGCTAAAATAGGACGGAGTTTAGCGTCTCGGGCATGGGCGAAGCTCGATAGGTATCTTCTCTGTGGCTGCGGCCAGGTTGGGATAGGCACAGAGTCCTAGTTTGACTGATCCACCGGGACCCACTCCCCCATATGGTATTCGAGCCAATTCTTAGCCCCTACAAATGGCAGGGGCCTGACCGGGGGGATACAGTCAAACTAGTCCGGGGGGATACAGTCAAACTAGTATGGTACGGGCTTGAGGGGTTTTCATCAAGGGCGGGGGCGGTTCTTTGGCGAAGCCTGAGGATGGTGTTGAAAGTCCAGGTGCGGCGGTTCCTTCTGACCCGGCCGGCAGCCACCGGAACCCCCAGGGGCAAGTATATCCGAGGGCGGCGTGGATTCCTTTTTCCACCGTTCTGCTTTGTCCAACTGCCGATGGGTTAGGTTTTGGCCCTTCTGGGGACTGCCAGTGGGTGGGACCAGCCGGTTATGCCACTGGATAGGACCAGACGGTTATGCCACTGGGTGGGACCAGCCGGCTAAAAACGGAGAGTTTCGGCACAGCTTCTTAGCTCGAGTTTTGCCCATTTGCGACACTCTTTGCTTTATCGAAAGTTACCCCCCCATTCCTTTGGAATCCGCTTTCCTAACTCCAAGCTTTCCAAAGAGTTATGGTATTCCCATCCATTGGTGGGTGCCCCAAAATGGCAAAACGGGGGCTTAGGAAGACGATCCTGACGGGGGGTTGGGAGGAGTTTCGGCAGGGGCGGAGGAACCGGATTCCGGCTCAGAGGGAGGAACCTCCGGAGCGCCTCGAAGGAGCGAAACCAGAAGCAGGAGCAATAGGACGACCAGGATGGCGGCCCCGCCGAGCAGCGCCCAGCCTTTCCAGGAAAGGGAGCGGAGGAAAGCGGTGGCTTTTGTCCACCAACTGGCGGGTTCTTCGGTGGGCGAGGGGCCGCTGGCCACCCCGGGGGCCACCCCGCCGCCGGGAACCGCCATTGCTCCGAAGCCCGCCGGCCCCCCGGCAACCGCGGGCGGCCCAACAGCTCCCGGCGTCCCAGCAGCCGGGACCGGAATGCCCCCGGCAGCCTTGCCCGTGGGCAAACCGCTCGGCGTCGGAACAGGCCCTTTGGCCCCCGCGCCGCCTGCCACGGCGCCCATCCGCTCGAACATCTCCAGCACCTCTTTAGCAGAAGCCAATCGAAAACTGGGGTCTTTCAGGAGCAGGCGGTCGATCATCGCAGCCAACGCCGGCGGCAAACCGGCCACCACACTGCCAATCGGTGGCACAGACACGTCGCCTCGGCGCCGAACCAGTTCTTCTATCGGGGTGGCTTCCCCCGGCGCATGGCCGCACAGAGCATGATAGAAACTGGCTCCCAGACTATACAGATCCGATCGCACCGAAGCCGGTTGCCCCTGGAAAATCTCCGGCGCTAGATAATAGGCGGTGGAACCCAAGGCTGCCGGGCCGGCCCGGAGGCGGGCTTCGGTCAGGGCGGCCAATCCCAGATCGCTCAGCTTGGCCACCCCCTGGCCGGTAAAAAGAATGTTCGACGGTTTGATGTCCCGGTGCAGCAGTCCGGCCGTATGCACCGCTGCCAATGCCAGAGCCACTTGGTGGAAGATGCCCATGGCCACCGGCGGAGGAATCCGGCCCGCACGGCGAATCCAGTCGGCCAAACTGCCCCCTTCCATCAGTTCCATGGCCACATAGACCATCTGCCCTGCATCGCCCATATCCTGGACTTCGACCAGATGGGGGTGGGACAAACGGGCGGCTGCCCGGAGCCCCAGGCTCAGTTGGTCAAAAAGACGCCGATCTCCGCCGGTGGGAATCAGACGCACCGCCACCAGCCGATCTAACGCCACATGCCGCGCTTTGTACACCAGTCCTGACGGTCCCCGGCCGATGTACTGGAGCAACTGATAATGGCCCACGGTTTGGCCGATCCACTGCTGGGAGTCAACGGCCAATTCGGCTGTTGCTTCCAGCGGTCCCTTGGCGGCCTGGGAGGGGGCCGTGGCGGTGGGGGCAGACGGTGCGGACAGCCCGGCCAGTCGGGCAGGTTCGGCTGGTGCAGCCCGCCCGTGTGGTCCGGTGGTTTCGGCTGGTTTTGCCGGAGTGGCCAGAGAAGCAGGCGTTGCCGGAGCGCCCGAACCCGCTGCCGCAGCCAAGGGGTGGCCCAGTTGGCCGTACACACTCCCTGCCCCTTGCCAATCCGCCCAACCGGCCCGCCAAACCCAACAATCGTTCCCCACCCGTCCCTCGGCCACCCATTGGTCCAACTGCTGTTTGCTTACCGGGCCGTATTGCTGGCCGTCCGGCGTGCGCAGATACCAAATCGGCGAAAGGAGGTCTTCGGTCGGACCGGGCGTGGGGATGCCGGAAGGAGGGTATCCATACTGGCTGCCCGCAGGCGTCGGCTCCTGAAGGGCCGCCTGCGTCGGTCGGGACGGTTCTACTCCAGTCGGTTGCCCTGAGGCCGACACCGGCTGCCCCATGGCTCGGCCGGGTGCCCCTTCTGTCGGCATAGCAACGGCTTCGGTCGGTGTGGGCGATGTGCCTGCTAGTTCGGCTTCGGCAGCAGGGTGGGCAAGCGTGGGCGGCACGGCCAAGACCGGCCTCTTCGGCTCCCGGGGTTTCACATACCGTACCGGCGGCGGCGAGCCAGTACTCGGAGCCGGTTTGGCCCCATGATATTCCACAAACAGCCCCTCGATCGTACCGGCAGGCATCCACGGCCCGCTCAGCCCCTGCTTAACCAACGTGTCAGGAGTAATCTGGCGTTGGTCGGCCAACAACTTCAGCTCGGAAGAGGTGAACGGGCCTTCCGATTGCTCCCCCCGTAAGACGTACCATTGAACACTCATGGATCCCCCTCGTACTCAGCCCCGGGCCGCCAATGGATATATTCGGACCACCTTGGGGAGCCTGCCCCTCCTGGCCGAGATGGGCTCGGACTCTATTGAGCTTCGCCAATCGTAGAGCCCCGAAATTGCCTGGTGGGCCACGTCGGTGTCCCTTGGTTTTGCGAAGACCAATCCGATAGGGCCACCTTCTGCCATCCTAGCCCAATCGGTCCGCAGATGTCAAGATACCCGTTTGCCGACGCCTATAGCCCGCCCCGCCCGCAGAGGTCCAGATACCGGGTTGCCAATCCTTTCGCTCAACCCCCTCGCAGATGTCCAGAACCGGCGGCCAAGGCACCCTAGCCCACCCACCTCCCAGAGGTCAACCCACCGGGCCACAGACTCTATGAGGCTGTCCCGAAATTTCCTTTCTAGCCGGATGTAACCCCCAACCGGTGGCCTCCAGACTGCCCAACCCCCCATAAAACGGGCACTTTGGTCAATCGGAAGGGTTGGCAACGGTCCGGGTCGCGGCCCGAGTACCCAGTTCGGGACAGCCTCGAAGGCCCACCCAAGCATCCCCCTTTCCAGCGCACGAAGCACGAGTGGTCTTCCCAACACCAGGGGATAGACCTGGGGCGGAACACCGGAGAGTTGGGGGGATCTGCCCTTTGCGAAGATCAACCAGCCGCTACCGGCAGGCCGTAGTGGATCAGAATGCGGCGGAGTTTCGCCTCTTGTTCGGCCGACAGCGGGACCAGGGGCATCCGCAATTCGCCCGTATCTCGGCCCAGCATCTTCATGGCCGCCTTGATCGGGATGGGATTAGTTGCCAGGCTGAGCATTTCCCGACACAAAGAGAACAAGCGTTTATGCCACGCCAAAGCCTCGCTCACTCGGCCTTCGTCAAAAGCGGCGATCATGGCGGCCATGTCCTGCGGCACTATGTTGCCCACCACCGAAATCACGCCCCGACCACCTACCGACATGATGGGCAACGTCAAACTGTCGTCACCGCTCAAGACCGTCAAATCCGTAGCCGTCGTGATCTGCGAGACCTGATCCAATGAGCCGGAAGCCTCTTTCACCAGGGCAATATTCGGCAGTTCCGCCAGACGAATGATTGTGTCCGGCAAGATGTTCTGGCCGGTTCGCCCGGGGATGTTGTAGATGCAAATCGGTATATCTACCGCCTCGGCCAGGGCCTTGAAGTGCTGATAGAGACCTTCCTGCGTGGGACGGTTGTAATAGGGGCCCACCACCAGGGCCGCATCCGCTTTTTCCTTGGCCGCCCACCGGGTCAGCCGCAGGGCTTCGTGCGTGCTGTTGGAGCCGGTGCCCGGCATGACCAGGGTCCGCCCCGCCACCATCTGCACCACCTCCGCAATCACCCGTTCGTGCTCTTCATGGGTCAGCGTGGGCGATTCGCCTGTCGTACCCACCGGACAAAGACACCGAGTGCCCGCCTGAATCTGAAACTCCACCTGCGCACGCAACGCCTGGTAATCTACCTGGCCGTCCCGAAACGGCGTAATCAACGCTACCGAAAGCCCGGCAAATTTCTCCGCTCGTGTCGCCATGGATGGGTCTTACTTTCAAAAGGCCATACAACGGACTGCCAAAAATCTCCCGTCAGCAGTTAGCTCCCCAGGGGAAACACCCCCCGGCCGGACAAATAAAAACGGGCCGACCGCCCGCTCGCTTCTGCCCCTCTAAAACTATTTAGCCGAATGAAGCAAATCCCCTCCCCCCAGCGGGAGCGGCTGGCCAGCCCTTCAGACTGGCCGGCTAAGACCTTTCCTTCCCACGAAAGCAGGAATCCAGAAAGGAGGAGAAGGCGTGTTCTCTAGAGGCCTCCTTGTGCGGGAATAACTCTGGATTCCCGCTTACGCGGGAATGACACATCGTGCCCTCCATTCGGGTAAAGTGTTCTCTGGGCCTTTTTCTCCGGCCCCCAGCAAATGTCGGTTTTCAGACTTTGACTGTATCTACCCGGCCAAGCCCCCAACTTGTAAGGGGTAAGAATCGGCCCAAAACCAACAGATTGTGGTAATTACTTCCGGTAGATACAGTCAAGAGAACTCAAGTACCGGAGGTGGGAGTTGAACCCACACGGCCTTGCGGCCACTGGATTTTGAGTCCAGCGCGTCTGCCATTCCGCCACTCCGGCTTGGGAAGCCATCGGAGCATGGTCCCGGCAAAAGAGAACCTAGCCCTCTGGGCCTCAGGGGACTCGGACGGAGCAATTACAGTCGGGCAGAGCAATTACAGAATGATTTTAGTGTTCCAGAGGTTCGGACGCAAGCCCCGGCCAGAGAGTTCGCCCGTCTGCTTCCTCGGGGGCTTTGGATGCTTGGTTGCCTTCCTAGTTTGACTGTATCCACCGGAAGTAACTGCCACCATCTGTGGGGGGTAAGCCGATTTTCCCCTCCAAGTTGTAGGGGACCGGGCGGGTAGATCCAGTCAAAGTAGAGCATGTTGGTACGCTTCCTAGAATCAGCGGAGGGTTTGGGGGCGCACTACACGGGGAATGATCCGACTGCCTGCAGAATCGGGCTGAGGGGCCTCCGGCACATGAATCTCCATAGGCTGGGGGACAGCCGGTTCGGGCGACTCCGCTACCGTGTAACCCGGCGCCGCCCCACTTTTCTCCTCCTTTTGGACTCGGAACAGTTGACCGAGTTTCGGCAAAAGTCCCCGGCCTGAAGGGGTAGTTCTCAATGGGTCCCCCTTTTCCATCGGCGAGGCCCCGGCACCGGCCCCCGGAGAACCCCCCAGCCAAGGGGACCTGACTCCCCCTGGAACACCCGAAAGATTTTCAGATTTCGCACTAGAACCGCTCTCCCTTTCCCCAGGAATCCCCGAGGGGGCAACAGGGCCCCCCGAGGCCGGCGGCGCCCGGCTGGTCTGGGCTGTTTCGGGGGAAGACTTCGGGATGGGTTGCCCAGCCGGTTGGGGGGAGATACTTGAGGTATAGTCCCTTATCGGGGTGTTATCCCCCATATATTGGTTATTTATATGCCCCCTGCCAGAAGGAGATGTTTGGCCTTTCAGGGGGGTATTTGTGCCATCTTTGAGGGGTGTAGTTCGCATTTCCGGGGTGGTTAATACCACCAGTCGGCCAGGACCCAGATAAAACTCCGTCGGGATTGCTGCCGCCGAGGTTTGGCCAGGTTCTAGTTCAGCAAGCAGACGGGTTCTGGAACCCTCCTTTCCGGCGGCCAGTTTCCCCCCCAGTTCTAGGATTGTTTCCAACTGCCACCGGCCCTGTTCGGTCCACCGGGGAGTTAAACGCCACAAAAGATACCCGGTCCCAGCAGTTCCGCCTGTGGGCCTTGCCTGTGCTAGCGGGGTATCTGCTCCAGGAGATTCCGAAACCCCTCCGGACAGGGGCAGCAGATATTCGGCTGATTCACCGGGTAAGAGCCCAAAGGTTGGCTGGGCCACCACCCGAACGAGGTCGAGGCGTTCGGCTTGGGCAAGTAGATCCGGCAATTGCTCCGTACTGCGGGCTTCCAGCACCAGATGTCCGCCTCGTTCGGCCAAGTCCAACAGGGCCCCTGCCAGGGGTACCAACCGAGGAAAGTCCTGTTTGACTTTGGGAGCCGCCTGCCGAAGCCCGGGGCCATTGACCCGCACAAAACGCACTCGAAGAAGATATTGGATTGTGCCGGCAGCAGCGACCCGGAGCCGATTGACCAGACCCACTTTGCCGGCCTGTTCTGGAAGGGCCTCCGCACGAACCACAGCCAAAATCTGGGATGCTTCGGCGGCGTTGGGGGCCTGGCCTTCGACGATCAGACGATCCGCTTCCCACCGGAGCTGCACCTGACTCTGGGGAAATAGAGTAGTTAACACCTCTTGGAGCGCTTCGAGCCGATCCGCCGGAGCCGCCCATCCTGCATGACCGCCTTCTGCCGAGCTCCGTCTGGCATCGGAGGACGTATCTTTTCCTAAGGAGGAGGGTGCGGAACTGTCCGGGGATTCCTCGTAGCTGGCCTGTTGGGCTTTTCGGAATGGGCCACGGGAAGAGGATGCATTGGTTTTCGCAGAACTGGAAACGGCCAAGGAATTTTCCCCTGCCCCAGAACCTCTCCACTTGGCACGAGCAATTTCTCCGGACAGGTCTGTGGATTGGGAAACCGGCTCGGCCGAGATCAACAAGACTCTCCGGGCCGACAGCGCTGAACCAACCGAAACCGATGAGCCAGCCGAAACCGATGAACCCGCTAAGTGCGGGGAACCCCCGGACGGCAATGAACCTGCCGAAACCGATGAACCATTTGGGGGTTCGGAGAGGTTGCCGATAGGGGCCAGAAGCCACTGCCCAGGCTCCACCAGAGCCTGAATCTGCCACCAGTGGGCCTGCCCTAGCAAGCCGGATTGACCGTCCGGTGCCGTGAGAATCTGCTGCTTGACCGTAGGGGCGACCTCCAATCGGATTGCCCCCTGCTCGGTCCATTGGGCCAGGATTTCTACCAGGCATTGTCGGTTTTCTGCCGGGCAGGAGGCTGGGGGGGACCGGGAGATGGACAAAAGTTCCAAATCCTTCTCCCCATGACCGGACGGAGCCGCTTCCTGTACAGGACCCCGCCGTGTAGGAGCGGCCGTCGAGGAGGGCGGCCGTTTGGACGGCTCCGACAGCCCAGCCTTCTCCGAAGAAATCGATTCTAACCCGGGGAGCGACAACGTTTCCTTTCGTCCACTAGGAGCGATCAACTCCTGCTGCCAGAGGATGCGGGCCAACTTGCCGGTTTCCAATTCTTCCCACTGCTGGGCCGACACAGCAGGAAGTACCAACGCCTGATGCCCAAATGCGGCTTCCCCCACCGACTGCCACCACTGTCGGCTTTCTGGAGAGAGCATCCCCGTGGCCGAAGAACCGCTTCGTTCGGATTTGCCGGTCGGTCCGGAGACGCCGCCAGGAAAAGCCAATTCGACCATCCACACCCGAAGACGCACCTGGGCCACCTGAAGCATGTTCACCACGGCCGAGTCCCCACTGTCCGCACCGCTTCCGGCCGCTGGAGACCCAGCGGAAACCCGGTGTACTTTCCAGTGCTGAATGGCTCGGCGATGCAGCAGGGCCAAGATCTCTTCTTGTTCTGTCCAACTGATAATTTGACCATGGAGGAACAGTTTCCCGGCTGCCAGACTCAACTGGATGCGGCTATTCGGCAGGCGGGCACGAAGGAGGGCTTCCAAGTATCGGCACTGGGCGGCCGCCCGCTCCCGAAGTTCGCTTTCCGAAAGAGGGACCTGGGCTAACACGCCAGGTTGATTTTCCACCTTGCCTCGCAGGCCCACGCAAAGCACCGTCCCACCGCCTAACCCTTCTGTCCTAGCGGCTACACCGGTTACCACGTTCCACCGGCCCGCTTGGCAAACCTGAGCCGGAACAATAAAAAAGGCCGGGGTTTGACGTTGGGCAGCTTCTGCAGCGGCAGGCGGCCAAGAGGACGGCTTTCCGGCGGAGGATGGCTCGGCGATCCTCGGGGAACCTGGCAGCGGATCACCAGGCCGCAATTCGGCCACCAGTTCCAGGGTAAACTGATTTTCCCCCTCCCGTTCTGCCAGGCAATAAAGTTTTCCGGCGTACACTGGCCGGCCACCAGCCTGGGTTGGCGAATTTTCCGGCACCGAATCTCCAATCCCGGGGTCCACCAGATCCACCTGGCTGGGCCAACGATGCAATAGCGCCAGTTTGGCCGAGCCAATTCGACTGGCTACTCCATGCCGCCGGAGTTCTGCGACCAGCTCGGTCCACTGGGTGCTTGATAATTCTTCCGGCCCCCCTGGACCAGGAGAACCCGCTTCCGGCCCACCGGGTCCCCCAAAACCGGCTCCTAGCCCACCTGGACTAGCAGAACGGACTTCCGGCCCACCGGCATCAGCAGAACCGGCCTTTGGGGAGGCGGGATCAGATGCCCTCCCCGTACCGGCCTGGCCAAACGATAAAGACACCAGGCCGGAAGAGGAGTTCTCTGTGCCTGGCCGTCCACTGCCGGAGGATTGGCTTCCGGAAGAAGCTGCAGGAGAGAGGCCGGAGGAACGAGTTTCCGACGGTTTGCTATGCCCATCAGAAGGGGGTCCAGAATCCCCCGAAGGACTTCCGGAATGGGGTGTTTGCGAGGGTTTACTATTCCCGTTGGCGCCTGGCTGAGAACCCCCAGAAGGCATGAGCCGATCTACCGTGATCCCCCACCGCTCCCGAAACGATGGGGTCAGTTTACTGTGTTCCAACCCCTGCCGGGGGGAAGAGGCCCCAGGAGGCAGTTTGGGCAGGGAACTTCCGGGCCGGGCTGCAGTGTTCTCCTGCTGCACGGAGCCAGAAAAGCGATTTTCTCCAGGGGGTGTTTTTTCCGAAACGTTCGGGCCTTGACTGGACGGCTTAACGCCGGAGGAAACCTCCCCAGAACTCGAAAAAGCAGTTCCCCTGCCGTGGTCAGCCCCTGGGGCTAGGGTGGCAGACCAAATCCACTGCTCCAAGAACCGTCGAGCCAGGGGGCTGAGACCCACCGCATCGGATTGGCCAAGCACTTGTTCTGCCTTCGACCGATCCAACCGGATCAGTTCCATTTCCAACAGGATTTGAGATCGGTCCGGATCGTATATCTGGGGGGTATTAGTACCCACAGAAGGACTACCGAAGGTTTTTGGAGGGGTGTCCGGCCCGGGGACCGAGGAGGAAAGTGTGGCCGGAAGGGTTCCTGGCCCGGAGGTACCCCCACCAGATTGGTTAGAAGAAGGCACCTCTACCGGGGTGCCACCGGGAGGAATTCGCCTGGTCAGCTCAATTCGGCCCATCCAAATGACCATCACCCCCACAAATGCACCGATGCCCACCATGGCAGCAGCGAAACCGATCCCCACGATCAGTTTGGCAAGCACCCCCCCTTTGGCACCTGAAGAGGAGGTTGGCGTTTCTAGGCCTACCGCAGGAGAAACGGATTTCGGAATAGGAACAACTTTGGCAGCAGCTCCCTCTTCCTGGGGGGGTCTAGCAACCAAAACCGGCTCTTCAAACGGAGGACGGGCCATACTCTTGTATCCCTCCTTGGAATATAAGGAAGCGGATTTTAGGCAAGCCCTTTTGAAAAGGTCAATTGCAGATTTTCCGCCCCGCCCTCCTCGGGGGAGACGATGCTGGTCGAATCAAGATAGACACAATATATTGGTGATTTTTTGGTCTATACACAATATATTGTTGACCAAAACCCCGTTAGAGCATCTGAAGCCCCTCGAAAAGGTTAGAAAAAGGAGCCGTCTTTGGGGCCCAAGCCCTTCAAGCGGGAAAACTCGGCCAAACGGGAAAACTCGGCAGATGGGTTCCCGGGAGGATACCATCCCCCATGTGGGCAAACATCGGGCTGAGGGGCGAAAAGTCCCAGATGTGTTCCCTTCTTTTGTTCTAGATTTGGAAAGAAAGCCTCCGGGCTTGGGAAAGGAGATTCCGGAGCCGAACATCTCCCCCGGGACCTCCGCTGTCCGGCTGGGACATTTCTATTCTATTTGTTTACTTGTTGTTTACTTGGGGCACACGTTAGCCGAAGGAAGCACCTGGCCTCACCCCTGGCCGTCGAGAGGCCGACGGTGCCTAAGAGGCTGTCCCGAAATTCCGTTTTTAGGCAGATGGAGTACCAATCGGCGGCTCCCAGAGGGCCAAAACCCCCACAAAACAGGGACTTTGGTAAATCGGAAGGGTTTGGCAACGATCCAGATCGCCGTCCGAGTACCCATTTAGGGGCAGCCTCTAAGGCACCGCCGGGTGAAGGGGATTGGGGTGGCAGAAGGGATCGGGATTCCTGCTTGCCCAGCAATGACACATTCCTGCCCTTCATTCGGCTCATTGGACTGTGTCCACCCGGCCGGGTCCCTCCAACTTATAGGGGGTAAAAATCGGCACGAACCCACAGATTGTGGTAATTACTTCCGGTGGATACAGTCCACCTAAAAGGTTGCCTATTGGGTTGATCCTAGATTGGTTCTGGCGGACCAATAGGCTTTCGGGGGACGAGAACGGATGAGAAGCAAAGGGGGCGGAGTGGTCGTACCAAGGAGCCGATACCATGACGAGTCGCAAGATTCGGGTGTTGATTGTGGATGATTCGATGGTGATCCGGCAGATTTTACACGACATCATTTCCGAGACGCCGGATATGGAGGTGGTGGGGATGGCCTGCGACGGCGTGCAGGCATTGGAGAAAATTCCCAAGTTACAGCCCGACGTGGTCACTTTGGACATCCAGATGCCCCGGATGGATGGGTTGGCCACTTTGGATGCGATCTTACAAAAGCATCCGTTGCCGGTGGTGATGATTTCTTCGCTCACCCAGCGGGGGGCCGAGATTACGTTGCAAGCCTTGGACCGAGGCGCCATCGACTACATTCCCAAACCCGAATCATCCGGTCAGTTGACCGAGGTGCAAGAGGAGGTGGTTCGGAAGGTCCGGTTGGCTGCCGGAGCAGATGTCCAGCGGATTTTACGTATCCGTCGGGAGCGGAAACAGCGGCAGATCAGCCTACCAAAGCTTTCGATCAGCAAAGTTTCTCCTGATGCGACAGCGGAACTGCTGGCGGACAAATGTATTGCGATTGGAATTTCCACTGGTGGGCCGCCGGCGTTGAGCGTGTTATTTCAGCAGTTACAGCCGCCCATGCCGCCCATCGTGGTGGTGCAGCACATGCCGCCGCATTTCACCAAACCATTAAGTTGGCGGTTGGATTCCCTCAGTGCGCTTTCGATCAAGGAGGCTGCCGAGGGGGATTTGTTGCGGCCGAATCATGTGCTGATTGCTCCGGGCGGGTTTCATATGGAACTGCGGAAAATCGGTCCTCAGGTGAAAGTGCGGATTTTTGACGGTCCGCCGGTCAGCGGCCATAAACCGTCGGTGGATGTGATGATGCAATCGGCGGCCAAGATTTTCGGCCCACGATGTGTCGGCGTGATTATGACCGGTATGGGCCGAGATGGCGCAGATGGCTGCAAAGCCATTCGGGCAGCCGGTGGATATGTGTTCGGCCAGGATGAGGCCTCTTCGGATGTCTATGGCATGAACAAGGTTGCTTTTCAGGAAGGGGGCGTGGATCGGCAATTCAGTTTGGACGAGGGCGCCCGAGTCCTCACCGAATATGTACGGAACCATTTTCTGAAAACACCCGTACCTTCTCCGGTGGGCTAACAAGACAAGGCTTTGCCGTCTCAAATCCTTCTGCCGGCGTCCGGAGTCCTTCTGCCAGCCTCTGGAATTTTTTTCTTGCCGGCCGCGGGATATACGGAGGGATTGCTCTTCATTTGGTCCTGGGCGTGCGAGGTTTCGAGCAACCGGGGGCGTCAACGGATCCGTGGAGGTTCCTGGCGGCCAGTCTGTTGTTGGATGGGAACGCTTAGGGGTTGGAGGCGTCTCGTGGGATCCATTTGCCGGCCACGATTCGGGCAGCTCGCCGCGCACCGGACAGATCGGGCACAGAGGTTCCTCGACCGGTGTCAAAATGCAGGAGTAATTCGGTGTCTTTATCTTTTTCCAGGCGTTGGGGCGGGGTAAAACTGCTGGTATAGCGAGCGACAAACGAAATCCTTACTTGTTCTATCGTGCCGTGAAAGAAATTGGTTCGTACACCAGTTGGAGAGGCGCTGGCGCCGATCAGCAACGTAGGCGTGCCGGGTCGATGTCGCAATATCGGAGACCCGGGAGATTGCCGTTGCCCATTGATAAAAATGCGAATCATTTCGCCATCATACACGGCGGCCAGCATCACCCGTTGGCCGATTTGCGCCGGTTCTTCGGAATAGGTACTCTGGAGTCGCCGGCCGAAAAAGAAGAAAATCCAATAGGGATCGGACTCGGTCCGGTTGGGGTTTTTGGCTAGGGCTAAGGCCCATCCGCCCGTCGGAGTTAAGTTCCCGATGATCGCCGCATCCTTTTTGGCGGACTGGGGTTGTAAGATCACTTCCACTGTCAGCGGTTTAGAGCCGTCGTATAGAAAGTTCGGTACGGTGGCGTAGGTATTTTGCCCGTCGAAATAGAGGACATATTCTCCTTTGGTGAGTCGAGGGGCTTCTTTAGAAGTGGCACTGCTCTGGTAGGTTTCGATTCGGCGTTGGACGGAGGTTTTCGAGAGGCCACTCAGGTTGGGCAACGCTTGTTCATACCAATACACGGCCCGGGCTTGCAGGGCCTGTCGTTCTTCCCCGGAGGCCTTCTCCGAAAGCTGCCACCACAGATCGCCCAGTTTCTGCTGGTCGGCGGCATTTTGCGGGCCTTGGAGATCCAAGCGGGCCGCCTCGGCCAGGTCCGGCTGGTTGGCCTTGGCTAAATAGGGCAATGCCTTTTCCCATTGGCCGGTTTGCACGGCATACCATCGGCCGACGGCCAGATTGGCCTCCGGATCGCTGGGATTTTTAGCCAGTTTGTCCAACTCTTCTCGGACTTTTGCATACTGTTGGGCCTGTCGCTCGATCTTGCCCGCCCAGGTCCCTACCTGTGGCTGGAAATCAGGATCCTTGCTTTTTCGGCTCATGGCCAAAGCGGCTTTGGCAAGCCGATCCGCTGCCGGATAATCCTCCTCGGCCAACAGCTCCTCTACCGTCTCTTGGATCAGTTGCATCCGGGCGTGAAGGAGATTTTCGTCTCCCATTCCGGAAGCAGCCTTTTCCAGGGTGGCCACTAAAATCGGACGTCTCTCTACCTGAAATCGTTGGGTCAACCCATCTAGGGCTTCCTGCAAGAGGGAAGCATCCCCGGCTACCGCCGCCCATTCGGCTGCCATCTGGAAAAGCATATACTGAGCCGCCGGCTGATCCGGGGTTTGCTGGCCGTACTGCAGGAGCTTTTCGGCCAACGTCTTGGGCGATCCGCCTTTTGCCACCGCTGTAAAGTCTTCTTGGAGCAGAGATCGGATTTCTTCAGCGGCCTTGGTTTGTTCTGGTTCGGAAGGGGCTGGCTGTTTCGGCGGCAGTTGGACCGGCTTTTCGGGTTCGGGAGATTCTTCCGGCTTTTCCGAAGGACCAGGCCGACTGGACGAACCGGGTTGCACCTCTTCTTTGCCCGATCCTTCCTTTTGGGTCGGCGACCCTTTCGTCGGCATCTCCGAAGGGTTCGGGGGGCCTGGAGAGATGTCTGCCGGAGGCTTTTCCGAACTCTCCGGTATGCCGGAAGTCGGCTTTTGCTTTTCAGCACCCTCCGGAACCGAGGCCGGAGAAGTCTTCCGGGTCGCCCCGGGTGGGGTAGAGGGAAGGTGGGGGTGTGGGGGAGAAACTTTCTCTTTGGAGGTTTTTCTGCCCGGACTGCCTTGGGAAGAACCAGCCGAACTGCCGCCGCCTGGGCCGGGCAGGGAAGGCTTTTCGCCTCCTTGGTCGCCCGGTCCGGAAGACAAGGACCCCCCGACTTGCCAGGCCACTTCGGTAGGTTCCGAAGCTCCCTGCATCATCCAAACGACCAACACGGCCAACAAAAGCACGGCCGCCGCACCCACTGCCAACATGGCAGGGCCTTGCCAAGCCTTTCGCCGGGAGGCCAAAACACGGGCGGTCGCCCCGCCCCCTATCTGGGAGGCCCCGCCTGGCATTCCCTCCGGAGCAAACAGAGCGGTTTCCGGCTGCCAGCCTTCCTGAATTGGTCCCGGCTGGGGCAGGATCGGCGCCGAATCCCCCACCGGAATAGGCTGAGCGGAGGGGAAGCTCGGCTGCACGGAACCCGGGGAGACACGGACAGGTATGGCGGGCGTTGTTACTCCGCTCGGCCCCCCGGCCGGACCGGTCCATGCCCCCTGAGCCGCCAACTGCGCCCGAAGCTGGGCGTCATATTCGGCCTTCTTTTCCGGATTCAGCAGGCAAACCTTGGCAGCCGCAATCTCATTGAGCAGTTTCTGGGACCATTCGGAATATGGCCCGGTCTGAAAAGTCCGGATATGGGCCATCCTCGCATCGGCAGCATTAGAAATCACATCCGGATCCGACTCAAACAGTTCGATCCCCAGCAGTCGATAATGGTTGGGCGGCTGATCCTTCGGCGGAATCCCTAACCACTTCCGATATGGATCGAAACTGCTGCTCATAGCCGGAATGCTTTTTGACCCGGAGGAAATTTCTTAGAAGCTTCCCCAAAATCCGTTATGCCCTATCCGAGCGGTTCCTGCCTGGAGCCAGAGATCTCGGAAAACCCTTGTTTTGGTAGGGTTTTAGGAACTGGATGGACAGCGTCGGTGGGTTGGCCAAGATCCTGATGGGACAATTTCGGGACAGCTACTTAGTGCCAAGGGTTTTCAAAGGCTCCCCCGAAAAATCCGTTTTTAACCGGAGCGGCCCCCAAACTGCCGAAACCACCCAAATCCCCCAAACTCCCCAAAACAAATAAACCACTCAATCTACTGAAACACTACAAACTCCTTAAATTGCCGAAAGCATATAAACCTTCCAAACTGCCGAAAATCTACAAACTCTCCAAATTTCCCAAACTCTGTAAAACGGCAGTGGACAAAGCAGGAGGGTTGGCAAAGGAATCGCTGCGGCCGCCCGCCTACCGATTTCCGGATAGCCTTTCAGGGGGGCGCCCCGAAACCTACAAAAATCGGAATATTTTAGTTTGACTGTATCTACACTGTATCTACTCGGAAGGGCCCTTCCCAGATGTAGGGGCTCAAAATCGGATCGAACACCCCAGATTGTGGTCAAGCTTCCCGGTAGTTACAGTCAAGTTAGCCGAATGCAAGGGTTTAAGTGTTACTCCTGGGCACGCATGCAGTCCAGGCTTGTTCCCCCGCAGGCAGGAATCCACGAAACAGGGATTTCTCATTTCTGGATTCCCGCTTGGGCAGGAATGACAATCCTCACCGAGCTTCGCTCCGGACCGTCGTCCTCTCCACCGGGGAGGAGAGAGGCGTTAGTTCGTTTGACTAATTTGAGTGTATCCACCGGAAGTAAACTGCCACAATTCTGTGGGGTTTAAGCCAATTTTTTTCCCTACAAGTTGTAGGGGCCTAGCCGGGTGGATATAGTCAAAACTAATAAAGGGTGAACCTATCAAACCAGGCCAAATTAATCTTTACTATTGTTATCAACAAAATGAAAATTTTTGGACTTCTTTCCTCCCACTATAAACCCTCCATTATTCGCTAAGTTTCGGTCATTATTGGAAACTCTTCTGGAAACTGGAAAATAGAAAAGCTGCTCCGAGATCCTCCGAGAAAATCGTTCTTACGTTCTTATCTAAGCTCTTCTCGGGAAATGCTCTGATCCTTCCAAGTGGAATCTCTTCCCCCCTTCCTCATTCCTCCGGCCTCTCCAAAGGAACCGGCATGTAATTTACTTCTCCGAGGCTCTCCCTAAATTGGCCACCGGGTGGCTGCCAACCGTTTCTAAACTCTTCAAGTTTAGCAAAATGGCCGTGGTATGGGGGTTGGAAACTCTGGGAACTGCCGGTTGGTGGTATGGGGTAAAAACGGATTTTCGGTATCGCCTCTCCGTGCTCCTACCCTTTTTCATCCTCCTCCATAGGAGAAACTATTCCCTAGCGGAAGTCCTTTGCCAGAATCCCTCACCTGACGACAAACGAATCGAAAGTGGATACAATGGAAATACAAGCCTCTCTACGGCGGGTGGGCGGAGGCAAACTGGATTTTGGGAGCCGGCAGCCGCCATGTTGGACTTTCGCTCCAAGACCAAATCGCAGAAAAACCCGTATGGACCGGAAGTTTCCCGGTGGGTGTGGATGTTGTTTTTTTTGGGGTTGGTGGTGATTCTTGCCGGTCCGCTGACGCAGCCGGCCACCTGGCAGTTTATCGCCCGTGGGTTTCGGTGGGCTGGCACAGAGAGGCCGATTGACACCCGGCTTGTGCCGAAAGCCAAAGAAGATCCCTCCGGGGCGGTGTTGTTTTTGCCCGTGGAAGAGGTGTCGGCGAGCCGGGGCATCGTACCGGTAGGTTTTCGTCAGGAGCCGATCCTAGCCCGCCAAGAGCTGGAACAGATTCAGGACGATTCCCCGTTTCGGCGGCCGGAACGGGAGTTGTGGCGTCGGCTTTTGCAAGTGCTGCATGACACGGCAGAGGCCGACTTACAGAAGCACTCGGAGGGTCTGGTTTCCTATGGACAATTGTTCCGGCAATCGGGGGCTTATCGGGGCCGGTTGGTTACCTTGCGGGGGCAATTGCGCCGGGCAGAGCGGGTCCCCATGCCCTCCAATCCCTGGGGCCAGCAGGAGTATTACCAAACCTGGCTTCAGCCCGTCGATCAACCCGCCAATCCCATCCAGATTTATTGTCTGGAGCTTCCCGAAGGATTTCCCCTGGGCCTGCAGATTCAGGAGGAAGTGGAAGTAACCGGGTTTTATTTCAAACGGGCGGCCTACCAGGCTCAGGATGGGCTGCGCACCGCCCCGACCTTGGTAGCCAAAACCGTCCGATGGTTTCCCCGTCCCACCTTGGCCCCGGAGCCGGCTCCTTTAACAGGCACGCCGTTAATGCTCCTGTTGGCCGGGGTAGCAGGACTGGGCATTATCACGGCGGTGCTGTTGTACTATCGGGGTTGGTCCAGAGGGCGGTTTGAAGTGCCTAAGGTGGTGGATTTTTCCCGGTGGACGCCGCCGGAGGAGGGCGAACCTTCGACAGCGGTGGCCGTTGCGTCTGCCTCCAACGGGCCGGAAGCCGACCGAAGTTCCTCCTCTGGACCGACGGATCAAACCCCCTCCGCTCCGCCAGCAGATCGAAAACAGGCCTTTTGATGTTCGCAAATGGCAGAGACACTCCACTCCCCGGTTTTCTGCCACCTTGGTGTTTCGAGGTTTTGCGAAGAGGCCTACGTTGTTAAGGGCCGGGTATGGCGATTCGGTTTTATTGTCCCTTAGGCCATCGGCTTCATGCACCGGCGTCGCAGCAGGGGAAATTAGTTCATTGCCCTGCTTGCCGACAGCGGGTGATTGTTCCGTTGTTGGATTTGGGAAGCCGGGAGCCAGCCGGTTCGCTTACCTCCCCGGCCCCGAAAAATTCTGTTGGCCAGGTGTTCTCTGGCAGCGTCGATCCCAAGCTTTTTGGGGATCAAAAGAGATCGTCGGCCTTCCTCGGCACAGGGCCTTCGCCCTCGGGAGAGCTTTCCGAAACCGCCGCGTGGACAGGCTTCCTGCCCAGCCCACCGTTTCCTTCTACGCCGGAAGAATGGGAGACGGACAAAAGCCCTGCTGCCCTTTCTCCCGACCTGCTGGCATCCGCTCCCAATGCGCAAGGCCCTCCGACCTTGCCGGAAAAGCCGGTTCTGCCTGGTCCCGAAGAGCCGGTGGTGGAATTGGTTTCTTTAGCCTCTGAGGGAGAGGATTCGGCCCTTTGGCCGGCAAGGGGAGATGAATTTCCACCTTCCGAAAAAAATAGGGGATTGCCGGGGGTGCACTTCCACCCGCCGCCTCCGCAGCAGGGACAACCCGTGGAACAACCCGGTTGCTTGGAAGATATTTTCCTCGCCGAGGAGGTCCTCCCTATCCCTCCGGAGAGCGTCTTCTGGGAAACGGTGTTCGAGGATATAGAGGCTTCAGTCTCGGCCCAGGCGGAAAGGCTTTCCGCTCCGTTGCCGCCGCCTGTGGAGACGTCAGCCACTTCATCCCCGAACAATGTTTCTGGCTCTCCCAGCATGTTCCCGCGGCCAGGGGAGACCTCCGCCTCTGCGTCGTCTTCCGAAGTCCATGAGCGGGGCAGCCCGGCAGATCGGCCCACAGCAGAGGTATTGTCCGATGAGGAGATTTTAGGCGGTCGGTCCAGCCTACAACCGGACGGAGCGGCACGCCAGCAATCTGCCCGCCGCCAAACGGGCAGAACGGACGGCCAGCAAGCGGAGGTCCAGGAACCGGCCCCTTCCAGGCCGGGGGAAGAAGTGCGACCTTTGCCCGGTAGCACGACAAGCCATCCCTTGGAACGTTCGACGCTCCGGGCAGAAGAGATTTTGCCTGGGCCGAGCAGGCCAGCCTCCGGCCCTCCCCCCGCCAGACCCCAAGAGCGAAAGCTCGCTCCTGCTCAGCACGGAGAATTGCCCAGGGAAGCACCCGCTCAAACCGCTTTGCCAGCCCATCCCAGCGTCGATCGAGTGGGAGGGCAGCCGGGAGCAGCCCCGGCCCTCTGGCCTCCGCCAAAGCCGGTGGATGGGGATCCGGTCCGATCTCACGAAGTGCGTTGGCTGGGCGTTTGGTTGGGGCTGATTGTGCTGTTCAGTATTGGCCCGGCGTTTCGGCATCTGGTGCTTAGTACGGCTCCCGGGTGGGCCCGGCTGGTGGTGCTGCTCGGTTTATGGGAACTGGCGTATGTGGCCTGGATGGTGTTGAGCGTGCACCGCAGCGCATTATGGGTGGTGATGGTGGTGTTCGCCGCCGGGGCTACCCTGAGTGCGGTAACCACGGCATTTACGCTCGTAGCAGCAAAAGATGGGATGCTCCCGGTGGGACTGGACCAGATTCGCCGCTGGGCGCCCAGTTGGTTTGGATGTGTCTTGGCCGTGCAGACCTTGGGCGCCTACCTGGCAGGCCGATTGGCCTTTTGGTGGGGGGAGATGGACCGTCGGCTGGCCCGGCATCAACGGCTAGGTTGACCATCGGTAGGCTGTGCCCGGCCCTCCCCCACGGTAAAAATCCGGCCCGCCTGCCGAGGCAGTCCACTGCACACCAGGAGGTTTTTCCTCTCTACCTGGACAGACTGGTTCCCCCTCCACCCGGCTGGGAGGCTACGGCGGAAGGTTCTGGACTCTCCAGAGGGATTCGGCGGAAAGACCAGCTATTTTTCCAGGATTTCGATATCCTTGAAGCGGACTTCCATGACGCAGCCGGCGTGCATCTGCAGAGCGAAATGGCCTTCAGGGCGACCTTTTTCATCCACCAGTTCCGCGGTTTTCACGCCGTTGAGGGTAACGACGATCTTCGGCCCGATGGCCTCGATCTGCATGAGGTTCCAATCGTCGGTTTTGAGGAGTTTTTTCTCCAGTTCGACGGGGGGTTTGGAGAGCCAGCCCCGGCCGTAGCTTTCATAGATTCCGCCGCAGCCACTGCCGGCAGGACCGACCTGCACCTGCAAGCCATGGGCCTGATCCGGCTCTTTGAAGATGGTGCGGATATAAAAGCCGCTGTCGCCGGTGGTGCATTGGAACTTGAAGCGGACGACGAAATTTTTGTATGTTGGATCGCTGAACAAAAGTCCATACAGTTTTTCGTTGTTGGCCCGGCCCACAAAGGCGCCGTCCTCGACCGTCCATTTGCCCATGCCCACCGGATGCCAACCGGCCAACGTCTTGCCGTCCATCAGCGGTTTCCATGCCGGTTCGGCGCTCGGTTTGGCCTCGTCGGCCGCCCGAACCGCCCCGCTGGCGGCCAAAACCCCGCTCAGCCCCAAAACCAACCCACCCAACCAAAACCTTCGCTGCAACATTGCTTGGCTCCTTCGAAAAACAGGGGAAAAACACGGAACATTTTAGCCGAATGGGGCACGATGTCTCATTCCTGCGTAAGCAGCAGTCCAGGCTGCTGTGTGCCTGCTACGGTGTTCCTGTTGGGCAAGTGGGAGCTCGGGAAATACTTTCTGGACTGCCGCTTTCGCGGGAATGACACACTGGCTTTAACCCACTGGGGGAGAGGCAAAGTGCTTCATTCGGCTAAAATGTTACAAAAACACACAAACGCAGTTCCCTCTTGCAACCCAACTCCTACGGCCACGACTAACCTTTTATCATCTCCACTTTTCTGGCCATGTCAAGCAGAAACTGCTCCCCGACTGTTCCAGCCGGAACGGTCTTCCCTCGGAAATGCTGCTGGAAACAGGCACTATCTCCCCTCGGAAATGGTGCTGGGAAATGGCCTGGCGGCTCCCCTACTGCCCTCCGAAACCAGGAGCACCGGGAACCGGCGCCTCGTAAAACTTGTGGGGCGATTTAGAATATCTTCAGGGGAGATTCCGACAAGCTACGGAAGGTTGGCGACAAGCTCGAGGAGGTTTGGGACAAGCTAGGGCAGGTGGGCCCCAGGCAACAGGCTTAGGGTTGCTGCTGCCAGGCAGGCGCCCCGCCACAACAGGACCTGGAGGATGATTCGGGTTTTATTTGGCACACCGGGTTGGCCGAGCGGTCTGCTGGAGGTGGGCAGTTGGGCCTCGGCTCAGGGGCAGGCCGAGGTGGTCATCCGCCAAATCCACCCGGCGAAGCTGCTGGAATGGGAAGAGGCGGAATTGGCCGGGCTGCGTCCAGGCCCCCTGCCGGAAGAACTTCGCCAGCGATTGACGGAAGCAGAAGTGCCGTTGCCTGCGGAAGGCCGGTTGGCGGCGTCGGCTCGGTGCTGGGCCGTGGTGGACCTGGAGAATAAACCGGCCTACTATATTTTTATCCAGGCTGGAAAATGGCAGTTGTGGGACGCCTGCCGGTTGGCCTGGCAGATATGCCAGGAGGCGATCCGGGAGTATGAAGAGCGGATCGGGCAGAAAGGAAGATTTATGGACTCTGCCGGTTTCGAGCCGACGCCCCAGAGCGTTTCGGCGGAATTGTGGGAGGCGTTGGGGGCAGTGGGGGGGGCGTTTTTGGAGCGGCTGATCCGATTCCGGCCGCATGTGATCGGTTTCCGCCTGGAAGGAGCCGATGAGGATCAAGTGGCCGGTTTTATCCGGGCTTGCCGGTTGTTCTCCAGGGCGGAGATTGTCCTGGGCGGTCCGACGGCCACCAGTCATCCGGTGGAGGTGCTGGAGGATTTGGGGGCGGATTATGTGTTTGCGGGGGAGGCTGAGGAAACATTTGTACAGTTTCTCCGGCTGGCCCACCGCCCCCATTCTCGAGACCTGGCCGCCGAAATCCCCGGCCTGGCCTACCAGTACGGCGGGCGCAGCTACCATAACACCTTGCCCACCGACGGGTACGGCCGAACCGCCGCCGACTCTTCCCAACCCCGCCCCATCGCCCCCATGGGGGCTTCTGTCGAGGGCCCGGATGTCTGGCAGCGCAAAGGTTGGGTTCGGCCGATGGCCTCTTCGGCCCTTTTGGAAGCCAACCGGCTGAATTGGCGGTTGCTGGAAGGGTTTGATCGGCCCATGCACAGTCTGTTTTTTACCGCAAGCCGGGGGTGTCCGGGCGGATGTACATTTTGCGCCAAACTGCACGGCGATCAAGTGCGGTGGAAAAGCGCCCGAAGGCTTTTGGAGGAGATTGCCGAAGCGGATCGATGCGTGCAGGTCGGGCGGTTGCACGTGGAACGGTGGCCGCTTTTCGCTTACACCGACCGGCCAGACCTACGAGACCGGCTGGTAAGCTGGGCAGCAGTATATGATGAAGATTTTTTCCTTCTTCGGCGGCGGGCCATCGAGTTTTTCCAGCTTTGGGACAAAAGCGAACTGAAAAGTCGGTATCGGCTCAGTTTCCAGACCAACCCCCGGAGTCTGCTGGACGCTCAGGGCCGGGTCGATACCGAACTGCTGGAATGGATCGACCGGCTCAAACCGATGATCCAACTGGGTGGGGAATCGTTCCATCCGGAGTTGCTGGCCCGCTGGCGGAAACGGCACACGGTGGCCGAGCTAGAACGGGCGGCCGACGCCCTGGAATCGACCCGCCAGGATTATACCGTCTTTATTTTGCTGAGCGATTTCGACAGCACGCCGGAGGAAGTGGTGGATGCGGTGTGGCTGTTGGTGCGGGCGGCGCTGCGACGGCCAGGAATGCGGATTGCCAGCAGCCCGTTTACCATCCCGCTTTACGACAGCCAGACCCGCCGGGACCTGGAATATCGAAGGCTCCTGCCGCCGGGCCGGGCGGAGAGCTATCGGGACTACCAGCGGCCGCAACCGGGCTGGATGGACCTTTGGGCGGCCCAATTGGCCGACCTGGCCGACGCCGAATTGCATTTTGCTCTGGAGCCGGAGTATCGCCAGGCGGCTTTGGTTCGGGCTATGGAAGTGATGGTGGAGACCATCCGAGGGTGGAACGAAGCGGGGACCAGATATTTTGGGTCCTCCACCATCGGGATCGACCCGCAGCAGCAGCGAGCAGAAGAAACCGCTCGTTGGGTAAGCGAAAGCAAAACCCAAAGAACGCCTGGGAAGGAAAGGTTCCCCCCGGGAAGGATGTCGAAAGACCGATGGCGTCTTTTACTCCAGCAAGCCGAATGGTGTCTTCAGCAAGTGCGGGAAACGGTATTTCAGCCGCTTTTTCCCTCCCTGCGGAGTGCCAGGGTGGAGGGAAAGGGAATTCCTCGGTCGCCGGATCATCCCAAGGGTCGAGCCGAGATGGAAGGATTCCGTAACATGTTAGCTTGACTGTAGTTACCGGAAATAATGGCCACTATCTGTTGGGTTTGAGCCGATTCTTACCCCCTCCAAGTTGTGGGGGCTTGGCCGGGTAGATACAGTCGAGTGAGCCGAATGAAGAGGCCCCTGGAGAGACCTGCTTCTGAGGTCCGATCCCTGGGAGGTATCCACTTTGGGACGCCGCTTTTGCGGGCCTGCCAAGCATACCCCTTCATTCGGCTAAAAAGGTTACCAAAGTTTTAAAGGTAACATTTAGCCGAATGAACGAATGAAGTGGAGCGGGGTGTTACCGCTGCGTCAGCAGCAGTCGCGGTTTTTTCGTGCTTATTCCACTCACCCGGCCTCAGCCGGGCTGCTGTGGAGGCTGGCTTTTCCCGCAAGGGGAGAGGCGATTTGCTTCATTCGGCTAATCGGCTAAAATGTTAAGCCAAAGTTTTCAGGAAGTGTTTCGGCCCTCTTGGGGATCGAAGCAGGTTTGTCAGAAAAAGTCTCGGCGGTTATAATAAAGAGATTATGGTAGCGGCCCGATTTTTCGCCCAAACGGAGATACCTCCATGCCAGCCGGTAAATGCATTTCAGTACATCTTCCCAAAATTTTCCCGAACCCCAGTAGACTCTTGGCAATTCTGGCGATCGGTTTGCTCTTTGGCGGAGCCGGCGTAGGGGACACTGTTCTATTGGTCTTCGCAAAACCGGCGGACACCGACGTGGCCGAAAGGGAGAAAATTCCGTGTCTCTACGATTTGCGAAGCTCAATAGAATGGCCTGGTAACCGAACTTGGTCTGGCAGACAGGATGGGTTTGGTAGAGAAGATGGCTCAGGCAGCCGAGATTGCCGAGGCAGAGGGAGTATCTTGGTTGGCTGGGCGTCTGAGGAGGCGGAACAGGGGACCGATTTTGTGACTCGTACCGCTGAAGAGGCTGGTAAACGACCGCTAACTTCCTTGGATTGGCCGGCTGGTTTTGTGGACAGCGCTCAGGAAGAGCCCGAGCGGCCAAGCCAGGTGGGTTCGGAAGCCATGCCGGCAAACAAAGGATCCGGGGGGGCCTCGGACAAGCCGCCTCTGCACGACCCGGCCGCCCAACCCCCCATCGAAAAGCCGTCCTCCACGGGTGCTCCGAACGAAAAGCCGTCCCTTTCATCATCGACCCAAGAAAAGTCTTCCCCATCTCGCTCAGAAGAAAAGCCTTCCGTACTAGCTTGCCCGAAAGAACAGCCGTCCACAGCATCTACCCTGCAAGAACTGCAAGAAAAGCCCTCCTCATCGAGCCCGGAAGAAAAGCCCCTTTCGTCGGTTCCGGCGAAAGAAAAGCCGTCTCCGTCGGGCAACGAAAAACAGGAGCCAGAAGCCTCGCCGGGGGCCGGTATCAGTCCGGACCAGATTGCCCGGTGGATTGAGCAACTGGGGCATGAGTCGTATCAGGTGCGGGAGCAGGCCAGTGCGGAGCTGGCACGTGCAGGGCTATTGGCGGCCGAGGCCCTGAAAGCGGCGCTTCGGCATCCGGACCTGGAAGTGCGGCGCCGCGCGAGGTGGATTTTAACTCAGGTCCTGGAGGCCGACCATCGGCAACGCCTGGAAAAGTTTTTGGCCGATCCTACCGGCAGCCCCGATCACCCGTTGCCGTTGTGGCGGCGGTATCGGGAGCTGGTGGGCTTCGACGAGGGCGCCCGGAAGCTATTTGCCGCCATGCAACGGGCAGAAGGTCCTCTTCTGGAGGCGGTGGAACAAGGGGGTTCTGGGGCGGTAGAGAGCGTGCGTGCCCGGCTCCAGCAGATCATCCAACGCACGCAGATGCCCAGCCCCATCCCCTATCAGCCTTCCCTGGGGACCAGTGTCGCTTTTTTATTTGTCAGTTCCCTACCGGAGCTGGATCTTCCCGTCGATGTGGCGGAGACCCGGTATATCTATAATCTTGTCCATCAGCAGGGGTTCCAGCAAGTTCTTACCGGTCCGGACACACCGGAGCGGCAGGCGGCCCGGCGACTGTTAGGCTTATGGATTCTTCGGCCTCTTGGGCCGCAGGCCATCCAGACAGGCCTGGTGCACAATCGGCTCCAGTTGGCCTTGCAACATCGGATGCCGGAGGGTTTGGTCTTGGCGGTGGAAATCTTACAGGCCAAGGAAAAGGCCAAACCCCATGGGTATATGTATGCCCAGGCGGTTTGTGCCCTAGGGCTTTTAGGTGGAAAAACGTATGCCGAACATTTGACTCCCCTTTTAGAGGAAAACCACGAGTGTGTGCGCATCGGGATCAATAACAAGCAGTGCAGCATCCAGGTCCGGGATGTGGCGTTGGCCTGGTTGGTCCATCTAACGGATCAGAAACATGCCGACTATGGGATGCCGGATGCGGCGCAGGAGTTTGAGCGGCTTCGGCAAATCCAGCAGTATTTTCCCAACTTCACCGCTTTTCGCTATGGGGAGGAGGCCAACCGAGAAGAAGCCATCAAGAAGTTCAAAGCCTGGTTGGCGGAACATCCGTTGCCCAAGGCGCCGGAGTTGCCCAAACGGCCCGTAGCGCCGAAACCGGCCAAAGAGAAATCGGCGCAGACGGGTCGATTCCACTTCCCCCTGGCCGCCCAAGCTCCTCAGCCAAACCAGGCGATGAACCAACCTGCACAGCCCGGTTCTGAAGCGGGGCAAGGGAAATCGAAGTTTTTCCTGCCGCGTGCGGATCGGCTCCTGGTGCGGAGCCTGGGCCAGGCCCAGGATGCCATTCAGCAAGGCCGGTTTGGCGAAGCCGTCCGCATCCTAGGCGACATCCTGGCGGCCCAGGAGGATTATGCCTTCCAACCAGAACCGGGTGAACCGCTGTATCGAACCGTCAAGTCCGAGGCGATGCGGCTCTTGGCCCAAATGCCCGCCGAAGGCCTGCAAACCTACCAGACCCTGTACGAAGCCCGTGCTAGAGAACTCCTACGGGAGGCGTTGGCGGACCGAAACCTGAACATTTTGGAGGCCACGGCCGACCGATTTTTCTTCACCCGGGCGGGAGCGGAGGCGTTGGGGTTGCTTAGCCGGGCACTGTTGGATCGAAACCAGCCAGTGCAGGCCGCCCTGGCCGCCCGGCGCCTGGCCGAGCACCCCCTGGCCGAAGAGTTGGAACCGATCCGGAGCCTGCTGGAGGCGGTGGGCTGGTATCGGGCCGGGGAACGTGCGGCTGCCCAAGCAGCCCTGGCCCGGCTGTTGCCCCAGTGGCAGGGGAAAACCGTGGTAGTGGCGGGCCGGGAAGAAAAACTCTTTTTCCAATCGGCCGATCCGCTTCGCTGGCTTCAGACGAAGCTGGGCCTGCCGGGATTAGAGCAGGCGCCGGGAGGCTGGCTTTTCGTTCATGCGAACCCAGCTCACAACCGGTCTGCGGAGCTGGGGCTGCCGTATCTCCAACCAGTGGCCCACTGGTCGGGGGCGGAAGAACCGCTCCTGGCTAACCTGCTCCAACAGCTCCGCCGCCGGTTGCATGAGGAACTTCGACCGGCGCTGGTGCAACTGCATCCGCTGGTGGTGGGCGGAAAGGTAGTATTTTATACACCTACCCGGCTCCGTGCCGTCGATCTCCAGACCGGCCAATCGGCCTGGGAAGCGCCGCTGGAAGACCCACTGCGGCTTTTCCTGCAACCGTATTCCCCTCTCCGCTCGACCGGTCGGCCAGCCGACTCCCAAGCGAAAACCTCCCCACCCTCCGAAGGACCCCAGCAATCCAAAGCAGGCCGGATTCTGGCTGGGGTATTGGCCCGGCAATTGGGCATCTCCAGCGCTTCGCCCCTCCCCCAGCCGGAACTGGACCAAAGCAGTCTGTCGGCCGACAGGCTGCCGGAGATTTTGGCCGAGGGCTTACAGGAGCGATTTTGGGGAGAGACGGGATTTGGACTTTTGTCCAGCGATGGCCAGCGGATTTATGGCCTGGAAGACACGCCGTTTCGGTTTCCGGTGCAATTTCAACGAGTGGTAGTTACCGCCGACGGCCGACGCCGTCCCGAACCCTATCTGCAAAAAAACTATAACCTGCTGGTGGCCTATGATCTACGAACGGGAAAAGCCGTGTGGGAATTGGGCGGGCCGCCGGATGTGGACAGCATGCAATTAGCCGGAACCTATTTTCTCGGTCCGCCGATCCCCCTAGGTGGACGCCTGTATGTGGCAGCCCTTCGGGAGGAGCAAACCCAGCTTCTCGAATTGGACGCCCAGACAGGCCAATTGCTGGGCCAAGTGCCCTTGTCGAGCAAACAGCCGGAACCCCCATCGCAGCGGGCGATGTTCATGGCGATGGGCATTCCGATCGACCGACTTCGGCAGACGGATGTGCCTATGTGTCTGCCAGCTTATGCGGATGGGATTTTGGTCTGCCGAACCGCAGAAAACCATTATGTCGGTGTCGATTTGCTGCGCCGAACTATCCGTTGGATCTACGAAGCGGGCCAAGAGGAAGAGGAACTTGCCGGGCCGGCGGTCCTGTTTGGCATCATGCCGGTCGCCCTCCGACGGGCGTATGCGGCCTGGAAACAGCAGGACGACCGCTGGCTGGAGGCCGGCATCACCATCGGCCAGGGGCATGTCGTGCTCACGGCGCCGGAGAGCAACAAGTTGCTGTGTCTTCGGTTGGCGGATGGGCATCGGCTTTGGACGGCGCCCCGGCGGGATGGACTTTTTGTCGGGACGCTCACTGAGGACAAGGTGGTGGTTGTCGGTCGGGAAAGTATCTGGGCGCTTCGGCTCCAGGACGGGCTGCCGGCCTGGGCTTCCGGGGCGGTGGCGCTGCCGGCCGGGGCGTTGCCGGCGGGCCGAGGCTATCGTCAGGGACGATTCTTCTATCTGCCCCTAAGCACCGCAGAAGTGGCTGCCTTTGATGTGGAAGCGGGACGCCTGGTAGCCCGAAGCCGATCCCCCCAGGGAATCATCCCCGGCAATCTGGTCGCCTGCAACGGCGTCATCTTGTCCCAGGATGTGGACGGCCTGTACCGATGGGAGATTTTGGAGGATCGGCTTCGCCAGACCGCCGCCCGACTGGCCCAATCGCCCAACCAGCCACAAGCCGTGCTGGAGCACGCTGAGGCGATGCTGGCCCAGGGGCATTGGGACCGCTCTCTGGAACTGCTCCAGCAAGCCAAATCCCTGCTGGGGCAATCAGCCCAGGATCAGGCCCGGTTCCGAGAGCTATTGGCAGCGGCTGCGGAGGACGGCTTATTGATGGACCCCCAGGGCCTCCTGGCACGCCTGCCCCAGATCGAACAGCTTTGGGACCCAGGGGACCGGCAAACTCGCCTGGTGCAACTTTTGGCCCAGGCCCATCAGCAACAGGGCCAGATCGAGGCGGCGTTTGAGAAATATCTCCGTTTGCTTCGCCTGGCCTCCAAACCGAGTGAAGAGCAACATCGGCTGAGCACGGGGCATACGGTTCGGCTGGATCGGTGGATTGCGGCCCGGCTGGCCGAACTCTATCAGCAAGCCCCACCCGAAATCCGGGCCAAACTGGATGACAAAATTACACCGTGGAAACAGCCCGATCGGTGGGAAGAGTTTCTGCGCTATTTTGGTTTCCATCCGGCGGCCCAGCAGGTCCGATTGGAACTGGCCCAGCGATACCAGGATACAGGGCGGTTTCTAGAGGCCGAATGGCTCCTACAGACCGTTTTTGAGCAGGCCGATCCGGTCCAGCAGCGATTGGCTGCCGTCGCTCTGGCCCAACTGTATCGAAAAGCCGGTCGGCATGAGGCGGCAGCCGGCGTGTATCGGCTTTTGGGGGGGCCATGGGCGGAGCTGATCTGCGCCGAGGGCAAAACCGGTCGCCAACTCCTGGAAGCCTTGCCCCCGGAGGATCCGGTTCGGAAGCTCCTGGCGGCCCAAAACCCCTGGCCTACCGATCCCCCCAAGGTGGAAACGATCTCCGGCAACCGAGGGCATAAATTTGTGGGGTTCGTTTCTGTAGTGAGGACGTCTTCCTTGACGCCCCCGTTGGCTTTCCGGTTCGATCCCAATCCCTCTCAACTGGAAATCGGCCATCCTTCGGGCAAAAAGACGGAACCCATTGGTATTCCCCGACCTCCCACCATGGCGGCGATCAACCATAATGTGTATAGTTACTGTCAAGGTGTACATAGAGGACATGTGTTGATCGGTTGGTTGGGTACCGTGGTGGCCGGGGTGAATCTGCTTTCGGAACCCGGCCAAATCCTCTGGACCCAGCCAACTGTGCCCGCCCGACAACCGCCCCATCCCCTGTTGGGCGGAGGGGTTTTTGGAGTTCGTGTCCAACCGCGAGTGCCTGGTCCCTTCCTGGCCGATCAACCGCTGCCGCTCATGGTCAGCACGCATACGATCTGTTTCCAGCAGGATCGGAAATTGACGGCGGTAGAACCCTTGGGAGGTGGCGGGACGCCGCTGTGGACCAGAACCGATCTGCCGGAAAATGCCGATCTATTCGGGGATGAGGAGGTGCTTTTTGTAACCCCCGCCGGCCAGCAGGAGGCCACGGTGCTGAGCACACTGGATGGCCGGCGATTAGGCACCCGCCGGGTCCCCGACATCAAAGGGCGTTTGCTAGTGCTGGGCCGCCGGGTCCTCTGCTGGAAATCTGATCAACAGACCTCCGAAGCCTTCCTGGTCGACCCCTGGAAGGATCAGACCCTTTGGACCCGCACGTTTCCCGCCAAAAGCCAGCCCTGGCTGCTGACCGACGAAGGCCGATTGGCCGTTCTGGCGCCCTCCGGTGCCCTGGTGCTAGTGGACGTGGAAACCGGCCAGGAAGTGTTGCAGGCTTCGGTCGATCCGGAACCGAATTTGGACAGTCTGGTGGTACTGGCCTTGGAGAGCCGATATATAGTAATCGCCAATCGGCCGTTCCAGCCCACCGGACCGGTCTTTTTCGGCCGACAAATGTTCGACGCCCTCCCTGTGCACGGCCGGGTTACCGCCCTGGATCGGCGCAGCGGCCAAGTGCTCTGGAACACCGAAGTGCTGGAACAGACCATTCGGCTTGGCTGCCCGACGCAGTTGCCCATCCTGGTCTTTTACAACATTGGTTACCGGCAAACCCAAAATCCCCGGGGCGATGTAACCAACCAACCTTGGGAAAACCTCCTGTGTTTGGATGTTCGTACAGGTACCGTAATCCACCAAAGCAACAAGATGGGAATCGCCGGGTTCGGCTACGAGATCACCGCCAACCCGGAGGAGCGAACCATTTCGATCATCGCACCGCGGGAAACGGTTCGTCTGCGGTTTGGCTCTCCGTAGGAGCAAGGCCCAGAGAACGACTCCTTCGGCCATCGGAGCAGAAGAGAGGGGGAACCGGCGGTTCAACGGACAGGAATGGCTTCGTTCAGAAACTCGCCCGTCGTAACACTGGAGCCGAATGAAGCAACTGGCCTCTCCCCTGGAGGGCAAACCCAGCGTGTCATTCCCACGAAAGTGGGAATCCAGAAAAAGGTGGAGTGCATGTTGGCTTGAAGCTGTTCGCCCATAGGAGCACTGAAGGCGGCATAAAGCAGCCTGGATTCCTGCTTACGCAGGAATCACACATTATGTATCCCTCCATTCGGCTAACATATTACCGCTGTTCTAATGAAGGTTCGTACATTCAAGGCTGTTCAACCGGAGGTGGGCCAGGAGAGGAAAATTCCTGGATGATGCCCTTCGGCGGAAGTCTTGTTGTCGGAAAGATATTGTCCCCAGAAGTCAACACGTGGCTGTTTTGATGAAAGGAGCCTTGTCATGCAACGTCGGCGTTGGTTAGATCGGGTGGTCTTGGTGGGTGTGTTAGTGGTAGGGGCAGGTGTGCTGGTAGGAGGGGGAATCACCGGACGGATGGAAGCGATTGGCACTTCTCCAGAGAAAGCTCTCTCGGAGAACCGGGAGAGCCCGGCGAGGGCAGAGCATTGGCTCCTTACGCCGAGGTCAGAAAGCCCGCCCGTAGAGGCGTCCGATTTTTTAGGAACGCCCTTGTCCATCAGCTCTGCAGCGGCCGCCGAAACCTCTTGGCAGCCTCACGAAAGTCCCCTGTGGGCTCCGGAGAAGGAACTTGTTTCCGCCGCCACGGCTGAGCCGGCCCCAGGGGGAGAGGGTAAACTGCGGATTATCTGTTTCGGCGCCCATCCGGACGACGCCGAAATCCGCTGCGGTGGAGTGGCCGCCTTATGGGCAGCAGAAGGACACCATGTCCAATTTGTTTCGGTAACCAATGGCGACATCGGCCATTGGGCCATGGCCGGTGGACCGCTGGCCCAACGCCGAACCGCCGAAGTCCACCAAGCCGCCAAAATCCTCGGTATCACCACCGAAGTCCTCGACATCCACGACGGCGAACTGGAACCCACCCTGCAAAACCGGAAACTGATCACCCGCCTTATTCGCCAATGGCAGGCCGACATCGTCATCGGACATCGGCCGTATGATTACCATCCGGACCATCGGTATGTGGGCGTGTTGATCCAGGATTCGGCCTTTATGGTAACGGTGCCGTTTATTTGTCCGGACAGCCCGCCGCTCAAACGAAACCCGGTGTTTTTGTATTCCTACGATGGGTTTCAGCGTCCGGTGCCCTTCCGGGCCGACATTGTGGTGGCCATTGATTCGGTGATCGACAAAAAGTTGGACGCCTTGGCGGCCATCGAATCGCAGTTCATCGAAGGCGGTGCATTAGGTTCGGCCGAAACTGCCCCCAAAACCCCGGAACAGCGAGAGGCCAAACGGCAACAAGTGCGGGACAGTTTCCGCCGGCGGTTTGCGGAGCTAGCCAATCGCTACCGGGATAAACTCGTCGAACTATACGGCGAACAGATGGGCCGAAAGGTCCAATATGCCGAGGCGTTTGAAATCTGCGAATACGGGCGGCAACCGTCCAAAGAAGAACTCCACCGCCTGTTTCCCTTCTTGCCGAAACCATAACCAAAAACGAGGCCAGTTGCGGCATGGGCCACAAAGTATTTGATCAGTGGGTCGAGGTTTATGAATGGATGGTGGATTGGCCGCGCCGGTTGGAGCGGGAAGGGCCGCTGTTTCGGCGCCTGTTTGAGCAGACCGGCGTGCGGCGGGTGGTGGATGTGGCCTGTGGGCCTGGGTATCATGCGGCCCTGTTCCACCGGTGGGGTCTGGAGGTCGAAGGGGCCGACCTGAGCGAGGCGATGATCCAGCGGGCCATCCTCCTGCACGGCCAACCGCCCGGCCTCCGCTGGACGGTCCGGCCGTTTCAAAATCCGACGCCGAATCCGGGCTATTTTGACGCGGCCGTTTGCATCGGCAATTCCCTGGCTTTGGCAGGAGATAAACATATAGCCACCGAAGCGGTCCGGCAGATGTTCCGGGCGGTTCGGCCAGGGGGCCTGGTCGTCATCCAAGTACTGAATCTTTGGGCATTGCCAGAAGGCAAACTCTGCTGGCAAAAATGCCTTGCCGCCCCCATCGGCGGAAAACCAAAACTGATCTTAAAGGCCGCCCATCGGGTGGGCCACCAGGTCGTTGTCGATCTGCTCCTAGTGGATTTGGACCATCTGGGGCAGGCTGGTCCGGCCGGAAGCCAACCGGTCGGCCAGTCCAAATCCAGCCACGCTAGGCTGCCGATCCCGGAGGAAGGCCTGTCGGCCCAGCAGAGCGTCCTGCCCAATTTCCCGTCAGGGAGGGCTTCCTCTCTCGTGGAGGTCTTGCCGTCCCCACCGGCCGCTCTGCCCACTTGCCCGCCAGGGGGGCCTTCCGCGATTGGGGATGTCTGGTCGGCCTTGCCGGGCGCTGTGTCGCCGGCTGGGTGTGCCGTTTCGCTCCCCTGGCAAGCCCAGAGTGAACTTCTGCTTGGTTTCTCTGCGGAAGAGCTTCAGCAGATGGCCCACCAGGCCGGGGCCAGCAGGGTGCTTCTGTACGGCGGCTATCCCGACCAGCCGTATCTGCCCTCCACCAGCCAGGACCTCATCCTGGTCGCCTGGCGGGCAGAAAATTCCGTAGCACCCTCTTCGGGAACAGGCTCCGCCAGGGTATAATCCACCCCGGGTCCATTTTTAGCCGAATAGTCCATTTTTAGCCGAATAGAAGGTTACGATGGTCATTCCTGCGCAAGCAGGAATCCTGGTTTATTCGTACGCAAGCGGGAACCCAGCAACCATGGGTTTTCCCTTCTTTCTGGATTCCCGCTTTCGCGGGAATGACAAAACGGGATGGGTTTTTCCTTCTTTCTGGATTCCTCCTTTCCCGGGAATGACAAAAATGATAAAAAGGTCCCCTCATCCGGCCAACCCCTCGGCGGGCTTCTGGACGGCTAGGAGAGAGGTGGGTTGCTTCATTCGGCTAAACAGTTACGAAAAAAGGAGGCACCTGGGGTGATCGTTAATGAGGTGATCAGGGGCCGATTGGGCCATGGGCTGCTGATTCTGCTGGGGGGAGCCTTGGTAGGTCTGAGTTGGGCCGGGGGGGAGGTTTGGGCGGCCGGGTGGGACTCCAGGCCCGTGGTGGGCCCATTCGTTTGGGCCGATTCGGCCACACCAGGCCCTTCCGCAGAGGAGCCGAGGCCGGAGGCCGGCGCTCCGCTGAGGCCCCGGTCCACAGCGCCTAGCTGGGCGTATCTACCGGCCGAGTTTGAGCCGATTGAAGCCCTGGTGCTTCCGGCGGGTCTATTGGCCCAGCAGGCGCCGGACCTTTTGATCCAGATGTTCCAGGCCCTCCAGGAGCATACGGCAGTGGTCGGTTTGGTCCAGGATGGCCGACAGCGGCACAAAGTGGAGAAACTTCTGGCCGAGCGCAATCTGGGCCGACGAAACCTCCGATTGGTAGAAATCCCGCATGATACCCTCTGGCTGCGGGACTATGGGCCGATCTTTTTCCGATTTCCCGATGCGCATCCGGGGGCCTATGATGCGGAATATCCGGATCCGCGTCGTCGGCTTGATGATGCGGTCCCGGTGCGCTTAGCCGCCTTGTTCGGCATCTCGGTCTTTCCTTTGCCGATGGTTCTGGAAGGGGGAAATCTCTTGACCAATGGCCAGGGGTTGGCCTTGACCACGCAAACGGCGGTGCTTCGGCACAGCGGGCCGTCGGCCTCCGAAGCCTCGCTGCGTCAGTTGCTCTACCAGCACTCGGGGATCGACACGTTGGTGATCCTGGAGCCTTTGGCGGGCGAACCAACCGGTCATGTGGATATGTTTGCCTGTTTTACCGGGCCGGATACGGTGCTGGTTGGTCAATATGATCCGAAGGAGGATCCGGTGAATGCGGCCATTTTGGATCGGAATGCGGCGCTGCTGGTCGGTTGCCGGACTGCCGGGGGACCGCTACGGGTCATCCGTCTTCCGATGCCTTCCCATCGGGATAGGATTTGGAGGACCTATACAAATGTTGTTTTTGCCAATCGCCTCCTCCTGGTACCCACCTATCCGGCGTCCGACCAGGCCGCTGATCAGAGGGCCCTCGAAATCTACCGGCGTCTGCTTCCCGGCTGGAAGGTGGTAGGCATCGATACAAGCCCATTGATTACCCTCGGCGGCGGCCTGCGATGCATTAGCCTAGGCATTCCGGCCCCCACACCCAATGGCACCTGGGGAGCGGCCCTGAGCACCGGTTTCGGGCTTGTCTGGCGTCTGCCGTGTCCACCGGGCCAACCGGAGCTCTCCTGGGCAGGACCTGCTCGAATTGGCCTCCTTGGCCAAAGGTAACCACCTCACCGAACGGAGGGAAGGACCATAGGTTTATAGTGTGACTGTATTTCCCCGGTCCGGCCCCTACCAGTGGGAGGGGCTAAGAATCGGAGCGAATACCACAGATGGTGGGCATCGTTCCAGGGGGATACAGGGTAAGTTACATTCTAAGCCGAATGAGGGGGCTTTGGATTCCCGCTTTCGCGGGAATGACATACAAGGGGGGTATGTCTCCCTGCTGGGCAGGCAGCAGTCCAGGCTTGTTCCCGCGCAAGCGGGAATCCAGGCAATATGGAATTCTTCTACTTTCTGGATTCCCGCTTTCGCGGGAATGACACCCTTCAGCTGGCTTCGCCTTAGCCGGCTTCTCCCACAGGGGGAGAGGCGGTTTGTTTCGTTCGGCTAAATGGTTCCTTTTGTTTGGGGAGGGCCGATTTCCAGAATAGTACTTTTGGGGGGTATTAGGCAGAATTATTAGGTGGTTTCCCGGAATATTCACCCATCCTTTGGGGATGTGTCTTAAAAGAGCCTCGATAATATCTTATCCAATCAGAAGTTATGTCAAAACAATCTTCTGGGGCCGTTTGTTTCAGATCGGCTACCGGCCTCCGTTTCACCCTGTTCAACTCCTCAATTACTCCTTTGCCTTTCTAAGATGGTATGCCGAAATGGGTACTCGGGCGGCGGCCCGGACCGTTGCCAAACCCTTCCGATTGACCAAAGTGCCCCCGTTTGACGGGGGGGCTGGGCAGTTTGGGGCCGCCGGTTGGTAGTACCTCGGGCTAAAAACGGAAATTTCGGCACAACCTCTAAGATTCCCGTTCCCCTGCAGCAACCGATCTCCAGGGATACCGGCTAGCACTTTTGGGACGGGGGCAAACCCCACAGCCCGTTCCGTTGGAATTCTTGCAGCCCTTGGAAAATCCGTCAAAAGGGGCTAAAATATTTTTTCCCTTTTTTATTTCCCAACCCAACGGCTTTCCAGGCCAGGGTTGTTTTTGTGTGTAAGAATTGAGAAAAATTGAAAAACTGCTTACCCCTTTTCTTTTGCCGAGATAGGGGAAATAATTCCTTGCGAAGAATTTCTAGTGCTCCCAAGGCAAAGGAAAAGGCCGTTCCCCATATCCGGTAACATGTTAGCTGAACGGGGAGGCGGTTACTCCATTCGCCATATTTTAGCCGAATAGAGGGGTGTGCTTGGCAAACTCCCACCAGGGCGATCCAAGGCAGATTCCCCCAAAGGACTGGACCTGACAAGCAGGTCCTTCCAAGGGCGTCGGCTGAAATGTGCCCTTCCTTCGGCTAACATGTTTCCCCTTCCGGCGCATAGGAGCAATCATCGGTGTATTGGTCTTCGCAAATCCAAGGGAGACTGACGTGGCCAAAAGGCCGGGAATTTCGTGTCTCTCCGATTTGCGAAGCACAATCAGAGAAAGATTCGGATAGGAAAGCGGACTACCGAACTTCCTTCTGGGAAAGGGGGTTCGGAGGATTTCCAGCCCGATGGTGAAGCGATCCATTTTCCAATGGTGGATCCGGATCGGTAAGCAGAGGAGTTTCGGATACTTAATTGAATGAGGTGTGCGTTATGATTTCGACGTCGCATGGGCAGCGTGGGTCGGCGTTTTTGCATGAGGTGATCGGGCAGACGCCGGACGGTGAACGGCTTTTGCACTGTTTGCAGTGCGGCACCTGCGGCGGCTCCTGCCCCAACGGCGCCGACATGCAATACACGCCGCGGACCATCTTTGCCATGATCCAAGCCAATCAGCGGGAGGCCGTGCTGACCTCCAATACGATGTGGGTCTGTGTGTCCTGCTATTTCTGTACGACTCGCTGCCCGCAGAAAATCCCGATTACGGACATTATGTACACGTTAAAGCGATTGGCCATTCGGGACGGCCTGGCCCGGCACACCGACGCCCCCGCCTTGGCCAAAACCTTCACCGATCTGTTGGACCGTTACGGCCGGAGCTTCGAGCTGGGCCTGGCCAGCCGATTTTATCTGTTCAATAAACCCTGGGCCATGCTCAAAATGGGGCCGCTGGGGCTTTCTATGTTCACCCGAGGCCGCATGGCCCTGACTCCCACCCGGATCAAACGGATCGATCAACTTCAAGCCATCGTCCAAAAAGCCCGCCAACTCGGAGGCACCCAGTGAAATACGCTTATTATCCCGGTTGTTCGTTGGAATGTAATGCCGCAGCCTATGACTGGTCGGTCCGGGCAGTGGCCGAGGTCTTCGGCCTCCAACTGCCGGAAATCGACGATTGGAACTGCTGCGGTGCGACGGAGTATTTCTCCCAGGATGAGCTGACCGCCTGTGCGGTGATCGCCCGGAATCTGGCCCTGGTCGATCCCCAATTGGATCAGGTGGTGGCCCCGTGTGCGGCCTGCTATCTGAACCTCAAAAAGGTGGATCGCCTCATGGCCGAGGATGCCAAAATGGGCGATTTGATCAATCAGGCTTTGGCCGCCGGCGGATTGCACTACACGCCCGGTCGGGTCCAGGTCCGGCATTTTCTGGAAGTCCTTCACACCGACGTGGGAGAAGAGCGCATCCGGCAGAAAGTGGTCCGACCGCTGACCGGCTTGCGCGTGGCCCCGTATTACGGCTGCCAGTGGGTTCGACCGTTCAAAGAAGTCGATAACCCCGAATATCCCATGAAAATGGACGAACTTTTAAGTTGGGTCGGGGCGGAGGTGATCGACTATCCGGTCAAAGCACATTGTTGCGGCGGCCATATGACCCAGATCAGCGAACCGCAGGCCTTTGAACTGATTCGTCGGCTCCTGTATAGCGCCGAAGAATACAAGGCGGACCTGATCGCCTGCATGTGCCCGATGTGCCAGTTGAACCTGGACGCCTATCAAAGCCGGGTCAACAGCTTTTTCAATACCCATTTTAAGATTCCCATTGTGTATTTCACCCAGGTCGTTGGGCTGGCTTTGGGATTGGATATGCAGCGGCTGGGCTTTGGCAAGGAGATTGTGGCGGCCCGTCCGGTGCTGGAAGCCAAACTCCAGCCTCAGCCCGCTGCCGCCCAGAGTTAACCTCCATCTGGAGTTCCCCGACGGGTTGGCAATCCTCGGCGGGGTCTTCGGTTTGGGGCCCTTCGGGTCGGGATAACCCCGCGGCGAGGAACCCCTTGCGATTCCTTGAAAAGTACCGGAAAAGTCAACTAAAAAACACCAAGGTCAACTAAAAAACACCTCTGTCGACGCCCCTTCCGAATCCGGTGGATCGGCGGGGCAGGGCAGGGGGTGTCTTTCTCCAACGGAGGATGAACATGGCCGAAAAAGTCGGCGTCTATGTGTGCCATTGCGGCAGCAATATCGCCGGGATGGTGGATGTGGAAGAGGTGGCCCGGTGGGCCGGTCAGAACCTGAAAGACGTGGTGGTGGCACGTGATTATAAGTTCATGTGCTCTTCCCTCGGCCAGGCCATGATCGAAGAAGATATCAAAAAACACGGGCTGACCCGGGTGGTCGTGGCCGCCTGCTCGCCCCATCTGCATGAAAAAACCTTCCGCCGGGCCTGCCAAAATGCCAACCTCAACCCCTACCTCTGCATGCTCACCAACATCCGGGAACATTGCTCCTGGGTGAGCACCGATCGGGCGAAGGCCACCGTCAAGGCCAAAGCCATGGTCGCTGCTGCCGTCGAACGGGTCAAAAAGCAGCAGCCGCTGGAAGCCTTGTACGTGGAGGTCAACCCGGCCACGTTGGTCGTCGGCGGCGGTATTGCCGGCATCCAGGCCACCCTGGAACTGGCAGAAGCCGGCTATCCGGTCTATCTGGTAGAACGTCGGCCTTCGATCGGCGGCCACATGGCCCAGTTCGACAAAACCTTCCCCACGTTGGACTGTTCGGCCTGCATCCTGACGCCGAAGATGTCGGAAGTGGCCCAGCATCCAAATGTAACGATGTTTACTTATTCGGAGTTGGAGGAGGTCAGCGGCTCGGTGGGCCACTTCAAAGTCAAAATCCATAAAAAGGCCCGCTATGTAGATGAACAAAAATGTACCGGCTGCGGCATCTGCGTCGAAAAATGCCCCCGCAAAGTCATCGACACCGACTTCGAGTCCGGCCTGGGCTATCGAAAAGCCATCTACACCCCCTTCCCCCAGGCCGTCCCTAGAATCCCCGTCATCGACACCACCTCCTGCATCTGGTTTGAACGAGGCAAATGCCGGGCCTGTGAAAAACTCTGCCCCACCGGCGCCATCGCCTTCGACCAAAAAGACGAACATATCGAACTCACGGTCGGCAACATCATCATCGCCACCGGCTGGGAGCTGTTTGATTGCCGACGGCTCCCGCAGTACGGCTACGGCCGATTGGCCAACGTCTTTACCAACATGGAATTTGAACGGATGTGCAATGCAGCCGGACCCACCGGCGGCAAAATCGTCCTTCGCGACGGGAAAACCGAACCAAAATCCGTAGCCATCATCCACTGTGTAGGCAGCCGCGATGTGAACACCAATGAATACTGTTCAGCCGTCTGCTGCATGGCCGCCCTGAAGTTCGGCCACCTGGTTATGGAAAAAACCAATGCCGAGGTCTATTCCTTCTACATCGACATGCGAACCAATCAAAAAGGCTACGAAGAGTTCTACCAGCGTCTCCTGGAAGAAGGAATGCATTTTGTCCGGGGCCGAGTGGCCGAAGTTACCGACGCCGCCCGCCGTCCCGAAGAAGAAGGCAAACTCATCGTCCAGGTGGAAGATACCCTGCTCGGCAAACAGCGGCGGATTCCCGTCGATATGGTCATCCTCATGGCCGCCCTGCAGCCCCAACCCGATGCCAAAGAGCTCGGCCTCAAATGTGGCATTTCGTGCAGTATGGCCGGTTGGTACACCGAACGCCATCCCAAGCTCGATCCGGTGGCCACGATGACCGACGGCGTATTCGTGGCCGGCGCCTGCCAAGGTCCCAAGGACATCCCTGCTTCGGTAGCTCAGGGAGCTGCCGCCGCCGCCCGTGTGATGGCCATGATCACCAAAGGTACCGTCATGATCGAGCCGGTCATCGCGACGATCAACGAAGAACTTTGCTCCGGCTGCCGCATTTGCAATAACCTGTGCCCATACAATGCCATCGAATACGACGCGGAAAAAGGCGTCAGCCGCGTCATTCCCTCCATGTGCAAAGGCTGCGGCACCTGTGTGGCCGCCTGCCCGGCCGGCGCCATTACCGGTGCCCACTTTACCAACGACCAGATTCTTTCGGAAATCCGCGGTGCGCTGTGGGACGCCCAGGCACCGGCCGCTCCCCCGGCCCCGGTCCAGCCGTCCCCA